>Ga0181533_1000842_pt1 | contig 41086 bp, 37 predicted proteins | sample PEATcosm2014_Bin_45_FD_119772 | JGI IMG/M metagenome (GOLD analysis project Ga0181533, IMG submission 119772) | Peatland microbial communities from MTU Mesocosm Facility, Houghton, MI, USA - PEATcosm2014_Bin11_60_metaG | ecosystem: Environmental > Terrestrial > Soil > Wetlands > Peat | place...
GAGAGCGCCATCACGATGCCCAGTTCCGCCACGATCAGGACCCAGAAGAGGCCGGAGCCAAAGATCGCCCGGATGAGGGCTGGATTTGCGGCTGTGTAGGCGGCCACCAAGCCGGTGGTAATGAGCCCGCCTGCCATCCATCCATAAACACGTGTGATGAAAGTGCGCTCCTCGATGATCGACTGCGGGAGCGCATAATGCGGAGTGCCCATGGTGGACATCGTTTCCTCCCTTACGAAGAAAGCGGGAGGATTATATCCCGTTTGCCTTCTCAGGATCTGTCTACGAGCAGCGGGCCACCGCTCTGGCGGCTAAACCGTTCCAGAATCGCGCCGGCATGACTATGCGCACAGGCCCGGAGTGCGGTTCGGCGCTCGTAAGCGGCGAGTGTGCCGATCTTGTGCGAATCGCCAGTTGCTGGACACCGGGGGCCGGAGTGCTTAACTTCCGGATTGCCGACGACTCGCTAAGTAACCGGCTGATTCCAGTGTTGTAAGTGCTATGGCCGAGTTTTGCCAGCAACATTTGGCAGAGTCGCGATGGAAGGTGCTTGGTAAAAGTTCTTTGATCGAGGAGCAGCCGGAGAATGATCCAGTATGACAATATCTTTTCAGTTACGCCAAGTTCCCGGTATACTCTTTGCGGTAAAGCCACCGACAAACGAGACATATTCTGAACCGTGGGAATTGGGCTTGGTTTGCAGTCATTTTGGCTGTCGTGCTCAAACTTGGATGTCGGCGCGTATTCATAAGATGAAGTTTTCAGTTCTTGCGATTTGTTTTGCGAGATTCTGCCGGCGCCTAGGAGCTGAAAGCGTCATCCACGCTGATGAAGTGGCAAACACAAGCGCAGCAGGAGGATGTATTAATGACTGAGACACTTGAGCAGATAAAGCAGGCTGTTATAAGCGGCAAGCACAAAGAGATAGAAACCTTGGTGCAAACTGCTGTTGATGAGAAGGTCGATCTCAGTAGCATCATCAATACAGCGCTGATCGACGGAATGGATGTAGTTGGCCAACAATTCGCGAGCGGAGAGATCTTCGTTCCAGAGATGCTGATTGCTGCGCTCACTATGCAGAAAGGTTTGGCCGTTATCAAGCCTTTGCTCAAGGGGAAAGATTCGAAATCCAAGGGGACTGTGCTCATTGGCACAGTAAAAGGCGATCTTCATGATATCGGAAAGAACCTTGTCAGTATGATGCTCGAAGGGGCAGGGTTTCAAGTCGTAGATCTGGGTGTCAATCTTGGCGTAGAACAGCTAGTTGATAAAGTTACGGAGATCAAACCGGACATCCTCGGCCTTTCTACTCTGCTCACCACTACAATGCCCGAGATGCAGAAAGTCATCTCAGTCATGCGGCAAAGAGGGCTGAGGAGCAGTGTGAAAATCATGGTTGGAGGCGCTCCGGTGGATGCACACTTCGCGGAAAAGATCGGCGCTGATGGCTATGCAAAAGATGCCGCCGGAGCTGTTCAACTCGCAAGAAAACTTGTTTCTGGCAATTGATGTGGCATTGGGAAGGCCGGGATTTCAGGTCTCGGTGCGCCAACCAGAGCCTCACGGCTCGATGAGGAAGAAACCTTAAATGAAATCAACGCCATACAACCTGATCATGTCGGCTCTGTATAACGGCAAAAAGGGAAGCCGCCCGCCGGCCGCTAGCGTCACCTCGATTGTTTGTCATGACCTCATGGATGCTTCAGGGGTATCTTTTCCGGAAGCCCACGTCAATTCAGAGGCAATGGCCGAGCTTGCCCTCGCGGGACATGAAATCATCGGTTTTGACACTGTAATGCCCGAATATAGTGTCCACCAGGAGGCCGCTGCTCTGGGGTGCGATGTGGATTGGGGATCGCGTGACCAGATGCCCGACAGCCGGAACGCTCCATATGCGGATTTCTCGGATGTCATCATCCCGGAAAACATTCTTGAGAAGCCCTCCATGCGGGTAGTCCTCGATGCCATTTCGAAGCTCCGCAGGCATGTCGGGGGGCGAGTGGCCATAATAGGCAAGGTAATGGGGCCATGGACTCTCTCCTATCATATGGCAGGAACTCAGAACCTGCTCCTCCAGGTTGGTCTTGGAGAAAAGGATAAGGTTGTCAAAATGCTCCGACAACTGATGCCTGTAACCATTGCATTTGCGAAAGCGCAATTCCAGGCCGGAGCTGATATCGTTGTCCTCGCCGACCATGCTACCGGAAATCTCGTTGGCAGTTATCACTACAAGGACTACCTGCTGGCCATACATCAGGAAATAACGTCACAGATCGAGGGGCCTCTTATTCTTCATGTGTGCGGAAATTGTCTGGATAGAATCGAGCTTTTTGCCGATGCCGGGTTCGATGGTTACAACTTTGAATGGCAGGTGGACTCCAAGGTTGCGGTTGCAAAGGTCGGTCATCGCATTTGCCTGGTCGGTAATGTGAACAACGCCCAGACGTTGCTCCAAGGGACTCCGGACGACGTCCGGAAACAGGTACGCTATGCGGTTGAGGCCGGAGTTAACATAATCGCTCCAGAATGCGCAATTCCGCTCACCACGCCAATCGAGAACCTGAAGGCGCTCGTCGCCGCTGTGCATGAAGGTTACTGAATAGTCCGGTCCCAGCTCGTACTGAGCGCTAGGTCCAGCTCCAGTTTGCAACGAAACATGCGTGGCGCATGTAGGAATAGCTGCAAGTTGCAGTGTGGTGGTGGAGAGTAGATGGCGCAAATCAAAGCAATCGCCTGTGAGGTCATGCGCGAGGAGTGGTCGGCGGCGAACGCGTCCGGAATAGAGACCGTATTCCTCGAGCAGGGTTTACATCGATATCCCGAAAAGCTCCATAGAGAGTTGCAGGCGGCTCTCGATAGGCTGAACGACGGGGATATTGTTCTGCTTGGCTACGGCCTGTGTTCCAATGCACTGAAAGGAATTCGGGCCGGGAATAAGACGCTTGTGTTGCCCCTCGTAGAGGATTGCATTGGCCTTTTCCTGGGTTCGGCCGCCGAATATCTTGTGCAGTTCAACCGCGAACCCGCCACTTATTACTTCACCAAGGGCTGGGTTGTCTCCGGCAAGGACCCGTATCAGGAGTACCTGAAGAGCTGTGAGCGCTGGGGGCAGGAAGATGCTGAGTGGATCGCCCACGAGACCATGAAGAATTATCGTCGCGCGGCCTACGTTGATACCCACTGCTACGACATTGCCGAGTATCGCGATTACGCGGAGCGCTTCGCATCATTCTTCGGATTGAAACTTGAAGACTTTTCAGGTTCGCTCGATTTCTTCCGACAGATATTGTCTGGCAAATGGGGCCAGTGCCTCGTCATCAACCCTGGCGAGGAAATATCGGAGGATCGGTTCCGCGAGGCCATGGCCCGTCAGGCTAGGTAAGTGACAGAGCTGAGTTCTCAGTCTAGCGCGGCGGAAAGCTGCTGTACACAATCCGCGAGCTTGGGGATAGCTTTACGCGCCAAGAAGGTTGAGGAGTGATCATGAAGAGCCTTATGGAACGAATCGCTCAAGGGGAAGTCCTCATTTCAGACGGAGCTATGGGAACGTTTCTTCATGCTGAGGGACTTAGCCCAGGCGAGTGTCCGGAATCGTGGTGTATCTCGCATCCCGGCGCAGTGAAGGGGATCGCAGAAGCGTACATTGCCGCTGGATCAGACATAGTCGAGACCAACTCGTTCGGAGGCAGCTCGCTAAAGTTGCAGCCATATGGTCTGGCCGACAAGGTGCAGGAGCTCAATCGGGCGGCTGCCACCCTGGCGAAACAGGCCATGGGCGAGAAGGGTTACGTCGCTGCCTCCGTAGGCCCCACGGGCCATTTTGCAAAAGAGGAATATGGTGATGTATCCACCGAGGAATTGTATGAAGCTTTTATGGGACAGATAACCGCGTTGGCGGAGGGTGGTGCCGATGCGATCTGCGTGGAAACCATGTCATCCCTGGTCGAGGCCGTTCAGGCCATCAAGGCCGCCAAGGAGAACACGAAACTTCCTGTCATCTGCACTTTCACCTTTGACCAGAAACCCCGAGGTTTCTTCACGATCATGGGTGTCAGTCCGGAGCGGGCGGCTGAAGGAGCCGCGGCTGCGGGAGCCGACATTGTCGGTGCTAACTGTGGCAACGGCATCGCCAATATGATTCAGATCTCGAAGCGCATGCGGGCGGCATTACCTGAAATTCCAATTCTCATCCAAGCCAATGCCGGCATGCCGAAGGTCGAGGACGGTAAGACTGTATTCCAAGAAACACCGGAGTACATGGCGTCCCAGGTGAAAGAGTTGATCGAAGCTGGCGTCAATATTATCGGCGGCTGCTGCGGAACTACGCCGGACCACATCGCCGCCATGGCGAAGGCGTCGCGCGCAATGTTCAAAGTCGCGGAACGATAAAAGGGCCAGCTGGCCGACTGCGGCCGAGTGACGAGCTATCCGGAAGTTACCTAGAAAGCGATTCCAACTTCCGGATTAGCGACCGTTCGTCCGGAACTTTTATGAAAGTTCCCCGAAGCTGCTTTCCGGACAACATCGCCGCGCACTTCCAACCTTGCGTTTTTGTGAAGATCCGCATGCCGTAAATTCTGTTTGTTCACCAGCAATACGCGAACTCCGGCTCCGCGATCGATCCGTTACGTGCGACGGCGGCGAAAGCTTTTGCGGAATACTTTCTCGGCGTTGCCCGCACGGTCTACCCGCGTTACGGCTTTGCGAGCATGCCCGAAGCCCAATATGGCTCGCTGCTCGCGTTGAAGTGACTGCGCCGGTCGAATCCATGCGGTGTCAGCGGATAACTTCCGTGTTGCCCGTGATGCTGGCACAATCCGCCAAGTGATGGGGCGGACCACATCTCCGACTGAGCCCAAGCAGCCCAAAATAGCACGGCATTGCTCCGCTTTAGTTCGCAAATGCAGCTTGGGTCTTCCAAGTCCGCTGACGAGTAGTACAATTCGAGCGATTCAGCGCTCAATCAGTCAGCCGCTGGGATCAGTAACTCCAGTAGGTGGACTGCGGGTGCTGAAGAAGGCGAGGCGCGCCGGACGCAAACCGCGCCTGCGTCTGGAAGATCTGCGATAAGGATGAAAAATGAAATCCTGGAAGAGAATTACTGTTGCGCTGGTCGGCATAGCCATCCTGAGCGCTTCCTCGGCGTTTGGGCAAAACCTCCCCGTAGCCAAACCCGAGTCGGTGGGAATGTCCTCCGCCAGGCTCGACAACTTGAAAAAGACTATCCAGGCCGAAGTCGAGAAGGGGAATATCCCCGGCGCGGTCATTATGATCAACCGCATGGGCAAGCTGGTCTACGCGGAAGCCATCGGCTACCAGAATAGAGTTGCCAGCCTGCCTATGCAGAAGGACTCGATCTTCCGCATCTATTCCATGACCAAGCCCATCGTATCGGTCGCCGCGATGATCCTGGTCGAGGAGGGAAGGCTGGTCCTGGCCGACCCGGTTTCCAAGTACTTGCCCGAATTCGCCAACATGCAGGTCAGCATGGCGAGCAAGGATGCTTCGGGGGCGACGACGTACAGCCTGGCGCCGGCGGAAAGACCGATTACCGTCCTAGATCTTCTGCGCCACACGTCCGGCATCACGTATCCCGAAACCACCAAGAACCCGGAGATCAAGAAAGCGTACACCGACGCTGGATTGTATGTTGAGGGCGGCACAGACTACGATCAGCGCCGCCTCCCCCCCAAGGACGAGGTGGCGGGCCTCGCTAAGGCACCTTTGTCGACCCAACCCGGCACCAACTGGGAATACGGCATGTCGGTCGACCTGCTGGGCCGCGTCATCGAGGCTGCTTCCGGCAAGACTCTCGGGCAGTTCATGGAAGAGAGGATCTTCCATCCTTTGCGGATGGTCGACTCAGGCTTTAAGGTGTCGCCCCCCAAGCAATCGCGAATCGCTGAGCCTTTGCCGGTGGATCCTTTCACCAAGACCCCGAACAAGCTCCTCGACGTCACCGTCGCCCCCAATAACGATTCCGGCGGAGCGGGAGGGGTGTCCACTGCGGGCGACTACGTGAATTTCGTGTCCATGATGCTGAACGGCGGGGAACTGAACGGCCAGCGCATCCTATCACCGATGACCGTCAACCTAATGACCTCGGACCAACTGGGCCACCGCAACACCATCCCCCTGTCACCCGGGCAGCAGCTGATGGGCGTCGACGGCTACACCTTTGGTCTTGGCTTCATGGTGCGTCAAGGCAAGGGCTTGGCATCGGTGCAAGGGTCCCCGGGTGAGTATATGTGGGCGGGTGCAGCGGGCACCTTCTTTTGGATAGACCCAAAGGAGCATTTGGCCGTGGTGATTATGAGCCAAGTGCCCGGCCCGATCCGCCCCCATTACCGCAGACTCTTCAAGGCAATGGTGTCGGCGGCGGTCGTGGATAAATAATCGTCCCTCAGGAGAAGGCGGACAGCTTTGGCAGCTGCCCGCCCCTCGTTTTTCTAAGGGTGGTCGCCAGTCCAGAAGTTGAGACTGCCGACAAATCTTCAGCGCATAACTTCTGTGTGGCCCGTCATCCGACAACGACAATCTGCTGGGCTGTTTCGTCTTCCAAAGCCGCTGGACTCGATCACATGCTCGTCCCCGCGATCCGAATGATGCACCAGGCCGGCAGCGGCTTGCGGAACTGGCGGCGTTTGAGGGCGAGTCCCACGCCAGCGCAGATGCCGGCCATGGCCAACAGATACTGCGCCAAGCGGCCGTTTTCTGTCGTTGGGCATGACCAACCCTCGAAGATCCGTAGCGGCCGAACTGGCTGGGCAGTTCAATAATTTCCTTTGACACGCTCGGGCATTACTCACAAAATAGGAGTCACGGAATGGGCACATCCTTTTTGAATTGCAAATGGTGAGGCCACATCGTGGGTTTCTCCACGGAGCAAGGGCAGCTGGATAGAGTTTTCGCTAGATTGGCATTGATTGCGGCGCAACGAAAGGCCGTGTCTATTGCGGAGATTGCGCGCGCCGTTCCGATCCTGGCACCTGACAATTTTCTCATCCCCTGCCTCGGCGTGTCCGTGCCCGTAGCCCGTCTGAGCTCCGATGAACTGGACCGTTTCATCGAGTCCCTGCATGCGCGCCAGTTGCGCTCTCTAAAATCATTTTCGGATCGGAAGATGATGAAGACGTGAGTAACGAACGGCCGCTGGACAAGGGGCGGGGGTGGCAAAGTGATCGGGCGAGAGATGGAAAGTTGTCCCAGGGGTCGGTGCAAATAACGCAGGCTCTTCGTGCTCTAAGCCGAGAAGTGGCAAAGCTGGCTTCTTTTTGGCTGCCGAGGTCGCGAGGAGTGAAGCTATGGAATATAGGGTAAACAACCGAGAGGAAACAAGTTATGACTACGACAACGGTAACGGAGAAAGCTTCAACAGGTGCATCTAAGCGATTTCCATTGTGGATTCAAATCGTTATAGGCCTGATCGTTGGTTGCGCGATTGGCGCCTTGTGGCCAAAGTTCGGTGCAGCTTTACAGCCGTTTGGGACTGTATTCATCAAAGCAATCAAGATGATCGTAATACCCTTGGTATTTTCGGCAGTTACCTTGGGTATCTATAGAATGAGCGCCGACTTTAAGACATTGGGAAGACTAGCCGGGCTGGCTTTCGGCTGGTTTTACTTTGCCACGGGTTGCTCCGTTGTTCTCGGCATAGCCCTAAATGCGATATTCCATCCCGGAGCGGGAGTCGCCCTTAAGGCAACCGGCACTATTCCAGCGAACCTTGCGCACTCAATCGATTGGGTAAAGTTCTTGCTGGATATCGTTCCGGATAACATAGTTTTCGCTGCCTCTCAGCAACAAATAATACCAACCTTGTTTTTTGCTATTTGTTTTGGCCTTGCCTTGGGTAAAGCGGGCAAGATTACTGAGCCCGTAGTTAGGGTGCTCGAAGGCATCATGCAAGCGATGTTCAAGTTAACTGAAGGCATCGTGGCATATTCACCCTTGGCGGTCGCCGGCATCATGGCTTGGGTGTTTGCGACCCAAGGTGGCGCGTTGCTCCTTGCGATGGCTAAGTTGGTCGGGGTGATGTATATCGGGTTGGTGGTTGTCGCAATCGCCTTCTGTATCATCGTGCGTTTGCTTGGATATCCCCCGTTCACTACCATCAGGAAGGTCGCTGAGCCGCTACTCCTGGCCTTTACGACCTGCTCCTCGGAAGTGACACTTCCAGTGCACATGCAGATTTTGGAACGTACAGGTATTCCCAATAAAGTAGTAGCGTTCGTTTTACCTTTGGGATATAGCTTCAACCTGGACGGTTCAGCACTTTACCAATCGCTGACGGTATGCTTCCTGGCAGAGGCTTACGGTCTGCATCTTGATCTTCCCTCGATCCTCACGATCCTCTTGACCACCCTGATCGCAAACAAGGGCACCGCTAATGTAGCCGCGGCCTCACTGGTTATATTAGCTGTCATCCTGACGTCGATACACCTTCCTGTGGAAGCTATCGCGATTGTTGCCGGGGTGGATCGTTTCATGGATATGGGCCGCACTACGGTTAATGTATTCGGTAATACCACTGCTGCCCTGCTCCTCAATAGATTCGGAGGTAAAGGTATTACCGATAATGATACGGCAATGTCCCAGACAGCTTAAGGAACGGTTTTTGTTGGTGAAGATACTTGCCATTCCGGCAGACTCTGAGGCGCGGACGCTGCCACGATAGGCGGAGGGGGTGGACGTTTTTAAGCCGAACTCGACAGCTACATCCGCTGATGGGCAGCTATTCTGTCGGCGCTGATGGAGAGGGGTAGTTTGTCTTCAATATCGGGATGGCAAGGTTAGAAGCAACCTTGCGGTTCCTTATGGCGCATCGGGTCGCTATGAGGACATCGTGTTGCCGGCCATGGCGGAAACGGCGGCAAGATGCGCCGGTGTTATTGGTGTAGACCGTGCCGGTTTAAAACAGGCGCTCCGGGACGGGAATTTCTTTTGCGCGTGGCAGCACGAAAACGCCGCATCGAAATTTCGAGATCGATGCGGCAATCATGAATAAACAAATCTCTACTTTCATTACCCAAGACGCCCAATGCAGTTCGCGAGATTGATATTCCAGAGCCGCTGGCCGGGCTATTACGCCGGTACGTGGAAAGCAAATCCGGGTATCTGTTCGCAACTGCAAGCGGCCGTCCGATCTCACAGCGCAATGTACACCGGGCCTTGCACGCCACTGGCAAGCGGGTAGGCTTTCACGCCTTCCGGCGATTCCGAACAGAAACACTGCGGCGGACGCGTGTACCCGAAGACCTTATCGGGCTGTGGCTCGGCCATGCACGGCGGACTGTAACCGATCTTTACGCAACCGGATTGCAGCAAGACCAAGCGTGGAGGCGGGAATGGTGCGAGCGCGTGGGGCTGGGTTTTTCGCTAAATAGGCTACAGGGCTACAAAATGATGTGCCCAAGGCTTCCGGGCAGGCCGCGTAAGTGATTGAAGGGGTAGAGATAAAAATATGGCTCCTCAGGTAGGACTCGAACCTACAACCCTCCGGTTAACAGAGCGGGGATAAAACGTAAACTCAATAACTTAGCGGCACCGATGGCACGTTTCGACGACGCATAAATACTGAGGACAGAAATTATCTGTCCCTCAACTGTCCCTCGCACACTGGACAAGATTCGCGGACACTAAGAGCGGTGAACATTACGTCGACCTCCTCGGGAGCTAGCCAAACGGCAGGCGCAAACCGAGATTGAAGAGATGCTTCGTCCTGAGGCCTGGCAAGGGGATGCCCAGTAGAGACAAGATGTTCAAGGGACATTGGAACCACAACAAAGCCGCGCGTCGAATTTTCAGAGGGAATCGGAAAGGGAGAGGAGATGAAAAAGACTCGACAAAGCAGCGTTGGCGGCGTGCATCCTTCAGCAATTGGCGTTGGAGCGGTATGCTTGTATTCAGCAAAGGACAATTTTCTGCGGGCCAATGGCCTGAAACACGCAGGCCCATACAGGAGAAATAATGGACTACATCAATCTTGGCAAGACCGGCCTCAAGGTTTCCCGCATCTGTCTCGGCTGCATGAGTTACGGAGCACCTGTTACTGGCGAAGCTAAGCCTGGCAGCCATGCATGGGCTCTTGACGAAGAAGAGACCCGTCCCTTTCTTCGCGCGGCGCTCGATTTCGGAATTAACTTTTTTGACACTGCCAATGTCTACTCGGGCGGCGCGAGCGAGGAGGTGCTCGGCAGATTCCTTAAAGCAAACGTGCGGCGCGAATCCGTCGTTATCGCCACCAAGGTCCACGGCCTCATGCGCGACGAACCCAATGGCAGTGGTCTCTCCCGCAAATCCATCTTTTACGAACTCGATCAGAGTCTTCGCCGGTTGGGAACCGATTATGTGGACCTCTACCAAACTCACCGCTGGGACTATCAGACGCCGATTGAAGAGACACTGGAGGCGCTGCACGACGTGGTGAAATCGGGCAAGGTTCGCTACATCGGCGCTTCGTCCATGTTCGCCTGGCAATTCACCAAAGCGCTCTATCTCGCCGATCTTCACGGTTGGACCCGCTTTATCTCCATGCAGAATCACTACAACCTGCTCTATCGCGAAGAAGAACGCGAAATGATTCCCCTCTGCGAATCCGAAGGCATCGGAGTCATCCCCTGGAGCCCGCTCGCGCGTGGCCGCCTGGCCCGCCCCTGGCAAGGTGAAAGCACCAAACGCCACGAAACCGACCAATTCAGCAAGAAGTTGTATTCGCGGACCGAGAAGGCCGACCATAAAGTCATAGACCGCTTAGGCCAGGTGTCGGAACAGCGCGGTGTTTCACGCGCACAGCTTGCGCTTGCATGGCTGCTCGGCAAGCCGGGAGTTACTGCGCCAATTGTCGGCGCCACCAAGCCGCACCATCTTCAAGACGCCGTAGCCGCGCTCTCGCTGCGCCTGAGCCCCGAAGAGGTCGCTGCTCTTGAGGAGCCCTACACGCCGCATCCTGTCCTGGGCTTCAGTTGAGCCCGGAGAGTCCAGATGCCTGGACTCCTGCCTGGTCGGCAGTGATGGCAATTGGCAAGAGTCCAGCTGCCTAGACTCTACCAGCGGCAAAAAAGTCCAGCATCTGGACTCGGGAATTAGCGTTAGTTCTTCGGACCGCGGCGATACCAACCGCGCTTTCGTTACACGGTCATCCTATAGAAGGCGCGACCGCTGACCGGCTCAGGCTGTGTCCAGGGATCTGGACAAGGCCACTGAACCGGTCCAGGTTGTGTCCAGGGACCTGTACAAGTGAATAGCATCGAGAAACGGTGAGCTCACCGGCCGCAATAACGCGCTACGCAATACCGATGCTGACCCGCTTCAACGGTAGTCCGGGGGTGGCAGGATTTCTGTTGCTTGACGGTGGAATCGGCCATAAATTGGGTACCTCATACACTGATTCGACGAGGGCCCACGGGGATTCGGCAAAAGGATATCGACAGGTCTATGTCAACTGCTCTCCTAGACTCGGCGGAGTGAAAGAATCTGGAGGAGGAAAATGAAATTCAAGACGTCCCTCTCTAACAAAACGCTGGTGGGAATGGTCGCAGGCGCCATCGTGGGTTTTATTGCCGGACCAAGAATCGTGGCAATACAGATTGTGGGCGACATTTTTCTGAGATTGCTGCAGATGGCGATCGTGCCATTGATCTTCTGCACGGTGACGAGCGCCATAATAAATATGGACGATATCAAGAAGCTCGGTCGGCTCGGTTCCAAGATCTTCGTTCTGTTCATGACTACGGTAATCGCGGCAGGCACAATAGGCTTGCTCGTGGCCAGAGTCATTCGTCCGGGGAAAGGCCTGGTTCTCACGGGTCTGCCGCCGGTAAAGGCCATAGCTGAAGCTCCAACCGTGACGGGCATTCTCGCGGGAATCATTCCCACCAACATCGTCCAGGCCATGTCTGAGGCCAATCTGCTCCAGGTCATTGTCTTCGCAATATTCTCCGGTGCTGCGATCCTGATGTTAGGCGAATCCGATCGCGCCCGGATGAACAGAATTTTCCAGACGCTGACAAATTACATAATGAAGGTGCTCAACATCGTGATCGAGACGTCACCATATGGCGTCTTCGCCCTTATGGCCATCACTGCAGGCAAGTACGGCACATCCGTGCTGGGGCCCCTTGCTCAATTTATCGGCAGCATGTACGTCGGCTTGGTGCTCCATTTATTAATCGTTCTGCTGGGGATGTATTGGTTTTTTGTCAGAAAGAATCCACTGACTTTCCTCAAGAAGATAAGCCCTATATGGGTCACAAGCTTTACAACCTGCAGCACTAAGGCGACCATGCCCGTGGCCATGGCAACGTGCGAAGAGGCGCTAGGGATTCAGAAGGATATCGTAGGCTTTACGATTCCTCTCGGTGCTTCGACCAATATGGATGGCAACGCACTCTGGTACGGGGTGGTTGCAATTTTTGTATCCCAGCTTGTCGGGATCGAACTAACCTTATCTCAGCAGGTTACTGCGGTACTCCTTGGTGTTCTTATGACTCTTGGAAGCCCAGGAATTCCGGGAGGCATCTTTGTCGCAACTACGATATTTCTGAAAACCCTTGGACTGCCGCTCGAAGTTATTGGACTACTGGCCGGGATTTTCAGGATCATAGACATGGGTCAAACCACAATTAACGTGCTTGGGACAGTGGTGGTCACCGCAATCCTGGGGAATATGGAAAAGGAAAGAGCCATGCCGGCCGTTTCAGCAGGATAAAAGGGATAATGAAATGAAAGACAAGATTATTGGGATCCTCGGCGGAATGGGACCTGAAGCAACCATCGACCTTTTTGCCCGTATCGTCAAACATACTCACGCAAAAAAGGACGACGATCACCTCAGGATCATAATAGATAACAATCCCAAAATGCCGAGCCGGCAGGACGCCATTTTGAAGGGTGGAGAATCCCCTGTTCCCGCGATGCGGGAAACCGCCCGCAATCTCGAGCGGGCTGGAGCCGATTTCATTATTATCGGGGCAAATACGCCCCATTATTTTTACGATGAGATAAGAAACGCCGTCCGGATACCATTTCTTCATATTATCGAAGAAGCAGCAAAGGAGACCGTCAAGGCCGTTCCCGGCGTTCGAAAGGTCGGCGTATTGGCTACCTCCGCGGCCATGAAAACAGGGTTATATCAAAAATGCTTCAAGAAATACGGGATCGAAGTTCTCGATATTCCCGGGGAGATCCAGGACCAGGTCCAGAAGTCGATATTCTCATTCAAGTATGACGGGAAAACGCCCGAGGTAATCGAACTGATCGTCGGTCCTGTCCGACACTTGATCATGAATGGCGCCGAGGCACTCGTAATGGGGTGTACTGAGATCCCCATTATCCTGGAGGGCATGGAGTTTTCCGTGCCGATGATCGACCCGAATGAAGTAATTGCGGTTGCTGCAGTCCAATGCGCCAAAAACCAGAGAGCGCTCTGATCTGTTTTTTGCCGAGAAACTGAACTCTCCTAATATCCCTTGTCGAAGGCCGCACCGCTCGCTTTTGTTACAGGGCCATCTTATCGGAGGTGCGACCACTGACCGGCTCAGGCTGTGTCCAGGGACCTGGACAAATGAATAGCATCGAGTGCGATCGCCGATCAGATTCGGCGTATGCATAAGCTTCCTCGTGATTGACGCCGGTTCTGAAAGTCCAGGCCGTGGACTTGGTTCGTAAGTTCGAGCATCTGGCGATCCGATTCCAGGACTTCTCGAACGCGGTGCCTCGTTTCTGCCGAGACCACATGCGCAACATCGCGGCCGATCAAACGTGCTCCGGCAAGTTCAAAGTCGAATTCTTCAAGTTCCAAGATGTCTTGGTGCTCCCCATAGAGCCGGTCCTCATTACCGGCATCGCCATATTGTTTCAATAGCGTGTATATGTCTTCGGCGTCCCTCTTCTCATGTTTTCTGTCCACCCAGGCGAAAACCTTCAGAACCAGCAGGATTGGCAGGCTAACGACGGGAACTAGGAGCTTCTCGCCCAGCCGAACCGACACAGCAGATTCAAGACCATCTGTGAAACCGGTGACCCTCATCACAATGTCTTCCTCAGGCGGCCAGGTGATCGTTCCATCAGTACGTTCGACCCCTCCGAAAGGAATCAGGTCGACTATCACACTCGGCGACTTGTGGAAGATCCTCTGTTTCTGCTTTGGGTGCTGCATGAAATCAGCGTTCTTAATCAGCGCCGATTTCAAGTTCTCAAACTGTTCCCAATCGCGTACTGCGATCCCGAAGTCAACGTCGAGTGTGCGCCGTCCAGGCGGCCTACCGAATACGTGCCTCAGGATGATCTCGCGGGCCGTTGCGCCTGCAAGAAAGTATGCGGTATTGCACGTCCGGGCAATCTCATCAACCTTGCGGATGACGGTCAGGATTCCCTGATCGATCTTGTCATGCTTAATTTCTAAAGGCTGGACCAATGTATTCGTCATAAATCATCTTCGCCGCTTCGACGTCTCTTCCGTCAGTAGTTGTGAAGAGATCGGCATATGCCAAGATCGGCGGTACGGCGTCTCGAATCGTTTGAACCCGATCTGGGTTCCAGAACACATCAAGAATCTCTGTGTCACCATTAACATCTGCTTTCAGTCGATGTTCCACAATGAGTCGATTCGGTGCTTCTCGTGTATAAATTGTTGCAGCTTTCGGCTGAAGGTGATGGAGCAGCCTATTTGCAGCGACCTCGCCTCCCCAGAACGCATGGTATTGATTCAGATCTACACCATCCGTCCAATTCGGACGTGGTCCGCGGAACCGTCGGACATTCAGTTTCGGTCTAAGAATAGTCGGATACATCGCGACCCATTCTTCAAAGAGGCGTTGTCGGTCGAGAAACCGGCGCCCCATCGCTGGGCGGTGTTCAGGTACGGGTGTGATGTGCTTGCGGTTCTCGAGATCTTTGATCACCGGGCCAACCGTTCCAAGCGCCACCCGTGCGGCTGCTGCAAGTTCTCGATACGTTGCATTCAGTAGAGGCGGCTCGCATAGCAGTGCGAAGACAATTCTCAAGCCTGCCGGTGTGACCGCCCGTCCCTCATCGGCGGCGTCTAACTCGGGAGGTTTTCTTTTCCCAGTGACATAAACGTGCAGCCCCGGAGCGCGAAGAAAGACGTTCCCTGCGGTATCGGCAAAACACATGTTGATCTCGCGGCATCGCTGAGCAATTTGCGGAGCAATGTAGGGTGCGGCGATCAGAAACGGCTGGTCGGTGTGGGCCGGCCAGAAGTGGCGAAGGTGATCAATAATTAGAAATCGATCGACGTTCTTTATCTCCACTGCGAATTGCTGCATCCCCTGTGGCCCGGCTACTTCGATGAGAGCGTCAGGCCGGTGACCCTCAATACCAAATTGAGGCTCCCAGTGAAGCACTCTCGCTTTGAGGCCAGTCTCTCTTTCCAGGGCATGCAAAGCGCGCTCGAGAGTGATCTGATTTGTCTGAAGATGATGCATGACCAAATTCCGCCTTTGTTCATCTTTTCGTATTGTACACGTTTCGTGAACATCTAGATATAGTGAACGTAATTAATCTAACACTATGATAATAAACAATATATTTAAATAAAATAATTGATATTGTTCATGTTTTATTGATGTTCACGAAACGTGAACATATAGAAATAGTGAACATAAATTTAATGCGCGGGAGGCTCAGCAGGCATGGGCGATTGCTCCGCGTTCTATGGCCGAAATCCGTTTCACCTTGCCGCGCAGGCTGCCTCTTGTCCTCTTCCAGAATGGCGTCGATCACGCCCAGCCACGGCCCTAGCTTGGGCCGCTTCGCCGCCTGCTGCCGCTGGTAGCCGGGAGGTACCGAATAGCGCAGCATCTTCTGAATCGTTTTACGCGCGATCCCAAACTCGCGCGCTACCGCTCGTTGACTTCTGCCCTCCACCAAAACCGCTCGCCGAACCCGTCCATAGAGCTCCACCTTGAACATCCTCCGGTGTTTCATGAACTACCCTGCTTGCGCAAGCAGCTCACAAAATCAAAATCCGGCGGACTACTTTTACTCCGCCGCAACACTCCGCTCACGCGGCGTGCGGTGGCCTATGTTTTTGCTCCGGCGCGCTCAACAGTTTGACTGACGGACAGAGGCGCGCGATTGAACTGGATTATGGAATGGAGGCTGGACGGCTGGTGGTGAGAATACGCGAAGCTTTGCTTTTCTACTTGCTCGAACACCTTCGTCTGTTGCAGGAACCCGGAGATCCGGCCGCCTCGAAAACTCTTGTCCTCGCAAACAGGGAGATATTACGGCCATTTTTCGTGAGTCATGGATTCGGCACTTTGGAAGAAACGCACGCTTCGTCGAGCGCCGAGTAAATTACGATTTTCACCATCCACGGGCATTCGCCTCAGGGGTTCGAAATTTATGGCTACCATAAACTCCACACGGCCGATCAAGAGCTCTCAACAGAAAAAGTCCCTTAAGGAGCAGAACCGCTCGTACCTCTGGATAATCATTGCAGGAAACACGCTATTTCTGTACGGGGTTGTGAGAGCAAACGCTATCAGGGTCGAAGGACTCCGCGCGCTGTTCGCAGATGCTGACAAACTTCTGCCAGTCGGCTTCGCAGTTGTCATCGCGACGGTGCTAAATGGTCTCCTTAGCGCTGAGAGTAAGGCACGAGTTGTGTTTCTCCGCTGGAATCATGCTCTGCCCGGGCATCGTGCATTCAGCGACTACGCCCGTCTAGATCCTAGGATTGATCTTGCGATGCTGATCCACCTTCAAGGTTCCGAACTTCCTGTCGATCCAGTTGAACAAAATCGCGTCTGCTACAAGTTCTACAGAAAGATGGAGAATGATCCTGCCGTCGCGCAGGCACACCGCGGGAGTACTTGCTCCTCCGTGACTATGCAAGTTTATCTGCGCTGTTCGTGGTTTTCTACGGTGGGGTGGGAATTATCGCCATACCATCGATTAGAGTTGGTCTGCTCTACGGTCTGCTGCTTTTACTCCAGTATGCGGTGGTCCGTCACGCAGCGTCTAACTACGGCATTCGGTTCGTCACTACTGTCCTCGCGAGGCGAGGAGAGTGCTGAGTTCAGGTCCGGAATTTGTACCGAAAGTGGACGCCGTGTAGTTCGGGACACGTTCAAATCGGCATTGATCAGAGATTCAGAGAGACAAACCCTATGCGCCAATTGGAACATTTTGGAACACGATTGTGGTTGGGAGGGCTTGTAAGTCTTTGAAAAGATGGTGGCCAGGGACGGAGTTGAACCGCCGCCAGCCTTTTCAGGGCTGATATCGTCCGTGGCTATATTATTGAATTTATGCAGGTTAGTATCGCTTCCCGCCGTGCTTTTGCCCCATTTATTGGAAGCATAACGGAAGCAACCGGAAGCAAGGACAGGGGAGTTCGCCTCACCGTACTCTCAAGCGTCTTCAACCCCATAACCTCCACTCGTACATTGGAGAAGCCTAGTATGGACATGGAGGAATTCTGGGATCCGTTCGGGTAGTAAGAGTTGTTTGAATGTCATGCTCGAAACGATGGTGGAAAAGCCGCATATCGATTCTCCTTTCCGGGAATCCTCACTTAATACCGTGGGGGGAGGCGCCCATTCTAGCAATTCGTATGTCCCTGGGCGCTTGGAAACACCAGAACGTGGGTTCCACATTTTTCACAGCGACGGTGACTAACGTCCTTTTTTCGCGCAAGGCCAAACCCGCCTAAATCGTGGGGATAAATTATTGCGAAAAGACTTTACGTCCCCCTGAGAGTCTGATGCAATACTCTGCAGGTTAGGAGGGAAACATGAACATGCAAGCTGATGCGCTTCTGGAGGGTGCACTGGACCTTCATTGCCACGGTTATCCGGAGATCAGCCCTGACTGTAAGATGAGGGTGGAAGATGTGGAAGCAATTCAAATGGCGGCGCGCGCGAAGATGCGGGGCTATCTCCTGAAATCACATATGTGGCCCACCGTAGGTCGCGTGTATCAGCTAAAGAATCAGATCAAGGACTTCGACATTTGGCCAAGTATGTGCCTGAACACCAGTTCCGGAGGGTTTGATCCCTGGATTACCGAATCGGCCCTTAAACAGGGAGTCAAGCTTATTTGGATGCCTACCTGGAGCTCCCGGAATGACATTAAGCGGGAAGGGTTTAGCCACTTGATGAAGGCTTGGCTTCCGAGCATCAACAAGATGACTCCGGAAGATGGTCTCACGATTTTCGATAATGCCGGCAATGTCATTCCCCGAGTGAAGGAGATTCTTGCTTTAGCGAAAGATTACGATGTGGCTGTATCTACGGGCCATCTTTCGCCGGAAGAAGGACTGGCGTTGGCTTGTGAGTGTCAAAAGATAGGCTTTAAGAAGCTGATCTTCTGCCATCCGGATAGTAAGACTGTTGGCGCAACGATGGATCACATAAGAGAGATGGCGAGGATGAATTGTTATATAGAATTTTGCTTCTTGGGACTGTTGCCGGCCTACTATAGAATTAGCGTCCAAGAGGTCATTAAGAGGATAAAAGAGGTCGGTGCGGAACGGTGCATTCTGAGTACCGATTCTTTCTTTGAATGGGCCTCTCCTCCCTCGGAAATGATGCGTATGTTCATCGGTTCGCTTCTGGCGCGTGGAATTAGCGAAGCGGAGATTGACATAATGGCTCGAAAGAATCCTTGCGCACTACTAAATTTATAGGGCTCGGTACATCATTGATAACGTCCACCAAAGGCAAGAATGGTTCGCCTTCATGCTGCTCGGCAGTAGCCTATCCCCTGTTGAGTGCTTCTCATCCGTAGGCACTCAACAACAGGATTGCGCAAGATTTTCATCAAACGGGCCAATTGAATCTGGAACAGGTTTTATCGATCGCAGCTTGCGAGTAATAAAATCGGTTTGACCCAGTTGTCTATGCTGAGGAAAGGGGGCTCAAATGGCAACTCAAACTTATCTATATGAGTCAAAGCGCCTTAGCCCGGAGCAAATGCGGGCGTTCGTCGGTGCGTTTGTGGGTTGGGTCTTTGATTATTACGAAGTCACCCTGCTGACCTTCTTGATCATCCCCATCAGTCGCGACCTGCACCTGCCGGCAAGCCACGCAGGTTATATTTTATCGACGCAGCTCGTGTTCTTGGCAATTGGCGGGGTACTCTTCGGCAGGCTCGGGGACCGTTACGGGCGGCGTTCTACTCTCATGTGGACGATCGTCGTCTATGCTGGCGGCACTTTCGCCCGAGCATTCAGCTATAGTGAAACCTGGCTACTGCTATGGACCGCTTTTACGGCGCTCGGTATTGGTGGTGAGTACGCCGTCGGCCAAGCTCTCGTCTCAGAAGTGATGCCCACCCAGCGACGTGGCTGGTGGAGCGGAATACTGTACGGCGGTCTTTATTTTGGCATTGGAGGCGGCGCGCTCGTCGGTGGCTACCTGCCGCCGATAATCGGCTGGCGATGGACGTTTGCAATTTCCGCGTTGCCGATCATCGTCGCGTTTTATGTGCGTTCAGCAGCGCCTGAATCTGACGTTTGGAAAGTTAGGAGGCAAACCGTCAGGTCCAGTTGGCACGACTTAACTAAACGTGCTTTCCTTGTTCCCTTCTTCATCTGTTTCATCGCCTCTGTATGCCAATTCTTCGGATATTATGGGATTACCACGTTTTTGCCGACTTACCTTGTGAAGCAAGGTTTTTCGCTCGGCAAGACAGGGTGGTGGCTGTTCTTCACGGCATTCGCCGGCCTGATCGGATGCATAACCGCCTCGTATACGTCTGACCGCTGGGGTCGCCGAGTTACGCTTTCGTATATTGCCGGAACTGCGTGCGTCGGCGGCCTCCTGCTCTTTTTTACCTGGCCCTATCTCCTCACTAGCTCGTGGATCCTCGTTCCGTTCTTCCTCTACTACTTCGGTACCAACGCCGGAACCATATTTGGATCCCTTTTCAGCGAGATGTTCCCGACCGAGGTACGTACGACCGGAGTCGCTGCGCCGATGATGATCGCGCGCGGCCTGACATTCATTCCGATAATGCTTGCGGGCTGGGTGTTTCCGCGTTATGGCTATGCGCCGATCGTGCTTGCGGGCGCTGCCGAATTCGGATTTCTCGCCATGTGGGCTTGGATCTTTAAAGAGACCAGGGGTAAGTCAATCCACGAAATCGACAAGGAAACCGAAGCCTCACCGCGGGCTGTTGAGGCGGCGCAGAAGCACTTCACACCGCGGGCTTAATGGTCGTAGTTCCGGGCAAGACAGAGTTTCGGATCGGTGGAGTCATAGTGAAGGCAAGAGTTGTGCAGCTGGTGTTGGGCAAGGTAGTAATCATGCTCGGACAGACACGCCGGTCTGGGTTGCTGTGCTGCGGAGGAGATTGAGAATTGTGGGGTAACTATCTTGGCGGCCCACTTTTTTGAAAACCTCGGAGAACAAGCGGTATTCCATGGGATTCCATTTGGGAATGCCGGTCGGATAGGGTGACAGCCAGATGGAAAGGGTTGCAGAGTTGAGTTTGCAATCCGGTCTTCCATCCACGAGAACGGCGACCGTTGCTGCCGCCCTTGTCGGCCAGGATCAGGGGTTCGCGGGTCCGCTTATAGTGAGCTAAGCCTTCACATTGCCATCAACTGGCGATGGAAGGGGCGGCGGAGCGGGAGTGCGAATCAGCGACGAAAACGGTTCCGCAGTTCGCCTGTGGGGCGTAGCAGGTATGCATTGCTAGCTGTTTTACCCAACTCCAGATTGGGCCTGCGTTTTCTTGAAAACCAGAATGTCGCGAACGGTTTCACCGCGCGCCAGTCGATCAAAGCCTTCATTGATCGTCTCCAAAGTCACCGTTCCCGAGCGCAAGCGATTCACTGGGAGACGACCCCTGCGGAACAGATCGATGAAAATAGGGATGTCGCGCTGAGGAACACAACTGCCCATGAAGCTGCCCCGAATGCCGCGTTCGTCGGAAACCATGGAGGAAACCGGCAAGGCAAACGTTTCTTTTGGATTAGGAAGGCCGGCCACAACCAAGAGCCCACCGCGACGGAGAATTGAATAGGCGGTGGAGAATGCAGCTGACACGCCCGCCATCTCGAACGCAAATTCCACTCCGCCCGAGGTAACATCGCGAACGGATTGCACGCAGTTGGGGTCCCGCGCATTGAATGTGTCCGTAGCGCCAAGTTCTCGGGCAAGGCGCAACTTTTCGTCACTGAGGTCAATCGCGACGATCTGGGAGGCTCCGGCGGCACGTGCTCCCAACAAGGCGCTTAGTCCAACCCCGCCCAACCCTACCACCGCAAGACTGGCACCAAATGTCACCTTGGCAGTATTCACCACCGCACCGACACCGGTGATCACTGCGCAGCCAAACGCAGCGGCATCTTCCAGAGGCACTTCAGGATCAATTCGAACCACGGAGTTCTGCGAGACCACCGCGTATTCGGCAAATACCGAAAGTCCGCTATAGTGATTCAGTTCCCGGCCGCGAACGTGAAGCCGCCGTGCACCGCTTTGCAGTGTGCCGCGTCCACGCGCATCCCACGAGGATTCACATAGACTTGGGCGTCCGCCATAGCAATGGTGACAGTGGCCGCAACTGGCGACAAATACCATGACGACATGATCGCCAATCTTTAAACCAGTGACGCCAGAGCCAACCTCGCGGACTATCCCACTGGACTCATGACCAGCAACCGCCGGAATGGCCCGAGGGCGGACTCCAGCAATCGCCGAAAGGTCTGAATGGCACAGGCCGGCGGCGGCAACCTGAACTAGAACCTCTCCCGGACCGGGTCCATCGAGTTCCACTTCTTCCACCACCAGCGGACGGCTCTCGGCATACGGCATTGGCTTCCCTTGCTCGTAGAGAACTGCTGCGCGAATCTTCATATGCCTCTCTCCTGAGACGTGTTATCTCTCTTATCGATACTGGTGTCCAGCAAGCTGCGACAAGGACCACGGATCATGGGCCTACCACAGCCCTATGATCTTCCACCAGATGGCACCGACGCCGATAAATACAACCAAGTTCAGAACTGACACGAAGAAGCCATTCTTCCACCACTCCGTCTGCGAAACGTAGCCTGCGCCGAAGTAGATCGGTGCGCCCGCACCCGCAAAATGAGTCAGCCCGCCAGAGAGTGGCGAAAGAAAGCCTAACGACAGCGAGACCAACAAGGGGGGAGCCCCCGCGGCAGCGGCGACGGAAAGAAATGGTACATACATGGCCGTTGCATGTACTGTCATGCTGGCAAAGGCATAGTGAGCGTAGAAGTAGACGATGATGAGAATCAGCAACGCCCATATCCAGTTCATCCCGGTAATGGCGCCGCTTACGCTCTTAGCAAACCAGGGAATAAAACCTATCCGGACCAGGCCGTCGGCCAGGGTCATGAGGCTGCCCATCCAGATCATCGTATCCCATGCCCCTTTTTCCTCCAGGATGTCCTTCCATTCCAGAACGCCCGTCAATACCATGCTCGATACGCCCATCATAGCTACAACGGTCGGGTCAATCTTGTTAAAACTGCCCGTGCACCACAGGAAAAGACATCCAAAGAATGTCGCTGTAACCAGCTTCTCGTAGCGCGACATCGGCCCGAGCTTATCGAGCTCACTTTGAGCAATTGCTTTGGCCTCCGGCGTATTCTTTAATTCCGGCGGAGATAGCTTTAACAACAAGTAAGGTATTCCGATGATGGTCAAACAGCCGGGGACTGAAGTCGCCAACGCCCACATTCCCCAGGTAATATGCACGCCTACCGTCTTTTGGGCAAAGGATGCGATCAGTGGGTTGGCGGCCATAGAAGTGAGAAACATGGCACACACCACATTGTCGCACTGATATACCGTTTGCATCAGGTAGGTGCCTATCCTACGAGCCGATGGCCCGGGCTCCGAGTTAAAGCCGCTGCACAGGCTGCGGGTGATAGGAAAAAGCACACCACCAACCCGGGCCGTAGCAGAAGGCATGGCAGGTGACATGGCCAAATCACTGAAAGCCAGCGCATACCCGAGCCCCAGCGTGCTGCCTCCAATCTTTCTCATCATCAGATAAGCCACTCTTCTTCCAAGTCCGGTTTTCAAGAAGCCTCGCGCGAACAAGAATGCCGCGACGATGAGCCAAATGGTCGTACTGCCGAATCCGGCGACTGCTTGTGAAGGAGTAATGAGCTTAGCCACAGTGCAAACGGTCAGACCCAAAAAGGCCATAGCCCCCAAAGGAAGGGGTTGTAAGATCAATCCGAGAAGTGTGGCCAGGAAGATGCCGAATAGCCGCCATGCGGCAACTGTCAACCCAGGCGGGACAGGCAGGAACCAGAGTATAGTTCCCACGAGTACTATCAGGATTCCATTTCTCAGCCTAGGAGGCGACTTTGCTTCACGCCTCTTGTCCCTTGTTGCAGGTGCCTGCTTAACTTCAGACTCACCCACCGGCATGCTGCCTCCTTACTTCCCCCTTGGAGAAACCGCGGCGTCCGCCCCTGGGACCGGACTACTGTTCATTCCACCGAACCTGCCTCCCGAAAAGCTGGCTTATTACTCTTCCTGGTTCTCAATTTTTAGCCACATAGCAAATCAATGAGTTCGCTGATATCTCCAAGCTTCTCGAGCGAGTGCAGCATCTCGATCGAGCGGTCAATCCGCTCAGGTAGGATGACTCCGTCGGCACACTCTCTGAACTTGGCCGTCAACTCGGATTCGGTCAAACGGTTCGTCGGTCTTCCTTTGCTCTCGGAGACCTCATGCGAGTACACCGTACCGTCGCGCAACGTAACCGTCACCCGCTCTGGGTAGCGCTCCATGCCTTCGTAGCCGGTGGCTTCCGGCGGGTGAACCCAACTGGTCAGGGGGAAGAGCTCCTGCACCCGCGGATCCTGGACTCGCTCGGTGGTGAACTGTCGCAGCCCAAGATTACGGTCTGTCAAGGCGATGGCCATGCAGAAAGGCATGCTGAACTTCGCCTCGTCGCCGGTCTGGGGCCGCTCGCGGATCATGATCCGAGGAACCATGTCGCTGGTGCGGCATTCAATCGATTTCACATCTTGCGGTCGTAGGTCATGCTTGAAGACAAGGTGCAGCATGGCATCGATGCAACGGTGTCCATCCGCGCAGCACGGATAAGGCTTGATGCTGATTCCATGCTCCACGATCAGGAACTTCTTTCCCAGGCCGGCCGTCATTTTTTTCAAATCGTAACCGCCGGCGGTTAGAACCTTGCTGAACCCAATAGGCCCTTCCAGGGAGCATCCATCTGCGGTGAAGCCCTTCGCCGCCAGAGAAGCTGCTATGACTCCGTTGCGGGCAGCCAACCCCGCGTGGAGCGGCTTAGTCATGGTGCCGAAATTCTGCCGCAGCCCCGAGGCTTCCGAACTGGCGATGCCCAACGCCATTTGTGTCCGCACAGTATCCAGCTTCAGGATTCTTGCGCTCGCCGCCGCAGCACCCATGGTGCCCAGCGTCGCCGTTGCGTGCCATCCGCATTCGTAGTGCCCGCGCCCGACGCCCGCGCCAACTCTGCCGCCGACCTCGTAGCCGATGACATAGGCCAGCAGTACCTCCTTGCCGGATATCTTCTTCCGCTCGCCAAGGGCGAGGACCGCCGGCAAGATCGGGACCGTCGGATGCCCCATCCAGTTCGGAAGTGAATAGTCGTCGTAATCCAGAGCGTGAGCCAGGGTCCCGTTCGCAAGCGCGGCGTTGGCGGCAGAGGTCTTAAAGCCCCCGGCCAGCACTCCGGACTCCGGTGCGCCCCCAGCCTCTCTGACGTATTCGGTCATAATTCTTCCGACATCTTTCTTTGTGCCAGCAAGCGCTACGCCTATGCAGTCGAGTATGGAATCCTTGGCCCACTTGAACGCCTCCTCGGGAACGTCGTCGAATCCGAGATCAAATGCGAATTGCGCTAATTCCTCTGTCGCCCCCATGGTTGCCCTCCTTACAAGGCATTCTGTCTCCACTTCCACCATTCCAATGCTGAGAACCTGAAAAGTCTCATTACGGCTTGGAAGGCTGGTCTCAACCAAAACCTTTCCTGCTCCCGATTATGAATTTTCTCTGCGACTACAAGCAGATCGCTCTCGAACCTACAGCATCGACTTGCCTTGCTATTACAAAACTACTGCGCGGATTTCATTGACGGCTGGAATTGTACTGCGCGTCAATGAATTTGCAAGCTCAAACCGCGCCCGCCCACCCACGATGCGCATAGCAGATACTCGCGCCGCCCAGCGAGGTGCTGGAGAGTACACACTAAGAAATTCCGGCGTGCGTGCACTAGCCATGCCTTCGTTCCGCGAGGCACCCACCGTACCGGCTGAGGACGCCGGTGTCAAAGAGCACTCATGCACAACCTGGCCCCACGATACAGTTGGTGCGATGACATCCCCCGCGGGTCAGGGTAAGGTAGGCCCCAACCGCATCAGCGGACTGTGCGGTTATACTCCGCTCCAGGTGTCAGTACAATATTCCAGTACTCTCCAGACCCTCGAATAAAGCGATAGTTGTGGGTCATCCCGGGAGGAATCCTAACGGATTTTGGCGACTGGATGGTGTGCCAAGTATCGCCAAGCAATACCTCTACTTCCAATCCAGTCATGTCCGGATTGCTGCCTTTAAAAATGAATAAGCTCTCATGCTCGTGAACATGAGGTTCAATGTGCATCTCGGGGTGATCGGCGTTCTGCACCTCGCGCATGATAACGTAGATAGTTCCTCCGGGATTGTTGTTGTGGTCCGAGAAGACATACCGGGTGCCAGGACCCTTCGTATGCTTGATCAGCTCCTCAGCGCTTCGGGCAACAACCTCCAGAATCAAGTTTTCCGTCGCTGCTTCCTTCTTGATATCCTGCATAGTTCCTTCCTCGCGAGTGACGATGCGCGCCATAATCGCCTGTTATTGGTGCGACACTGAGTAAAATCCAAAATCTTCATTCCCCCGTTTATTCGCCATTTTGGCGGCGAATGGGAATGTCAACAGACGTAGCCTCTGCACCTATGCCAGTTCGAGCTCTCGTAATTTACTCACAGTTGGAACGCCTTCCTTGTCCCAGCCACGAAATTCGTAATACTCATCGAGCATCAGGGAGAGATTGGGAAGGTGGCCGGCCGATGCTCCATCGCTGAACGGTTCATGGGTTATACGATAGGGCAGGGTGTCGTCCGCCTTCGTGAGCCCGCAGGAAATGTTCAGGAGGCGCTTTATATTGAGACTTCTTTCTCCGACCCTCAGTAACTCCTGTGCATCCATCTTCCATCCGGTCACATAATTCAGCCACTTGACCACAATCGGGACATCGAAGGTGGTCATGGCGAACTGACAAAGCTTCAGGCTGTTATAGAGATCAGCAAAGTTCTGCATTAACGCTGCAGCCCTGCCCTTGCCTTTATCGGCAAACCTGTCCAGCGGTTCGGGAATGCCAAGGCCGGGCATCGGATTGCGCTCGATTGTGTAAGTGCACCCTCGATGGCATGCGCCCCGGGGCGATGTGGCGTACGCTACGGCCAGACTGGAGAGAGCTCGGGGGTCATGGTAAGGCAGTTCCAGTCCCTTTACGTGCATCGCGAACGGCTGCGCCTCCGGGCCGAGTCGCCGCGCGAAGTTGCGAATGCCACCGCGCAACTGGGCTCCCAAGCCCTCGCCCGTGGCAATCTGGCGGACCAGCGCCAGGACCGCCTGCCCATTGCCCCACTCCAGCTTGCCCCCGGGCACGGGGTCTTTGATCAAGCCCTTACCGGCTGCCTCGAAGGCAAACGCGATTCCTCCGCTTACGGAAATCGTATCCATGCCGAGGCGGTTGCAGAGATCGTTGGCCTCGATAATAACCTCGAAATCAAAAACTCCGCATTGCGGACCGAAGCCGCCGATGGTTTCGTATTCGAGTGGCGCGGTCTTTCCGGCATTCGGCCCTTTCGGAACCCGGACCTCCTTCCCGCACCCGACGGCACAAGGAGGACAGTGATATTTCCCCGAACCGTAATCCCGCAGCATGAGTTCTCCGCTGAGGCACTCGACGGCTTTGCCGCAGTTTCCGTTCGTCCAATTAAAGCCGGAAAGGTCGCCGAGAACCGCGTTGCCTACCACGGCGCCGGGAGTTCCGAACGTCCGCATGCGTTTCATCTTCTCCAGCATGCGCGGGGTGATGTCGCGGATGTCCTGCATCAACTCCGTGGGGTGTGCAACCGGCGTGCGGAAGGTGCCATCGGCGACTATGGCCTTGAGCCGCTTCGAGCCCATGACCGCGCCCAGACCGCATCGTCCCGCTGCCCGGGCATGGGCCCCTTCGCTCATGATGTTAGCCAGTGGGACGAGCCGCTCGCCGGTCGGACCAATGCACACCACGGCTGCCCTCTTGCCATATTCCTGGGTAAGAATGTCGTAGGTGTCGTAAGTGTCCCTGCCCCACACGCCATTAGCGGAGACCAGCTCCACGTTGCCTTCGTGGATTGTCAGCACCGAAGGAGAAGCCGCTTTGCCTGTGATTGCGATCGCATCGTAACCGGCCGCCTTGAGTCCCAACCCAAAGCGGCCACCACTGTCGGCTTCGCCCCAGATTCCGGTAAGCGGCGACTTAGCGGCCACCGCGAAGCGTCCCGAAGTTGGCACATTGGCGCCAGTCAGTGGACCGGTCGAGAAGACCAGCAGGTTCTCCGGTCCAAGCGGGTCGAGCGCCTGGAAATTGGTCTGGCGAAAGATATACGCCGCCAGCGCCGTCCCGCCGATGTACTTCCGCCTGACCTCTTCCGAGAGTTCCTGGACCTTCACCGCGCCTGTGGTCAGATCGATCCACGCCATCTTTCCCGCATAGCCGCCCATGCCTTTGCCTCCGCAACAACCGCCGAGTCGTGTGATCCATTTGGATGCGAAAGCGGGCCACACCCCAAGTCAGCAGCAATTCTGTACTCGCCCGCATTTGCAAGCCTCTGATTTAGCGGAGCATAGTCCAAATTCCTCGATCGCGCCAGCCCAATTCTCGGAAGCCGTCGTTGCATATGATTGTGTCCGGTTTGATTAGCATGAGATGCCCGTTTAGCGGGCGGCGCGGATCAGAAGTGCCCGAAGTGCGCCGCTGCCCTGCATGCCTGCAAGCAGTGCATGCAGTTCGACCCGGGTAGCCGGTTCGAGTGCCGGCTGAACGTGGCCGGCTGTTCCAAGAAGGATCTGCACAACGATTGCCCGAGGTTTACCCTGAGCGAGCGCGTGGAGCGCGAGACCACGGCCGGTGCCAACTCGGTCGAAGATGCACGGCGTGCCTTCGACAATCTGTTCAATAAATAGTCCGGGCGTGCTCTCTGGAAGCCGCATCGAAACGCTCCGCGGTGGCAGCAAGCAAAACCCGATGATCACAACTGTTTTCGCCATCACTAGACGATCCTCCGAGGGGCTGGGGGCATGTCACCCCCGCAAGGCAAACAACAGTTCAATAGCAATTACGGCCAGAATTCCCAGTGCCGGCTAATTGTGTAACAGGTGGTAGCGGACAGGCCATGCTGACGTGAGCGGCGAATTTTGTACCAGTGTCTCTCTCTTTCCCACTGATACAAAATTCGCCGCTCACGTCAGGTCGGGGAGAGAGGATTTGAATCTCCGACCCCCTGGTCCAGAACTGAGTAACCTATGTAGAATCAATAACTTCTTAATCTTAGCCGTGGTGCTTTAACATAAGTCATTCTGATTCCTAGAAGCAGCTCTCACCCTGCCGGCAACGAACGATGACAGAGCTTGATGTCCAGAGGTCGTGCAGGTTTGTGCCCGAAACCTCAAACATCGAGTTCTTTGGACTTCTTAGTTCCTATTGGCGCGTGCGGCCTGCTATTTGGGATTCCGATCAATTACATCAGAACAAACGATTGGACCGATTCAGAGGCTATTCATACACTGCGCATGTCAGAAGGGGCAAATCGTTTCGCAGTCGTTAGTTCCGAGACTGCATTCGACAGTCTGTTGCCGGCAAGTGGCCGACGTGCTACAACTCCAACTGCCCGAAAGAGACAGTTACCGCTGTCGCGGTCGCATACGGCTCGGCTCCCGAGAGTTGTGCCGATGATAGCACACCGTAAAATGAGTTTCGCGGCTTCGGCAACAAGGGTTCGCCATCGTGAAAGGAGCTGAGATGACCACGATACCTGAGCAGGGTACGGCACTAGCAACTCCCGTTTCTGTTGTCCCTTGGTACAAGGAGATCGATCGACAACAATGGAAGGCGCTCGTTGCGGCCGGTCTAGGCTACGGATTAGAAGCCATGGACATAATGTTGTATGCCATGGTGATCGTGCAAATCATGAAAGATTTGCGTTTGACCTCGGCGATGGCTGGAGTGCTCGCGTCCCTTTCATTATTCTCCGCTGCCTTCGGCGGATTCGTGTTCGGGATCATTGCGGACAAATGGGGTCGAACCAAGTCGATGATCGCGAGTATCCTCATGTACTCTGCTTTCACGGCAGCCTGCGGTTTCTCGCAAACCGTCGTGCAATTAGCCGTGTGCCGCATCTTGCTAGGTATCGGAGTGGGAGGCGAGTATACCGCGGGGGCCGCCTTAGTCACGGAATCGTGGCCGCCGCAACATCGCGGCAAAGCCATGGGCCTGGTGCAAGCTAACTTTGGGATTGGATATGCTCTTGCTGCTGTAGTCGCTATGGTTGTCCTCCCGCGGTTCGGCTGGAGAGCGGTTTTCTTCGTGGGCGTGTTGCCGGCACTGCTGACCTACTTTGTGCGCCGAAGTGTCAAAGAGCCGGAGATCTGGAAGCGTAATGCGCAGCAATCTCGTGCTAAAGGCGAAGAGCTGAGCACCTTTGCTGTAGTCGCTAAGCTCTTCAGTCGTGGTCAGGCGAGACATACACTGATCGCCACATCCTTATGCTCATTCCTGCTGTTTGCCTATTGGGGGGCCTTTACATGGATTCCTGGGTATCTGGCCATGCCTGTAGCAAAGGGCGGAGCCGGACTAAGCATGGTTAAGAGCCTTACGTGGGTGTTTATCATGCAATTTGGAGGGGTCTGCGGTCATCTGAGTTTCGGGTACATTTCCGACAAGTTAGGCCGAAGACTCAGCAGCGTCATATTCTACATAATGTCTGGTGTTCTCACCGTCGCCTTCGCAATGATTCGCGATCCAACCATGCTGCTTGTGATTGGACCGTTCCTTGCGTACTTCGGTTACGGCTATTACGCCGGCTTGGGCCCCATTTTGGCGGAACTCTATCCCAGCTCGGTCCGAGCCACTGGCATAGGATTTTGCTACAACGTCGGCCGTGGGGTTAGCGCATTTGCGCCCGCTGCTATCGGCTTTTTGGCTCTGTCTTACGGGATCGGCGGTGGCATAGCCATTACTGCAGTAGCTTATGTACTCGCGTGCGGTGTCGTGTTAATGTTGCCTGAAACAAAAGGCAAAGTACTTGATTAGTGTGGGCATTCCCGACAGAAGAGTGTCCTTGGCGTTATCGTAGATAGCAATAGTGACCTCCGGGTACGTCGGTTTCAGTAAGTCCAGCAAAGCTCCCCAAAGACTGGAATCCAGTGAAGTGAAGGAGCCACCGCGTTTCATGAAAGGAGTTGGTAATGGTGAATCTCCCAGCACCGCTCGTCTTTGGCACCGTTATGGTGCGCCAAATCATAGAAGCTACAATACCGATGTTTAGCCCCTCCGAGCTACTTCCGGACTGCACTCCGGAGATCCTGGAGCAAGAGGCCCCCAGTCTGCCGCCCCATTCTTATGATTCGGAAAGTAATCTGTTAGTACTTACGACTCAGAGCTATCTCGTGCAGAGCCAGGGAAAGAACATTCTGGTTGACGCCTGCATAGGCAATGATAAAGCACGCAAGCGGCCTACCTTCGACCACTTGGAAACAGGGTGGATGGAGCGGCTGCTGGCCACAGGCGTGACCCCCGCAGATGTTGACATCGTGGTATGCACGCACTTGCATGTGGATCATGTCGGGTGGTGCAGCATGCTAAAAGAGGGGCGTTGGGTGCCGACCTTCCCGCGGGCACGCTATCTGCTAGTGAAGCCCGAGCTGGACTTTTTTACTAGGCCTGAGGTCAGTGCAGTCTTCGAGCGCAATGGTAACTACTGGATCGACAGTATTCAGCCCGTAATCGATGCAGGTCAGGTCGATTGCGTGTCGGAAGACTATCGGATCGACGACAATATATCTTTAATTCATTCGCCCGGCGACACGCCTGGCAATGTGGCGGTTCTGATCCGGACTGAAGGCCGCGAGCGGGCGATCGTCTGCGGCGACATCTTCCACCATATCCTGCAATGCAAGTACCCGAGGTGGAATTCCAGGTTCAGTCAATTGCAAGACATGGCCCGGCAGACTAGGATGGCACTGTTCGAGCGGTATGCTGACACGGACGTCTGCATCCTTTCTGGCCATTTACCTACTCCAGGCTATCTAGTCCGAAAGGGGATTTCTTACGACTTTTGTCCGGTGAAAGAATCACTGCACATGCACGCGGGGGAAGGATCGTGAGCGTTGGGTAGCTGGTTTCTTAGTAGTGAGTATTGCTTAGCACACAGATTGGGAGGCAATTATGGTCAATAGTGTTGGGTTTTCTTGGGGAATGCCGACTCTTGTTCTGTATGGCATGGGATGTGTGTCGAGAGTTGGCGAGTCGATGAAACAACTTGGGGGGAAACGGGTTTTGTTGGTGACTGATTGTGTCCTCTTGAAGTCAGGCCAAGTGGATGACCTCAAGACTCTACTTCGACAATCGGAAATAGACCTGGAGATCTATCCGGGCGTTAATCGAGAGCCAGAAGATATCCACGTTGAGGAAGGCTTAAAGATTTTCAAAGAGTCTTCATGTGACTCAATCATTGCGCTTGGAGGAGGGAGCTGCATGGATGCCGCCAAAGGGATTGGCGTCATGGCAACCAACCCGGGGAAAATTACCGATTATCGAGGTCGCGATAAAGTAAAAGCAAAAATGGTGCCGATGATTGCCATTGCGACCACCGCCGGAACTGCCAGCGAGATATCGCGTTCTGCTGTTATCACTGACACCCGCAGAACCGACAAGATTATTGTTAAGGATGAGAAAGTACGGCCCAATGTGGCGGTCTGCGACCCTTTGTTGACTGTCTCGATGCCTCCGTCCGTCACAGCGTCCAGTGGAATGGACGCATTGACACATGCAATCGAGGGATACGTCTCGCGGGAATGCCAGCCTATGACCGAAATGGTTGCCCTTCGAGCCGTGGAGTTGATTAGTAAAAGTCTGCCCATCGCGTTTGTGAATGGAAAAGATATCGCGGCACGGACCGACATGATGCTCGGTCAGCTGTTGGCGGGAATGAGCTTCAGTAATGCGTCCACGTGCAGTGTGCATGGCCTGGCCAGACCCCTGGGCGCCTACTTCCACGTTCCTCACGGCCTGTCCAATGCCATGTTCTTAGCTGAAGGGATGGAGTATACCCTTCCCGCATGTCCCCAAAAGTATGCGAAGATCGCGCTGGCAATGGGAGAAAACATCTCCGGATTGACGGTGAATGAAGCGGCTGAGAAATCGGTTGCATTTGTCAGAAAACTTCGCAAGACACTGAAGGTGCCGACAATTGTAGAGTTTGGAATCGACAGGGAGAAGTACTTGCAGTTGGCGCCTCAACTGGCGGAAGACGGCATTGCGAGCGGAAGTCATAATTTGAATCCGCGAACTCCGTCGAAAGAAGAACTGATTGAGATCTACAAGCAGATGGTGTGAGGTATAGGTTTCTTACTGAGAGTTAGTTAGATAACCGGTTGCGCAGGTGAGGACAAAGGGGGACAGCCTTTCCCAGCGGTGGGAGGAGGGAATGATCATGGAGTACCCGCATTTATTTCGAACAGGAACTATCGGAGACGTACAAATCAAGAACCGAATTGTTATGCCTCCGATGGCGATGAACTATTCGGAACCCGATGGTACGGTCACCGACCGCAATGTGCATTATTACCGGGAGCGCGCGCGAGGCGGGGTCGGATTAGTGATCGTCGAAGGGGCGTTTACGGATAAGAGCACCAAACAGCGCGCATTTGGGATGGGTGTATCGGAGGACCGGTTCATTCCAGGGCTGCAGCGTCTGGCCGACGCCATCCGATCGGCGGGAGCGGTCCCGGCCATGCAGATCAACCACAATGGAAAACTAGCCTCATCCAGGAACACCGGGTATGCCACACTTGCCCCGTCCGCAATTGCCAACCGCGCGAACGGGGAAGTCCCACACGAGATGGATTCGGAGGACATCAAGTACATTGTGGGCTGCTTTGCCGCGGCTGCGTGGAGAGTAGCTGAGGCAGGTTTTGAGATCGTGGAAATACACGGTGCGCACGGCTACCTCATACAGCAGTTTCTTTCACCTTTTTCGAACCACCGCAAGGATGCGTATGGCGGGTCATTTCTGAATCGCGCGAGGTTCGCTTTGGAGGTCGTACGAGCGACCCGGAAACGGATAGGGCGTGACTTTCCGATAATGTTTCGCCTGAGCGCGACCGACTTCGAGGAGGGTGGTCTCATCACGGAAGATACTGTTGCACTTGCCCGGTTGCTGGAGGCGGAGGGTATTGCCGCTCTGCACGTAAGCGCGGGGTCGAATGAAACTCCCTACACCACGGCGCAGGTAATTCAACCGATGTACTTTGAACCGGGAAACCTTGCCAAATATGCGCGGATTATCAAAGAAGAGGTGAAGATACCCATTATTGCGGTTGGAAGGATCAATCATCCCTCTGTTGCAGAAGCTATTCTTGCGCGTGGTGATGCTGACTTCGTCGCAACAGGACGTGCGCTAACGGCTGACCCGCACTGGCCGCGGAAAGCGTTCGAGGGAAGAACGGACGAGATACGGCAATGCATAGCATGTAATGTCGGCTGCATCGGCCGTCTCATACTCAATGTGGACATCAAGTGCGCACAAAACCCATGGGTGGGAACGGAGTATGAAGAGGGCATACCTCAGGCGCTGGTCAAGAAGCGTGTTTTGGTTCTGGGTGGCGGTCCCGCCGGCCTTGAAGCCGCTCGTGTAGCGGCGGCGCGGGGGCATCAGGTGAGGCTGTTGGAAAGAGAGAATCACTTGGGAGGGCAGGTGCAACTTGCCTGTGTCCCACCTTGCAAAGCCGGACTGGAAGAGGTAGTTAGGTCGCGCGTGCGCGACCTGGAGAAACTGGGGGTCGACGTGAAGTGTGGAAAGGAAGCCAGCCCAAGCGACCTTTCTCCGTTGACGACGGACGTTGTCATCGAGGCAACGGGGGCGTTTCCCGCGACCCTGGAGATTCCTACCGAATTTCCAGAAAAAGTAACGTCGGCTTGGTGCGTGTTGGCTGGCCAGGCAGTATTGGGAGAGAAGATCCTCGTCATCGGCGCGGGTATGGTCGGCCTAGAAACAGCGGACCTGCTGGCTGCGAAAGGCAAAAAGGTCGTCGTGATAGAGGTCCTCGAACAAGTGGGACAGACAATTACCCCGACGACGAGGGCTGCGCTGTTGCATCGACTAGAGGTCGAGAACGTTCAGATTATTACCGGCGTGTCCCTGGAGCATTGGGGATGCGACGGAGCCGTGATCCGGAAGAAGGATGGATCAAGCATTCGGCTCGAAGGCATAGATAGCGCCGTGATTGCGGTCGGCGCTCGGCCCAATCGGGTTGCTCTAACGCCCCCTGCTGATTCACCGATCACTTGGAGAAGAGTGGGGGATTGCGAGAAGCCGCGCGATATCTTCGAGGATATCCAGGAAGCAGCGAAGGTTGCCATGGAAGTGTAGCCAGCTATCGCAGGCAATCGCCAGTGCATAGCGGCAGACAACAGTAATCGAACCAAAGGCCCGCTCGCGAGAGGAGACTCCAATGTCGTCTGATGCAACAGCTGTCACCCCAAAGACGGGCCAATCGCTCGCTTTCAGCCAATTCGAAGGCGCGGTCTACCGAAAAGTAACGTGGCGTCTTGTGCCGTTCTTGATGATTTGCTATGTCACTGCGTTCCTGGACCGGGTCAACGTGGGCTACGCCAAGTTGCAGATGCTCGATGACCTGAAATTCAGCAACACCGTTTTCGGTCTTGGCGCTGGTATGTTCTTCATAGGTTATTTCCTCTTTGAGGTCCCAAGCAACATCGCCTTGCACAAGGTGGGAGCACGGCTCTGGATCGCCCGTATCATGGTAACTTGGGGAATAATCTCCGCCTGCAGTATTTTCGTGACTACCCCGATGTGGTTTTATATGCAGCGGTTCCTGCTTGGTGTAGCCGAAGCTGGTTTCTTCCCCGGAATCATCCTTTACTTAACGTATTGGTATCCGGCGAATCGCCGTGCCAAGATAATCGCCATTTTCATGATTGCCATTCCCATATCCGGCTTTATCGGTGCTCCTATTTCAGGCGGCATCATGCAGTTCTTCGCTGGTGTCCAGGGCCTACCTGGCTGGAAATGGATGTTTATAATTGAGGCCCTTCCGGCACTCGTTGTAGGCATTTGGACTATGCTTTACCTGGACCGCGGTATACGCGACGCGAAATGGCTAAAAGAAGAAGAAAAGGAGGTTTTGGAACGTAATATTGCGGAGGAGACCAGCCAGAAGAAAGAACATCCTTCGCTCACCGCATTGTTCACCGATTCCCGCATCTGGCTCATGTCCTGGATTTATTTCGCTAGCGTAATGGGAAATTTAGGGTTGATTTTTTGGATGCCAACGATAGTCAAGGCACTTGGCATTAAGAGCCTGTTCAACGTGGGCCTTATCACGGCAATTCCGTATGCGGTAGCGATAGTCACCATGGTGGTCGTTGGGGGCAATTCAGATCGAACTCGCGAGCGGCGCTGGCATACGGCGGGTTCGATGTTTGTAGGTGGAGCCGGACTAATTGCCAGTGTAATTGCCGGTAACTCACATCCTGTATTGGCGATCATAGCTCTGTCATTTGCCGCTGCGGGCATCATGACCGCCTCACCGATATTCTGGTCTCTGCCCACGGCGTTTCTCGCGGGTACGGCGGCAGCCGCTGGAATTGCCGCAATCAACTCGGTGGGTAATCTTTCGGGGTTTTTCGGCCCTTTTATCATTGGGTGGCTGAAGGACCTGACCAACAGTACTGCGAGCGGCATGTACATGCTCGCGGCTGTACAGATAGTAGGTGGTCTAACCGTGCTCACGCTTCCTCGCTCGGTGAACAAGTAGGTCGAAAAGATGAAGATCATGGCGAATCCACGGCTGGCGCAAAACGGTTGAATTACCGAGCAGTTTCAACCCGCAATTGAGGTGAAAATGCTTCGTATCCGCGACATCGAGACGATTCCGATTAAGGCAAAGCTCAACAAGATTTACAGTGGCAGCTACTACAAGATCTCGCATCGCCACACAACCATCACTCGGGTAATTACCGAGGAGGGAATCGAGGGAATCTCCTACAACGGAGATGAAGAAGACCTCGAAGTTATTGATGCTGCTATCCATCGAGAGATCAAGCCGAACCTAATCGGTAAAGATATACTCCGGTTCGAGGTATGTCGCGAAGCCATGATGCCGGTCACGAAGAATATCCGTCGAGGCCGTCGTCTCTCCCTGGTTGCCATGGCTTGTGTAGAGAGCGCGTTGTGGGACGCTTTCGGCAAATTTGTCGGGCTCCCGCTGTTCAAGATTTGGGGCGGTTATCGTACTGAGCTGCCGATCATTGCGATCGCCGGTTATTACGAGGAAGGCAAGACTCTGGCGGACTGCGGCCGGGAGATGGAGTGCTTGCGCAAAATGGGCTTGGCCGGATGCAAGTTCAAAGTCGGGGGCAGATCTCCGGAAGAGGACGTGCGCCGGGTTACGGAAGCGCGGGTGGGTGGCGGAGATGACTTCATCCTGATGGTCGATGCCAATCAAGGGTGGTCTGCAGCGGAGGCCGTCACCTTTGCCCGACTCGCCGAACCCCTGAATCTCCGCTGGTTTGAGGAACCTTGCAGGTGGTGGAACGATCATCTGGACATGGCCATGGTACGGACACGTACCTCGATCCCAATCTGTGCGGGGCAGAGTGAACTCGGCTTCGCAGGATGCCGTTCGCTCATGATGAGCCGCGCCATTGACGTCTGCAACTTCGATGGAAGCTGGAGCGGCGGTCCCGGAGAGTGGCTCAAAGTTGCCAAGCTCGCTGAATGTTTCGGTGTGCAAATGGCCCATCATGAAGAGCCACAGATATCGGCGCATCTCCTCGCGGCGGTCCCCAACGGCACCTTCGTCGAGTGCTTTCATCCGGACAGGGAGCCCCTCTTTTGGGAACTGATTGCCAACCGGCCGGCCTTAGACAATGGAATGTACAGAATTCCCGACGGAGCCGGTTGGGGGATAGAGTTGGATCAGAAGGTCATCGAGAAGTATCGCCTCGGATAGCGGTTTGACCATTTGCGGCGCCCTGTTAGAGGAGGTGTTTGTGACTCCCCGGTAGGCACGAGCACAAAGCCGCCGAGCCGATCACTGTAGTCGAAAAGCTGTCACTTGTGCTGGTTTGCTCTTCGCTGCGAGTCAAACCCACGAGGTTTTCTGTCCCCAGAACACCTCGTGGGTCTGCTATTTCAATGACACGCACGGTCAACATATCAGTCATACCAAGCGGGCGCCTTGCGCGCATTGCGAAAGAACTCCATACTGTGTCCAATCCATAGCTGTGAGTTCGTGCGTTTTACAAATTCATTGATCTTTTCTCTGGATTCCGGGGTACCAGCAGTTTTTTCGACATCCGGCATTCTCTGGAGAGTCAGCTCCTCGCGATAATGATAGAGGTCACCCGTCAGTACTACTCCGCCAGTGTTTTTTAAGTTGACGTAGAGCGAAACATGACCTTTCGTATGTCCTGGCGTTTGTAGTATCTTAACGGAGCCATCACCGAACACATCGAAATCTCCTGAAATAAATTCAGCTCGATTTGCGAGAGCGGCATAATCCTTGTAGGAATACGGTAACTTCACATCCGGGCCGAACCCCGCATCGTATTCTTGTTTCGGCATCAGCAATTTGGAGTTGGTAAAATAATGCGCATTCCCCGTGTGATCCCAATGCAGGTGCGACAATACAAGGTAGTCGATAGATTCCGGGGAGTACCCAATGTCAGCCAATTGCCCCTTCAATGTATTAAACTTGATTTGGCTGTAACCCCTGATTACATTTTCATATATAGGTCGACCAATAAGCGTATCACTTAGACCTGTGTCATATAGTAGCGTTCCCTTCGGATGCACAACCAAATAGCATGTGACAGGCATATTCGTGTCCTGCACTTCTTCACGCTTCAAGTTATAGCTTTCCGGTTTGTTGTAAACCAGGGTACCGCAGTCGATAACATAGAGCCGTACTGAGGAAACAGTCGGCTTAGGTCCAAGTTCCGCACTTTGAGCGTAAAATGCACTCAGTGATAACAAGAACGACCCCAAAACAACGCACATAAGTATTTTCGGTATATTCCGTTGTTTCATTTTTTCCTCCTGCGCGGTTAATTGTCACTTCTTCATCAAATCATCGCTGTACATAAAGGGAGTTGACATTCAAGTCCGGAGATAACTGCCGTCCTCCACAGTTTCAGCAGGAATCTCCTTTCCAGTTTTGAATCGCTCGAATTGTACTTCTCGTGAGCAGTTTTGCAAGGCCAAGCTACATTCGCTAACGAAAAGCAAGGCGATTCCACCCCATCCCGGGAAATGCCGCGTAACCGAGGTTATTTCTCGTCGATCTATCGGACAATGTTTCCTCCTTAATCCCTCTCCAGAATTCGGTTTCCGCACCTTGAGGCCATTGGCTAAGTCGCGGGAGTCGGCAGCATCGCGATCCGTCGCACTCGTCGCACCGAGCCGCCCTCGAGTCGGGGTCTTTCCGCCGGCATCAACCAGTAGTACCACGCATGATCGGTGTCGGTTAGTTAGTCGGAGACCAGTTGGCTCTGCCCCAGCCATTCGTCCGATTCTCGGACCAGCCGCAGTCCGGCGTCGGAAGTGACTCGTGATCCTTGGAACTCGATCTTCAGTGAGGAACTCACAGCGAGCTGGAACGGCGCCTGGCGAATGGGCAGCGTCCAAGCCGGTCATCGGAAGTTCCACTTGTCAGTTCTGTCTTCTTCTATGCCAAACCCAGCTGCCGCAATTTACTGTCACTCGGCACTCCATCTTTGCCCCAGCCACGGAATTCGTAATACTCATCCAGCATGTTGGGCAAATCGGGAACATGCCCGGCCGAGGCTCCCGACGGAAACGGCTCATGCGTAAACCTGTAAGGCAGAGTGTCGTCCGCCCTCGTCAGGCCGCAAGAGATGTTCAACAGTCTCTTCACGTTGAAACTTCTTTCGCCAGCCCTGAGAAGCTCCTCGGCATCCATGTCCCAGCCGGTTACATAATTTGTCCATTTGAGCACGATCGGAACGTCCAATGCCGACATGGCAATCGAACAAAGTTTCAGGTTATTGAACAGCTCGGCGAAGTTCTGAGCGATGGCCGTTGATTTTCCCTTGCCTTCGTGCGCCAGCCTGTCCAAGGGTTTCGGGTAGCCGAGGCCCGGCATCGGAACGCGCTCCAGAAGGTGGGTACAACCCCGGTGACACGCGCCGCGCGCCGCCGTGGCATAGGCGACAGCCAAACTGGCCAAGGCTCTGGGATCGTGGTAAGGCGGTTCTAGCCCCTTCACGTGCATGGCGAATTTGTCTGCCTCCGGACCAAGCTGTTGCGCCGCCTTCCGGATTCCGCCTTGCATTAGAGATCCCAGGCCTTCACCCGAAGCGATCTGCTGCACCAGCGACAGCACCGCCTCGCCGTTTCCCCATTCCAGCTTCGGTCCGCCAGATGGGTTCTTGATCAGGTTCTTGCTGACGGCTTCGAAAACAAAAGCCACTGCACCACTGACCGAGATCGTATCCATCCCAAGCCGGTTGCAGAGGTTGTTCGCTTCGATGATGACATTCCAATCAAATGCTCCGCATTGCGGGCCGAAGCCGCCGATCGTCTCGTACTCCAGTGGCGTCGTTGTTCCGGCATAAGGCCCTTTCGGAACCCGGACCTCCTTCCCGCACCCGATCACGCACGGTGGACAGTGGTATTTTCCCGCGGCATACTCCGTCATCATAATTTCTCCACTGAGACACTCGGCGGCTTTCCCGCAGTTGCCATCCGTCCAGTTGTGAGCGCTCAAGTCTCCTAAAACCGCGTTGCCGACCGTGCCACCGGGGGTTCCGAACGTGCGCTGGCGCTTCATTTTTTCCATCATCACCGGAACCAGCTCGCGGATACTCTGTTGCAGTTCCTTGGGATGTTCGACAGGCGTGCGCGCCGTTCCATCGGCCACGATGGCCTTGAGCTGCTTGGAGCCCATCACCGCTCCCAGGCCGCATCGTCCTGCCGCCCTTGCGTGCGAACCTTCGGTCATGATGCATGCCAAGGGGACCATACGTTCGCCCGGCGGCCCGATGCAGACAATCGCCGCCTTGCTTCCATACTTCCGCGCCAGAATATCGTGGGTATCGTAGGTATCTTTTCCCCACACCGATTCAGCCGAAACGATCGAGATACTCCCCTCAATGATGGAGAGCACGGCGGGAGAGCTCGCCCGGCCGGTAATGGCAATCGCATCGTACCCCGCGGCCTTCAGCGAAATGCCAAACTTTCCTCCGCTATCGGCCTCACCCCAGACACCGGTCAGCGGAGACTTCGCCGCCACCGCATAGCGTCCGGAGGTCGGAACATTCGCGCCGGTCAGGGGACCCGAGGAGAACACCAGCACATTCTCGGGACCGAGCGGATCGATCTTACTGAATGGAAACTGCCGCAGGATGTACGCGGCAAGCCCGGTGCCTCCAATGTATTTTCTCCGGACATCCTCTGCGATTTCTTCAACCTTTACAGTGCCGGTGGACAGATCGATCCACCCCAGCTTTCCGATGTAACCACCCATGACAATTCCTCCCAATCGCACTTTGATTAGCTGCTACTATTTGCCAGGCCGATCGTGAAAAAATAAGACCTCGCCGATCCGCCAGATGGTATCGAGCACGGTCCCGTCAACCCACTTCACCACCGCGGCCGGCTCGTCCATGAAACGAGGCTTGTGCGGTTTGCCGCCGCAGATTCGCTCGACCTCCTGCTTGATCTGCTCGATCGGCCGAATCGGCAGATTCGATCCTTTCAGCGCATCCAGTAAATCCTGACGACGCGGA
>Ga0181533_1000843_pt1 | contig 41066 bp, 31 predicted proteins | sample PEATcosm2014_Bin_45_FD_119772 | JGI IMG/M metagenome (GOLD analysis project Ga0181533, IMG submission 119772) | Peatland microbial communities from MTU Mesocosm Facility, Houghton, MI, USA - PEATcosm2014_Bin11_60_metaG | ecosystem: Environmental > Terrestrial > Soil > Wetlands > Peat | place...
AGCTTGGCCCACTGTAAATCCGTCAAATCGCTGGGGTACATGACCACAAACTAACCGCCAAACCCCTGCTCGCATAGTCTTTCGTCGGCTCCTGAACCTAGTTTTTAAACAGGTTCTAAGAGCAGCTCAAAAAGCCACGGCCTGTGCAAGCGCACAGGCCGTTGGTTTCCGTAGATCCGTCTGATGGTGCGCGCTCACTTCAAGCGGCGCAAAACTCCCTTGCCCTGTCTCGAGTTGAGCCAACTCAATTAGACCAGCGCTGCCTTCTTATCAAACTGGCTTCCGCATTCGGGGCAAAACCCCTTGTCTTCGACCGCATCCGGATTCGGGGCGTTGGCTGTCAGAACATTCTTGCAATTCGGGCACCGATAGGTCGCTTTGCCGTTGCTTGTCGATGCGCTTTGCGGTGCCGCGTTCACGGTGGACTGTTGCGTAGGGGCTGACGGCCCCGGATCGGTGATTCCCTTGATGCCTTCCCGGAAGCCTTTCAATCCCTCGCCCAGTCCCTTACCCAGCTCCGGCAACCTCCTGGCGCCAAACAGCAAAAAAACAACCACCGCCAGCAGAATCAGGTGCCATGGCTGAAGTAGATCGCCCATCGCTAGTTCCTCCGCGCGCTCGGAGTCATTCGGCGCGCTTCTTCAACTCCATATTGTCGCACAAAGAGCCCGAAATGGTCCCCCGGCTCTAGCGTGTGGCATCCTGAGAATAGCCTCGGAGGTCTCCCCATGAAGACCGTCAAGTTCTTTATCCTGGCGGCGCTCTTGTCGCTTGCCGCCGGCACGGCCAACTCCGCCGATCGCGTGATCTATCCCGATCCCGGGCAGGCCCGGGCCGACCTGGCCGCCGCGCTCAAGACCGCGGCTGCAACTCACCGCCGCATTCTGCTGGATTTCGGCGGCAACTGGTGCGGCGATTGCCAGGTGCTGGACCTTTACTTCCACGACGCCCGGAACAAGCCGATTCTCGACGCGAATTTCGTGCTGGTGCCCATCAACATCGGCTACGAAGATGCGAATCTCGACATCGCCGCCAAGTACGGCATTCTCATCAAGAAGGGCGTTCCCGCGCTGGCCGTGCTGAGCGAGCACGGCGTGTTGCTGTACAGCCAGAAGGATCACCAATTCAGCGCCATGCGCACCATGCAGTCCTCGGCCGTCACCGCATTCCTGGTGAAATGGCGTCCCGCGCGCGCCGGCTGCTCGGTGATGGTGGTGAACTGCTAACCGGCCAACGGCGCCGAGTTGCACTCCTTTCACACGCGACCGGTATTCTTTGCTTGACGCTCGATGTGCGTCACGCGGCGTGCGTCACGCGGTGCTCTGCGGGCCGCGAAGGAGACTCGATGCATCCCGTGAATTCCGACGCCGGCGCCGGCCGCTCCATCACCACTCTCTCCAGCCGCGAAGTCTACCGCAACCACTGGATCCGCGTGCGCGAGGACGAGATTCTGCGCGGCAACGGCAAGAAGGGCATCTACGGCGTGGTGGAGAAGCACGATGCGGCGATCATGCTGCCCATCGAAGTGGATGGCCTCGGGGGCGAGCGCATCTGGCTGGTGGAGCAGTTTCGCTACACCATACAGGAGCGCGCTCTGGAGCTGCCCCAGGGCGGCTGGGAGATGGAAATCGAGAATCCCGAAGAGCTGGCGCGCGGCGAACTCAGAGAAGAGATCGGCATGGACGCCGCGCAGATGACGCGCCTGGGAACGCTTTGGATCGCGTACGGCTTCCTGCGGCAACGGCAACACGTGTATCTGGCCACCGGCCTCACGCCGGCCCAGGCAGATCCCGACGCCGAAGAGCACGATCTGACTGCCCGCGCCGTTCCCATTGCCGAATTTGAGCGCATGATGCTCGATGGCGCCATCCGCGACGGTAGCACGCTCTCGGCCTGGGGGCTGTATCAGCTTTGGAAAGCGCGGCAGCAATAAGGGAAACCAGCCAACTCGGCACGTCCCTCGCGTGATTCGCGTCACACCAGATCAAGAGCAATTCCTGAATAATCAATGCTGAATGAGCAGGCCGGGAGCGTGCCCCGGGGAATTCTTGCATCGGGAGCCTGTGTCACCGTTCAGTTTGCTTGCAAGGCTAACGCCAAAGGACGAGTCGAGCAGTGTTCAGAATTGTGGAAGCCCGCACCGCCGGTCTTAACATCCGGCAATTTACAATCGTGGCGCCGCGCATCGCGCGCAAGCAGCGGCCGGGGCAGTTCGTGATTCTGCGCGTGAAGGAACACGGCGAGCGGATTCCTCTTACCATTAAGAGCGCCGATCCCGCGGCCGGCACGATCACGATTGTGGTGCAGGCCGTAGGCAAAACCACGTCGCTGCTCAATTGTCTTGAAACGGGCGACGCGATTCTCGACCTTGTCGGCCCTCTGGGTCACCCCTCCGAAATCAAGAAGTACGGCACTGCCGCGATTGTGGCGGGGAGCGTGGGCACGGCCATGGCGCTGCCCACCGCGAAAGCGCTCAAGGACGCCGACAACCACGTGATCTTCATCGAGGGCGCGCGCAGCCGGGAGATGGTGATTTTTGAGGACGAAGTGCGCGCCGCGAGCCACGAGGCCTACATCATGACCGACGACGGCAGTTACGGCGAACCAGGCTTGGTCACGAAGAAACTCGAAGAGCTTCTTGGTGCCGGGCGCAAGCTGGATTTTGTGCTCGCCGTGGGCCCCGTGCCCATGATGCGCGCCGTGGCCCGCATCACCGCGCCACTCGGCATCAAGACCATGGTCAGCCTGAACTCCATCATGGTTGACGGCACAGGTATGTGCGGCGGCTGCCGAGTGCTCTTGGGCAATCAGAGCAAGTTTGCCTGCGTCGATGGGCCGGAGTTCGATGCGTCACTGGTGAACTTCGATGTGCTCATGCAACGCAACGCCATGTACCGCGGCCAGGAGTGCCAGTCGCTGAAGGCGTTTGAGCAGAACCGGCAGGTGGAGCTTGCGCAAATCCGCGCCTCGGTGGCCACCCGGGAAAAAGAAGCGGCGCAGTTGCGGGCGAAACTCGAAAGGCAGGGGCTCGAAGCGCAGGGAGAGACGCACCATGTCTGACGCCAATCCGCTTCCTGCGAAAGAACGGATCAGGATCCCGCGGGTGCACATGCCCGAGCTCGATGCTGATGTGCGTGCGCACAACTTTGCTGAGGTGAACCAGGGACTTTCTGCGCCCGCAGCCGTCACGGAAGCCACGCGATGCATCGCCTGCGCCCGGCCCGGCTGCCAGCTCGATTGCCCTGTCGGCGTCAAGATTAAAGAAATTGTGGCCCTCATCTACGCGGGCGATTTTCTGGCTGCAGCCGCGAAGATGCGCGAGGACAACGCGCTGCCCGCCATTACCGGCCGCGTGTGCCCGCAGGAGAGCCAGTGTGAGGGCGGTTGCGTGATGGGCAAAAAGGGTGAGCCCGTCGCAATCGGCAACCTGGAGCGGTTTATCGCCGACTTCGAGCGCGAAAGCGGGCAATTGGGCCTGCCCGCCATTGCTCCGCCCACCGGCAAAAGCGTGGCCATCGTGGGCAGCGGTCCGGCGGGGCTTTCCGCCGCGGGCGATCTCGTCCAGAAGGGCCATCGCGTGCGTGTCTTTGAGGCGCTCCACGAGCTGGGCGGCGTGCTCATCTACGGCATTCCCGAGTTCCGGCTGCCCAAAGACATCGTGAAGGAAGAGGTCGACAATCTGCGCCGCATGGGCGTCGAGTTTGAGACCAATGTGGTGGTCGGCAAGAGCGTCACGCTCGACGAGTTGATGCGCGTCGAGGGTTACGATGCAGTTTTTGTGGCCACCGGCGCAGGGCTGCCGGTGTTTCTCGGCGTGCCCGGCGAACACCTGAACGGCGTCTACTCGGCCAACGAGTTCCTCACCCGCATCAACCTGATGCGCGCCTATCAGTTCCCTGATTTCGATGAGCCCATCTACGATTGCCGCGACCGCGACGTGATCGTGGTGGGCGGCGGCAACACCGCCATGGACGCAGTGCGCACCGCCCGCCGCCTGGGCGCGAAGACGGCCACACTGGTGTACCGGCGTTCTGAAACGGAAATGCCCGCCCGCGCCGAGGAAGTGAAGCACGCGCGCGAAGAGGGCATCGAGTTCCGCATGCTGACCAACCCGGTCGAGTTTCTGGGCGACGAAAAAGGCTGGCTCACGGGCGCGCGTTGCGTGCGCATGGAGCTGGGTGCGCCCGACGAAAGCGGCCGCCGCCGTCCGGTGCCGATCGCGGGCTCCGAGTTCATACTGCCCGTTAACGTCGCCATCATCGGCGTAGGCACTACTGCCAATCCGACCGTCCAGAACTCGGCGCCCGATCTCGCCACGAACAAGTGGAACTACATCATGGCCGATCCCGTAACCATGCGCACCTCCAAACGCGGCGTCTTTGCCGGCGGCGACATCGTCACCGGCAGCGCCACCGTCATTCTCGCCATGGGCGCCGGCCGCAAAGCGGCAAAGGCGATGGACGAATATTTGCGGACAGGAAGGTGGGAGTAAGGGACTTCGGGACTGCGGGGCTGCTTGCAAAAAAGTGGGCGGCAAAGCTCTCGCCCTGCCGCCGCCCTGTCCCTGGGTTGTCTTGAAGGTATTACAGTCTTACGAAACTCTGTTTACTGCAAGAGCTTGGTCACTTCCTGCTGCACTTGATTAGCTTGCGCTAATGCAGCGATGCCGGTCTGGCTCAGAATCTCGTACTTCGACATGTTCGAAGTTGCCGAGGCGTAGTCGGTGGCCTGCACCGCGTTCTGCGCTGAAACAATGTTCTCCTGCTGCGTGCTCATCACCTGGCTGATCGAGTTCAGGGTGTTGATCTGCGCCCCGATGTAGCCGTCCTGCGCGGCCACGTCGCCGATGGCCAGGTTCAGGTCGCCCAATGCTGTCTGTGCGTCACTCGTGTTTAACAGGTCGGTGCCGCTGACTGACTCACCCGCCGCGTCGGTGTAACTCATGGTAGCGAGTCCACCCGAGGTGCTTGTATCCGTAGTCATGCCCGTGTTCAAGGTCCCGCCGTACGTTGGGCCAACCAGCGTGGCTTGGTCTTGGACGCCGAGGGTCGAGGAGACTCCGATGCTGTAGTAGTCCTCAGCCGTGGTCACAGGATTGGCGTTGCTGTAGGTCACCGTTCCCGTGGGAGTGGTTTGGTCGCCATTGCCGGCAGCGGATGTGTAAACCAGTGCGCCGGCCGCGCCAAGAGCAGAGTTCGACGAGGTGAACACGATGTCCTTGTTGGTCTGGCTGTAGGTGGCCGTGACGCCGTAGTTGTTGGAATCGATGGTCTTGGCCAGGTCCTGGAGCGTGTCGGTGGTGCCGGTTCCGCCCAGATTGATGGTCGTGGTGCCGATTTTGAAGGTGCCATTCATCACATCGGTCACGGACTCGCCGACTCCGCCCAGTGTGAGAGTGCCGACGGTGCTGGAACTGGGGGCGTTGGTTGTGGGCGTACCAGCAATGGTGATGGGCGAGGTCGTTCCGGCGGGCGTGGCAGAGGAAGGTACGTTTCCAACGCCCACCCCTGCGGTCAAACCGGTCTGATGCACCGGATCAGCGGCCGTCGTAGTGATCGTCAACACGCCACCTGCGATTCCTGCCGTGACCCCGGCGGTGGGATCGGTGACGGTGGCCCAATTGTTGATGGTCTTGGCCAGGTCGGTAAGGTTGTCCGTCGTACCCGGCGTGCCGAGGTTAAAGACCATGGCGGCACCGTCCACTCCGGTCACTGTAAGCTTGCCGCCAGTGAGGAAATCCGTGCCGCTGCTGAGCGTAAAGGTGCCCACAGTAGTTCCGATGGGTGAGCCCACGGCTGGCGCGCTGTTCACTGTCACCGGCGCCGCAGGATCGGCGCCCACCCCGTCATCCACGGTCAGTTTCGTGTCCGTCAGGTTTGTGCTGATGATGCTGGCTGTGGAGCTGGCCGACGAAAAAGTCAGCGTGTTGCCGACTACCGCAGCAGTAATTCCGTAGCCGGCCGCGTTGATGGTCGCCGCGAGGTCGGTAATGTTGTCGGTGGAGTCGGCCTGCCCCAGTGTCACGGTGTGGCTTGTGCCGTTGGACCCGGTGATGCTCAGGGTGCCTGCCAGTGGATCCTGCGCGGTGCCGAGAGTGGTCAGAGAACCGATCTCGCCGGCGGCGGTTCCTGTGCCCACACCTGTGCCCGAGATGATGATGCCGGTATCGGAGCCGCTGTCGCCACCGTAAAGAGCCGCGGCTGCCGTTGCCACCGCTCCACTTCCGGCCTCGGCAGCGGTGCCGAAGGTCGCCTTTAGGCCAAGCCCCGCATTGTTGATTGCGGTAATCAATCCCTGCACAGTGTTGGGATAATTGGTGCCCCCGCCGGCGGTGACAGTGGCCTGCGTCTGAGTCACAGCACCGTCGGCCCCCGTCTTGAGGTAGTTGACCTGGATCGAGGTGGTGCCGGAGAGGTTGAGGCTGTCGGTAATCGCCGCGTCCGTGCCGTCGTTCGACAGGTCGATGAACACGTTGGTTCCGCTCTGGCCGTTTCCTGTTCCGTACGCCATGGCCCCGTCGGTGTCGCCTACGCTCGACTCATTAAGCGGATGGATGTTCAGGTCGTCTACCGACGCACCGGCGGTCGAGGAGTCACCAGCATAAATCGCGATCTCAGACCCGTCAAAGACCTGCTCCTGGTTGTACGTGGTCGTCGAGCCGATGTTCGCAACTTCGGCCAGGATCGATTGATACTCCTGGTTGGCCGCGCTCTCCTGCACGGAGTTCAGAGTGCCGTTCGAGGCTTCGGTCGCCAGCGTAATGGCGCGGTTGAGCAGGCTGGTCACCTGCGACAGAGCGCCATCGGCCACCTGCAGCAAGCCCACGCCTTCGGTGGCGTTGGTCTCCGACTGCGTAAGCGCCGCCGAATTCGCCCCCAATCCGTTCACCAGCGACAGGCCGGCCGCGTCGTCCGCTCCGGAGTTGATGCGCGACCCCGACGACAACTGCTGCAGCACTGTCTGCAAGCTGGCATTCGTGTTGTTGAGATTGTTCTCAGCGTAGATCGCCGACAGATTGTTCAAAACACCGAGGGCCATGGGATCAACTCCTTCTCGGATGCCGTGTGGACCTCAAATCCGTTGGCGCCCCGCTGGTCCTGCCAAAGCCGCCGTCACTTCCGGATGGGCCTGTTCGCATCCACACGGTTCATCGGTCCGGGCCGGAATAACTTTAGTCATATTTTTTAAGTTTCCCTACGGCCGCCTTTGCAGCGGGGCGAATCAGATTGTCGCATCGGCGTGCAAACCGTGTTGCGATGCGCTGCAATCCCTGTCGCGAAGCGGTGCACCCATGTGTCGCGATTTGGGGCAGGCTCGCGGCGGCGTGGCGCCCCGAAACGCCCTTTGTGACTGCCGATTTCTGCCGCGTGCAGCGCAGCAAACGGCAGAAACAGCAAGCCCTCCGGCGCGCCGGAGGGCCTGATGAACTGATGCTGAAGAAAACCTAAGCTGCAGCCGTTCGCTCTGGTTTGTATCCCGACACGCCGTAAAAGATCATGAAGAGGTAGCACGCGATGGGCAGCAGGAATGCGATCTGATAGTTCGTTTTGTCGGCGACCAGTCCGAAGAGCGGCGGAATCACTGCTCCACCGAAATTGCCGATCGTGATCACGCCCGAGCCCTTGCTGGTCAAAGGTCCCAATTCGGCGATGCCGAGCGCAAAGACCGTTGGATACATGATGGAGTTGGCGAAGCCGCAAAGGATCAAGCTCCAGATGGCGAGGTGGCCCGTCGAAAACATCCCGACGATGAGCAGGGCAACGCCCAAAACGCCGAGGAAGGCCAGCAGCTTGTGGGCTTTGATGGTCTTCATCAGCACGGTTCCGGCGAAGCGCCCGATCATCATGGCAAGGGGATAGCAGAAGGCCAGCACGGCGGCGACTTCCTTTACTCCAATTCCCTGGGGGTAGAAACGCGCAACCGCGTGTGCGAAGGGTTGGGCCCACCGCAGATAGTCGTCGATCGCCGCTCCCTGCGTCTCGAAGAACTTGATGGCGTTGGCGGCCAGCGCAATCTCCAGGCCGACATAGAGAAAGATGCCAATCATAGCCAGCACAGTGTGCCGGTAGGTCCAGATGCTGCGTCCGACGATCGCGTCGGCGCCCTGCGCCGGCCGGAAATCGCGCGTCCCGGTGATGGCGGGCAGATGCAACCCCATGATGATGAAGCCCAGCGCCAGCAGGGCGCACGCGATGGCGATATATGGCGCCTGCACGGTATGCGCGATGGCTGCCTGGTCCTTCACCTTTGCAGGATCGGTGAGGATGAATACCCCGACTACGATGGGAGCCATGGCCGTGCCCAGAGAATTGAATGCCTGCGCCAGGGTGAGCCGCGCCGGAGCACTGCTTTCTGGGCCCAGGATCGATACGTACGGATTCGCCGAGGTCTGAAGCCCGCAAACGCCCGTGGCCAGAACAAAACTGGCGGTAAGGAAGAATGGGAAACTGATCATCGCGGCCGCAGGCACGAAGAGCAGAGCGCCCACCACCATCACGAACAGCGAAATCACCATGGTGCGCTTGTAGCCCACCTTCTCAATCACTTTGGAGGCAGGAACCGAGAAGACCAGGTAGGCAAAGAACCACGCCGAAGTCACCAGGTTCGACCAGGCGTGGGTGAGATGGAAGATGTCTTCGAGCTTCGGCGAGAGATTGCTGTTCAGGTTGGTCAGAAATCCAAAGATCAAGAACAGGCCGGTGACGATAATGAACGGAATTGTGTAATTGGGCGCGCTGGGCGCAGCCGCGGGTGTGGAGCGCGATGCCATAGAAGTACTTCCTCCGCAGGATGTAGAAAAGACGTTTGAAAGGTGCCGCAACCACTCTACGCACTGCGGGCGGGTGTCGTCCACCACCGCGTGGCCATTGCATGGAGCAGCCCTTTGGATGGGAGTTCTTGGCAAGGCGGGACCTGACCCCTGAAACCTGACCCCTGTTCCAGTTACACTTGAAGAGCATGATTCCCACCCTCACCTGGACCCCCGAGGGCGTCCGTTTCCTCGATCAGACCAAGCTCCCGCTCGAAGAGAGCTACGTGCTCGCTGCAACCTACGAACAGGTAGCCGATATCATCACCACCATGGTCGTGCGCGGCGCGCCGGCCATCGGCGTCTCCGCGGCCTACGGCGTGGCGCTGGGTGCGAAGCAAACCAAAGCCAAAACTGCGGAGCAGTTTGCGCCGGAATTCGAGCGCATCTGTGCCCGCCTGGCCGCAACCCGCCCCACGGCGGTCAATCTTTTCTGGGCCATCGACCACATGAAGGCGGTTTTCGCGACCCTGTTGGCCTCCGGCGCGTCGCTCGTCCAAATCCAGGAAAAACTGCTGGCCGAGGCGCATCGGATGTACGAGCAAGACATCGCCGCCTGCAAGGCGATGGGCGCGTTTGGCGCGGAATTCATGCCAGATGATGGCGGCGTGTTGACGCACTGCAATGCCGGCGCGCTGGCCTCCTGCGGCTACGGGATGGCGCTGGGCGTGATCCGCGCAGCGGTCGAGCGCGGCAAGAAAGTTCACGTCTACGCCGACGAGACGCGTCCGTTCCTGCAGGGCTCACGGCTCACGGCGTGGGAGCTGATGGCCGACCACATTCCCACTACGGTGATCTGCGACAACATGGCCGCCAGCCTCATGCGGCAGGGGCGCATCCAGGCCGTGGTGGTGGGCGCGGACCGCATCGCCGCCAACGGCGACACCGCCAACAAGATCGGCACGTACAACGTCGCCATTCTGGCGCGCGAACATGGCATCCCGTTTTACGTGGCGGCGCCGTGGTCCAGCATCGATCTCGCCACCGCAACCGGCGACCAGATCCCCATCGAAGAGCGCCCGGCCAAAGAAGTGACGCATCACGCCGGCATTCAGGTGACGCCCGACGGCGTGGGCATCTGCAACCCCGCCTTCGACGTGACCCCGGCCAAGTACATCGCGGCCATCATCACCGAACGCGGCGTGCTGCGCGCACCGTATTCCGAGTCCCTGAAAGAGATGAAACTGCGCGCAGCCATTGACGAAGGGGACGGGAGCGGCGTGGTTGAGGGCAATGTCTTTGCGCAGGCCCGCGAAGCGCTCAAGTTCACGACGAGATCCCGTTAGTCTGCGGATACCAGCCGATGGCTTGCGGCCGCTCTTACGCCGGCGTGCGCACTTCGCTCGAAGTGCCGCCCGCCGCCGGAATGTAGCACTGCGACGTGTAATCCATCACCATGCGGTCGGCGTTGAAGCGCCATCCCAGAGTGCGGATCGTCCGCTTCATGCGCTTGATCCAGCCGCGCGGCAGCCCGTCGCGGTCGCGATCGTAATAGAGCGGAATCACTTCGTCCAAAAGGACGGAATAAAGCGCTTCGCCGTCGCGCCGGTCGTGCACGTCCATGTTGGAGTGCGTTCTGCCGGTGCCGATCGCGAAGCCATTGAGCCCGTCGTAGGCCTCGGCCCACCATCCATCCAAAATGGAAAGATTCAGGCCGCCGTTCAGCACCACCTTCATGCCGCTTGTGCCTGAAGCTTCCAGCGGGCGGCGCGGATTGTTCAGCCACACATCCACTCCCTGCACCAGGTAGCGGCCCACGTTGATGTCGTAGTCCTCAATGAAGACGAATTTGTCGGCAAAGTCGGAGTTGCGCATCATCTGCGCAATCTGCTGCAGCACGCGCTTGCCGGGCTCGTCGTGCGGATGCGCCTTGCCGGCAAAAATAAACTGCACCGGCCGCTTGGCGTCGTTCACCATCTCGGCCAACTGCTCCATGTCTGCCAGTAGCAGGTTGGCGCGCTTGTAAGTGGCAAAGCGCCGGGCAAAGCCGATGGTCAGGGCGTCGGGCGAGAGCACCTTGTCGAGCCGCTTCAGGGTCTGCTCCGGCTCGGCGCGGCGCGCGGCCTGTTCTCGCGCGCGCCTGCGCGCGAAGTTGAAGAGCTGCCCCTTCAGGCTGAGGTGCGTCTCCCACAACTCGCCGTCGTCCACAGACTCGATCGCTGCCCAGGTTTGCGCCGCACCGCCGATGCGATGCCAGCCCACGCCCAGATGGCGATCGTAGAGGCGGCGCATCTGCGGCGCCAGCCACGACGGCACGTGCACGCCATTGGTCACGTGGCCGATGGGCACCGCGTCTTCCGGGCCGTCGGGATACAGGCCTCTCCACATGGCGCGGGAAACTTCGCCGTGCAGCGAGCTCACCGCGTTCACGCGCCGCGCCAGCTTCAGGCCCAGCACCGTCATGCAGAAGGGCTCGCCGTAATCCGTGGGATGCTCGCGGCCAAATCCCATCAGGTTTTCGTGTGAGATGCCCAGTTGATCGCGCAGCGGTCCCAGGTGCTCCTCAATCAAATCGGGGCTGAAGCGGTCGTGACCCGCGGGTACCGGCGTGTGCGTGGTAAAGATCACCTCGCGCGGAATCTGCCGCGCGGCCCCGTAAAAATCCAGACCCTCCTCCTCCATGCGCGTGCGAATGGCCTCGAAGACGGCAAAGCCGCTGTGGCCTTCGTTCAAGTGCAGAACGCCCGGCGTAATGCCCATGGCCTTGAGTGCGCGAAAGCCGCCCACGCCCAGCAGCAGCTCCTGCCGGATGCGGGTGCGCGCGTCGCCGCCGTAGAGCCGCGATGTGGTATCGAGATCCTCCGGAGCGTTGCCGGCCACATTCGAGTCCAGCAGAAGAAGATCGCAGCGGCCCACCCGCACCCGCCACACCTTGGCGCGAATCGAGCTGCCGCGCGTGGCAATTTCAATCACCACCGGCTCGCCGTTCACGCCGATGGCCGGCTGCATGGGCAGCTGATTGACGTCGTTTGCCAGATACTCCTCGCGTTGCCATCCGGCTTCGTCGAGCCGCTGCAAAAAGTAGCCCTGCCCGTAGAAAAGGCCGACTCCGACCAGGGGAATGTCCAGATCCGACGCGCTCTTGATGTGATCGCCCGCGAGCACGCCCAGGCCACCGGAGTAGATGGGCAGCGACTCGTGCAGCCCGAACTCGGCGGAGAAATAGGCCACGGGCCGCGGCCGCAGCACGCCCGCATGGCCCGCGCCCCAGGTACGGTCGTCGTTCAGATACTCCTGCTGGCGCCGATAGGCGTAGTTGATGCGGCTATGCAGCGCTAACTCCGCGGCTCTGCGCTCAATCTCGCTCAGCGGCGTCTCGTTCAGCAGCGCAATTGGATTCTGATTCAGCTCCCGCCAGCGCACTGGATTCAGGTCGCGAAACAGACTCACGCATTCCTGGTCCCAGCTCCACCACACGTTGCGCGCCAGCTCCCACAGCTTTTCCTGCGCTGGGGCAATGAAACGGTCGAGCGTCCGCGCCTCGCTCACCACCGGCGCCACCTGGTTCGCCGCTTCCGCCAGCATGCGAATCTCTGGCTCGCGAAAGACGCGCGGTTCTTTGGTCTGGACGACGAGCACGCCCTGCAGCACACCGCGGTCGATGAGGGGCACGCCGAGAAAGGAGTGGTACTCGTCTTCGCCCGATTCCTTGAAGTACTTGTAACGGGGATGCTCGCGCGCATCGGCCACAGCTACCGGGCGCAACTGTTCGGCAACCAGGCCGGAGAGGCCCTCATGCAACGGCATGCGTAGCGTGCCGATGGAGCGCGGATGCAGGCCGAGCGTCGCGGCAAGCACCAGGTTCGACCGGTCCGGCTCCAGCAGGTACGCCGAGCAGACATCGGTCCTGAAGCGCGCGGCGATCAGCGCCACCACATTCAGGAGCGTATCGGCCGACTTGCCCTCTTCCGCCGCCAGGTTCGAAATCTCTTCCAGCGTCAGGACCAGGTTGGCGTCAGTGGATTCGCGGGTCGTCGGGTTCATCGGGATACCTTCGCCTTTCGTCGCAGATGGAGATTCAGCTCCGCGCGTGCCGCCCCGCTCAAAAAAGGAAAAGCGCATCGGGCGAAATCACGCGACGGAAAAACTTGAAACCAGCTGACGGTTGGGACGTGAGAGAAGCCCCGCAACTCTCAGGTGCGGGTTAAATTCGACAATACCATATGCGGCGGGCGGCGCCTCCGGCGGGCCAGCGTCCTGTTTGCGGAAGGCTTAAGGTCTTGCCACCTGCGCCGCCAAACACGAACAGACCGGGAACGTCCCGAAAAGGATGACTGCGCTACTCCTGGCCGCTGTTCGCGGTGTAAACAACGGCCCGGGAATTCGCGGCATCATCCCTTCGCAGTCTCCACAAATCCCGCACGGTCCAGAACGCGAAGGATCTGCGATTCCCCTCCCGCGTTCCTTGACGCCCACTCCTTGAAGTACCAGTCGAGATAGTGCTTGTACCCCTTGGCGCTCCAGCCGTCGTTGAGGGCAAGGTGTTCCCCGGGTTGATCGTACTTCTGAATCAGCTCCCCAACTTCCGCCTCGGTAAGGTGATGGTAATTATCATTGTTAATGACCCCCATCCCCGTCAGGCGGCCCGCCATAAACGGAGGTTCGACCGTCGGATACCCCAGCACAAGAGCAATGATCGGGAAGCAGTGTTTCTCCGGAAGATCGAGCAGCGTCCAGAGCCGCCCCATATCGCCGCGGTGAACGCCGTTGGTCAGGAGCGAATCGATTCCCAGCGACTTGGCGGCGATTACCGCCGTCTGCGCCGCCAGCACGGTATTGGTCGACGCCGTAACGAAATATTCCATGCTGCTCGGGTCGAAAGGGTAACCCATGAGTTGTGCCTCGGCCTTGATGCGGCCGTAGTCGGCGCAGAACACGAGCAGGCAACTTCCCGAGTACCCGCAAATCTGCGTCATCTTCTTGCGATCCTTCACAACGATGATGGCGTAGCTCTGATTGTTCGAAGCGTTGGCGGCGCGAACGCACGCCCCAAGAATCTCTTTGAGCGCCGCGTCGGGTATGGGGCGATCCGTGAAGTTTCCGTGAGTGCTTCGTAGCGAGTGAATCGTTTTGAGAGTGTCGTTTTGCAGAGTGTCAACAGGAGCTGCCGGCTTCTGACCGTTTTGCTCCGCACGTGCCGGTTGAAGTTCGGGAAGCAGGAATGCGCCGCTTCCCAGGATGGTTGCGTTTTTCAGGAATTCACGTCGACGAGACTTCACAGAAACGCTCCTTTCAGTTTCGTTTGTCTCCGGATACGCTTTAGGGTACGAATCCCGGGGCAGGCAAGTTCCGGCTGTTACAGCTGCTGCAAGCGTCACCGCCACTTGAACTCTATGGCTTTGCCAGACGCGTCGCCAGCATCGCGAACACCGGGAACGTCACGTAGACGAGGCCAATCTCCGAGTAGTAGCTGAGCGGCGTCATCTTCATCGGCCCGTAGGCGAACATCGGGTAATCGAGGATGAGATTGATGGCGAGCCACAGAACTCCCACCAACCCCGCCTCCCGCACAGAAACACTCCGTTTGCGGAAATAGAGATGCAGCAAGGCTCCCGCAGTGGCCAGAACCACCAGGTACATCAGCGTGCTGAATAGCGACGCGTTGGATTTCTTCAAAGGGAAAACAAGAAATGAGATCGCAAACGGAATCAGCCAGCTAAGGAATCCGATCCAAACGGCGCGTGCCACGAGTCGTGTTGGGGCAACCATCGCTACCTCCGGGTTTGCTGGAATTGTTTGGAATCGATATTAAGCCACTTCTGGGCACAGCGGTCGTTCCGCCATGCTACATTGAGATTCCACGGGGGTTCGATGGCGGACATAGGGCTAGCAGCAGGCGGCGAGACGATCGAACTGCAGCAGCAGGTGGCGCGCTTGCAGGCGCTGCTTGAGGCCTCGCGCCAGGTGCACTCCACCATTCGCGAGGAAGAGGTGCTGGAGTCTGTGCTCCGCATCGTGGTGCGCGAACTGGAGATGGCGGGAGCTGCGTTTGCCGGCACCGGACTGGCCTATGGCGACGCCTCGGCCATCGGCGAGGGGGCCAACGGCGGGGGGCAGCTCGTCTATCCGCTGACGGATCGCGACGGCAACACCATGACGGAATTGCTGGTCGCGTCTCCCGGCGGGCGAGAGTTGACGCTCTACGAAGCCGATTTTCTTGACGGTTTGACGCTGCAAGCCGCGGTGGCGCTCGAAAATGCGCGCAACCACAAGCGCAACATGGAATACGCGCGCCTGCACCAGGATCTGGAGGCGGCGCGCCGCATTCAGCGCTCGCTGCTGCCGCAAACCCTGCCCGACATTCCCGCATATTCGCTGGCCTTCCGCTCCGACGCCTGCTACGAAGTGGGCGGCGATTATCTCGACATCGTGGAGCAGCCCGACGGCAGTTTGTTGATGGCTGTGGCCGACGTGGCCGGGAAAGGATTGGCCTCGGCCATCATGTCGATGAGCTTCCGCGCGGCGTTTCGCGGCATGGCGGTGACGGGAATGCCGCTCGACGAGCTGGCTACGCGCATGAACCAGCACCACTGGGCCGAGGGCGAAGAGGCGCGGCGGCGTTATGTGACGGCCATCTTCCTGCGCCTGCATCCTGAGCGGGGCGAGCTTGAAATCGTCAATGCCGGCCATAATCCCGGCTTCCTGATCGAGACCGGCAAGGAGCCGCGCCAGTTTGACGCTGTCGGCACGCCGCTGGGCCTGTTGCCCGGCATGAGCTACACCGGCGAACGATGCGGTTTTCCGCCCGGAGCCAGGCTGCTCTTCTATACCGACGGCTTGACTGAGGTCTTCAGGGGGGATGAGGAGTTTGGGCCGGAAAGGCTTTTGGATGAATTTTTGAGGTGCCCATCCCGAAAGGCCGATGGTATCCTCGATGCATTGTGGACGGCCATTGAGGCGTTTGCCGAAGGCGGCCCAAAGACAGACGACATGACCGCATTGGCGTTGTGCCACGGATCGGATGCGGCGGAGATGCCGGGATGAACGAGCTAAAAACCACTACGGTGGAAGTTAGGCTGCCTACGCGCATGGGCTACGAAAAGGTGGCCATGAGCACGGCCGCTTCGGTAGCCAAGCTGATGGGCTTTCCCGAGGACCGTATCGAAGATCTGAAAACCGCGGTCGCAGAGGCCTGCATCAATGCCATCGAGCACGGCAACCGGCTCAACGAGAAGCTTTCAGTGGGAGTGGTGTTGCGCGCCGAACCGGACGCCCTGGAAGTGAAGGTGATCGACGACGGGACCGGAATCGGCAAGAAACCAGCCAAGCCCGATATCGATCGCAAGCTGCACGGCGAGGAAGACCCGCGCGGCATGGGCATGTTCCTCATTCAGGCTCTGGTTGACGAAGCGGAGTGGGTGACCGGCCTGGATGGAAAAAGCAGTTATGTGCGGTTGCTGATCAAGCTGGATAAAGACGCGGAGTAACCCAAGCTCGCGAAACGAAGGAAAGCGGAGGAAATCGACAAGTGCAAAGTGAGACCAAATCCCGTGTTGACCAGCTGACCGCTCCTTCCGGCCATCCAGTTGCCGCTCTGCGCTTTGAGGGCGATATCGCCAGCACATCGAAAGATGCGGTTCTGGGAGCATACCAGTCACTGCCCAAGGAAACCACCAGGCTCATCCTGCTGGACTTCACGGGCGTCGATTACATCAACTCGAGCGGCATCGCCCTGGTGATTCAACTCCTCATCGAAGCCGCGAATGCCAGCCAGAAAGTGTATTGTTTCGGCCTTTCGACGCACTTCACCAAGGTCTTTACCATGGTGGGCATCACCAAATATGCGGGAATATTCCCCACGCAGGCCGAAGCGCTGGCGGCGCTCTAGGTATCAAGTTACGCAATTAAGAATGGTTGTCGTTCCGGCAGCTATCTGAGCGGTCGGTTCCAGCACCAATCAAATCGATACAGCCGCGATCAAACCGGCCAAGTGACCGTTTGGCCGGCTCCAGCTATTAAAAGAAAGGGGCCTTTCTTTTAATAACTCCTCTTCTTATTCAAGAAAACTGCATGACAACCGACCTGCCGTCTATTGCGGTCCCTTGTCGCCTTTGGAGAAGAACGGGATGTGGAAAGGTTCTTCCGCCGTGGACGGCTTCTTCTGCTTGGTGTTGTTCTCCTGGCGGAGCACGGTGCGCTGCGAGTTGATGCACAGCCAGCCGCCGCGCACGCGCTCAAACACGTGCGTAAAAATACCCTTCTCGTCCACCTCTGCCGAATTCACCTTGTGCTGCAGGGTATAGGTGCCATTGGCCACGGCGATATCGCCCAGCATGCGCACGGTGATCACCTTCTGCGTGAGGTACAACGACTTGTCCTGGCCGCTGATCACCTGCACCACTTGCTGGTTGCGCGTGGAGACGTCGCCCTGGGCGGAGACGTCGACAAACAAGGGCGAAAGCACCAGTTCCAGCGCGTACTGGTCGCGCCGGTTGACGGCGTCGGACCAGCTGTCTTCGATCTTCTGAAACTGCGCCACTTCGGGACTGACGGTGCTGGTGACGCCCGGCTCTGCGGCCGCCTCGGGACCGGGAGCAGCCACGTCGGAAGAAGGGGTCTGGGCAGCGGCAACACCGCACGCAAGCAGAGCAGCAGAAATGCAGGCAAGATAGCGATTCATACGCGGGATGGACTCCAACCCTGAGAAGGATGGCTCTTCCAAGATCATATCCCTTGGACTCGGGAAAGCGGCGTGAAGGTGCGAAAAAGGGCAAGCTCCTGCCGGGGCTTAGAGGACTTGCCGAACCCACCGGACGAGGCTACAGAAGGGCTTGCAGCCGGTCGGGACTGTGCAGCGTCAAGATGGAGTCTTCAATGGAGATCCAGCCTTCCTTGCGGAACTGGCCCAATGTGCGAGTGACGGTCTCGCGCGTGGTGCAGGTCATTGAGGCCATCTCTTCGTGCGTCAGCAGCAACGGGAAGCGGTATTCGCCGGCTTCGGTGTGCTCGCCAATCTGATGCGACAGCTCGATGAGCAGCCGCGCCAGGCGCGCGGCCACGGTTTCGGCCAGCGCAATCCGGCAGGCATCCTGCAATGCGAAACGGTACTCCTGGCAGATGCACTGCACGGCGCGCAGCTGGGCTTCCTTGTGGCTGCGCAGGAAGGTGAGGAACCGCTCGCGCTCGACGGGGCGCAACTGGGCCGGTGTCAGCGACTCCGCGGTGACCTCGTAAACCCCGTGCGAAAGCACTGCGTACAGGCCCAGCATGGAGCCGGGGCCGGCGACGCGCACAATCATGTGCCGGTCTTCCGGGCGGCCCGCGGTCAGCTTGAGATAGCCGCTGCAGATGAGATACAGGCAGCGGGCATCTTCGCCCTGCGTGAAGAGCGAAGCCTGTGCAGGCAATGAAATGGTGCTTGTTGCCAGCTCCAGATCGGCCAGAACAGCGCTACCCAGGGAGCAAAACCAACCGGGGCGGCGATTCGCGCAAGCCGCGCAACCCATAGGTGACGACCGGCCCAAATGTCTTGGCCGGGTCTGCTCTTCCAATGTAAAATGCGTGTCCGCCATCGTCTTCTTCCGTTCCCTAATCGATGCGACCCGCCCTCCCGCCGATCTCGAGCCATCTTTGTCTCTGCGCGAGCTGCGGCTGAGGCCAAGATGCCCGCCGATCCTTGGGGATGCAGGCATCCAGCTAGAGTTTGCTTGAGCCGGAAGGGCTTTGGATGTGATGGGGCTCACGTTTATCAGGGGCATGAAAAGGGCCTGTGATAGAGAGGATGCAATCCCGATCACTTTAGGGGCGGCAAACCGCTCCAGCACATGACGTTCCCGCTCGAGAATCGCCGCCTTATTCTGTGTGATGGACATCACCGCCCATCGACACGACAAAACCGTAATCTCACGTGCATGTGGTGATGCTCCACACCGGCAGAACGCCGCCAATGGGTATCGGCGGTGCTCACGCTCACATGGAGAAAACGCCGCATTCAGCGCGGAATGGCTGCTGAGGTTGGTTTCAGGTTGTGCCAGGAAGTTCTTCTTAAGGCGGTATTTTGCATGCATACAAATAGGCCGGTAACGCGGATGTTCGGTGCGGCTCCCGGGAAGCTATCGGGACTGCGAGTGTTTTTGATGTTACTGCTCGGCGCAGGCATGATCTGCGCTACGGCGCTGGTCGCTCAGGCGCCAGCAGCCAAAGCCTCTAACGCGCCGTCCAACGGGGCCGCGCACGCTGACTTTGTGGGCTCAGACACCTGCGCCACTTGTCACGACGAGGTGTCCAAGAAATTTGCTTCGAACCCTCACACCAAGATGGCCGACATGCCCGGAAACCACCCCGGCGTGACCTGCGAGAACTGCCACGGCGCGGGCAGCGAACACGTGGCTGGCGGCGGCGACGTGACCAAGATCTTCAATCCCGCCAAGGCCTCTCCTAAAGAAGTGGATGAAAAGTGCCAGAGCTGCCACTCTGGTGCGCATCCTGACTTCATGCGTGCTCCTCACGCCAAGGCTGGCGTCAGTTGCATCGGTTGCCACAATATTCACCGCGGCAGCGAAGACGCGCTGCTCAAGGCGCCGCAGCCCGCGCTTTGCTTCCAGTGCCACAACGACGTGAAACCGCAGTTCTCCATGCCCTTCCACCACAAGGTGAACGAGGGTGCAGTGAAGTGCACTGACTGCCACGACCCGCACGGAACCTTCGGGGCGAACAACCTCAGATCGACTGCCGATCAGAACGCGATTTGCACCAAGTGCCACATGGAGAAGCGCGGACCGTGGGTCTACGAGCATGCCGCGGTGAAGGGTGAGGGTTGCCTCTCCTGCCACACGCCGCACGGCTCGCAGAACGCCCGGCTGTTGAACATGCCGACCATCAACGTTCTGTGTGCCCAGTGCCACAGCTTGGTGGCAACGAACACGATCCATAACTTCACGTGGAGCCAGTCGGCCGACGAAACGCCCTGTATCGACTGCCACACGACGATTCATGGCTCGAATCTCGATCCGGCTTTCCTCCGCTAAGGGCTCTTGGTAGCCTCTCCCGCAGCGGTCCGGAAGGCTGCGAGGAGGGTGGATGAGTTGCAAATGGGTTCCGACACGACACGAGATGTTATGAAGTGAGGCTTTTTATGAATACTGGCTTTTTCAAACGGTACCTGCATGCACAGTCGACCCGCATGAGCCTTTTGGGTGCGGGGCTGGCCATCGCTTTGCCGATGGCAGCGTGTATCGCCCTGGCACAGGAGCCGGCGGCGACCACCTCGAAGATGACCACGCCCGAAGGCTATTCCGCACACTATTCGGCGGACGTGAGCGGTCGCGTAAACGACACGGCCCACTCCGGCGCAATGTACGACACCCTCGTTAACCTGCAGTCCGGTCCCCGCGTCAGCGGCGAGACCATCGAACTGCACAAGCTGGACTCGAACAAGCACGCGTGGGTAGATGATGCGCGCGCCACCGGTTCCGGCTTTGGCGGCGACCCCTACAATTTTGCCAAGCTCTCGATGAGCAAAGCGAAGATCTACGAGTTCAGCGGCATCTTCCGCCGCGACCGCCAGTACTTCGACTACGATCTGCTGGGCAATCCGAACATACCCGGCGGCCTCAGCCTCCCTATCGGCCCCTCCACGGCGCCGACCAATCATCTGGTATGGCAGCAGCCGCAGCATTCCTCGGTGATGACCAACTCGGTGCGGCGCATGACCGATACCGAGTTGACTCTCTATCCGCAGTCGAAGTTCAGCGTCCACCTTGCTTACTCGCAGAACATCATGCAGGGTCCGTCGCTGCTGCCGGTGCGCTCGGGCGGCGTGATCAAGTACAACGCCCTGATGGAGCAGTACCAGCGCCACTCGACCGACGAGTACAGCATTGCGGTCGACTGGAAGCCGGTAAAGGGCACCCAGCTGACCTACGAGCAGCGCATGCACCACTACAAGGAGAACAGCTACATCGCGCTCGATCCCAACGGGTTCCAGGTGCAGGAAGCTGACGGAACGCCAGCCTATCTGGGTAACTGGGATTTCTCGAGTAATGCATCGACTACGGCCACCACTACGTTTGCGCCGTACAGCACTGCGGCCTGCAGCACCAACAGCATCGCCGTTTCGAACCAGTTCCTCTACCCATCGTCGAACGGCGGCCCGCCGGTCATCGATCCGTCATGCTCGGTGGTCACCGGCTACATGCGGACGTTCCCGATCCGCACCACCATGCCGAGCGAGATCGTGCGCTTCCAGTCGACCAGCATCAAGAACCTGATCATGAACGGCCAGTTCAGCTTTAGCCGCATGAACATGAACATGCCCAGCTTCCTCGACAATGCATGGGGCCTGAACATGGGCACCGCTACCGCTGGCGCCACTCGCGATGAGTACAACTCGGCGGTTGGCACCGTCAAGCGCGAGGTCTACAACGCCGGGTTTGGCTTGATCTGGGAAGTGGCCAAAAACTTCGACCTGGAGGATCAGGTGACCCTGTCGGCGAACGGACAGCCCGGAAACGTGAATACCTCGGGTTATACCAAGCTGGTCACGGGCTTTGCGGCTGGACAAGAAACCATCAACTATGCGGGCCCGCTCACTTCGAGCGTGACCAACTCCGGCATCGCGACGGGCGAGGTCTACGGAACTGTCTACACCTACTTCGGCAACGAGCAACTGGTGAACAACCTGACGGCCAGCTGGACGGTGACGCCCAAGGCCACCGTTGCCTTTACCTACCGTTATGGCAATCGCAATATCGGCTTGAACCTGAATGTTACCTCTCCGGCACGGACCATCTTTGCCATCACCGAGCAGGGCGGAATACTGAATGCCGACTATCGCGTAACCAGCAATTGGGATATCAACGGAACGGTTGAGGCAATGTACGACGACAACGCGTTTACCACCATGTCGCCGCGTCAAACGCGTCACTATCGCGTGCACACCAAGTTCCGTCCGGCGAAATGGGCGGACTTCACGGCTACCTACACCGACATGGAGCGGCACAACAACACCAATAACGAAGCCGCCGGCTTCTTCACCCAACCCACCACCAACTACTACGAGGGTCCGCTGAATCACGTGGACTACAGCCGCACCGCCGGCTTGAGCGGTATGCTCACGCCCAACGAACATGTGGCGGTCAACTTCGACTACGTCTACAGCGACGTTTACACGGCCACCAATATCTGCTATCCGAACATGGATAGCGGCTTTACGGTCTCCTCAACCAACACCAGCCCGTATTTTGCGGGCGCTGCGTCGCTGACCTCCACGGGCGCTCCCAGCGTCTGCTATGCCACCACCTCCGCCACGCCCCCCGCTACCCCCACTGTGACCGTGACCCAATGGTACGGCCGTGCCTTTATGTCCGCTCCGACGCAGCATGCTTCGGTCGGCGTGGACCTCAATCCTAGCGAAAAGGTGAAGTACGGCATCGGTTACCGGATCAGTTCGGTCGCCGGTAGCCAGTTCTTTATCGATGCCCGTGCGGTCAATGGTTCGTTGCAGTCAAGTTATCAAACTCCGTACTTGAATGTGGCTTACACCATGCACCCGGGACTGGTTTGGAAGGCAGAGTACAACTACTACGGCTACGGCGAGGGTGGTCCTTCGGGCGCGCAGAACTGCACCTTGTCCACAGTCGCCACCGCGACGGTATCCACGATCGTGCCCTGCGCTTCGATGTCGGTTCAGACGGGCATGAACGAGGGAGCGGCGGGCGCTACTGCGCCGCGGGACTTCCACGCCAACAACATCACGCTCGGATTCCACTACGAGTTCTGACGCGGAGAATTGGCTGATTGCTTAAAAAAGGGGTGAGCCGGGCGCAAAGCCGCACATAGCTCACCCCGTTTTTTGAAGAGTTTGCCGGGATTCGGATGGGCCGATCCGGCGTACGGTGCAAGAAAAAACCTCCTGGAAGAAGCCGCACGCGACAGCCATTGCCACGCGCAGACTGGCCGGGGAGAGAAATACAGGAGTCATACCATGAGCAAGACCATTCGCATGTCGTCAGCGCTGGCGGCGATTATTCTGCTGTCCGGCGCGATGGGCTTCGCCCAGACCTCTGGGGAAGCGACCTACAAGGCCAAGTGCCAAAGCTGTCACGGGGCGCAGGGCGTGCCGAATCCTGGAATCGCCAAGGCCATGGGCGTCAAGCCGGCCAGCGATTCTTCGGTCAAATCCATGACCGAAGCGCAGATGATTGCGGCCACGACCAACGGCATGGGCAAGATGCAGCCGTTCAAGGGCAAGCTTTCCGATGCCGAGATCAAGGCATCTGTAGATTACTTCAGAACCTTTGCCAAGTAAGAGCGTGGGTTTCTGAGGTAAAGCAAGTGCAAGCGCAAGAACCAGCCGGCGCGATCGTCGGTCTTAAAGACTCGATCGCGCCGGTTTGCGTCCGGGGTTCCTGTTACCATAGCCGATGCAGCACCAGGAGCCGGTAACACGGGCCTGAGTTCTCCACAACAACCACGCGGCAAGCGCAGTTCTGCGTGTACGGGCCGGCAAACATCAAGGAGTTTTCGAATGACCAAATGCTTCGTTCCCAAATTGTGCTGGCCGCAGCCGTATCGCTGGCTGGCGCCATGTGCTTCGCCCAGGACGGCGCAGCGACCTACAAAGCCAAGTGCGCCATGTGCCACGGCCCCACCGGCACACCCAGCGCCGGAATGGCCAAGGCCATGGGCATCAAGCCCGTTTCCGATCCATCGATTCAAGCTCTCACCGTGGCTCAGATCGAGGCTACTGTCAAGAACGGCAAAGGCAAAATGAAGCCCATTGCGGGATTGACCGACGCGCAGGTGAAGGCAGTGGCGGAGTACTTCAAGAGCCTCAAGTAGATCCGAACCAGCGGTTGCATCGTGGACGCGCTCGACTACAGCGGTTCCAGAATGGCTGTACCCAGGAGCCTGGATGCCAAGTGGCGTTTTCCTCAAGAAAACGCCACCTTTCACAGAGCTTCCCACGCCACAAGAATTCTGGAACCGCTCTAGAATCGGCGCAGTAAATTGAGGGCGGGCTCGCCATTCCATGGCGAGCCCGCCTACGCATGGAGGCTGAACCGACGTGTCGGCATTTCAAAAATTCCGCGAAGAATGGCTTCGTCCCGCGCTGTTTTTCGGCAACAACCCGATCAGCCTTGCCGGCGGCGCCATCACCACCGCCTCCGGCGTCACCATGATCAGCTACTGGCTGGCCGAGCTCTCGGGCCACCTCAGTGACAATCCTTATCTGGGCATCATCTTCTTCCTGATTCTTCCCGCGCTTTTCCTGCTGGGCCTGGCGCTCATCCCCATCGGCGTGTTCCTGCGCCGCAGGACGCTCAAAAAAGCGGGTCAGATTCCCGCCGAATTTCCCAGGATCGATCTCAACGATCGCATCTTCCGCCACGGCATCGACATTGTGCTGGTGGCCACGATCGTCAATTTCCTGGTTGTGGCCACGGCCAGCTATCACGGCGCGGAGTACATGGATTCGCCGCAGTTCTGCGGCCGCTCCTGCCACGTGATGAATCCCGAGTTCACGGCCTACCAGATCTCCCCGCACTCCCATGTGCCCTGCGTCGAGTGCCACATCGGCACCGGAGCCCAGGCCTACTTCAGCGCCAAGATCAACGGCACCAAGCAGCTGCTTGAAGTCACCTTTCACCCGTTCGCGCCGCTGGCGCCCAAAATCATCCCCAACTATCCCACGCCCATTCCATCGCCGGTCACCAGCCTGCGCCCCGCGCGCTACACCTGCGAGGCCTGCCACACGCCCACGCGCTTCGACGGCGACAAATTGCTCGTCAAATCATCGTTCGCTGACGACGAACAGAACTCCGAGTCGCAGACGGTGCTCATTCTGCACCTGGGCGGCGTGGACTCGTTCTCGCAACGGAGCGGCATCCACGGCGTGCACCTGGGCCACATCGAATACATCTCGACCGATCCCACGCGCACCGCGATTCCCTGGGTGCAGCGCACCAATCCCGATGGCACTCTGACCACCTATGCCGCCTCGGCCCTCAACGGCGCGCAACCTCAGGGCGAGCGCCGCGTGATGGACTGCATCGACTGCCACAACCGCGCCGCGCACACCTTTGTCACCGCGGAGGAAGCCATCGACAGCGCCATGACCGCGGGCGTCATCAGCCCCTCGCTGCCCTTCATCCACAAGGAGGGCCTGGCCCTTCTGATTGGCCCCTACACCAGCCAGGAAGAGGCGCGGGCCCAGATTCCCCAGCAGCTTGAGGCCTTCTACCGCAGCCAGCATCCCGAGGTCCTCACCGACAAAGCGGCACTGGTGCAGGCCGCCGGACAGGAACTCTATCTCCTCTACAGCCAGAATGTGTTCCCGTACATGAAAGTCACCTGGGGAACCCATCCCAACCACATCGGGCACCAGGAGTATCCCGGCTGCTTCCGCTGCCACGACGGCGATCACGTGGCCAAAGACGGCACCAGCATCACCCAGGATTGCTCGGCCTGCCACAACCTGCTGGCCGTGGAAGAAGCCAAGCCTAAAGTGCTTTCCGACCTCGGAATTCAATAACGGCCCGGAATTCCGGCGAAAACCCGGCGTCTCGCGTCTCCGCACGCGGATTCCGGACAGGCGGGGCCCGTTTCGCCCCGCCGCCGTAAATCGTCCCGGATTTCCTACGCTCCGCACCGCAAGAATCTATTCTCTGATCGCTTGGTATCGCTATACAATCAGGGCGAAGCGCCATCGTATGTACGCACTGCTCCCCAAAAGGTGGAGTAGTGCAAGGGCTTTCCCTGCGGGATGATGAAAGTTCGACCGCTTTCAGCCGTAGCGCAGAGCGTGACGCGAGATATACGGAGTTCATGTTCGACGAGGGATAACGTGCAGCTACGAAGCCTGGGTTTGCCGCTTGCAACTGTGCTGCTGGGCAGTCTCCTCGGCGGTTCCGGCGCCATGCGTGCGCAAAGCTTGCCGGCTGCGGGCGTCTCAGCGCCGGCGCCGCGCGTGCTTGGCGATTGGCGCGGCAGCGCGGCCGTGGCCATCGCGCACAGCAAGCCCTCCATGAACCCGGCGGCAATCGACCTGGGCCCCGCCCCGGGCAACCAGGCGCTGGGCAGGATGCTGTTGCTGCTCGCACCGTCGCCGGCCCAGCAGCAGGCGCTCGCCGCCGAGCTTGCCAGCCTGCAGAATCCTTCCTCGCCCAGCTACCACCACTGGCTCACGCCACAGGCATTTGCCCAGTCCTACGCAAACAACGCCTCCGACGTGGCCGCTGTGGCAGACTGGCTCGAAAGCCAGGGATTCACGGTAGCGCCGTTGCCCGCAGGGCTGGGCTGGATTGAGTTTTCGGGAACGGTGGCGCAGGTGGAGCAGGCCTTCGGCGCGCAGGTCGACATCGTGTCTGTTTCCGGCAGCACGCGCGCCGTGCTCACCACGGGCATCACGGTTCCCGGCGCTCTGTCGCCGGTCATCGCGGGCCTGGTCTCGCTTGACGGCGTTCACTCAATGCCTGCGCTCACCGCGCCGCAGCCTCTCACGGTCTCGGCCGCCGATCTTGCGTCGCTCACTTCCCCCGCCAACGCCGCCGCATTTACGCCGCGTCTTGCCGCACAGCTTCTCAACGTCACGCCGCTCACCGCGCAAGGCGTGAACGGGGCCGGCCAAACCATCGCCATCGTGTCGCGCAGCAACATTAACGGCGCCGATGTCGCAGCCTTTCGCTCCGCTTTTGCGCTGCCCGCGTCGCCCGTGCAGATCTCCATCAACGGCCCCGATCCGGGTCTTGCACCCAATCTCATCAACGACCAGGCCGAGGCCACCTTGGCCGCCAGCTGGGCGGGAGCGGCAGCGCCGGGCGCGCAGATTCTGCTGGCGCCCGCAGCCACCACCAACGCCACCGACGGCGTGGACCTATCGCTGGCCGCGATTGTCGACCAGGACCTCGCAAACGTGATTGCCGTCGGCTACACGGCCTGCGAAGCCGCGTTGAGTCCCGCGCACCAGGCGTTTTATTCCGCGCTCTACCAGCAGGCGGCAGCGGAGGGCATCACGGTCATCGCCGCCGCGGGTGATGGCGGAGCGGCAGCCTGCACCCCGGCGGGCGGCACCGTGCCGGTGAACACCGGTTTGGCAGTAAACGCGCTCGCCTCCACGCCATGGAACACCGCGGTAGGCGTGGCCGGCTATGGCGCGGGCGGCGCCGCAGCAGGAAACAAGGCCCTCACCGCCTGGTCGCCCGCCGATCCAGCCAATTGGGCTTACGCGCCCGCCGATCCCGCCTACGCCAGCGGCGGCGGCAGCAGCACACTCTACGCAAGAAAGGTCTGGCAGCCGATTCCGGCCGAGCTTGCGAACCGCAGCTCCGCTGCAACCCGCAACCGCTTTTTGCCCGATCTCGCATTGCCCACCGCGCTCGATTCCAGCGTCAATCCCGGACTGGCATTTTGCCTGAGCGGCTCTGCCGCGGCTTCAGGTTGCACGCTGGTGCGCAGCGGCGGCAGTGGTGTGGCAACGGCCTTCTTCGCGGGCGTCGCGGCGCTCATCAATCAGAAAAACGGCGTGCAAGGCAACCTTGCGCCCAGCCTCTACGCCACCAGCCGCATCAGCGTCGTCTTCAACGACGTGGCGCAGGGAACTGCGCGGCTCACGTGCGTGCCGGGCAGTTCGGGGTGTGACACGAACGGCCTCATCGGCTACGCCGCTGGCTCCGGCTACGATCTCGCCACCGGCCTGGGCGTGCCCGACGCGCAGAAGCTGGTGACCGAGCTGGCCAAGCCCCAAGCTACCGGCACCACGCCCACTATCACGCTTTCCATTTCGCCGGTGCAGGCCAACTACACCTACAATCCCTCGGCTCTCGTCACCTTCACGGCGAAGGTGATCGACCCAACGGGCGCGGGCATCCCTTCCGGTACCGTCGACATCTACAGCACCACCAACTTCGATCTGCTCACACCCGATGCCACGCTCAACTCCAGCGGCAGCGCCACCTTCGGCCCTCTGGAGCTATCGAGCTTCTACAATTACCCGACCGGGTCCACGTCGGTACCGTACAGTCTCGGCGTCGGTTACAGCGGCGACCCCACCTACCCCTCGGAGGATTCCGGCTATCTAATGAGCGTCACGTCGGAGCTGAGCCCGACCGTTCTCTCGGTGACGCCTTCCACGACTTCGCCGGCGCTCGGCTCCAACATCACCGTCACCGTAACCCTGGGCATTGTTGCCACGGGCCCGCCGGCAGGCAGCGTTTCCCCCTCCGGCTCTATTACCCTCACGGTCAATGGCACGGCGCTCAATCCGGTGGCGCTCACCACCACGGGCAGTGTTTCCACCGCGGTCATCACAGTTCCCATCACCGCGACCTCGAATTCGATTGTTGCCAGTTACCCGGGCGACAGCAACTATGGCAGCACCACGGCAAATCCCTACATCCTGACAGCCTCCAAAGCGGCAACCACCGTAACACTTACCGCGAGTGCCACCGCGGTGCAACCCGGCATGCCCGTCACCCTCACCGCGACCGTGGCGCCCGTGGTGACGCCCGCCTCCGGTCTCGAGCAGAACCCAAGCGGAACCGTGCTGTTCTACAGCGGCACGACCCAGATCGGCTCTGAGACGCTGACTGCTGGACCCGGCATCAACTCCTCCACGGCGACGCTCACCACCTCGACGCTGCCCAACGGCTCGGATGCGATCACGGCCGTTTACCAGGGCGATACCACCTACGGCGCTGCCACGTCGACCGCGCTTACGGTGAGCGTGTCCAAAGCCGTGGCCAATGTGGTTCTTACCGCCAATTCCACCACGGTGCAGCCTGGCGTGGCCGTCGTTTTCACCGTCACCGTGACGCCGACGATTGCGCCCATCGGCACCACCGAGCCGAACCCAACCGGAACCGTGTACTTCTACGACGGCACTACCGTGATTGGCATGTCGCAGCTCACTCCCGTGGGTCTCAACGACTCTTCCACGGCGACCCTTACTACCCAGACGCTGCCCGGAGGGTCTGACTCGATCACCGCCGTCTATCAGGGCGACTCCACCTACGGCGCCGCCACGTCCAACGTGCTCACGGTCGACGTTCAGGGCTTTACGCTTACCGCCTCGCCTTACAATCCGCCTACCAATCTCAACATCACCAAGGGAGGAGCGGGTTCTGAGTCCTTTGTCATTACCAGCATCGGCGGCTACAGCGGGCTGGTGCAGGTCATTTGCACGGTGCCCACGCAGGACGACATGACCTGCGCCGTCAGCCCGCAGCAGGTAACGCCCACAGCCACGGTCACGTTTGTGGTGGAGACCTACATCACGGGAGGTCCCGCATACGCCTCCCTCGGCAAGCCGTCCCGTCCCGGCCCGTTGTGGCCGCGAGCTGCGGGCGGCGCCATGCTGGCCGGTCTGGTCTTCTTCCTGCTTCCTTTCGGACGCCGAGCGCGCACGTTCCTGCGCCCCTTCGCGCGTCAAGTCCCGCGGCGCCTGCTCATCCTCCTCATGCTGCTGGCCGGCTTGGCCGGCACGGGGATCGGATGCACCAGCACCTCGACCACGACCACGACCGCCAATACAGGCACGCCGCTGGGCGTGGCCACGCTCGAGGTCACAGCAACGGCCTACGTCAATAACGCGGTCGTCGCCCAGAACCTCTACTTCACCGTCAACGTGCAGCCGCAATAAGACCGACCCGATGCGAGCGATATCGCGAATCGTATTGTCATTCTGCTCACTGCTTCTGGCAGTCGCCATCTTCAGCGGCATTTTGGGATCGCTGGATTCGTGGCTGTTTGTTTTCAAAGTCGCGATGATCTTTGCCCTACCCGTCTGGCTCATTAATCTGCCCTTCCTGTTTCTGTTGAAAAATGTCGGCCGTCATCACAGGTGGATCGTTCCAGCGCTCGGGGGTCTCATCGGCCCGGTGTGCCTGACGCTGTGGTGCGCCATTCTTGTTCTCGGAGGCAGCAATTGGGCCAGCATTTGGAACGGCGACCCGGAAGCGGGCGGGCTTGAGTCGGCGCTGATCTTCGCATCTCTCATTGGGCTAAGCACGAATTCGTTCTACGCGGTCGCGCTCCCGATTTTTAAGCGGCGTACTGATGGGTCGGCCTCCTGTGCTCCACACAAAGACGAGGCAAGCGCAGGCTTGCCGACTCGCTGACCTGCTGCTCGGGCCCCCCGCCGTGTTAGGCTGGCATTTCGCGCCCAGGAGCACGATCGCAGATGCATTCCAACCATCCTTTTCACTTCAATCTGGTTGCCGCGGCGCACGCCGCGATGATCGAGCACGGATTTCAACCCGACTTTCCTCCCGGAACCGACACAGAACTGGCTGCCATCCAGGCCCAACCCGCCCTCAGCGCAGCCGACGGCCTTACCGACCTGCGCAGCCTGCTCTGGTCCTCCATTGACAACGACACCTCGCGAGATCTCGACCAGATCGAGTGGGCCGAGCAGTTGTCCGACGGCCGCATCCGTGTGCTGGTGGGCGTGGCCGACGTGGATGCGCGCGTTCATAAAGGCTCGTTGCTCGATACCCATGCGCAGAGCGAAACCACGTCGGTTTACACGGGCGTCACCATCTATCCCATGCTGCCGACGGCCCTTTCCGAGGGCATCACTTCGCTCAATGAGAATGAAGACCGCGCCGCCCTTGTCACCGAGTTCTCAGTAGACGCCGATGGAACCGCCACCGATGGCAAGGTCTACCGCGCACTGGTGCACAATCGCGCGCAACTGGCCTATCCCAGCGTGGGCGCGTGGCTGGAGGGCAAAGCCGCCGCGCCGCCGAAGGTGGCTGCCAGTGCCGAGCTCACAGCGCAGCTCAAACTGCAGGACACGGCGGCGCAACGCATGGGCGGCAACCGCTTCCAGCATGGAGCGCTCGATCTTGAAACCATCGAGACGCGGCCGGTGCTCGTTACCGATCAGATCGTCGGCATTGCGCCCATCCAGAAAAATCGCGCCACCATGCTCATTGAAGAGTTCATGATCGCGGCCAACGGCGTCATCGCGCGCACGTTTGAGCAAGCGGGCCTGGCCTCCATCCGCCGCATTGTGCGCACGCCCAAGCGCTGGGACCGCATCGTCGAATTAGCCAAGGCCAAGGGCTACACGCTCCCCGCCGAGCCCGACTCGAAGGCGCTCAACGACGTCCTGCTGGCAGAAAAGCAAAAGGATCCCGATCACTTTCCCGATCTCTCGCTGACGGTCATCAAGCTGATGGGCCCCGGCGAGTACATCCTGGTCAAGCCCAACCAGCCCTCGCCCGGCCACTTCGGCCTCGCGGTGCAGGACTACACCCACTCCACGGCGCCCAACCGCCGCTTTCCCGATGTGGTTACGCAACGCCTGCTCAAGGCGTGGCTCACCCACTCTGCAGCGACCTACTCCGAAGATCTGCTCAATGCCATCGCGCAACGATGCACGCTGATGGAAGACGGCGCGCGCAAGGTTGAGCGCGACATGCAAAAGCGCATCGCCGCCGTGGTGCTCCACCCGCACATCGGCCAGAGCTACCCAGCCATCGTCACCGGCGTGAACAATTATGGAACCTTCGTGCGCATCCTCGATCCGCATGTGGAAGGCATGCTGGTGCATGGCGGCAAAGGCCTGGACGTTGGCGACAGAGTCACGGTCAAGCTGGTGTCCACCGATCCCGAGCGCGGGTTCATCGACTTTGCGGCGTAAGACTATTGTTTTTAATACTTTCCAGTGAAAAACCGGAGAAAGCCAGGCTTCTCCGGCGCTTCTCTGTGCGATTCTGGCCGGGATACGCCAATCATTGTGTCCAGCGACGACACAAATGCGTCTAATAGAGAGAAACTGTCGATTATTCATGGGTAACCAGTTCGCGGAGTGCTCGATTAGACCCCGTTTGAATTGATCCAGTATTTGCGGCGTCCCACATGCCGGTTTGTCCCCCGGGTCAAGTCGCGCGGACCGGCTGCCGACTCTCAAATTAGGTGGTTGAATGGGTTCGAATGTTCGTCGAGTTGTTGTGCGGTTTTTCTTAGGGATGGCCTTTCTCGGCGTGTCTTCTTGTCTCTGCGCGCAGGGCACAGGCTCTGCCACGCCCCCTGACACTGCTGTCACCGTGCCGCAGACCGAGATTCCGGACGCTCCGGCGCCGCACATCGAGCTGGCAATGGCCGCCGATCCCCTGACAGTCGATCCCCAGTCGGGGCAGGCGCAGAATACGCAGCCGCCGGCCACAGGAACCACTTCGGCCCCCGCGGCTTCAGGCGGCACGGCGCAAAGCACTTCCAGCTCGCAGGCGCAACAGCCCGACGCTCAGGCAACCAGGCGCGAAAAGGGCGAGCAGGAGGTCAAGGAAGAGGAGCATCAGCGCGTTCTCGGCATTGCGCCCAATTTCAACGAGACCTATCGTCACGATGCGGTTTCTCTCACCGCCGTGCAAAAGCTCAATCTTGCCTATCATTCGTCCATCGATCCCTTCACCTTCGCGGCCGGCTTCCTGGTTGCCGGCTTTCACGAGGCGCTGGACGAGGATCCAGGCTTCGGCTGGGGCCCCGAGGGCTACTTCAAGCGCTCCGGCGCCGCTTATCTTGACGCTGTCGACGGCAACATGATCGGCAACGCTTTTTTGCCTATCATTCTGCACCAGGACCCCCGCTACTTTCGCCTGGGCCCCGGCCCCACCATCAAGCACAGGATTCTTTATTCAGTGGCAACGAATTTCATCTGCAAGGGCGACAACGGGCATTGGCAGCCGAACATCTCGAACGTAGGCGGAAACATCATTGCGGGCGCTCTCTCGAATTACTATTACCCGGCGCAGAACTCCGGCTGGGGCCAGACCATCGGCAACGGCATGATTGTCACCACCGAAGGCGCATTCGGCTCACTCTTTGACGAGTTCTGGCCCGATATCTCGCGCAAGTTCCTGCACAGGGACCCCACCCGCGGCCTCGACGCACTGCAGGCCAACGACCACAAAGGCGGCGCGAACAGCGACAAGCCCATCCAGAAATAGATTCCCCGTCCCCATCAAATAGGCTCGCCCGTGCCCCATCCTTTCGGTCGCCGCGGCGACCGAAAGGGTGGGAAACCAGCGAAGCTACGTCCGCCTTGTTTGAAGCCGCCCAGGATAGGCTTTGCGCTTACTTCCGCGCGCGATCGAGCGCATGGAGCGTATGGTTGGGCGGGAACGGCCGGCGCGGCGGATAATAAATCGCCTTGGCCGGAATGGAGAGCGTTACGCGCTCCGGGTAGCGCAGCGCCGTCAGGTGCCCTCCGTAGGCGCATCCCGTATCGATATTGACGGTGTTGTTCAGCCACATCGGCGCACTCACGGGTGTGTGCCCGTGCACCACCAGCGCTTTGCCGCAATACTCCGCCGCCCAGATTCTGCGGATGGGCAAGCCCGCCGCATCTTTCTTGCCCGTCAGATCGCCGTGCAGGGCAAAGGCGCGCGCCTCGGCGGAGGAACGGCCCTGCAGCGCTTCCTTCAGCCCCGCATGCGCAATCACAAGCCGGCCTTCGTCGAGCACAAGGTGGCTGGGCAGTTCATGCAGAAAATCCAGCACAGCGGCGCGAAAGCTCTCCGTCTCCGCGGCTAGCTGGTCCAGGGTCCGCGCCATGCCGCGCGTCACCTGGGCCGCGCCGCCCCGCAGCACCCGCACCAGTTCGGCATCGCGATTGCCGGCAACGCAAAGCGCCGTACCCGCGCGCGCCATGCTCATGGCCAGCCGCAACACTCCCGGTGCAGCCGGGCCGCGGTCCACCAGATCCCCCACAAAAGCCAGCGTCCGTCCGTGCGGCGGAGTCACCGCAAATTCCTTGCCCACCCGCTCCACGCGGTAGGCCATGGCCTCCATCAGAACCAACAGCTCGTCCAGGCAGCCGTGCACATCGCCCACGATGTCGAACGGCCCACGCTCGTGGCGCAAGGCCAGCGGATCTCGCGTTTCGACGAGCCGGCGCAGCAAAGCGGCTTTCCGCTGCGCTGCTGGCCGTGATTTCTTCGCGCGCCGTGCCATTGACTACCAGTGTAGTCTCTGCAGTTTCCGGCTCTTCGCCAGCCCGGCCAGCTCCGCTAATCCCGCTAACCCCGCTTTCTCCCTTCTGCGGTATGATTCCTGCGACGGAAAAACGCTGCCGGAAGGTCGCTGCAATGTGCCCCCGGCACAGGAAGATGAGGACATATCATGGACAGCTCCGGATTTTTCACCTTCTTACTCATTGTTGCCGGTATCGTGGGCCTCTTTGTGCTCATCACGGTGATCAAGACCATGTACACCGTGCGCACATACACCGCCGGCATCGTAGAGCGCTTCGGCAAGTACAACCGCATCGCGCGCCCCGGCCTGCAGTTTCTGGTGCCCTGGTGCGAAACCGTGCGCTTCATCGATTTGCAGGTGCGCCAAGCCGTGGTCAACGTCGAAACCAAGACCAAGGACAACGTCTTTGTCACCATTCCTGTCTCCGTGCAGTACCAGGTTGTCGAGGAGAAAGTTTTTGACGCCTACTACAAGCTCAGCGATCCGCAGCGCCAGATTGAGAGCTACGTCTTCAACTCCATCCTCGGCCACGTGCCCACACTCACCCTCGACGAGGCCTTCGAGCAGATGCAGCAGATCTCCGTCGCAGTCAAGAAAGACCTCGACGAAGTGATGGACACCTTCGGCTACAACATCCTCCGCGCCCTGGTCACCGACATTGTGCCCGACGCCAAGGTGAAGGCGGCCATGAACGACATCAACGCGGCGCAGCGCGAGCAGATCGCGGCCCAGGCCCGTGGCGAAGCCGACAAGATTCTCAAGGTGAAACAGGCCGAAGCCGAAGCTGAATCGAAGGCCCTGCAGGGCGACGGCGTGGCCCGTCAGCGGCAGGCGATTATCAAGGGACTGCAGTCCTCGGTCGAGCAATTCAAATCCGCCGTCGAAGGCTCAACCGCGCGCGACGTCATGGCCATGGTTCTTCTCACACAGTACTTCGACACCATGCGCGAAGTCGGCGTGATGGGCAAGTCGGCGACGATTTTCCTGCCCAGCTCGCCGGGCACGGTGAACGACCTGATGACGCAGATTATGGCTGGGTTCCAGGCGGCGAAGCCGCAGTAACAGGGAGCGAGGGAGCAAGGGAGCAAGAAATCAAAGACGGACTTGTCATCCTGAGCGAAGGCCTCCGCTCGCGGTAGCGAACGGAGGCCGAAGTCGAAGGACCTGTGGTTGCTTTTCCTGTTTCAGTGGTCGCCCCAAATTCGGGTGCTCCACATCTCGCCTTTGAGATGTGGGAAAGCTTGAACCCCAATTGACCTTTTTGCCGACTTGCTCTCAGGGCGTCTCACCGCGCACATATAGCACCGGTCCGCCGGAGTAGAGTCCTTCCGACAGGCGCGCAGCCTCGCGCCGGCTCACGGGCACAACCGAAATCGGAGAGGCAAGATAAAAATCGATCTGCGACTCGGCCGGAATGTCGATCACGGGGCCCGGCGATGCTGCCGCAACAGCGGTGCCCACGCCAGTTCCTGCCGCGGCGCCCGCGCCCATGCCCGCCAACGTGCCCACCACTGAAGGCGTTCCAGTTCCATTCGTGCTTGCATCGAGCGCTGCCCCCACAACCGCTCCAATCACCAACCCGGTCCTGGTCCCGGTCTTGATCTTCGTCTCCGACGGACGCGTCTTGCTGGTGCCTTCCACCATGAATTCGTAGCAGTACAACGGATAGTTGCGCCCTTCCAGATCGAGCGAGACAAGTTTCAGAATCAGGTCGGGGCTCCCCGTCAACTTTCCGGCTTTCCTCACCTCGACCACGGCGCCGTGCAACGTCGCGCCGCGCGGAATCACCAGCAGGTCGTCCACCAGGACGTCTTCTTCCAGCGTGAACACGAGCGGCTCGCCCTCGTGAATCCTCGCGGTTCGAATGGGCGTGTTTGTGATCACGCTGAGCCGCGTGTTTTCGAGTACCGTCACCTGAACGTTGGGATGGGTCTCGCTCCAGTAGAGTAGAGCGGGCGGCGATGAGGAGGACGACGAAGAGGGAGCAGCTTCCGGCGGCGTCCCTTCACCGGTTCGCGTAGTAGAAGGCGCGATGACCGGGCCAGGCGCATCCGGCAGGGGCGCTGAATTGTTTTGTGGAGAAGCCGGACTGGGCTGCGGGGCTGGCGGGTTCGCTTGCTGCGCAACGGCCGCAGAGCACGTGAGCATCACCATGGCTGCCCCGGCCAACAGACGCGAGAGACAAATTGCGCTCGTCACGATGAACGTGCCTGCCTTTTCCCCTTATTGTCGCACCGGGGACGCGCGCAAGCTAGCAGCTAGCGGCTAGTAGCTGGAAGCTGCTCTTCAAACTCTTCATTCAACCACTTCGCGAACGCCGCAAACTCCTCGTCGCGGCCGAGGAAGTCGCGCACCAATTCTTTTCCCGGTTTTGACCCGCCCTGTTCGAGCACCGTCTTGCGATAGCGCTCGCCGGCATTGCCGCCCAACAGATCCATGGGATCGAACTGCGCGAAAAAAACGAGCGCAATCACCTTGTCGAACATGTAGGTGTAGTAATTCGACGAGTAGCCCATCAGATGCCCGAAGCTCGCGTACATCTTGCTGCCTTCGAGCCAGGTCCACGGCTGGAACCTGCCATACAACTCGCGCGTCGTCGCGTCGGGATCGATGCCCGCCGGGTCCTGGTCGTGCAGGTTGAGTGAAAGCGTGGTGTAGTAAAGCTGCGTCCTCACCCAGTCGGCGCGCCCAAACGCGCCCGCTAGTTTCATGCTCCGGATCAACTCAGAAGGCAGCACCTCGCCCGTCTCGTAGTGCTTCGCGAACGCCTGCAGCAGCTTTTCGTCGCGGAAAAACTCCTCGAGCATCTGCGACGGCACCTCGATGAAATCGCCCTCCGTGGCAAATCCTGAGAGGCCCACCCACTCCGTATGCCCGCCCAGGATCGCGTGCATCAGGTGGCCGAACTCATGAAAAAAAGTCACCACATCGGAGTACTGCAGCAATCCCGGATCGCCTTCCTCTGGCACAGGGAAATTGCAGATCAGCGCCGCCTCCGGCAACACGCGCCCGCGCACGCCCGTCACCACTGGCGCGGCCGAGAACCACTTGCTCTTGCCGTCGCGCGGATGCATGTCGAGATAAAATCGCCCCACAAGGCGTCCGCCATCGAAGACCTCGTACACTGAAACCGCCTCGTGCCACGCCGGCGCCTGCGACTGCCGGAACTCGACTTTGAAAAGTTTTGCTGCCGTCTCCAGCACGCCCGCTTCAACCTGTTTGAATGGAAAATAGGGCCGCACCGATTGCGAATCAAAATCGTATTTCGTGCGCCGGAACTGCTCGTACCAGTAGCCGCGGCTGGTGATGTCGATCTCCGCAAGCTCCGATTGCCGCTCACGCGCAAACGCGAGCACCTGCGCATGCTCGTGGCGCGCGCCGTCGCGGCTGGCCTCGTCGAGCCTGGCGAGAAACTCCCGCACGTTTGCCGCCGACTCCATCATCTGGTCTGCGGTTGCGAGATCGGCCCAGCTACGGAAGCCGAGCACGCTCGCAATCTCCTGCCGCGTAGCCAGGAGATTCAGAAGAAGCTGCCGGTTCTGGGGATACGCGCGCGTGTTGTACGCCAAAAACATCTTTTTGCGAAGTTCCGCGCTTGCGGCAAAGGTCATTACCGGCATCATGTCCGGCGGATCGGTGGTCAGCGTCACGCGTCCCGCACCGTTTTCTGCCTTTTGCGCCGAATGCCGCGCGATGTAATCGGCTGGCAACCCTTCCAATTCCTCGGGCGACGCCTCCATCGTCTTTCCGCCCTCCTGAATATTGCGGCTGAATTCGAGCGAGAGTTGCGTCGCCTTGTCATGCAGCGCATGCAGGCGATCGCGCGTGGCTTCATCTTTGTCCACGCCAGAGAGCCGATAGCCCAGCAGGGTGCGCTCCATGTAGTGCTTCGTCGCCGCGCTCGCGCCTTCGAGGCTGATCGCCACCAGCGCGTCATAAACCGCGCGATTCAGGCTCAACGCACTGCCCGCCATGGCCACGCGTTGCGCTTCCATCTGCGCCTGGTCGCGCACCGCCTTGTCCGCAGCCACGCAGTTCAGAATCCCCGCTTGGCTGCCGGCCAGGTTCAGTTGTTCGATGGCCGCGTCAAAGTGCCGCAGCGAGTTTTCCGGCGTGCGCGCGCCTTCAACGGCCAGCAGCGCGGCCAATGCGGTTTCGTGAGCCGCGAGCCGCGCACTCACCCACGCGGTCAGCGCCTCGGCCGATGCGGCGCCTCCAGCCTCCCACACGTGAAGAAACTGGTTTGCGGCTGCGGCAGAAGTTTCATTAGGCATTGCAGGGAAATCCTCCGAAACTCTAGGGTAACAAGTCAACTCGGAATGGATCTCGACAGGGTGATGGGTCAATTTGAAATCGTTTGGTAATGGATTCGTTTGGAATCGTTTGGTAATGGATCAGTTTGGAATCGTTTTGAAAGGGCACGAGTTTACTTGTGCCGCAAAACCCGCAAAATCGAACCTGGCTTTAGCCACTGAGGGAAGGCTTTCCGAACTGGCCGACTACAGCTCAGGCCGATTTGTGCGCGGAATAGGCGTCGAGGCGCTTCTTGAAGAGGAAGAGCACGCTCGGACCAAACGACAACAGCATCACCGCGATCCCGGTCACGATGCCGAAGCTGGTTACGAACGGCGCGCAACAGTCGCCGCGCCGCCGCACCATCACATGACAGGGAACGGCAATCAGCAACTCGAGCACGCTGCCTTTCAGCAGCCACGAGATAGCGCGCGTGGTCACTTGCGTCGAATTTCGGAAGTAGAGGTAAAAAACCACGCCCCAAAGGAGCCACAGGACCAACCACCCACCGAGGAACTTTGCCGCCGTATCGAGATAGCCCGTCCCGAACTCGTCGCTTCGGGCGGCGACGCCAATCGAGAAAATGGCAGCAAGACTCAGAAGGCCGAACAGCATTGACGAAACTGTGATAGAAATCGCGATATGCGTTCGCGGCTTCAACCTTTTCTGCGTGGTGTCAACGGACACGAAGAGCAACAGGGCCTGGCCGGCGAGAACGGCCGCAATCAGAATCCACGACAGCCACATCGAGTACAGGTCTTGCAGGTTTTGATGGAAGTCGCTCGACAGGGCAATGTCCCACCCGGCCAAGCGAATTGCAGCGGGAACGAGGATCCCCAACACAATCACCGCGTAGAACACGCTGATGACGATGCCCCACTTGCGCATGGCGCGCGTCCTTTCCGCCCATCGCATCCCATCATACGCTTGCAGAAGTCTTGAGGACGCCGATCCGCAGTCCCGCCGTCCCTGTCTTCTGTTCCCTAATCCCTGTTCCCTGATCCCTGTTTTTCCGGCATCTTCAGGAACTCCTCCGGCTTGAGCGCGCGCGGCGTGAACCGTGCCATGAACACTGCGCCTTTGAAGTAATCGCGCTGATCAATGCGCGTTCCGATGGACGAGTGTCCCGGTCTCTGCGGCGTCAAATGCAGCTCGCCTTCGCCCTGCATCTCATCGCCCACGTAATTGCGCAGCATTTTGCCGTCGTACACAGCCGTCACGCGATACCATGCCCCGAGCGGATGCAGATCGTCGCAGTTCAACAAAGTCCGCGCCGAGCCGTTCGAAAACGCAAAGCTGTCCAGACACCACTGGCCCTTCACAATGCGAATCTCGAAGAGCATGCGGTTCTGGGTGTCCTTGCCCGTTGCCGGATCAGTCTCAGACAAATGAAAGAAGCGCTGCGCCTGCGCGCCATCGGCATCGGGCCTGAAAATCACTTCCCACGTGTACTGGCTGGCGCCGGCCAGCGGATGCACATCCACAAACAACGCATCGTCCACGCCATTGAACGCCACGGCCTTGCCGTAAGGCGAATCGATCAGATGCGGATGACCGAGCACGTGCGTGGGATGCCCGCCGAGAACTTCGATGTTGTCGAACCGCCAAATGGTGAATTGCGAATCAGACGCCGTTTGCCCGCCCACCGCGCATGCCAGCACACCCACGGCAAGCGCCGCAATTCCATTACGCATGATCCTCATCGAAATTCCTCCACAAATTCCCTGCTGCTTCGCCAATCAATTGAAATCCGCGAGTTAAAAGCTAGTAGCTAGAAGCTAGAAGCTGTCTTTCTCACTTCAACTCGTACGGCTTCTCCGGCTCGGGCACCGCATCCGGAACCTTTGGCATCTTTGCCGGATCGATTTTGGCCGCGCCCGCCAGTCCCACGCCGGTCACATTATCGATACTCAGCAGCAGGCCATCGAATCCCGTCACCTTCACATTACGAATCACCACGTTCTTCATATTCGCCAGCGTGATGCCGCTCTTGCAGGTTCCGGTCACGTTGACGAGCGAAAATCCGACCAGGGGTTTGCGCGGATGGATTTCCGTGGCCTGCACCAGCATCGGCATATCGGTGACACGAATGTTCGAGAAGTGAAACTCGCGAAACAGCGGAATACCGGCGTCGCCGGGAACGGGAAACTCATCCTGCTTGCCGCTGTTCAAATTGTTCAAGCGCAGAAACCCCTGCTTCGCGCCCGAGGCTTCGAAGTCGTTCACCGTAATGTTCTCAACAAATGCGCCACGCCCCGGCCGGCTCTTGATGTAAATGGCGTGACTGCGCGCGCCCACGCATTTGCAGTGCTCGATCACCACGTTGCGAACGCCGGCCGAAGTCTCGCTGCCGATGCCGATGCACGCGAAGGTCTTGTCGTTGAAGGTGCAGTTCAGGATGTGCACGTCCTCGCACGGCCGGTTGATGGTGTTGGCTTCCTCGCCGCGTCCCGATTTAAGCGAGATGCAGTCGTCGCTGGTTTCAAACGTGCAGCCGTCGATGGTCACGTGCCGGCACGAGTCCACATCAATGCCGTCTGCGCCGCTATGGAACACCACATTCTTGAAGGTCACGTTCTCGCAGTACACGGGATGCGTCGACCACATGCCCGTCTGGCTGGTGAAGCAGTTCTCCACGCGCACGTTGCGGCAGTTCGTGAATTCAAGCAGCGCCGGCAGCCGCATGCCGGTCTTGCGGTCGACACGTCCGCGAATCGCGTCGCTGGCGATGATCTTTCCCGGCCCGACGATGCCGATGTTCTCCGCGTCCGTCGCGGAGATGAATGCGCCGTACCCCTTGATCCAGCGGCCCTCCCAGCGCACCTGCGCAATGGGATAGTCGGCCATGTCGCCGGATCCGAGCAGGCTCGCGCCGTCTTCAATGCGCAGGGTCACGTTGCTGCGCAGTTCGAGCGCGCCCGTCGCGTAATCGCCCGCAGGGAACACCACCTCTCCGCCGCCCAGCACCGAGCAGCGTTCGATGGCCAGTTGCAGGGCCAATGTATCATTCGCCTTGCCGTCTCCGGTCGCACCGTAGTCCTTCACA
>Ga0181533_1000846_pt1 | contig 41020 bp, 32 predicted proteins | sample PEATcosm2014_Bin_45_FD_119772 | JGI IMG/M metagenome (GOLD analysis project Ga0181533, IMG submission 119772) | Peatland microbial communities from MTU Mesocosm Facility, Houghton, MI, USA - PEATcosm2014_Bin11_60_metaG | ecosystem: Environmental > Terrestrial > Soil > Wetlands > Peat | place...
CGAGGCTCTGGCGGCACGCTACGAAAACCCGGATTTCTGGCGTCAGTCTATGCAGGAAGAAGATGATCCAGAACAGTAGAGGAGGCTAATTTTACCTTTTCGAGGGGTTGGGCAATAATAGCCATATATGTATATTGTAATGAGTGGATCCTGTACAAAGATTCTGTTATCGGGACCTTTATGCTTATAGCCCCAAGGACATCTCCTTCTTTAACAATGTGGCAGGAGATACAATTCTTGCCCATAAAATTGGTTTTGGCGATGTATGGGTACACACCACGTATATACGTATCTCCAACTACAACTTGGGAGGCGCCTTTTTCGACGACCTCTTTTTCAAGGTCATCTGAAGGATATTCGTATTTTTTATCGCTGCCGGGAGGAAAGTCCTTATCGACATTGCCTGACCGTACCACTTTTACATCAGCTATTTTACCCATCTGTTCGAGAAACCGGTCCCGGGACTCATGGTAATTCCCCGCGATCATCATAGTGGTAAGGGCATTCAAAACAGTGTCCCTGTAACCTTCAAGGACATTGTGTTTGATCTCATCAAAAACAATGTCCTTTGTTTTATATCCGGTCACCAAAATGGTCACTGCAATACCAACGGCAATTATACTAATGATGGGCAGGGCAGTCTGCCAGCGCAATGAGATATTTGTGATCTTCATGTTTTATCATCCATATGATTTTAAGCCTTAAAACTTTAAACTGTATCGAGATAAAAAATCAAGTTGCTATGCAATCCGGGTTAGGGCAAGTAGTGAATAGTGAAGAGTGAATGGCTGCCTTTATATTTTTTTACTCACTACTTACTACTCACTACTTACACCCGTACTTCCCGTTTTTTTTAACCGGTTACCTGTTCTTTTCCCGTGCGTTCCCACCGCATGGCTTTATCATAATGTTTGAAAAGCCGTTCCCGCTCTCTGAAAGCCCTTGTGTGGACAGCGCGCCTGCCGTCCTTTTCCCTGATACCTATAGCTGCATGGAGCATTTCATGGTAAACGACTAATTCAATATAATAGTCAGGCACGGTGTTCTTATCAAGGACGGGATTGATCCGTATGGTATCGGTATTGCTACAATAGCTTCCCAATGTCCGTTTCCGCACTGCTTTCCTAGAGGTCCAGGTCCCCCAGGTTATGACGGAAGTAAGCCTCGATTCGAAATACTCCTCGTTAAGCCGTTCAAATATTGCGTGCAGATCATAGCATTTGCCCTGCGTCCTTATGGAAAGATATCTCCGCGGCTTCCGCCGGACCACACTCCTCATTTTATTCAGAAAAGCCCTGAACCTTGTCATGCTTCCTTTTCCGTGCTTAATAAATAAAGCGATCTCTTTGAGCGTATCTTCGTCCGCGCAGAGAAACATCCGATGCAGTCTTACACAAGACACGGTCCCTTTTTTTCTAATAGATAGCATGCTGGTTGAATTATCAGTTAACACGAGCGTAACAGACCTGCCTGAGGCCTTTTCAAAGATACGAACAAGAATCCCCGGATCATGTTCGAAAGAAAAAGAGAGTTGAGTCTGACCAGCGCTCATTCTGTCATGATGCATATTATTAAATATACCATGAGCAGATCATCTGCCGAGTTCAAGTCCAGCCTTCAGCATGGATTCGCTGAAACGTCCTATCATATTACTATCACTCTGTTACCGGAAGTGTAAAAAAGAAGGTCGATCCTTCACCAGGTTTAGATTCCACCCAGATACGTCCTCCAAGCCTCTCCACTATCTTTTTGCATATTGCCAGACCGATACCTGTCCCGGAGTATTCATCCGCAGAGTGCAGACGCTGGAATATTTGAAATATTCTATCAAATTGTCGCGGATCAATGCCGATGCCGTTGTCGCTGACCCGGAAAAGCCAATCGCCACCTTTTCGCTCGGCAGAAATATGAATACGCGGCGTATTGCTGCTATACTTGATAGCGTTCCCGACAAGATTTTGGAATAGCTGAATGAACTGCGTCTTATCTGCAGATACCGTCGGAAGAGGATCAACATTAATTACGGCCCCGCTCTCTGTTATCTCATGTGTGAGATTAGCCAAAGTCTTTTCAACAATGGCGTTGACGTCAACTGGGACGAGAGGCTTTCTGCGTGTTCCTACGCGTGAAAACTCAAGGAGGTCATTGATCAGATGCTGCATACGTTCCGTCGCCTCAACTATATATGAAATGTACCGATCAGCTTCAGCATCGAGCCGCTCCTTGTAACGTTTCTGAAGCCGGTTTGCAAACCCCGAAGCCACACGGAGGGGAGCGCCTAAATCATGTGCGGCTATAGAGGCAAAATTGTCCAGTTCCCTGTTGCTTCTCTCCAACTCCCTGGAATACCGCTTTATACTCTCTTCGGCCTTCTTGCGCTCGGTGATGTTTTGGGCGATCTTTGCTTCGAGTTCCTGCCGGGTGCGGCGAAGGTCATCATTCTGCATCTCCAACTCGATCTGATGCACCTTTAACTCGTGAAATATGCTTTGCACATCAGAGGGCGGGATCTTATCCAGTTCGCAGGGCTGTGTTAGCGGTATCTCTCCAGGACGTTGGCGCAGGTCTGAACTTCTATCCGGGATTTTATTATCTTCCGCCATCGCAACCTCATTTTATAGTTTAAATAATTATACTTTAAATTTGTCGGATAGTCATTGTATTTATGTACGCGCTAACTGTACGAGGTTTTGTTGTAAACCTGGAACCAAAAAGGGAAGCCGCAGGGGGGGCTGTGCTTAATGGATGTGGGACGAGCCAAGACGTCATTCCCGTGCTTAAGAGCACGGAATGACAAAATTGCAAACCGATAAATCTGATGCAGGCGCCCGCAGGAACCGGGTTAAGATTTTCTTGACTTTATACAAGATAAGTTTTATCCTATATCTCGGGCTGAGAGCTAACTGCTTGACAAATTTGTCCTAAGTGGGATAATGGAGCTAAAGATAACAGAATAAGCCCCCAAAAAAACGGAATATTTTGTAAAAGAGGAGGGAAGTTATGGATGCTTTGGCATTAAGCAGGCTGCAGTTCGCGGTGACGGCGATGTTTCATTTTATCTTTGTGCCGCTCACCCTTGGACTTTCAATTTTGGTGGCTTATATGGAAAGCCGGTATGTCAATACAAACGATGCAATGTATCTGAAGATGACGAAATTCTGGGGGAAGCTTTTTCTTATTAATTTTGCCCTCGGCGTGGTGACCGGCATCACGATGGAGTTCCAGTTCGGCATGAACTGGGCGGAGTACTCAAAATATGTCGGCGATATTTTCGGCACGCCCCTGGCCATAGAGGCGACCGTAGCATTCTTTCTGGAATCCTCTTTTATAGGGTTATGGATTTTCGGCTGGAACAGGGTCTCGAAAAAAGTCCACGCCCTTTCAATATGGCTGGTGGCGCTTGCCACAAACATGTCCGCGCTGTGGATACTCCTCGCCAACGGCTGGATGCAGCACCCTGTCGGGTATGTTTTGAGAAACGGCAGGGCTGAAATGGTCGATTTTGTGGCACTGCTAACGAATACATACGGCCTGTCCAAGTTTTTTCATACAGTTTTTTCCGGCTATGTTGTTGCTGCATTTTTTGTCATGGGTGTATCAGCGTATCATATTCTCAGAAAGGGCCACTTGCCGCTTTTCAAAGCCTCCTTCAGAATGGCTGCCGTCTTCGGCCTGGCAAGCTCTCTGCTGGTCTTAATCTCCGGCGATTTTCATGGAATACAGGTTGCCGGGGCGCAGCCGGCCAAGTTCGCTGCCATGGAATCGGTCTGGAACACTCAAAAGGCCGCTCCACTCCATCTTATTGTGGTGCCTGATGTCGATAATGAACAAAACAGTGTAGAAGCTATAGGATTCCCGGGGCTCCTCAGCTTTCTCGCTTTCCATAACAGCGGGTCAGAGATTAAGGGACTCAAAGAATTTAAAAAAGAAGACCGGCCGCCGGTGCTTCCCACTTTCTTAAGTTTCAGGGCCATGACCGGCCTCGGCATGTTCTTCATACTGCTTTGTCTTATTGCGGTGATAGTTGGAAGAGGAGACAGACTGGAACATAGTAATTCCTTCCTCAACCTTATGCTCTTTGCGCTGCCTCTTCCATACATTGCGGCCCAGTTTGGGTGGATCGTTGCGGAGGTCGGCAGGCAGCCATGGATAGTTTATGGGGTGATGAAAACATCGGACGCGGTTTCAAAGGCTGTTTCTCCTGGTCAGGTGATGGGTTCGCTCATCGGGTTTACGCTGTTATACGGTCTTCTGGCTTTTGTCGACATTTATCTGCTGACCAAATTTGCAAAAAAAGGTCCTGACGATGACTTGTCGGTACTCGCGGCGTCTTCAAGAACTCAGGGGGTGTGAGATGGAATTCCAGATAGTATGGTTTGTTCTATGGGGAGTGCTTTGGGCGGTTTATTTTATGCTTGATGGCTTTGATTTTGGAGCAGGCATGTTGCAGCGTTTTCTGGGACGGGACAACGCTGAGAAGCGGGTAATCATAAATAGTATAGGACCTGTGTGGGACGGCAACGAGGTGTGGCTTATTACTGCCGGGGGAGCAACGTTTGCAGCCTTCCCGACTACCTATGCGCTCATGTTCAGTTATCTCTATTCGGCACTGCTGATAATACTTTTCGCCCTGATATTCAGGGGCGTGGCTTTTGAGTTCAGGGGAAAGGGCGGCAGCCCGGCATGGGAAATATTATGGGATGCTGCGATATTCCTCGGAAGCTTTGTGCCTGCTCTCCTGTTCGGAGTCGCCTTCGGCAATATCTTCCAGGGCCTGCCTATGGACGGGAGCGGATACCATGGGACACTCTTCACCCTGCTGAACCCTTACGGACTGCTTACCGGGGTGTTTTTTGTGCTGCTCTTTCTTGAACATGGGGCACTCTGGCTTGCCGTAAAGACAAAGGACAATATGAGTGAAAGGGCTGGAAAGCTTGCTAACGGGATGTGGTTTCCGCTGCTTGTTGTGGCCGTGTCATTTTTGATTTTTACCTATTTTGCAACCAACCTCTACTCAAACTTCTTTGGTAACTTCATTTGGCTCGTTGTCCCGGTCCTCGCGGTACTCGCCCTCCTGGGCATAAAGGGTTTCGCTTCCAAAGGGCAGTACCTGGCGGCATTTTTTTCTTCATGCATCACAATTGTTATGGTCACATTTACCGGTGTGATAGGGCTTTACCCCAACCTAATCCCTTCCAGTATGGACCGGAATTACAGCCTGACCATATTCAATTCATCATCGAGCATATACACCCTGAAGATAATGACTGTAGTTGCATTGATTTTCGTCCCTGTGGTCATCGCATATCAGGTTTGGATATACTGGATTTTCAGGCATCCCATTGCTGCCGACGAGATTATGAGTGATAAGGAAGCATACTAAGACAACCGTATGCCTATTCCTCTCCCCGGCCCTGGTCCGCCATGGTCCGGAACCAGGCGTTGTGTGCATATACTTCATCGTGGGTACCGGCTGTCAGCACATGGCCATTGTCCAGCACGACCACTTGGTCCGCACCTTTTACCATGGAATACCGATGGGCAATGATGAGAATGGTAGTAGTTTTTTTCAGTCGAGCGAGGGTCTGCCTGATTTCGAGTTCTATGGCGTAATCCAGATTGGCCGTGGCCTCATCCAGCAGCAGGATGCTGGGCTGTGCAACGAGGATGCGGGCTATTTGCAGCCGCTGACGCTCGCCCATGGACAAGCCCATGCCCTGTTCACCGATCTCGGTATCCAGTCCTTGGGGCAGGCGCTCCACCGTGCGGGTGAGTCCGGCATTTTTCAAAGCCTGAAGGATTTCGTCCGTGCGCACATCCTGCTTCTTGAACAGGATATTGTCCCGCAGTGTGCCTTTGAACACGGCGCTGTCCGCGGACACGATGCCTACGAGCTGCCGTACCGAGGCTGGGTCCAGCCGCGCCAAAGGCTGTCCGTCAATGAGGATCTCGCCAGATTGTGGCTCGTAGAATTTGAGCAGCAAGTCAACCAATGTGGTTTTACCAGCTCCGGATTGGCCGATCAGGGCAGTGATGCTGTGTGGCGCCAGCGTCACACTGACATCGTTGACGACTGGATAACGCGGCTTATACCCAAAAGTGACGTGGCGGTACTCCACCAGCCCGGGTCCAGGCCGGCAAGGCTGGCCTGGTTTTTCCTCTTCGCCTGAATGCAGCAGGCGTAAGCCGCGCGAAATGGAAATGCGCTGGTTTTGCAGGGTGATGAAATGGGAGGTGAGCGCATCGATGGGATCGTATAGCTTATCCAGCAGCGCAGCGAACATCACCACGTCTCCAGGCGTCAGCTGACGCTCGATAACCTGCCAGCTGCCGTAGGCAAAAACCATGAACTTGCCCAAATGGATTGAAAAGGTCTGCCAAAAAATATAGATGTTCTCAATGCGGTTGCGGCCCAAAAAATTGGCCACAACATTCTGCATGGAGACAATGAACCGGCCTGCCATACGCTCTTCGGCGCCGGACACCTTGATGGTTTTGATATTGGCCAGGGAGTCTTGCAAATTGTTTGCAACATCGTCCCATTGCTCGAAATACTGCTCGCTGGTCCCTTCCAGCCGCTTGGCCATGCGCCTGGACAGAGCGGTGTATAGGGGCAGGGTGGACAGGGCGATGGCTGTAAACATGGGATGTTGAGACAGCATGAGGCCGATGGTCCCCAGCAGTCGGAAGACTTGGGACGCCAGTTCCTGGACAATAGTAGTGACTGCCGGCCCAACCTGATCGGTCTGGTCGATCTGTTTGGCCATGGACGCGCTGGCATTGCGCGTAAAGAAGGACAACTTGAGCTTGAGAACATGCCGGAATACCGCCCGGATGAAATCCTGCTCCACCCTGCTTGAATATTGGGCGGACAAATAGTCGGACAAAAGGCTAAAGAGCCGGTAAAGCAGGTTGACCAGAAACAGCAGCAGGGCCCCGATTATCAGGGTGCGGTACGCCTGTAAGGCGGTGCGGGGCATCACGGCATGCCTGGTATGCGGCTTCAGGCTTTCCTCGTGAAGCTTTTCTGCAGTCGTGAAGCGCTGAGCTGCCTTGTGGACAAACAAGCCGGACAGGTCATTGATCATCACTTTGTAAATGACCGGCTCAACCAGGTCCGCGGCAATGGCCAACAGCATGAACAATACCACCATGGCGATGGTCCGTTTATAGGGAACGGTAAAAACATACAGTTCCTTGAGGAATTCGCTCCAGGAATATTGTTTTTTCGTCATAGCCGGGATGCGATCATCCTGTCCCGGTGGCAAGTTTGATTAGGAACCTGTGACCGGAATGGATTTTGATAAGCAGACTGCGGGTCAATACCACATGAGCGTTTCGTAATAGGGTGAAGGAACGGTAACTGTAATATGCCCCCGCCACGGACATCGTTCGACTTCTTCCCCATCCCGCAATATTTCTACGGAAAACTCCATTTCGTCATTTTCCTTTGCTTTAAGGTCCGAGAACAGAACGCCCAGTTCAAATATATCCTTGGCAGCTGCATCCTGGAGTGTTTTTATTTCCTTCCAATCTTCAAGTGCCTGTTCGTATAGCACGGCGCTGTTCAGGTCCTTCCGGGCGTCAAAAATAATTTTAAAGACGAAAGGCTTGACGATATTTATACGGATAATTATTTTTTCCGGCATTTCGGTAAAAGGGACTTTGGGATCGATACGAAGGTAAAGATTGTCCTTATTAAAGCCGTAATGGACAGATGAAATAACGCTGTCAGATTTATGCATGCTTCCGCCTGAACGCTTGACATCCACGAATGCGGCCTGGTTCCATTCGTAGTAACTGGTTACATACCCATCTATCCTGGGTTGTATAAATCCGCGTGCCTGTGTGACCGGCTCAATGCTCCTGTCTTCCATGAGTATAGGCACATGCAGCTGTGGCGGTATGTCCTTTCCCATGACTTTATACACCTTCATTAAATAGCTTCGGAATAGCTCATCAAAGTCTTCCTGCGTCTCGGTGGAGTGGTCATCTCCATACCACCAGTTCCAGTCACTCCCTTCGGCAGCGTAGATACAGTTCCAGGCTTCGGAGAGGTCCTTGCCGGGATTCGCACGGGCGAATATTTCAAGATCATCTCTTGTCTGCGAAAGATAGTCCCATGCCATGTTGTCCTCCTCATGGCCGATCCAGATACCGAAGTTCGCGTTTATCCATGATCCGGCATGCAGGCGCGGGAGCGGTTCGCCGGCCCCGTTGTCCCTGATAAAATCAGAAATAGTTACTGTTTTGAAACGGTCATCGCTGCACAGGGCACGGTATAGGGCGGCGAGGAAATCATGACCGTCATTGGCAAAATATTCCCAGGCATTTTCCCCATCCAGGATTACCGGCACTATGTATTCCCTGTCGCGGGGAAGTGTGTTGTGAATCTCAGCTAATTTGCCTATAAAGTCCGCAACTGCTTTTTCGGCTTTCCAGCCGGAGTAGGTAAAGCCTATGAGGTCCGATAGTTTATGATCTCTGAAGAGCATGGATACCCCGCTGAATTGATGCATCCTGTAAAGGGTGGCAGCATCGATGAGAAGGCCTTCGGAATTTCTGAAAGATCTCTGCAATGACCGGGCAAGCACTTCCTCATCTGTTGCGATCCACTTGATTCCTGCATTGTTTATTGCCCTGACAACGTCTTCGCTCACCGATCCCTCGGAGGGCCACATGCCGGAAGGCTTTTTCCCGAAAAGGCCCTCAAAATATCCAATCGCCATTTCAATCTGCTTTATCGTATCTTCCGGATGGGAGAAGCGGTTTTTGGGAAGGGTCACCTGAGGCATTCCGACCTTGGCGCTGTTAGTGTCCCACAGCAGGGGAAGTATAGGGTGATAGAATGGAGACACCGAAAGTTCGATCTGACCGCTGTCACTCATTTTTTTGTACGCCGGGATTATTTTCTTTAAAATTGCCATTTGTTTCCCGATAAGAAGCTTTTTTTCTTCTTCGGTGAAATCTCTTTCTTTTTCCATTAACCCATGCAGAAAAGGGTCGCTCTCCTTCCTGAACATGGGATCAATCCATGCGAGGTTGAACAGCACCTGGAGGTCCCTGATGTCGCGGTCGTCATAATACCTGGAGGCACGCTCAATATCGCTTTTTGTGAACCGGACCCCTCTCTTAATGAGCAACTCATAGTAACGGGGAAGAGGCTTTATCATGGTATCCCAATTTGCATAAAAGAAATTTTCGATGATAAACTGCCTCTCTGCTTCGGTAAGGTCCGAAGGACTCTTCATTGATAACTCAAGATAGGTATCCGTCGCATTGTTATCGGTATAATCAACGAGTTGCTCCAGCAGCGACGGCACAAGATTAAATGTTTGACGGATATCCGGGAAATCGGAAAGGATTGTCACCATATCCAGGTAGTCCTTGACGCCATGCAATCGGACCCATGGGAGCCTGTAGATGCCGGTAAAGGGATCTTTGTAATAAGGCTGATGCATGTGCCAGAGGAAGGCAACTGAAAGAGGCTTACCGGCCATCGTCTTTGAACTGGAAGACGTATTCGCCGGGCTTTGCCAGACCGTATTCCTCCCGCGCGTATTTTTCTATATAAAAATTATCATCCTTGAGCGCACTGACGTGAGCTTTTAAAGCTTTGTTTTCCTTATCGAGCGTGGTTATTTCAGTATCCAGCCTGTTCTTTGTTTTTGTAAGCGCGCTGTATTTAAGGAACCCCATGTTGCCTAATACCAGCGCTATGCCCATGTAAAAGAAAGCCATGATAACAATGGTGAAGAATATGATGTTTCTTCTCCTCCGCTCATCGTCAACCTGCTGCCTTAGATTCCTGGGCTGCATCCTGCTTCTCATGACTTGACCCGCTCTATATATACCGACATGCGGTTATGTTATCACTCCGATTGTATAAAATCAATATTCCGAAGAGCGTCGGGCGTTGAGCGTGCAGCGTAAAGCGCCAAAAAAGAAAAGGCAGTTTTTTATTTTGTCTTTTCGACGCTCTACGCTCTGGCAGTGGCTTCGCCCTATGCTCCGCCTAAAGAAGCAACATTGTAAAAACCTTGCAGTCCTTTAAATCGTGCAGCCTTGCCCAGTTCCTCTTCAATACCGAGCAGCCGGTTATATTTTGCGGTCCTTTCGGTCCTCGACAAAGAGCCTGTTTTGATAAAACCGGTATTGCAGGCCACGGCAAGATCCGCGATAGTGGTATCTTCTGTTTCTCCTGACCTATGAGAGATTACCGCAGTGTAGCGTGCTTTTTTTGCCATTTCGATGGCATCGAGAGTTTCGGTAACAGTGCCTATCTGGTTCAGCTTTATAAGGATGGAGTTTGCGATCCCTTTGGCGATACCTTCTTTTAAAATTTTCGTATTGGTGACAAAAATATCATCGCCGACCAACTGTATCTTCCCGCCGAGACTCTTTGTGTGGCGCTTCCAGCCCTCCCAATCGTTTTCAGCCATGCCGTCTTCGATAGAAAGAATAGGGTATTTTTTTACGATCTTCTCGTAGTATGCCGTCAGTTCATCGGATGATATTTTTTTCCCTTCAAAAGTGTATTTGCCTTTATCAAATAATTCCGACGAGGCGACATCGAGTGAGAGAAAGACATCTTTGCCAGGCGTATATCCGCTCTCTTTTATTGCCTGCATGATTATTGAAAGGGCTTCTTCATTTGAATTAAGATTTGGCGCAAAGCCACCCTCGTCACCGACCGAGGTATTGAGGCCTTTCTTCTTCAGAAGGGACTTCAGGGAATGAAATATCTCAGCGCCCGCTCTCAGTGCTGCAGCAAATGTGTCAAAACCCGCAGGCATGATCATAAACTCCTGAATATCCAGATTATTGTCCGCGTGTGAACCGCCGTTGATTATATTCATCATGGGAACAGGGAGTTCCTTTGCATTGCATCCGCCTATATATTGATAGAGCGGAAGTCCCAGTTCGTTTGCTGACGCACGGCATGTGGCCATAGATACCCCCAGGATAGCATTGGCGCCGAGTTTCGACTTATTTTCGGTGCCATCGAGTTCTATCATGGTCATATCGACAAGGACCTGGTCCAGTGATTCAAGGCCAATAAGTTGCGGTGCTATTTTTTCCATTATATTCTTGACAGCCTTGAGGACACCTTTACCGTGATACCTTTTTTTGTCGCCGTCTCTCAGCTCAAGGGCCTCCCTCTGGCCGGTAGATGCGCCTGAAGGGACAATTGCGCCGCCTGTTGCGCCGCTGTCAAGCAGCACATCGACTGCCACTGTGGGGTTGCCCCTCGAATCAATCACCTCTGAAGCAAGTATGTCCAGAATCTCACCCATAAAATAACCCCCCTTTTAAAAATATAGTAAGCAGTATGCAGTAAGCAGCACAAAAAATGTAAGTAGTAAGTACTCCCCGATTCCTATTCCTTTGACTTTGCTGCTTGCTTCCTACTGCTTACTGCATACTTCCTACTGCTTCATCGTATGTGTTGCCTCGCCATTCACATCCGCAGCAGCTTCCATTATGCATTCTGAAAGGGTAGGGTGGGCATGGATCATATCGGCTATACCTTCCGCAGTCAAGCCGGCCTGCATGGCAAGAGCTCCTTCATGGACAAGCTCTGATGCATGGGGGCCGATAATATGCACGCCTAAAACTTTCCCTGAAGCTGCTCCGGCAAGTATCTTGACCATACCGGTTATCTCTCCTATGACATGTGCTTTACCAAGCATTCTGAACTGAAAGCGCCCCACTTTAACGTTTATTCCCTGTTCAGCCGCCTGGTGTTCCCTGAGACCGACAGACCCTATCTCCGGAGAAGTAAATGTCCCTGAAGGCACCACGGAATAATCCATACTGGTATCTTTCCCGCAGGAATTACCGGCAGCCACCAACCCTTGCTTGGAAGCCACGTGGGCGAGGAGAGGTCCTCCGGTAACATCTCCTATTGCGTAAATGCCGCGTATGTTGGTCTCCATCCTGTCGTTTACCACTATTTCTCCGCGGGCTCCTTTCAGAATGCCCAGCGCCTCCAGCCCGATGTTCTCAACATTGAACGCCCTTCCTATGGAAACAAGCAGCTTCTCGGCAATGAGTTCCTCGCCACTGTGAAGGTATATATGAATACCGCTATCGTCGCGCCCGACCCTGTCCACAGTGACACCCGTGAACAGCTTTATTTTTTTCTTTATGAATTCTCTTTGAAGCAATGCTGCTATTTCGTCGTCCTCTGAAGAAAGGGCCCGGGGCATCATCTCTACCATTGTTATTTCGGTCCCGAGTTCCCTGAATATGCAGGCGAATTCACAGCCGATTACCCCTGCGCCGATAATAATCAGGCTTTTCGGTATGGAGTTGATTGATACAGCGTGATCGCTTGAAAGGATATGTTCCCCATCGAGAGGAAACATCGGCAACTCTGCAGGGCGCGAGCCGGTTGCGATTATTATCTTATCGGTCTCGATTACCTCTGTTGGACCGTCTTTTTTCCGTGCTTCAACCTTTCCAGGGGTGAGAACTTTTCCCCTGCCTTCAATAAGTGTTATGCCCCAGCTTTTGAAGAGAGATCTGATTCCTCTTACCTGAGTAGCAACGATCTTATCCTTCCTCTCCATCATTTTGGACAGGTTGGGATGTATCTCTCCCTGGATATCTATACCGTATTCAGCGAGGCGTTTTGCTGTATGAAGCGCCCCTACAGAAGCGACTAATGACTTGGTCGGTATACAGCCCCGGTTCAGGCATGTGCCCCCTACTTCTTTGTCTTCAATAATGGTTACCCGTGCACCGAGCCTGGCAGCTTTTAAGGCAGCTACGTATCCTCCTGGTCCTGAACCGATGATCGTTAATGTCACTTGGCTTCCTCTTCGATATACTTGTCATAATCTCCACTATCCATAAGTTCATCGAGCTCGGAAGCATCATCCAGTTCGATGATCGCGACCCATCCCTTGCCGTAAGGGTCCTCGTTTACGATCTCGGGAGAATCTGCAAGTTTTTCGTTGACTTCGATAACAGTTCCGCTTACGGGTGTGATTATTGATGACGTTGCCTTTGTCGACTCTATTTCAGCGATTTCGGCGCCAGCTTCCGCCGAGGACCCCACCTCCGGCAGGTCAATGTAGACGATGTCTCCCAGTGCGTCCTGGGCATAATCGGTGATACCAATCGTGGCCTTTTTCCCCGATACCATCGCCCATGTGTGCTCTTTGTGATACTTGAGATCATCCAGATTCATTACAGTCCCTCCTCATAATACAGGTTATTGGTTATGGGTCATGGGTTATAGGCTATAGTTTAAAGACAAAAAAAATCAACAACGAATTACCCATTATTCATTACCGTTTGCATTTGTTTTACAGAATGAGAAATTCTTAACATAGTTTTTGGTCTTTGTCAAGAAAAACAAAAGGCTAGAACAAAAGGCAAAAGGCAAAAGGCAAAAGCGGGGACACCTTTATAAATGTTTTTTGTCTTTAGCCTTTAGCCCTTTGCCTTTCGTTTTAGCCTTTAGCCTTGTTGGGTATGCTATCATAAAATTCATGGAAATGGTGAAAAATAAGGCGGTCCTTTTTTTAAGAATGATAAAATTTTCCCATTCGGTATTTGCGCTGCCTTTTGCCTTTACAGGGGCAATGCTTGCATCAGCCGGGTTCTCCGAAAAGCCGGCGACATTTTTGGGTATAGCCGGATTCCCTCCGGCTGAAAAACTTTTCTGGATTATCGTAGCAATGGTCGGCGCCCGCTCCGGAGCCATGGGGCTTAACAGGATTGTCGACAGAAGGGTTGACGCGGCAAACCCCCGGACAGCCGGCAGGGAGATTCCTTCGGGTAAGATAACAGTGCCCGATGCGGCGATCTTCACCTCTGTTGCTCTATCACTGCTGATTTTTGCCGCATACCAACTTAATCCGTTATGCTTTAAGCTCTCTCCTCTGGCAATTCTGGTCCTAGTTCTTTACTCCTATACCAAGCGTTTTACCTGGATGTCGCATTTTGTACTCGGCATAGCAATTGCCGCGGCGCCTCTGGGGGCATGGATTGCCGTAAGGGGGACTCTTGACAAAGAGATTCTACCCCTGAGCTTGGCTGTTGTTTTCTGGCTTGCCGGGTTCGATGTGTTGTACGCTCTGCAGGACATCGATTTTGACCGGGGATACGGGCTTCATTCAATTCCACAGAGGTTCGGCATAAAAGGGTCACTTGCTCTTTCAAAGCTGTTCCATTTCATTACCTGGCTTCTGCTGGCAGCGACCGGGGTCATATTTGGGCTGAATATAATTTACTGGGCCGGGATGATAGTTATTGCAGGGCTGCTTATTTACGAACATTCGCTGGTGAAAGCTGAGGACCTTAGCAGGCTCGATATGGCTTTTTTCAATATGAACGGTTATATAAGCATCGCGATCTTTCTGTTTACCATGATTGCCATAAGTACAGGCAATGGGCGATAGGCAATAGGGAAATGGAAAAAGCAGACTATATTGTTTTCGGAGAGGATATACTTACGATGAACGAATGTCTGGACGTCGTTCATAACGGAGCTGTGGCAGTAAAGGGCGGACTGATCGCAGATGTTGACGCTGCTGAAAATATCCTAAAGAAATATTCAGCAGCAGATAGTATCGGGGGGCAGGGCAGTCTTGTACTGCCCGGGTTTATCAACACCCACACGCATGCAGCAATGGTATATTTTAGAGGGTTGGCGGATGATCTTCCGCTGAAGGACTGGCTGGAAAAACACGTATGGCCTGCTGAAAAAAGGATGCTGAGCGCTGAATTTGTGTATGATGCCGTCCTGCTGGCCTGCCTGGAGATGCTGAAGTCGGGAATAACTACCTATAATGATATGTATTTCTTCGGCGATAGCTCTGCCAAGGCCTCCAAGCAGCTTGGTATGCGTGCGCTTCTGGGTGTGGGTGTTCTCGACTTTCCTACCATGACCGCTAATACTGTTGACGAGTATCTCGGCAATGCCGATCGTTTCATCGATTCATGGAGGGGAGATTCGCTGATTACTCCCTGCATCGCTCCTCATTCCGCGTATACCTGCAGCACGCAAACGTTAGAGCGAGTGAAAGAACTGGCAGACCGGAGGGGAGTTCTGACGACCATACATCTTTCTGAAACGGCTTGGGAGGTCTCCGAGATTATGAAACGCTATGGCAAAAGGCCTGTGGAGTACCTCGAAAGCATTGGGCTTCTCAGCGATAGACTGCTTGCCGTTCATTGCGTGTGGCTTGACGACGGGGAAATAGACGTCCTTGCACGAAGGGGGGTTGGTGTTTCTCACTGTATCGAAAGCAACCTCAAACTTGCGGCAGGTATTGCCCCTGTTACTAAAATGCTTGCCGCCGGAGTGAAGGTCGCTCTGGGCACCGATGGCGCGGCGAGCAACAATGACCTGAATATCCTTAGTGAAATGGCTACAGCTGCAAAGGTCCACAAGGCGGTGGCAAACGATCCTACTGTCCTCGACTCGAAAACGGCACTGCTTATGGCAACACGATGGGGCGCCGCGGCACTTGGTCTTGGTGATCAGCTCGGGAGCATTGAACCCGGAAAGCGCGCTGACATAATCACCCTGAACATGCGAAGTCCCCATCTGACGCCGGCTTATGACCTTTATTCACTTATCGTTTATGCGGCAATGGCTTCGGATGTAGAAGATGTCATGATTGACGGAAGGCCGGTTATCCTGGGCAGGGCTCTGATCACTGGAGATGAGGAGTCGATACTGCAAAAGGCATGCGAGTGGAGCCGGAGAATGGTAAGAAGCAGGTAAAGGTTAAGGTTGAGGTTGAGTAAAAAATAAACCTTTATAAAAGGCAGCAGAGGCAGAGGTAAAAGACAAACCATATTTTTTGTCTTTTCTTAACCTTAACCTTAGCCTTAACCTGCTTTACGCCTTTACCTCTGCCTGCCTTTTTGGTTATAGTATTTTTACTCAATATGAAAACGATAATTTTATCAATCAGTTTGTTTATTATGTCCATGTTTTTTTTTACTGTTGCGTTGTCTGCAGCCGGGAAGCCGGCGCAAATGCAAGAGCTGAGGGACAACTACATTGCGATTTTCGACTTGACAACACAGAACGCGGACAACAGTATTTTGCGTCCCCTTTCAGAAAGCATAAGGCGCGAGCTTGTCAGGTCAGGGAAATATAAGGTGATTAACAGGGGCGACATGAACGAGATATTGAGTAAGCAGATGTTCCAAATCTCAGGCTGCATTTCCGGTCAATGTACAGGAATAGTTGAGGCCGGCAGGCTTTTAGACGTAGGGAAAGTCATCATCGGTTCAATCAACATGGTCGGCAAGACATATTATCTGTCGCTGTCGCTTATAGATGTTAAGACCGGCAATATAGAGCGGATTTCTGAAGACAAGTGCAAATGCGAAGTCGATGAGCTTATAGAGTCAAGCAAAAGGGTCATAAAAAGATTGTTGGGTGAAAGATTGGCAGAAGATCAACCGGAGATAATGACAAGTACTTCTTCAAGACCTGGTAAGACAGGCGGGGAAGCCTCAGCCGTTAATATGGAGTTCGTCCTGGTCAAAGGCGGGTGTTGCCAGATGGGAGACAGTTTCGGGGATGGTTACGCTGATGAGAGACCTGTTCACGAAGTCTGCGTTAATGATTTTTTCATGGGGAAGTATGATGTCACACAGGGGCAGTGGAAAGAGATTATGGGCGATAATCCTTCAGAATTCAATCTTTGCGGCGATAATTGCCCTGTCGAAAATATAAGCTGGAATGATACTCAGCGATTTATAGAGAAGTTAAAACAGAGGATAGGAAAGAATTATCGTTTACCCACAGAGGCGGAGTGGGAGTACGCTGCCAGGAGCGGCGGGAAGAAAGAGAGATGGGCGGGCACTAATATTGAATCGGAGCTTGGGGAATATGCCTGGTTTAATGCCAATTCAGGCGATAAAACCCATCCTGTAGGAAAGAAGAAGCCTAATGGTCTGGGGTTGTACGACATGAGCGGCAATGTGTGGGAGTGGTGTCGGGATTTCTACGACGAAAACTATTACAAAAATAGCCCGAAGAACAATCCTCCGGGGCCGGACAGCGGAACGAACCGTGTGTTGCGCGGCGGGTCCTGGTTCAATGGCGCCGGGTACACGCGTTCAGAGAAGCGCCTCTCTATCATTCCCGACTACCGTGACAGCAATGACGGATTTCGCCTTGTCCGAACCGAATAAAGCGCGTAGAGCGTTCAGCGTGGAGCGTCCTGCGTTAAAGAATATCGTGTTGAAGTTTCTTGCCTTTAACACCGAACGCTATAAGTGAGTTTTTGCTATTCTGTTTTTGTTTTTAACGCACAACCAACAGTAGGCGCCTTAGGCACGCGCAACGCTGAACGCTATAACGCTTTTGGGGGGGGTAAATAAATGTCTTATCCTTTTAAAGAGATAGAAAATAAATGGCAGAACATTTGGCTTGAAAATAAGGCATTCATAGCCTCTGATAAAAGCAGCAAGCCTAAATATTATGCGTTAATTGAATTTCCATATCCTTCTGCGGAAGGGCTCCATGTCGGGCATCCCAGAAGCTTTACCGCCATGGATATTATTGCGAGGAAGAGACGCATGGAGGGCCATAATGTCCTGTTTCCCATAGGCTGGGACGCCTTTGGTCTCCCTGCCGAAAATTTTGCCATGAAACATGGCGTGCATCCGCGTGAATCGACAAAGAGAAATATTGCAAACTTTAAAAGACAATTAAAAATGCTGGGATTCTCTTTTGATTGGGACCGCGAGATTAACACAACGGACCCCGCTTATTATAAATGGACCCAATGGATTTTTTTGCGTTTATTTAATAGTGGGTTGGCCTATAAGGCAGATATACCTATTAACTGGTGTATTTCCTGTAAGGTCGGGCTTGCAAATGAGGAAGTAATTAATGGTACATGTGAAAGGTGCGGCTCTCCCGTCGTCAAGAAAAATAAAAATCAGTGGATGTTGAAAATTACTAAATATGCCGATAGGCTGATTAACGATCTCGAAGATGTCGACTATCTCGAAAAAATTAAAACACAGCAAATTAACTGGATAGGTAAAAGCTACGGGGCAGAGATCGATTTTCCTGCGGACTCAAATGAGCGCATAAAAGTATTTACTACGAGGCCAGATACTATTTTCGGTGCAACTTACTTGGTGCTTTCTCCGGAACATCCGATGCTGGAAGACCTGATGAGACTGATAAACAATAGTGAGGAAGTTGAAAATTATCGCGAACTGGCTTCTCACAAGTCGGACATCGAAAGGATGGATCTTGCGAAAGAAAAGACCGGTGTGAAGTTGGAGGGGGTCAGCGCCCTAAATCCTGCGACCAAACAAAAAATTCCGATTTGGGTGTCTGATTATGTGCTTATGGGCTATGGGACCGGAGCTATCATGGCTGTGCCAGCCCACGATAAAAGAGATTACGAGTTTGCAAAAAAATATCAGCTTCCAATTGCACAGGTCATATCAGGCGGAGATATAGCAGTCGAGGCATATGAAGGAGACGGTCAGCTGATTAATTCTGATTTCCTGAATGGTTTATCGGTGCAGGAAGCTAAAAAGAAAATAGTCGACTGGTTTTCCGGGCAAAAATACGGCGGCAGTAAAATAAATTATAAACTGAGGGACTGGGTGTTTTCCCGCCAAAGATACTGGGGCGAAGTAATTCCAATGGTGCAGTGTGAAAAATGCGGATGGGTCCCGGTACCTGAACATGAATTGCCTGTCCTGCTTCCTGAAGTAAAATCCTTTATATCCGGGGAAGACGGGAAATCCGTTCTTGAGGGGCTGACCGATTGGGTGAATACCTCATGCCCCAGATGTGGAGGACCAGCGAAGCGCGAAACGGACACAATGCCGCAGTGGGCGGGTTCATCCTGGTACTTTCTACGGTATATTGATCCCGCTAATAATGGAGAGTTTGCCTCTAAGGAAAAACTCGATTATTGGCTTCCGGTTGACTGGTATAACGGGGGTATGGAGCACACAACTTTGCACTTGTTATACTCCAGGTTCTGGCATAAATTTTTGTATGACGAAGGTCTTGTGCCTTGTAAGGAGCCTTACAAAAAACGGACCTCGCACGGCATGATTCTGGGGGCTGATGGAGAAAAGATGTCCAAATCGCGCGGCAATGTCGTAAATCCTGATGACATCGCTAATGAATTCGGCGCTGATGTCTTCAGGGTGTTTCTTATGTTTATAGGCGCCTTCGATCTTGCAGTGATGTGGAACACGGAAGGCCTTATCGGCATTTCCAGATTTTTGAAGCGAGTTTGGAGCAGCATGGAAAAAATTGATGATGGTCTTTTACCTGATGAAAAGGACCTGAGGACCATGCATAAGACAATCAAGAATGTTTCTGAAAGAATTGAGAAAATGCGATTCAATACGGCGGTAGCCGAGTTAATGTCTTATACCAATGAAATTTCGGCAATGTCTGCAATTCCGAAAAAGATGTTTGAACTGCTCTGCGTCCTTTTGTATCCGTTTGCTCCGCATGTGACCTCTGAAATGTGGGAAATGGCTGTAAGTAAAGATGCGGGCGTAATGGACCAGGAATGGCCTGAATATGACAGTGCCCTGATAACTGAGGAGACTGTAACCGTTGCAGCCCAGGTCAACGGGAAATTGCGGGGCACTGTTGAGGTTGAAAAAGGAATGTCTCAGGATAATTTGTTTGAGCTTGTAATCAATGACGTGAAGATCAACAAGTATATTCAGGGAAATGACATTAAAAAAGTAATTTTTGTTCCGGACAAGCTGTTGAATATAGTTATTGGAAAATAATCAAAGAATCTAATAGTAAATAGTGAGTAGTGAGTAGAAAAAATATAAAGGCAGGCATTCACTAGTCACTATTTACTATTCGCTACTAGATTCCGGACGAGTCAACGGTACCAACAGTAGGTGCTCTAAGCAGGCGCCTTAAGCACCGGAATGACAAAATTACAAGCCAATAAATCTTACTCACACCCTATCGCCCTCAGCCTCTTGACAGATAAAAGAACAATGCCCTTGCGATCGAGAAAAGCAGCAGGTAACGATCATCATAATAGTCTCTGTATGTGTGTGGAAAGGGAACATAACGTACTTTGTCTTTGCTGTATGACAGTGTCACCTCGGCAAATATTCCGTCCGTAAGATATATCCTGTGCGAATAGTCCTTAGTAGAGGCGAGCACCAGCTTAGCTGCGGTAAGATAGCCGGGGTCGAGGTTTATCGTTCTTTTTCCATTGACCGATAATGAATTTTCAATTTCGCAGGCCTTAATCTTGGCTGCTGCAAGACGGTCCTGTTCTATAAGCTCCCTGAAAAAAATGAATCTCCGGAAGATCGGCTCCCCCAGTTCCTCTTTATAATGCTCTGAAAAATCCCATTGTCTGGCAGGGCTTTCCATGAGCATTTCGCCGAAGCAATCTTCGAGTTGACGGAGCGCTTTGAGATAAATGTCTTCTTTTGAAAAAAGCGCTCCGACAAGGAAGAGCGCTTTTTCAGGAGGGGCCGGAACTCGTCGCCTCATCTACTGCTATTCGTTTTCCAGGCGTGTCAGCGTGGCCCTTACGTCAGGCGAGTCCCATTGAAGCGGACCCACTACGCGCTGTTTGAGGGTGCCCTTTTTATCTATAACAAAGGTTTCCGGCACGCCGGTAATTCCGTAAATACGGGCTACGTTCCCGGTATCGATAAGTATCGGAAAAGCAAAACCGTTCGCCTTCAGGAACTCAATAGCTTTTTCCGGACTGTCGTTGTACAGCACAGAGATAAAAATCAGCTTTGTGTTGTCTTTTTCAAGGTTGATCAGGTTCTGAATAGAGGGAAGTTCTTCCTTGCACGTTACACACCACGAGGCCCAAAGATTCAGAAGGACCACCTTCCCCCTCAAATCAGAAAGCCTCCACAGCTTGCCGGCAGTGTCTTTAAGCTCGAATGCGGGCGCATCAAGGCCGACCGTCGCTTTTCTGTCGGGATGTGCCACGGTTTTCAAAACTAATGCGGTCCCGATAATGCCAAAGACCAAAACAACCGCGAGAATGACGCCTTTAGATTTCACGAATAATTCAATTGACCGCAACGAGCATCGAATTTTCGACTTCTTTAAAAACGACCTTTCCCTCCTCTAATTCAACTGTCACCAGGGAAGTATTCTTGAACCTGTTCTTTATCAGGTCTTCTGAAAGAGGGTCCTCAATCTCACGGTAAATCGCCCTGCGCATCGGCCGGGCCCCATATGTGGGCTGATAATATTTGTTGAGCAGCCATTCCTTGACCTCAGGAGTCACAGCGACTGTCAGTGAGTGTTCGGTGAGCTTTTTATTGGTTTCAATAAGAAGCAGATCGATTATGGACAGCAGGTGTTCCTTCTCCAGTTGATGGAAGACTACAGTCTCGTCGACACGGTTCAGGAATTCAGGATTAAAGGTCTTCTTAAGTTCGGACAATACATTGTCCTTGATCTTATCATACGCGCTATTGGAAGACGCGTTGTGGAAGCCGAGCGGCGTCGCCTTTTCGATGATTCGTGCTCCGAGGTTGGAGGTCATAATTATGATAGTGTTTCTGAAATCGATCTTCCTGCCGTAACTATCAGTCAGAACGCCTTCATCAAGGATCTGCAGCAGCGTATTGAACACGTCCTGATGCGCCTTCTCGATCTCATCAAAAAGTATGACGGAATAGGGCCTCTTCCTGATTTTTTCGGTCAACTGTCCCCCCTCCTCATAGCCCACATAGCCGGGAGGCGAACCCGTCAGTCGCGATACGTTGAACCGCTCCATATATTCGGACATGTCGACTTTAACAAGGGCGCTTTCATCGTTGAACATGAACTCGGCAAGGGCCTTTGCAAGCTCTGTCTTTCCGACGCCGGTGGGTCCCAGGAAGAAGAACGAACCAATAGGTCTGTTTTTGCTCTTCAGTCCGGCACGCGATCTGCGGATAGCCCGGGCAACAGCCCTTATACCTTCATCCTGTCCGATGATACGCTTGTGAAGAACTTCTTCCATTTTCAAAAGCTTCTCCGATTCAGTTTCCTCGAGCTTGTGCAGCGGGATGCCGGTCATTTTTGAAACAGTGTAAGAGACATCCTCCTCGCTCACAGATGGAATCTCTTTGGTCAAGGAGTCTTTCCATTTTTTATATTGAAGCTCGTAGGTCTTTTTCAGCTTGTCTTCCTCTGCTCTTACGGTCTGGGCCTTGTCGATGTCGTGCAGCCGAACATAGAGGCTCTTCTCCTTCGAAAGCTGGATCAGTTCGGTCTCCATGTCTCTCAGTTCCTGCGGCATGGTGGCCCTTTTGAGCTTGATTCTCGATCCGGTTTCATCTATTACATCGATTGCCTTGTCAGGGAGAAACCTGTCTGTAATATACCTGTCGGACAGCTTGACGGCAGCCACTACCGATTCATCAGTAATTTTGACTTTATGATGGTTTTCATAGCGGGGCCGCAAACCCTTCAGGATATCTATAGTCGTCTCGGCCGCAGGCGGCTGGATGTATATTGACTGGAACCTGCGCTCCAGCGCGCCGTCCTTCTCTATATATTTTCTGTACTCTGCCGGCGTTGTAGCTCCGATGCACTGCAATTCCCCCCTCGAAAGAGCAGGTTTCAGCATATTGGAGGCGTCGACCGATCCTTCGGCGGCGCCGGCGCCAATAAGCGTGTGGAACTCATCGATAAAGATAATTATATTTTCGGACTGAAGAATTTCGCGCATGACCGCCTTGAGCCTTTCTTCAAACTGCCCGCGGTATTTTGTCCCCGCAATGAGCGCGCCGAGATCCAGCGAAATAATCCTCTTGCCTATAAGGCTGTCGGGCACATCGCCTAAAACGATTTTCTGGGCCAGGCCCTCAACAATTGCGGTCTTGCCGACGCCAGGTTCTCCGATGATCGCAGGATTATTTTTTATCCTCCTGCCCAATATTTGCAGTACGCGCTCTATTTCATCTTCGCGGCCTATAACAGGGTCGAGCTTCCCTTCTATCGCGAGCAAGGTCAAGTCCCTGCCGAATTCGTCGAGGGCGGGGGTATTGGTTTTCCGACGCTCTTTCTGGCTTGGCTGCTGGAACTGCGGTTTAATGGCAAGGTTAATAGTAAGCTGCCGGGCAGCAAGAAGGTTTGCTCCCAGGTTCCTTATTACCTTTCCGGCAACGCCTTCGTCCTCCCTTACTATACCCAAAAGAAGGTGCTCGCTCCCGATATAATTGTGGCCCAGAAGCCTGGCTTCTTCAATGGACAACTCAAGCACCTTCTTTGCACGGGGAGTAAAGGGGATGTCGCCGAACGTAAGGAGACTGCCTCCAATGGGAAGGTTTTTTTCAACTTCAAATTTTATCTCATCTACAGTAAGCCCCATTTTTTTTATGATCGTAATGGGGATACTGTCTTCCTCTCTTAATATCGCCAGCAGGAGATGTTCGGTCCCCAAATAGTCGTTATTGCGCCTCTCCGCCTCTTCCTTAGCGTATATGATAATTTTCCTGCCTCTCTCTGTGAACTTCTCAAACATTTTTTCTCTCCTTGCGAATCACTACTGTTATGTATCTACCCTTTAAAAAAATTTTACTCTTTTACATCGTTAATGTCAACTAAACAGCCCTTTCCCCGTCAAGCCTTTTCCCTTGTATTCTTCTCTATCTATTATATATCTTTAAAGCATGTATGTAAACGTAGCGTTTCCATTGAAGCTTCATCCTCTTACTTATAAGGCGCATGGCGGAGCGCCGGCCGACCTGAGAGGGAGAATAGTACTGGCCCCGCTGATGGGGAGAAACATCCGCGGTCTTGTCATTAGCACGTGCGAAAAGCCGGAAATTCTGATAAAAAAAGATATCAGGGAGATTCGGGAAATTTATCAAAGCGTTATGTCGACCAGCGCAATTGCATTCCTGCAATGGCTGGCAGACTACTATCTCACCCCGGTAGGGATAGCTCTCAGAAGCAGTTTTTTTGAACAGATTGCATCCATTGTGGCAAAAGGAGCAGAAGAACAGCCCGGGGCAGGAGGGCAGGGGAGACCTGTTATAATTCCGTGCGAAGCTGCAAATAATGCTGCGGTAACGGCAATCTGCACAAACCTCAGCCTGCAGGGGTACCGCTCATTTCTTTACCGCGCGGAGTCCTCAGGCGGAGAGAGATCATTATTGATCTCGGCACTTACGCATTTGAAGGACTCTCTTGGGAATGCGGTCATTCTTGCGCCTGAAATTGCAGACCTGGAGCACATTGTATCACCCCTCGAAGACCTTTTCGGTGAGCGGGTTTGCGTGCTCCACAGTAAACTTTCCAAAAAATCGGCGGCAGACGCTCTCAAAAGAATTATTACAGGGGTATCGGATATAGTTGTCGGAACGCGTTCTGCCATCTTTGCGCCTCTCAGGAAAATTTCATTTATAGCAGTGTTGGCCGAGCACAGCCGTTCCTATAAGGCGGAGGAAGGGCTCAGATATAACGGAAGGGACATAGCTGTCATGAGGGGATTCCACGAAAAGGCATTCGTTCTTCTCTCCTCAATCTGTCCGTCGGTGGAATCCGTATATAATGTGAAAGTAGGCAAATATGTAATGCTTGGACCCGACGGAGATCTGTCGAAAGAGAAGCCTGCAGAACGTCCTAAAATAAAAATTGTCGCCATGCCCGGCACAGCCGGCCACCGGATGATTTTGGCCCCCGATCTCCTAAAGGAAGCCAAACGTCTTGCCTCACTGAAGGAGAGGTTCCTTTTTCTGTCAAGCAGGAAAGGCTATTCGTTGCTGCGCTGCGAGGAATGCGGGTTTGTCGAACGGTGCCGGACATGTGATGTGCCTCTCGTTTTTCATAAGGGAGATGATGTTCTGAAATGCCAGTATTGCGGCTCTGCAGAGAAAAGTCCGGTATCTTGCAAGCAGTGCGGAGGAACTGCGATAGGGGCTTATGGCGCAGGCACTGAGAGGGTCAAAGAGCAAGTCGAGATGCTGCTGAAAGCCGAAGCGCTGCTTGTTGAAAAAGGCAGGTCTGCCGGCCGTGTCATTACTGAGAATAGTCCTGACCTTGCCGCACTCGTGGTCGGGACCTCTTATGCTAAGGGTCTGGCTTACAAAAAAAGCGCTGCCGTTTCTGCGGAAGGCGCCGGGGTCGCAGTAGTTAAAGAGGAAAGACCTTTTGCCGGGGCCGCTTTTCTGAATACGGATGCACTTCTTTTGCAGCCTGACTTCAGGCTCTATGAAAGGGCGTTTCAGGAGATAATAACAGTCGCCCAAATGGTCAGGAAGGACGGCACTGTCTTTCTTCAGACGAAAATGCCCCGGAACAACGTATTGAGGTTTATCAAGGCCTATGATTTCGACGGCTTTTACCATTATGAACTGGAACAGCGGAAGGCTTTTAATAATCCTCCTTATACGAAGCTCATACTTTTTACTCTGCCTTTCCAAAATGGTCAGAAGGAGCCAGGGCTGATACTGGCAGAGGCGCAACGGGCCGCAGGCGCCGTAAACTCCGGCGCTGTGGATGTCCTTGGTCCTGTGGAACTCCCGTATCATTCAAAAAAATATCACCGGTGCATACAGTTGCTTCTGAAATCAAAGGACAGAAATGCACTGCACGATACGGCCAGGTCTGTGCTGAAGGGACTGGTGAAGATAAAAGGCGCAAAGATAGTTGTGGATGTCGATCCTCTGAAAATCTGAATAATGGCCGCTACGCTGCTGTCGGAGTTTTGTTTATCGGCTCAGCAGCTTATTCAGCGTATCGCCCAGTTCCTCCAGCTTGTAGGGCTTTGTCAGGCGGGCACTAAATCCGTAGTTATGATGATCAGATATGACGGTGTCGTCTGAGAAACCGGTGGAGACAACCGCCCTGATATTGGAATCCAATTCAACAAGTCGCTCAATGGTCTCTCTTCCCCCCATGCCGCCGCGAATAGTCAAATCCAGAATGACAATATCAAAAGGATTGCCGGACGCCATAGCGGCCTTGTATTTCTCGATGGCTTCTTCTCCGTGTTTCGCGGACTCCGCCTCATGACCAAGGACCTCTATCATCTTTCCTGCGATATCCCTTATCATTTCCTCATCATCCATAACCAGTATTTTTGCCTTGCGGACAAAAGGAGAAAACTCAGGAATCCGTGGGGCCTCTTCTGCCGCTTCAACTGCAGGAAGATAAACATAAAACGTAGTACCCTTGCCTACATTTGATGAGACCTGAATTATACCCCCATGGTTTTTTATGATGGAATAGCAAGTTGCCAGGCCAAGGCCGCTTCCTTTCAGCTTAGTCGTAAAATAGGGATCGAATATTTTCGGCAGGTACTCTTCAGATATACCTATGCCATTGTCCTGAACAGAGATCTCTACATACTTGCCTGCTTCCAGCAGTTGAGGGCTTCCCTTTTTCGGTGCACGCATATTCTTTGCAGTGATCACTATTGTGCCTCCCAGGGGCATCGACTGGTCGGCATTGAGCACGATGTTCTGGATCACCTGCGCTATCTGCCCTTCATCTGCCTCCACTTGCCAGAGGTCTGTATCAAGATTGATTCTGGAATCAGCACGGGAGCCGCTCAACGCAAACCTCACCGAGTTCCCGATCACTGACTGCAGAGAAATCTTCTTCTTGACCGGTTTTCCACCCTTCGAAAAGGTCAGGAGCTGTGTGGTCAGGTTCACTGACATATGCAGCGCTTTTTCAGCCTGTTCAAGCATGGAACGGGAGCGTTCTTTGTCATCCTGAGAAATCTTGGCCATATATATATACCCGAACACCCCCTGCAGCAGGTTGTTGAAATCGTGAGCGATCCCTCCGGCGAGCGTCCCGATCGCCTCCAGTTTCTGGGTCTTCATGCGTTCCTCTTCAAGAAGGTATTTCTCCGTAATGTTTTGGACTATTTCTATCACCGATATAATAGTCCCCGAGCTATCCTTTATCGGAAAGGCCTTTGTCTCGACATGCAGACTATCGCCTTTAGCATCCGGATGCCTGTGGGTCATGCTACAGGGTTCTCCTGTTTCGAAGACATGATTAACAGCGCAGGCTTCTCCCTCCTCAAAGCACGGCAGAAGAGATTTGTGAGATATTTCATAGCAGTGCCTGCCGATAATATCGTTGCAGGTCAAACCGACCTGGCTGCAGTATGCGTTGTTTGCTAACAGTATGCGGAAATCACTGTCGATAACGATGAACCCCTCATCAACAGTGTCAAGGATGTTTCTTATGAGTTTTTCGCTGTCGCGCAGCGTCTCCTCCATCCGCCTCCGCTCGCCGATTTCATCGTTAAGTTTTTTAATGGCTTGCTGCAACTGTGAGGTGCGCTCTGAGACTAATGCCTCGAGTTTAGTGCGATGTCTTTCGAGTTCCAGCTCGATTTCCTTGCGTTCGGTAACGTCTCTTATGATGCCTGTGAAAAAAACCTCTTCATTTGTCTCCCATTTTGCGGCAGTGAGTTCAATCGGGAACTCACTGCCGTCTTTTCTCAGTCCCGAAACCTCAAATGCTTTGCCTTTATGCTTTAGCTTGCCTGTTCCCGTCAGCAGATTATTGATTGCCTGGTGATGGGCCGCTAAGCCGCCTGGAGGCATTATAAATGACATGTCCTTCCCGTAAACTTCACTGGCTGTATACCCGAAGGTTTGTTCAGCTCCTTTGTTCCATAAAACTATCTTCCCCTGCGAGTCGACCGATATAATTCCGTCAGTGGCGGTCTCCACTACTGAACTCAAACGTATCTCACTATCTTTCCGAAGGATCTGATAAAGCAGCGCGCTTTCCAGCGCATAGGAAATGTTATGTACTGTTATGGAAAGCATCGTAACCGACAGCTCGTTGATTCTAAGGTTTTCATCTTTAATAGTGCCGACAAACATTCCACGAGTTCGGGCTTGGGTTGCCAGGACATGCAAAATAAGCTTTAGTCCAGAGAGCTTTGATGGGACAATAATGGGGTGGTTCTGCCTGAGGGCCCACGCAAAGGTACCGTCTTCTATGCATTGATTAACTTCAGCCCGCAACTTTTCAGTGTTTGATTCGGGTTCTGAGCGCGCCGGGTAGAAGCTTGCGTCTTTCTCTTCTATAAGATAAAACGCCAAATCTTCAAATGAAAGTAGTCCCTTGATATGAGTCAACCCGACGTCCAAAATATTGGATGGGTCCGTACTATCAACCACATACTTATTGAATTCGCTACTGGATGCAAGTTCGTTCACAGAGTCGATCAGCTTTGTATAGGCGCCCTCTATATGGTCCACACGCTCTTGCAGAGCTAGAATTTGGATGTCTTTTTTTGTAGATTTCTTCATTTCTTAGATGGCAGAATAATCTGCATCGCAATGTCCACATGCTGTAACCCCTGTTTAAACAGAAACGGCAACATTGAGGTCTGAAATGATAGTTTTGCCCACGCCTCCTCAGAAAGGCGAGGAATATATTTCTCTCCGCTATTTCCTAATTGCAGGGCGTGGGCAAGTATATCGGCAACATGGACGGCAGCAGCTTCGACCGGATACTGTAATGCTTTGTCCGGATTGTGGTGGTTTGCTACTGCTTCCATGAGGTCTTGTGGAAGTTTCCACTGCTTTAGAAGCAGTCCTCCAACGTCAGTATGGTTGAATCCAAGCGACTCTCTTTCCACCTTAAAAAGCAGTTGAGGCTGTTTCGCTATCTGAGACAATATATCGCGACATTCAGCCGGCATCTTTGCGTACATGATCAGACGTCCTATGTCATGAAGTATCCCGGCTGTGAAAAATGTTTCCACATTCGGCTCTCTTCTGTACCCGGCTATGATTCTGGCAATGACCCCGCAGGCTATTGAATGTCGCCAGAAGGTCTCCATGGTGATTAAGTTTTCGGGTATGCCTTCAAAGACACGGATTATTGAAGTCGCAAGGGTAAGGTCTCTTATCTGTTTCGTGCCTATGATTAAAACAGCTTTAGATATGGTTTCAATCTTTGAAGGAAAACCGTATAAAGGGCTGTTTGCCAGCTTGAGTATACGCGCGGTAAGCCCCTGGTCTTCACTTATTATATTGCCTATGTCCGTTACTGAACTGCGCAGGTCATTTACCGCATTGTTGAGACGCAGAAAGATTGAGGGGAGTGAAAATATTTTCAAGTTATCGCTTATAAGAGAGGCTAATTGAATTGACATCATGCCCCATTTAGTCTGTCTATTTTATGTTGAACACTCAGACGGAATATCTCTTTAGTGACCGGGGAATTGTTCAAGTCGGTAAAAGCGAATAGTTCCTGTAGCTCTTCCTTTGCCTTGTAGAGAGTTTCTTCATCAACCTGAATCACTACGTCTTCTTCAACAGCTTCTGTTTCGACCTCTCCCTCTATATCAACCTCAGTAATACCCCAGGACTTAAAGATGGTTATGTGTTTATGGCATATTTCTACCCCTTCGCCTAGCAGCAGCCGACCGGTTATGTCATTGACAGCACGCTTTAAAACCATGCCCGGAGTTAACTTGTTTGTAGGAATGATTGCCATTTCTTATTTATCTTGTTCTCCTCATTACCCGATAGTTTCTTTGGGTTGACATGTATATATAAACTATTTGTTATGCAGAAAACAATTACCCGAAAGTAGTATATCAGGCCACTACGCAATACTATAGAATTTAACGGCAAGAAAGATACCAGTTTATGGTTATATAAAATAGTATTATAAAACAATGGGAAATTATGTACCGACTGTGAAACAGCAAAAAATTTACATGGTCAGCAAAAGTTGACGGTCATTATCCTCCGGACATTTCTAAATTGCCTTGACCTGTAGCCGCCTGCCTGTTGGAATGCCGATAGAAACATTCATTTTCACAAGACTGGCAAGCGGTAGGACGTTTATATCTATCGGTGGTTCCCCGATTCATCACCATTCAATAGTTGTAGTCGGACGAAATTATGCTCACATTCCGAGCGGAAGAGGAGGCTTTCCAGGAAAACTGAAGGCGTTTGTTGCGGCAAGAAGTTCTAAAAAGCCTGAGAAAGTATTCGTTCAGATTTCTGAAGCAAATAGTCACAGCGACAGAGACATACGTAGGTAATTCAGACACCAAAAAACCTATCCAAAGGGCTCTCAACACACAGACAATCAGTTTCTGAACCTTTTCTAGTGCTAATGTGGAGTTTCCCTCTATTCGGAAGCTTTTTATTATTTTTATCAATGTCCGAAAACGGCCAGAATGTTCTTTAGCCGGTTGTTATAATAATAGTCGAGAGGGAGAAGATGCAAAGAAGAACAGCGGGTCTGCTTTTGGATGATGAAGCCCGTTACGCCGCCATGCAAGCACATGACGCTCGCTTTGTCGGCCAATTCCATCTCATTTTCTTTTGGCGCAGACCAATCGGACGAAATGGAAAAGCTTCGTAAACTTCCCGGTTTTGGGCCATGGACGGTCCAATATATAGCAATGCGAGTCTTCGGTTGGCCGGATGCTTTTCCGCATACCGATTACGGCGTGAAAAAAGCTCTTCCAGAGCGCTCTCCACAAGAAATATTGACACTATCGCAAGCATGGAGTCCCTGGCGTTCGTATGCCACCATTTTGCTGTGGAATTCTCTTCATAATAAACTTGAGATGCAGAAAGGGAGGTATGGAACTCGATGATTTACACTTGTACGATTAATACTCCATTAGGTTCCATGACTGCTGCTGCGAAAGATGACGCGCTCATTGGCTTGTGGTTCATCGGGCAAAAATATTACCCGTCCCAAACAGCTAACTGGATTCGTGAACCCGATTATCCCATTTTCAAGCCGATAGAGAATTACCTTACGCGTTATTTTTCCGGTAAAGCCAGCGTGCTCGATATCCGACTTGCTCCGCACGGGTCGTCTTTTCAAAAGATGGTATGGGGTATCCTTTTAAAAATACCTATGGGGCAAGTTGCTGCCTATGGACAAATTGCCAAATATATTGCTCAGACCCAAGGCTTAGCCTCAATGTCAGCCCGAGCCGTAGGCGGCGCTGTCGGGCATAATCCGATTTCTATACTCATACCTTGTCACAGAGTTGTAGGTTTTAGCAGAAAGCCGACGGGCTATGCCGGCGGGCTAGATAAGAAAGCGGCGCTTCTACGCATTGAAAAAGTGAACTTAGAAAGGGTTGATCTGCGCGTAAATGGGGTCAGATTTGTGGAAGAGAAAAAGGGGCCAGGATACTTTAGCGCGAAAAGTAGCCTGTCCCCTTTTTTATTTAACCATGCTCTGTTGTATCGCATCACTTCGTACTTTGGCCGTGAATGTCATATGTCAACTTTACGATAAAGGTTGCCACTTTCCCCGTCGGTTTTAGATTCAACAAAAATCCTGTCGTTATTTGTATGCGGAATAGTAAATTCCGTTTCCATGTCTGCCAATTATTATAACAGTTAGAGTATTCCTGCTACTGCCTCAACGAAACTCTTATAGACTGGAGAATCCTGCAGACAGGATAACTCACAGACCGTATGATTAAAAGATAGAAGACAAGCCCCCCAATCGGGTATGTTGTATCAGGAAAGATTTAACAAACCGAGAAGGAGGACTTGCCATGAATAAGGTTAGCAGACTTGATTTTGAGGGTCAACAGATTTATGTTGGGATGGATGTCCATAAGAAGAGTTGGAGCATTAGTATTCTTACCGATCAGTTTGAACACAAGACTTTTACGCAACCTCCTGATGTGGGGACATTAATGAATTATCTAAAACGAAATTTTCCTGGTGCGGCATACAAGTGCGTATATGAGGCTGGGTACTGTGGTTTCTGGATTCATGACAGCTTGAAGGAGCATGGGGCAGAGTGCCTGGTAGTCAATCCAGCCGATGTGCCCACAAAGGACAAGGAGCGAAGAAGCAAAAGCGACCGAGTGGACTGCCGCAAGCTGGGAAGAAATCTCCGTAACGGAGAGATCAAGGGCATCTATGTTCCTTGCCGGCCGAAGGTGGAAGATCGCAGCCTTGTCAGAACTCGACACAGTATGGTCAAGAAGCAAACGCGTTGCAAGAACCAGATCAAATCTATTTTGCAATTTTACGGTATTCAAATGCCGGAAGAACTTGCCAACAGTAACTGGTCCAAGCGCTTCATTACCTGGATCGAAGCTATCCGAATGGAACGGGCCAGCGGCAATGTTGCCTTGAAAGTTCATTTGGAGGATCTCAATAATATGCGGAAGATAATTGCGGATCTTACCCGTAACATCCGTACCCTTGCCAACTCCGATGAGTACCGGCAAAACGTCCGTCTGCTAAAGAGCGTTCCAGGGATTAGTACTCTGACGGCCATGATATTACTGACGGAACTATACGAGCTCAGTCGTTTCAATACTTTCGACAAGCTCTGCAGCTACGTCGGTCTTATCCCGGATACGGCTTCCAGCGGGGAAACAGACCAAAAAGCAGGCATAACCAAAAGACGGAATGCTCAGCTGCGAGGCATATTGATCGAGAGCGCATGGGTGGCAGTACGCAAGGACCCAGCTCTGATGATGACCTTTAATACGTTGTGCAAGAAAATGCCAAAGAACAATGCGATCGTCCGAATCGCCAGGAAACTTTTAAATCGCATCCGGTATGTACTGAAGAACCAACAAGAATACGTATCGGGTGTTGTTCAGTAGAGTGTGATGATAAAGCATAGGAGCATATCTTCAAAACGAGGTGTACCGTGGGTATCGTATCTCGACTTCTTACAGCGGATCGAAAGATTGCGACTGTCCTCTCACAGACTCCGAACCCACGTCTTCAAACACATGAACAAGGTAATGCAGCGTCCTTCATAGATGAAGGCTGTCTGCTCATAGAAGATTGGTTTTGAGGATGGTGCTTGCTATACATACGCACGCCTAGATTGGGGGGAGTTATTTCCGTCTTATTCCCGGCCCGAAAGGCATCGTAATTTCGGGCCAGAATAAGGCAGAATAACTCAGCGTACATGGGAGTACTCTCCCTTATAAAAGAAAAGGCAAAACAGCAACATACAACGTGGGGGTAGAAAGGTCTTGCTTTTTTAACATAGAAGTAAGTCGCACCTGATGTTGGCTTGAATATAGTCAGGAGTATGAACGGAAACTCTCAAAAGCTTAAAGGACCAACAGTCACTGATCTGATAAAACAAGGTAATGTACTCCGTGTCAGTTTAGAGTCTCGCCTGTCCACCTATCACGATGAGCCCAATAAGGACATTTAGGACAAACTTCGCCATCGGGATAATCCTTTCCCTCTTCATGGGGGCAGCCAATAATCCCGTCTGTAATAACAACGCTCCGTGCAGAATGTTTCTTGATAAATTGTAAAATCTGATTGTTAATCGATGAATTGGTTCGCACGTCTTCTTGCTCCAAAAACCACCTTTCTAAGTATTCAGCCTCGGCAGCTTGATCTCGTACTATTCCCACTGCCACCTTTGTGGCTGTCTTATTGTCGGGACCGTAGTAAGCAACTGTCGCTACAGGATAGCCTTGAAATCCTTTTTTTGCTTTTTTCAAAAGTGGATTCTTAATGTGACGTTTGATAGCCATATTTAATTAAATATTAAGAAAAATCACTCGTTATAATCAACCCTAATATATCACTCGGTTCCGGCGTGCTGTGCGACACGCAAGGGTCCTCACAGTGACACGCAGGGCAGTGCGTATCCACCGTTATGCATGTTAGTGATGAAAAATCAACATCCGCGGACAGAGTCAGTGCAACCAGAGATGAAGTTTGAACGAAAGTCCAACAATATAGACCTGACCCTTTTGTCTTTCCCTTTTCACTCTCCTGTCAGAGCGACGCGGAAGATCTTTTTTTCTTTTTCATTCATGCTTTGTGCTTCCGCGCCCCTGAGCATAGCCGTTTGGGTCCATAGCCCAACAACAGGCGGTTTGCCAATATGCCAAATGCGTTGGACCTCGTTGTCGAGATGAGGGAATTGTTTCGTGCACCGGAAACGATCAATATTATGCGAACGTAAGGAATTGACACTGCCCTATATTCCTCTTCCTTGCCTCTTTCTGTCCGGCATCGATTCTTGCCTCAATCGATGCCTTTGAGAAGTCCCCCGCATTTCTGAATTCCCGGCCTGCAGTGAAGGGTATTAGAGTAAATGCATCTATCCGCCTGTGATCAATTAATTTTTTGAATCCGGGACTGTTTTGAATTCCGCCTGTTGTAAAATGTGTGCCTGTTGACGCAAGCGCCCGGTTGACCTCCTCTTTGAGCATATCGTTGCCTTCGATAGTTTTGATGAGGAGATCGATATCTTGAATGAGATCTACAAATTGGGAATACTTCCTGAACAGTGTCGCATCGAGATCGAGCTTGCTCGAAAAAATGAGGTTAAAGAAGCGGGACATGACCTCATCAATACTTTGGGGAATATCCCCCCGCATCGGCAGCAACTCAGAAACTATTAATTCTCTCTTTACATCGCGGCTGCCCGATCCGCACTTTTCGAGGCAGTTGATCGCCTCTGAAAGAGGGGTGTTAGAAACAATGCCGCCGTCCCAATAATAGCTGCCGCTGCTGCCGTCTATAGCGGTCATCGGAAATCCCGGGGGAAGGCTCCCGCTTGCGACTATATGGTCGATTGTAAGGCCTTGGTCGTTGGCATACTTCCCGTCCCCCTCTATGCTCATTGCTATGCTTATTGCATTGCCGAATTTGGCGAGTTGGCCGGTCTCCACATTCAGAGCTGTTACGACTACCTGGTAAGAGCTATTGAGCCTATCGAGATCCACGTGTCTACGTAGAGTCTCGCGAAGCGGAGATGTGTCGTAAATGCTGTTTGTGATGAACGGCGCCATAACAGATTCGGGTCGGAAACGGTACATCCCTTCATTGCCTATTACCGAAAAGAACTGCTGTAACGGGTGCGGAACAAACGATTCGTATACTCTTTCCAGAGAGGGAGGCATGGGTATGGGAAGAGCGAAAATGTCTCGCCAGATATGATCGAGTGTCTCGATAGGCTTGTCCGCCCCGGCCAGTATAGCCGCATTGATCGCCCCAATGGAAATGCCGGTGATAACGGCAGGTTTAAAATCAGGGCCCCTGGATTCAAAGAGCTCTTTCATCACTCCGTATTCGTATGCACCCAGGGCTCCTCCGCCTTGAAGGGCAATAGCTGTGTAAGGCTTTTCATTGTTCATATAGTCCCTCCTCATTTAAACCTGAATGTTTTTTGAATCATCCCGCACCGTGTCTCTAATCAAAAGATAACACACTATTTCGAGGTTGGCGAGCATGGCTTTTGGGAAACGTTCACTTCAGATTTTAGAGGTGGATCTATAAAGGTTTTGACAAAACGGGGCAGACTGAAGGCATTATCGATAAAAAGCTTCATCGTCACATCTTCTCACAGAATTTGAGAGTTTCGGACTCGCGCAACCCTATGCAGAGTATAAATGGAAATCTTGCCGGGCAGCTCGAAATCGTTGTCTTAGAAATACGGGATGCCCTCGACAAACTGGGAGAGGTTGTCTGAACAGTAACCGCCTAAGATATCCTAAATAGGATTTTCAACGAGTTCTGCGTCGGCAAATGATTTTCTGTCGACAGATAAATGTCTATAATTTATAACCTATATTTCTCAGCAACTCTTTCCTCTGTTTTTTGTCTTCAGAGGTTTCAACACCCTTTGGAGGAAAACCGTCCACAACCCCGATGACGCCGCAACCCTGTTCGGTGACGGCGACCAATACCTCTAAAGGATTGGCTGTTGCGCAATATATCCTGCATACCTCGTGGCAGTTCTTTATCTGGTTGAGCACATTGACCGGATAGGCTTCCATCAGAAGAATACAGAAGACGTGACCTGCACCTATATCCTGAAGAATCTTGACGCAGCCCTGAATGAGGCCGTTGTCATTGCCCTCGGTCCTGATAAGGCAGGGACCTGATGCCTCCGTGAAGGCCACACCGAATTTCGCCTGTGACACCGTAGTCGCAATTATCTCGTATAGGTCCTCTGCGGTTTTGATAAAATGAGTCTGGCCCAATATTATGTTGCACCCCTCCGGTATATCAACTCTTATCCCCCTGAATTCCATAAAACCTCCTCTTCTAACGCCTCACCTTTCAACTCTTGAGCAAAATATAGCATATTTACCCTAAATAATAAATAATTAGGGCATATCTTTAGCTGTTCCGCGCAAAACTGTGAAAAGGGCCATTGTCTATAGGAAGCTGTTAGCTCCGGCCAGTAATGGACCCACCGTCTCCGGAAATCGGACCCACCTGATCGGCTTTTTCATATTGATGCAAGTATAGTAAGATGAACTGACCATCAAGCGAGGGTCTGCTATGTTGGAAAAACCAAAGTCTGGTAATTTTCTTGTTAAGATCGGAAACAAACAGAATCTGAAATTATCTTACAGGTAAGCGGGTTATTCAGGTGACCCTTCGGCTCAGCACTGCTCACAGGAATACACACCGACATCGTTTTCACGTTACCGCAGAGTTCGTCCCGAAACTTTCCGAATCTGCGACGCCGTGGGATGAGTTCTAACATTGAGTAAGGGTTGGGATCAGATTTTCCTCAGTGTGAAATGGCGGAAGAAACCTTCACCGACATTTGCCTCAAAAGATGTGATCCGGTATTTTCAGCTTTGTGCACCTAATTCACCAAGTACTCTGCACAGGCCGCGGCACTTCTTTGTGAGAGCGTTTCACCAACAAATAAACGTCGAAAGGAAATTTAGGGGCTCAAATTTTAAAAAGAACTCTGCGCCTATTGCAGTTCTCCATATGGCAATTCTCCATCCCTGCCTGTTGCAAACAATGCGGATAGCATATAGAATTTAGTTAGTAAACCTATACTCTGCCGATTGATGCTCGGAGGTATGTGTGCATGAAACCGAATCCGCATATCGCAGTTCTGTTCAAATGGATCAAGGTTGCCGACTACCGCAAACTGCTCTATAACCTTTCAGGAAATGATCTCCAGAAAACCAGAATCCTACTAATATTTGCTGTGACTGTCAGTTGCGCGGCGTTTATTGTATCAGCTGGTTTTACTCAGAGTGGCAGTGAAAAGGCATTGTCAAGTAATCCGTGCCAGGTTCCAGACAAATTCCTGCAGTCGGGGCATACGGACGAAGCACAGAAACTTTATAGTACCCTGCTTCAGTCACAAAGAGCCGAGGACGTTGCCTGCGCAGTTGATGGGCTCAAAAAAATACCTTCGGATGCTGAAAAAGAATATTCGATAGGAGCAACCTTTGAGAAGTCAGGTGATTTAAAACAGGCACAAGAGCACTACCTTGAAGCAATCAAAAAGGGTTCGGCTAGCCAGAAGTCAATAGACGCGTACATGAGACTGAGAAAGGAAGTAGATCCTCTCGCAGCTGTTCGGATTCTGGATAGTATTGGCGAGGAAGACAAAGCTCGCGATGCATACCTAGCCATATTGAAAGACGATCCCAGCATTGGGCTCCCACAGGAATTGGAGCACCTGAGTGAGCAGGGCGCTTCAACGGGGTGGCTGGGATTTTGGAAAAGAACGAAACGCGAGGTGGGCGCCGCTGTATCAAGCAGCGTAATTGGAATAATAAAAGTGCTTTGTGTTGTCTTATTAGTTGCCGCAGCCCTGGCAGTATGGATTGTTTGCAAAAGGCCAAGCCTCGACATCGGAGATTTTAAGGCAGGCAAAGATAAGGAGATGGACGCCGCGACATTCGTTGCGCACCTCGAAGAAAGATATCATCACCACACGGAAGGGACAAAAAAGAATAACCCCAATTTTGTATCTGGTCACGTTTCGTCTATAGAACTGCCTGCCGACTTGGCGTTTCCCACGCAGGTATCATGGTTAAAGCCTATCATGAGTTATCTCCAAAAGATAGTCTTGCTGGGGAGTTCTTTGGAGCTCAAGGGTCTCCTTGATCAGCCAGACGGTCGGCCTCTGCGGGCGGTCCTTCAGCTTACTCGCGGAAACAAGATCATTTCTACGATTGGTCTTAAACAGGAGGACTATTTTGCGGTACCAGAGAAGAAGGATTCAGAGATAACCCCTATTTTTATGCTGGCAGAGGTTGCGGCGCTTTGGTTGCTGTTTGAGTTGCATAACCCGAAAAACTGGTCTCGGCTAGACAAAGTAAAGAATTGGGGAAGGAAAGAAAAGGAACTGGACCTCTTGGGTACAAAACAATGGTCAAGCTACGCTTTGTTTAGGGCCGGGCAGTATGCTCAATTGGCGGGTAACAGTAATGCAGCAAAAGGCTTTTACGTGAAGGCACTGGAGGAAGACAATACATTTCGAAGTGCTCGAGTCAATTTAGCGCGGTTGCTGTGGAATGATGGGGACAGGATGAAAAATGAAGTACTTAAAGACGTTGCGTTGAAGCATTTTAACACGACGATATCAGACATTAGGCAGAAATCAACCACGAGCCCAAGTGAAATATACGCTGATCCGAGTACGTACGCAGCCCTGTTTCAGAATGCTATATATTTGTACCGCGGTGGGAGCACTGAGAAAGCAATCGAGATAACAGAACTTCTCAAGACAATGATTGAGGCAGCTCCGAAGAAAGTCCGCAAAATGAGCCGGGAGTTCGAGCACTATTTGGGCTCGCTCGTGGCACCGGCGCTGGCTATGAATAGGGGATTGAGAGTGCTGTTTAACAATGATCCGAACGCAAGAAACGAGATGGCAGATGCTGAGGATGGAAATATTTTAAATGTCTCGTGTGTTCTTCACCATGACCTCGCATGTGCTTATTCGGTCTGTGCTGAAAAGACATGTGAGAGTCATGAAGACTGTGTAATAAAAGCGTTGGAACACCTTGAAATAGCGTTATGGCTCGCGTCTGATGACAAAATTAGGGCTTTAATAATTGATGACGCTAAGACAGACCGTTCGATGGAATGCATTCGCACTAGCCCGAAGTTTCTCGATCTTCTTTCTAAATACGCACTCGCTGATCTCCAGATCGTTGGTGTCAAGTATGCTCAAGAGCTCGCACGTAAGTGTGGTATCTACTCGATAAAAGATTTGCTGCAAAATACGTCAAGACCGTCTTTGCGTCAGGGAATTGCAGCGGAGCTTGATGTAAGCGAGGTCCTTGTTGAGAGATGGCACCGCGTTGCTGGCCTGGCTCAAATTAAGGGAATCGGTATAAAAGAGGCAAATCTTCTCGATCTTGCTGGCGTGCATTCAACAGATCATCTTGCTAGGGAAGACGCAAATAAATTGCTCCTACTGCTACAGAATTTCGACAAACTGGCTTGTGGCACAATAAGCTGTACTCTCGACAGTATTACAGGATGGATCAAGGAAGCGCAGCATTTGACAGCAACTCCGGCCCACTAGGAAACAAATGTTCTTTTTTTTATAAAGAATAGTCGATATTAAGAAAACGACCTAACTGCTCTGTTGGACTTCATCCTCACCATAAAGGTTTTTCTAAGAGAAAGCACTCTTTTGTGTTGAATTCGGATAACAACCACAATCACATGGACTGGTAATTTTTTTAAGAATCGAATTGTAGGGTTGACTTTCAGGCAGAAAAGCTTGCTCTAAATTTTTTACTAAATTTTTGCATTGTCATGCCGCGGCAATAAACCCTTTAATTGCAAGACCTTTCTCATATTTGGCGAGTGTGCCAGTTTTGCCACATCATACTTTCGGGTAATTGACAACGAAGCTAAATACATTTATTATTTTGCCATTATGATGCCTTTTAATCGACAAATGAAACATAGGAGATCAGAAAGTCAAGAGAAAATGTACACCCATTGACATGAATCCCCAAAGTGTACTATAAGAATCTCTAATTGGAGGAACAAATGACATCTAAGAGCGCTTTCTTAATCGTTATTGCATTAGCGTTAGTTCTTGGTGGCTGCGCTTCAGCAACATTGACCGCCGGATCGAATCTTGCAAAGGCTGGACAAACGTCGGCAGCTCAAATGGAACAAAACGCGACGATCTCTTCCACTGAGTTGGTTACGCTCCGAAAAGCGGTCGCATTCAATGACGGCTTTAATGGTCAAATTGACAACCAGGATTCCAAAACCTTTCTGAAAAATGTCGACGCAGCTCAAAGTAAAATATCGCAATATGCGAAAATGCTTGACAGCCTTGCGTCAACTTATTCGGCGCTTGGCGATCTCGCCAGCTATGACGCAGTTGGCAGCTTCAACACATCTTTTGCAACTTTTTACAAAGACTCTAATAAGTTCCTTCAAAGTGTCAAGACGGGCTATCAAATTCCACAAGAAACGGCATCAGCAGTTCAAGCTGGAGGAGGAATCGTAATCGGCCTTATACAGGCTCACGAAATAAAAGATGCCAGCAGAACTATCAGGGTTATGCTTCAAACTATCATCCCAATAATGGATGATCCTAACACCGAAACGCTCTTGCTGCTGAACAAGGAAGTGACTACGGGGATGATTGATCAGGCAGCCGTGACATTGTTCAGTTGTGGGGTTTACTCTTACGGGCCGCTGCTGGACGATCTTGGTGCGGCCTTTAATCTCAAATCGAATTCGCAATCGGATGCTGTCGTGGCTAAAAATGCTAATCTCCAAAGAGGCTTGCGGAATGTGCAGATTGAATTAGCAAACGAGCAAAGCGACCAAATGAAGGCGTCCTACGACAAAAGCGTTGCTGCATTAAAAGCACTGGTGCCGCTCCATGAGAGTCTGGAGAACGGAGCTCCCCTTAACCTCGACACGGTGCTTGCAGTCACAAGTGAGTTACAAACTATTGCTACAAAACTTCAGACGACGAAAGGAGAATAAGCCATGGCTAACGCAAAACCGACCACAGCCGATTTAGTCGCTAGTCTAGCAGCAGCTGCAGATGCCGCACGCCAAGCCTATATGGCAGCACTGGCAGCAAATCCTGGTGCCGATCTCAGCAAACTTTATAAGGACGAAATGGCGGCGGCGGCTATTTGGAGCGATGCGGAAGACAAGGCACTGAATGCCGATCCCGCAGTGACGGCAGCACAAACAGCTCTTGACTCTGCAACGAAAGATATCAAGAACAAGCTCGGGACGTTGAAAGATATCGCGCAATGGACTAAAGTTTTGGATGGACTGGTAAACCTCGCCACCAGTGTCAGCAAATTTTTTGTGTAAC
>Ga0181533_1000848_pt1 | contig 40985 bp, 33 predicted proteins | sample PEATcosm2014_Bin_45_FD_119772 | JGI IMG/M metagenome (GOLD analysis project Ga0181533, IMG submission 119772) | Peatland microbial communities from MTU Mesocosm Facility, Houghton, MI, USA - PEATcosm2014_Bin11_60_metaG | ecosystem: Environmental > Terrestrial > Soil > Wetlands > Peat | place...
AAAACACTACGGCGCTCCGGTCCCGGTCGCGTCTGCCACCCAGACCGGACCCGAGATCGGGATACGCTGGTCGGGCGCAACTGGCCCGATACATGTGCGCCCGAGGTTGACTTGGTCAGACGGAACGAACCGCGATGAGGCCGTCGTCCGCGACGGCAGTCGAGGTCACACCGATCATGGAATTCCTCGGTCAAGCCGGGGACAGCCGAACGTGCTGAGACGTCTGCTGCGCACCTTCGTGCGCCCTTACGCGGCCCAGGTCGCCGTCGTCGTCGCGCTGCTGGTCGTCCAGACCGGCGGAAACCTCTACCTTCCGAACCTCAACGCCGACATCATCAACAACGGGATCGTCGAGGGAGACCTCCACTACATCTGGATGACGGGCGCCGTCATGCTCGCGATCACCATCGTGCTCGGCATCGTCTCCATCGTGGCCGTGTACTGGGCGTCGCGCGTGTCGATGGGTTTCGGCGCGGATGTGCGGGGCGCGGTCTTCACCCGCGTCCAGGGCTTCTCGACGCGCGAGATGAACCATTTCGGAACCCCTTCACTCATCACCCGCAACACGAACGACGTCCAACAGGTCCAGGTGTTCGTGCAGGCGGCCCTCACGCTCATGGTTATCGCCCCGATCATGTGCGTCGGGGGCATCGTCCTCGCCATCCGGGAGGGCGGGCCACTTTCGTTCCTGCTCGTGGTCGCCGTGCCCGTCATGGCGCTGTTCATCGGGTCCGTGATGAGGCTGGTCATACCCCAGTTCCGGGTCATGCAGTCAAGGATCGACCGGATCAATCAGGTCCTGCTCGAGCAGATCACCGGGGTCCGGGTTATCCGCGCCTTCGTCCGCAACCGGTCCGAGCGTGAGCGCTTCGGGGACGCGAACGCCAATCTCACGGCGACCGCGCTGCGGGTAAACCGGATTTTCGCCCTGACCCTGCCCGCGCTCATGGTGATCCTCAACCTCTCGAGCGTCGCCGTGCTGTGGTTCGGCGGTCGCTTCGTCAGCGAGGGATCGCTCCCGATCGGCAACCTCACCGCGTTCCTGACCTACATCCTGCAGATCCTGATGGCGGTGATGATGGCCGTGATGATCGCGATCTTCGCCCCCCGGGCGGTCGCGAGCGCCGAACGCATCATGCAGGTGCTGGACACCGAACCATCGGTCGCCGACCCGTCGAGGTCGGTCAGCCCGGCCCACCCGACCGGAGAGGTCGAGTTCCGCGACGTCGCGTTCGGCTACCCCGGCGGCGAGAGACCGGTGCTGCAGGACCTCTCGTTCACGCTCCGTCCTGGCGAGACGAGCGCGATCATCGGCGGCACCGGCAGCGGCAAGACGACGCTCCTCAACCTCATCCCGCGCTTTTTCGACCCGACGCGTGGTCGAGTCCTCGTCAACGGCGTCGACGTGCGCGACCAGGATCTCGAAGGGCTCTGGAGGTCGATCGGGCTCGTCCCCCAGACGGCGTACCTGTTCAGCGGCACGGTCGCCGACAACCTGCGGTACGGCAGGCCCGAGGCGAGCGACGCGGAGCTCTGGAAAGCCCTCGAGATCGCCCAGGCCCACGATTTCGTCGCCGCGATGCCCGGGGACCTCGCGGCACCGATCGACCAGGGCGGCACGAACGTCTCCGGGGGCCAGCGTCAGCGACTGTCGATCGCCCGGGCGCTCGTGAAACAACCGAAGCTCTACCTATTGGACGACTGTCTCTCGGCGCTCGACGCCGCGACCGACGCCCGACTGCGCGCCGCGATGAAGGTCAGCACGCGTGACGCGGCCGTAGTCCTCGTGGCGCAACGAGTGAGCACGATCATGCACGCCGACCACATCATCGTGCTCGACGACGGGCTGATCGTCGGGATGGGATCGCACGCCGAGCTGTTGTCGAGCTGCGAACCATACCGGGAGATCGTCCGGTCCCAGCTCGGTGAGGACGCGGCCGCATGATGGGCGGGCGACCCGGGGGCCGCAGAGGGATCGGCACGACATCGCCCGGGGAACGCGCGCGGGACTTCCGGGGGACGCTGCGACGGCTGCTCGGCCGCCTGCGGCCCGAGCGGCTCCGTCTCCTCGTCGTGCTGGCGCTCGGCGTGACGTCGGTCGGTTTCACGGTTTCCGGCCCCCGGATTCTCGGCGACGCGACCGACATCCTGTTCAACGGCGTGGTCGGCAAGAGGCTGAAGCCCGGCATCACGAAGGAACAAGCCATCGCGCTGCTGCGCTCGCATGGCGAGAGCCAGCTCGCCTCGATGCTCGCCGGGATGAACGTCACGCCCGGGAAGGGCGTCGACATCTCGCACCTCGGACTCGTCCTCGGCCTGGCCGCCCTCGTGTACCTCTTCGGCGCGCTCCTCAGCTACGGCCAGGGCTTCCTCATGGCCGGAGTCACGCAGCGCACGATGTACGGGCTGCGGCGCGAGGTCGAGGAGAAGCTGGCGCGCCTGCCGTTGCGGTACTTCGACAGCCACCCGCACGGCGACATCCTTAGTCGGGTCACGAACGACATCGACAACCTCACGACGACGCTGCAACAGGGTTTGAGCCAGCTCCTCACGTCGGTGCTCACCGTCGGCGGGGTGATGGCCATGATGTTCTGGATCTCGCCCCTGTTGGCGACGGTGTCCGTCATCGTCATCCCCCTCGCCATCGTGATCACCTTCTTCATCGCGCGACGTTCCCAGGTCCAGTTCGCCTCCCAGTGGAAGCGGACGGGCTCGCTGAACGGACTCGTTGAGGAGTCCCACACCGGGCACGTGCTCGTCGGGGTCTTCGGGCGCCGCCAGGCGACGGTGGACGAGTTCGAGCGCGAGAACCGGCGCTTATTCGACGCGAGCTTCCGGGCGCAGTTCCTTTCCGGGATCATCCAACCGGCGATGCAGTTCCTCGCCAACATCAACTACGTCGTAATCGCCGTGTTCGGCGGCTATCGGGTCGCCTCGGGGGCGATGTCCCTCGGTGACGTGGTGGCCTTCATCCAGTACTCACGCCAGTTCACGATGCCGATCACGCAGATCGCGAGCCAGATGAACCTGCTGCAGTCGGGTCTCGCGTCGGCCGAGCGGGTCTTCGAGTTTCTCGACGCGCCCGAGGAGGCGGCCGACGAGGAGCCGACCCAGCTGGCAGCCCTGAGGCCCCGGGCGGCTGGGAGATTGCAGCTCGAGCACGTGTCGTTCCGCTACGAGCCCGACACGCCCCTCATCGAGGACTTCACCCTCGAAGCCACGCCCGGCGAGACCGTGGCGATCGTCGGACCGACCGGGGCGGGCAAGACCACGATCGTCAACCTGCTCGTGCGCTTCTACGAGATCGACTCCGGGCAGATCCTCCTCGACGGCGTCGACTACCGGGAGCTCTCCCGCGACGAGGTGCGCCGCTCGTTCGGCATGGTCCTGCAGGACACCTGGCTCTTCGCCGGCACCATCTGGGACAACATCGGCTACGGGAAGGAGAAGGCGACCCACGAGGAAATCCTCGCGGCCGCCGAGGCCGCCTACGTCGACCACTTCGTCCGTACCCTGCCCGAGGGCTACGACACGGTGCTCGACGCCGACGCCTCGAACATCTCCTCCGGCCAGAAACAGCTGCTGACGATCGCCCGGGCGTTCCTCGCCAGCCCCGAGATCCTCATCCTCGATGAGGCGACGAGCAACGTGGACACCCGTACCGAGGTCCTCATCCAGCACGCCATGTCACGGCTGCGGCGCGGTCGGACGAGCTTCGTTATCGCGCACCGCCTGTCGACCATCCGCGACGCGGACACGATCATCGTCATGGACGGCGGGCACATCGTGGAACAGGGTGACCACGCGGATCTGCTCGAAAGCCGAGGCCTGTACTACGACCTGTACAACAGCCAGTTCACCGAGGCCGACGAACTGGCGGGCTGAGCACCGCCGGCTGCGATCCACCCGGCGACGTCATCCGGGATGAACGGCTCCTCCCCGTTGACGAGGTTTCCCCGAGAAACTGACCCGCGGACGTCACCCGCCTCAGAACAGCGGGAGGATCCTGCGTGCCAGCTGCTCTTCTTGGCGAAGGTTGTGTGAACCCCCGCGACCGTGAAACTGACGGGGCCGTCGAGCACGTTGAACACCCGCACCTCGTAGTACGTCGTCGTGGCGTTGATCGTGACTGCCGATCGCAACCACTGCACGAAGGCAGCCTGGCCGATGCCGGAAACCTTGGCGATCGAATAGGAGGACTCGGAGGAGAAGAAGTCCGATCGGATCTACGCCGGGGTCGCGCCGTACAAGTACGTCACCCAGTTGTACAGGCCGTAGTTGCAGTCCAGGCCCCGCACGATGGGCGCCGGCGGGATCGTGTACGCGGTCGGACTCACCGGGCCCAGCGAGGGCCCGAGGATCGAGTCGCCGAACTTGGCAATCACGGTGGAACAGGTAGGCGACTTCACCTTGGCCGCGGACGATGGCGTTGCGACCGAGGGGACCAGCACGACGACCCCAGCAACGCGGTCGCGGCGGCACCGAGCGCGACTCGTCGCACAAGTACAGTTGTCATCGTAAATGCATTGTTCCACGCCCCTTTCGGGATCCCATCGAACGGTCGTCGCGGTCGCCGATGGCGGCGACGGCACCTCGTGGCCGTCGTCGCCACCACTGCCCGATCACGCGCGATTCAATCCAGGACGACCCCGCCGCCGTATTTCCTTCGTGCGGCATGCTTCCGAGATGCCTCCCGGTGCGTTCGCGTGACGAGCGACGGACACCGACCTCGCTCTCGACACGAAGGGTCGTGGCTGTGATGCTGCGGCACCGGTGGATCCTCATCCTGGCGGCAGGATTGATCCTCGTCGTCGGGCTCGGGATCGCCGGCCCCTTCATCTACATCCACTTCATCGAGGGTCCGCCGAAGCCCAAGCTCACGCTGCCCAAGTCCAAGACGACGCGCCCGTCGTCGCCCGGGACGGCCACGCTCACCGGGACCTGGAACGCCACTTCGGGTTCGAAGGCCGGCTACCGGGTACAGGAGGTGTTACTCGGCCAAAGCGCGACCGCGGTCGGCCGCACGCCCGATGTCTCGGGGACACTCGTCCTGGAAGGGACCGTGCTCCGCTCGGCGCGCTTCAGCGTTCCGCTCGCGACGGTGGTGAGCGACCAGAGCGAGCGCAACGCCAAGTTCAACGGGTCCATCATGGACGTCGCCCGTTACCCGACCGCCACGTTCGACCTCACGTCGCCGGTCTCAATCGGCCAGCTGCCCCCGCCCGACAAGATCGTCACGACGGCGGCCCGGGGCGATCTCACGATGCACGGCGTCACGCACTCACTGTCGCTGAGAATCAGCACCAAACAGACGGGCACATCAATCTGGGTGCTCGCCGACGCGACGGTCGTCTTCGCCGACTGGCACATCCGCAACCCGAGCATCGGTGGGTTCGTCAGGACGGCGAACCAGGGAACGCTCGAGGTCCTGTTGCACCTCGTGCGCGGCGCCGTCCCGACGACCACGACGACCACGGTCCCGAAACCGGGCCCGCCCGGTGAAGTGACGATCCCGGCGACGACGCTGCCCCCGCTGTCGATCAAGCCGAAGCGCTAGCCCGGGGCCCGGCGGATCGCGACCCACCCGAAGGGCCGCGGCAATCAGTCACAGGACGCCGTCTTCGCGCCACGTCGACGCGCTCGTGACGCCGCGAGGCGATGCGCCTACTTCAGCAGGCTCCTCAGCATCCACGCCGTCTTCTCGTGAATCTCCATCCGCCGCGTGAGCAGATCCGCCGTCGGCTGGTCGTTCGCCTTCTCGGCGACGGTGAACGCGGCGCGGGCGGTCTTGACGACGGCCTCCTGCCCGGCGACGAGACGCCGGACCATCTCCGTCGCGTCGGGCGCGTCGGTGTCCTCGGCAATCGACGAGAGCTGGAAGAACTCCCGCAGGGTGCCCGGAGCTGGAGCGCCGAGGGCCCGGATGCGCTCGGCGATCTCGTCGACGGCGAGGGCGAGCTCGTTGTACTCGGTCTCGAACATGAGATGGAGGGTCTGGAACATCGGACCCGTCACGTTCCAGTGGTAGTTGTGCGTCTTCAGATACAAGGTGTACGTGTCGCCGAGCACGGCGGAGAGGTGACGCACGATCTCCTCGCGCTTGTCGGCGGGGATCCCGATGTCGATGCTCTCGTCAACGCCTGACATGTTCCTCCTCGTCCGGAGATTCCTCGGTCCTCCGGCACTGTGTTGTTCAGGTGAGTACAGATCGGGTGGTCCGCACGACGTGAGGTCCGGCTCCACTCGACACGGGAATCGTAATCCCCGGCACCCCAATGAACCCCGGTCAAACGAGGGATGCGAGGGCCATCCCACCGCTCGGAGGGCCCGCTTCCCTCCTGTTCGAAGCGCGGGCGCGAGCCGGACCCGGGGCGCTCGAGCCGGCGGCGACGACGTCGGGCGCCAGAGGGTCGACAGCGGGCTCGGCCCGAGGCGCTCGCCTGACTGCCCGGTGACGACCACGGGCTCCAGGCGGCCGTACTCCGGTCCTGGTCCTGACGTCGTGCAACAGACGGGAGTGGCGGGGGGTCATCGGCCCCTTGGGCGGCGTCAACCGCGGGTGTATAGGTAGTGGCGTGGATCCGGAGGTGACGACGGAGAACGTGGTGATCGTCGGGGTGGACGGAACGCCTGCGTCGGTCAGCGCCCTGCGCTGGGCGGCTCGTCAGGCTCGGCTCACCGACGCGACGCTCCGGGTGGTGACGACCTGGGCGTTCCCCGCCACCGTCGGCTGGACGCCGCCGTATCCGGAGGACTTCGACCCCGAGGCGGATGCACGCACCGTGCAAAGCGAGGCGGTCGCCGAGGCGCTGGGGGATGACCCGAAGGTTCGCCTCGATCCCGTCGTCGTCGAGGGCCACGCCTCGGCGACGCTCATCGAGATGTCACACGGGGCGAGCCTGCTCGTCGTCGGCTGCCGCGGCCACGGTGAGATCGCGGGACTCCTGGTCGGATCGGTGAGCGAGCACCTCGTGTGTCACGCCGCCTGCCCGGTCGTCGTCGTCCGCCACTGATCCGGCCGACGTCGGGAAGGCCCCGGTCGGCGCGGGCACGCCACCCACCGTCAGGCGGTTGCGACGTCCCCCGACAGGTCCTGCCGCGCCTGCGGGCTCGCGAGCGCTCGGTGGATCGCGCGCTCGAGCGCGGCCGCTGACGTCGCGCTCAGCTCGATCGCGATCCTTGTTCCGGACCGAACGTCACCACCCCAGAGGTCGATGACGAGGACGTGGTCCGCCGTTCCCCGGGTCGGATGGTCGTAGCAGACGGTGGCCGATTCGAGCCTGAGCCATCCCTCCGGGCCCTTACCGTGACCGTCGACCGCGAGGCGCTCGGTTGTGAGCGTGCACATGGCTCCCCCCCCTGGCTGATCCGTGCGGCTTGTGTCAGGTCTTCGTCGGCGCGCCGAGGCGGTTCCGGTAGAAGGCGAAAACCTTCTCCCACCCGTCGACCGCCTGCTCGGGCCGGTACGACTCACGTTCGGTCGCGAAGAACCCGTGACCGGCGCCGTCATAGCGATGGAACTCGTAGTCCTTGCCGAGCCGGCGGAGCTCGGCCTCGGTCTGGTCGACCTGGGCCGGGGACGGGTACTGGTCATCGTTGCCGAAGATACCGAGGATCGGACAGTGCAGGTCCTTCGTCAGCTCGATCGGAGACACCGGCTGGTTCGGGCTCAGATCGCCGGGCGACATCACGACGTTGCCGCCCCAGCAGTCGACGGCGGCGTCGAGTGCCGTGCTCGAGCACGCCGCGAGATAGGCGTGACGACCCCCGGAACAGAAACCGATCACGCCGACCTTGCCGGTCGAGTCGGACCGGGAACGCAGGAAGGCGGCGGCTCCCTCGACATCGCCGACGACCTGCGCATCGGGAACGCCGCCCTGGGCCCGCGCCGCCGCGGCGAGGTCGTCCCAGCGACCTGGCCCGAGGCGCGAGTACAGATGAGGTGCGATCGCCGCGAATCCGTGAACGGCGAGCTTGAAGGTGACGGCACGTGTCCACTCGTCCCAGCCGGGCATGTGGTGGACGACGACGACCCCGGGGACCGGCCCGCTCCCTACCGGACGGGTGAAGTACGCCTCGACCGGTTCGCCGTCGTGGCCGACCATCGACACGATTTCGGAGCAGATTTCGTCTGGCATCGAAGAATCCTCCTCCTTGATCACCCGTCCGACCGGTACCTCGCCGAGACCCCGGTCGTGCCGGGTGAAACGACGGCAGTGTACCGCCGCGTCCTGCGCCGGCCCCCGCCGCGCGAGATCCCGCCCCACAGCGGAATCCTGCGGACGGCGCCGTCGAGCTGTGTCACGTTGCTCCCGCGAGACCGATCGTGCGACCCACCGCCTCGTTCGTTCCCCGCCGGGAACGAACTTGCAGCCTCAGGTTGCCGGCACGGCGACGCGGACGACCGCGGGCGCGCCCCGACCGTGCGCCTTGTTCCACGCTGTCACCACGATCCGGTAGGTGTTCCCGGCCACGAATCCGGCGAGACGTGCCGCGCGCGCCCGGGGGCCGAACCACCAGGTGCGCGTCGCCGCGCCGGGGGTCGACGCGACGACGGTGTAGGAGGTGATCCGCGACCCGCCGGTGCTCGCTGGAGGCTGCCAGTGCAGAACCACCGTGGTCCCGACGCGCACGACGCCGACGGATCGCGGCGGGCTCGGTCCGCTCTGGACGTAACTGAAGGAGATGTCGCTGATCAAAACACCGCGAGCGCCCGTCACCAGCATCCCGACCAGCACACGAGCCGCCGCGCGACCGGGCGGTGCGTGGACGAGCGCGACGTACGGGTCATTCCTCGGATATCCCCGTGCCGAGGTGACCGGCCCGGAAACGGCCGAGCCGAACAACACCGCCGAGGCCCCGCGGACGCCCCGGCCGAAGAGCGTCACCATCGTCCCGCCTGAGGCGGGACCGGTCAGCGGCGTGATCGCCACGAGCGACCGCTTCGTCGAGGGGACGAAGACGAACGTGTCGAGCGCGCTCCGGGCGAGGGCGCACACCGTCGCCGTGCACGGCAGGACCTCGACGGGCCCCGCGACGTCGGCAGGGGTCCGCACGGTCAACCCGCCACCCCTTTCGTGCACCAGCGCGTCGCCGGACGCGACCGCGAGCGTCGGGGGCGACAGCGTGCCGACGAACGCGACGAACCGGACGCCCGCGAGCCCGGAACCGCTGATCGTGATCTCGGTCCCGCCTGCCGTCGGTCCGCCGAGGAGCGAGAGATGCGTCACCGAAGGTGGTGCGGTCCAAGGCGACGCGGCGACGTTGCTCAGACCCCCGGCGGTTGCGACGCTCACGCCGCCCTTGAACGGCGTCGGTGAGGAGTCCGTCGCGTTCTCTGCGGTCGGCGTGAGGACGATCGACGTCGGGGAGAGGTAGTCGAGCTTCGTCTGCTCGCTCTCTACCGACGAAGCGGGGCCGAGGTTCACCCAGTCGAACGAGAGGACGGAGAAGCCGGAACCGAACACGCGCACGGGTGAGGCGGGCGACCGACCGGCCACGACGAGCGTCACCTTCGGAGTCGGGACGTAGTCGTACTCCGACGCCACCGGTGCCTCCTCGTAACCCGATCTCGGCTCGATCACCCCTTGGGCGTTGAATACGACGGCTCCGGACTGCGGCGGCAGGATGGGTTCGGTCGTGCTCTTGCCCGCTGCCGTCGCGACGACGACCTGAACCTGGCAGACCGTCGACGGCGCGAATCCGTTTCCGGATGCACAAGCGGTCGACCGGGACTCCGCCGGCACACGGGCGCGGATCTCGTAATCGTGGAGGACCCTGACCCGAGACGACGCGACCCCGCCGAAGCTGACCGACGGGCTGCCGCCCCCGGCGAAACCGCTTCCCCAGATCGTCACGGTCCGTCCGCCCTTGACGTTCCCCGCGGGCGGTCCGATCGCCGAGACGCTCGGCGTCGCGACACTCAAGGCGTTCTCGGCGACATAGTCGTAGAGCGCCGCGACCGTCGCACGACTCGTCGCCTCGCCCGAGGCGTCGGTGAGTGTGACCGAGATCTCGACCGCCCCCGCCGCGCTCGCCGGCGAGGTGTCCGGAGCGGTCGCCGCGGCCGGTGCGGTCACGGTGAGAGCGGTGGCGGAGACGGTGTCGACCGTCGCCTCCGACGTGCCGAACTCGACGTCAACGGATGTGCCTGGTGTCGCGAAGCCCGTGCCGGTCACGGTGACGGCGTTGCCGCCCGACGTCGGACCGTAGGCAGGAGCGACACCGGTCACGACCGGGGCCGGGATGGACCCGGCGCTCGCCGTGGCGACAGCGCAGAGCGCGCTTGCCAACCCTCCCGTGCCCGTCGAGTCGGTGATGATCGGGGAACCGAGCCCGGAGGCGAGATCGAACCCGTGGCCGGCCGCATAGCCGAATCCCAGATCAAACACATCGTTATTCCCGATCGTGATGTCGTCGAACGACGACGAGTAGTTCGAAGCGGCGACCGCGTAGAGCTCGGGAGCAACGAAGCCGAGGTCCTGCCCTCCCGCCGTCACGCGGAGCGTGCTGCAGGCACTGCTCGACGCGATGTCGGCGACGATTGCGGCCCACGTCGGAGCGGCGATCGACGTCCCACCGATCGTCGCCCAACCGGAGTTCGCCACCGGGTCGGTCGACGACGAACCCGAAGTGGACTTGAAGCTGTCGCTGTAGAAGGTGAGACCATGGTTCTCGTCCGCGGCCGAACTCACGTCGGGAACCATGCGGCTTGTCGCGCCCGTCGTGCCCTGGACTCCGGACTGCGCCTGCCACACGGGGCTCGCCCAGGAGTTCGACAATCCGCCGCCCGTCCCGCCGCCTGAGGGCCCGTCGTTCCATACCTGCTCTTCCGTGGGGAGTAGCGGAGAGGTGTCGGAGCGGAGCGAGGTGCCTCCGACCCCGACGACGTACGGCTGCGATGCGGGATCGTCGACCGACAGGTACGGCCGCTCGGGTTTCGTGGACGAGAACTGCGTCCCCGCGCAGTCATCCGACCCTGTGTCGCCGGACGACGCGAACACGGTCTGCCCCTGCGCGGCCGCCTCTTCAAAGATGTAGTTCTCGATCTGCTGGGTTCCCGGCGCAGAGACCTGGAGCGACGTTTCGCAGGCTCCCCAGCTTGTTGACACGATGTTCACCTGGTCGGCGCTCACCATCGCGTTGTAGCCGTCGATGGAACCGAACGACGTGTTCGGGGCCTCGTAGACGTCGAGGCGGGCCCCCGGCGCGAGCGCGGCGAGCATCTCGAGGTCGAGCACAGACTCTCCGGTTCCCGCACCCTGCAGGTCGAACCCGTCGATCGGAACCGTGTGGATGACCGTCGTGTGGCCGGGCCCGAAGAAGCAGTCGTCGAAGGCGTCGATGTCGCTGCGGAGGAACGGCTCGAGCTCGAGCACGCCGATCGTCTGGCCGTCGCCGAGACCGCCCTCGTCGTAGAGACCGGTGAGACCGTAGGCCTGGGCGAGTTGGTCCTCGGTCCATCCGCCGCTGGCACTCGCCGTGTCCGACGCCGCGGCGCATGCCCCGGGCGTGTCGCGCTCGCCGGAGGACGCGGCCGACGCGTCCGGGCCCGATTCGCTTCCCGCGCGCTCGGGCGCGCGCTCGATTGACGAATGCGGCGCGACAAGGTTGTCGAGACCGAGCACGGCCGAGACGGCCTCCGATACATGGCGGGACAGCCGGGGTGCCGAGACCGGCGCCCACCCCGTCTCCCCTCCGGAAAGTCGGTAGGCGACGAGCCGCGTGTGGAAGGCCGCGTCGATTACACGGACGGTCCCGCTGACCGGAAGGATGAGACCGTTCCCCGACACCGCCCCGACGCGCAGATGCGACCGGCGCAGCGCGCGCACGACCGCCGTAATGCTCGTCACCGAGGGACCGAACTCGGCCGCGAACTCCCCCGGGGTCAGGTAGTGGTGATAGAGAGGCGAGTGCGGCATCGAGACCGCCTTGGCGAACGCAGCGAGCGCCCCCCGGTCTCGAGGTTGCAGCGCGACACCGAGCGAGATGACCCGAGTCGCCGCCAGCGGGCCGACCGGACGCGCCCCGGACGGTCGGGTCGGCACACCGCCGACCGCGACGAGAGCTTCGACAGAGGCCCCCCCACGACGCGCCACGGATGACGCGCTGGAAGCCGGAGCGGCGAGCACACCCACCGCCGCGACCACGACGAGGCAGCCGAACGCCCGGATCGACGAACGCGTCAACGGGTGGATGCGCGCGTCAAGGCGCCGTACCGGTGGATGCGTGCTGCCGCGGGACGCCTCCTCCGATCTCGACAACGGTTCTCCTCGCATCCCTCCTGGATGCCGCGGTATGCCTGCGGATGCCGACGATACCCGCTCGAACCCCGGGCGAGGCCCAGCTACCGGATGCGCGGGTCCATGTTGACTACCCTTGGTCCCGACCTCGTGATCGACGCGCTGGCGCTAGCGGGACACTTCGGGAGAGGTGCGAGAGCGGCCGAATCGGACTCACTGCTAATGAGTTGACCTGGGAAACTGGGTCCGAGGGTTCAAATCCCTCCCTCTCCGCAATTCGTCAACGACGGACCGGCCGCAAGCCCGGCGCGGCCCGTCATTCCTTTGTCCCCGTCACCCAGCACTGCATCGGGCTCAAGCGGGGATGGTCCCGCCAGGGGCGGACTACGGCCGTGACCCGTCGCGCCCGAAGGCGCTCGACGACGACGCTGGCCGCGACCCGTGATCCTCGCCACGACCGGTTCAACGTCCGCCGGCCACGGGCGACGTGCACGAGATGCCCCGCGTAGCTCAGCACGACGTCACGAAGAGCAGACGAACGGATCTGCACGGCGAGCTTCCCGCCGCTTCTCAGGACCCGGGCGCATTCGTCGAAGTAGCGCAATTGCGCGTCCCGGGTCGGGACGTGCTGGAACGTGATGTAGGAGAACACCGCGTCGACCGCACCATCTCCGACGCAACCCAACGACCCGTCCCCATCCACGAGTAGGCAAGTGACGTTGGATTGAGACGAGAGATTCTCCTGACAGCGACGGAGCATCTCGTCACTCACGTCGACAGCGATGACATGCCCGAACAGCTCGGCCAACCGCCGCGTCATGCGTCCGACGCCGCACCCGATCTCGAGGACGGTCGCGGTCGGTCCAGGCTCGACGCCGCAGAACTCGAGGAAGGCATCAGTCTCAACCGCGCCTTGGACGAAGAACTCCTCGGACTCCCGCTCGTGGCCGGTCGCCACGTACCACGCGGCGTGGTGTCTGGCCGCGTCGTCCCAGAATTCGCGCGACTCGCTCACTCCCGTGAGCCGATGGCACGAAGCCCGGATGGACACGGCGAGGCGTGGAGCGAGATCAGCCTCGCCGCCATTACGTCTCCCTCGGTTCGTCGGAACCGTCCTCCGGCGGCGCGCTCGAACTCCCCGACGACTCGTCGTCCCGCGTACCCGCGTACTGTCCCGGAGGTGGTGGCTTTGGCGAGACGGCCGGCCAACCTTGCGGTCTTTCCGGCTGAGGCATTCCGGACGGCTGTTCACGAGGAGCCTCGACCGGCCGCCAGAAACCCTCCGGCGGAGCTGGGGGCGGAGCCACCGGCCGCTGCCACGGCGGCGGGCCGGGGTTCTGACCAGGACCCCACCAGCTACCGGGTCTCGCCGCGTCGACGACTCCGCCGTCCGGGTCGGAATCGGATTCCGAGGCGACGTTCGCTGGCGAGAACCCTTCCTTGCGGAGTCGGAGATCGAGATACGTGACCGAGACGAACGAGACGATGATCGGGGCAAGGGCGAGCTCGACGAACGCCGAAGCGAGCTGCTCGGCGACGGCCTCGTTCGTCGAAGAGACGTGGACGACCACAGAAACGATGACGGTCGCGACGATTGTCCAGAGCACGATGAACAGCTCCACCAGCACAAATCCGCCGAACACGGACCACCATCGCCCCCTGACGAGATACGACGCACGAGTCAGCGCCTCTCGCCCGGCGCGCCGTTCGAGAACGACCACCGGCATCACGACGAGCCACGAGAACCAGAGATAGACGCCCGGGACGATGAAACAGATCAGTCCGAGACCCGACAGCACCGCGACGGTGATGCCGGCCGCGACGACAGGTCCGGTCCGGGAGAAAGCGACACGGACCGACCGGCGCCAGTCTGCCGTCCGGCCCGCGGCAAGATTCGTCGCCGCGTGCACGCCGGCCGCCTGGGCGAGGAGGCCCCCGAAGACGAACACGGCGAGACCGATCAGTTCGGCGGTGCGCGCGCCCCCCGTCGGATTCAGGCCCGTCGCGCTCTTTTCCCGCCAGTACCCGAGAGCCGCGCCACCGACGACGAACGTCGGGACGAGGACGACAGCGGTCGCACAGACGAGAATGCGGTAGTTCGCCAGGGCGAGACTGATCGCGCTCGCCGCGAGTTCTCGCGCGTCTTTTGGCCGCGGAACCCTGTCGGCGTCGGCGGGACCGACCACGATCCAGGACCGTACCAGGTCCAGGGTCTGGGTCCTCCCTACGCGGCACGAGAGTGCGGGTAACATCCAGCATTCACGAGGTGCCGCGCGCCACAAGGGTGCATTCGCGGTGTCCTGCGCTCGTAGCTCAATTGGATAGAGCATCTGACTACGGATCAGAAGGTTGGGGGTTCGAGTCCCTCCGAGCGCGCAGAGTAAGCCCAGCTCTCTACTGGGTCGTTCGCTGACTCATCGAACCTATTCTGGATTGGATGTCGGAACATGAACAGGACCCATCGACGCTTGGGAACGGGAGATCGCAGCGCTTCCTGCATCTCCAGACCGGGAAGCACGCCTGGGCAAGCTTTGAACTGTTGTTTGCGGCCGGCACTACAGCCGCAGGTCATGAGCGCCTCAGTCTCACCGCTCCACGATTTGCAGGACTGGCGTCGCGACAAAAACCCGGGCGTAATCGCGACCGGTGACTTCCTCGAGAATGCCCAACGACACCAAGCGCTTGATGGCGTGGTTCGCTGCTGGAAATGTCACGTTGCATCGGTTCGCGGCCCAAGTCACGTTAATCACCGGTTGCCCCACCAGGCCTTCTGCAATGTGCATAGCAGCTCCTCCGCGGACACCGTTGTTCCAGAGCACATCATGAACTTCTCGCTGATACTCGATGAGGGCGTTCACACGTTCCACCGCGCTCGCGGACTGATCCCGAACAGCAGTGGCAAAAAACCGCACCCACGGATCCCAGTTGCCTGTCTGGCTTAGAGCAAAAAGTTGGTCCTGGTAGTCAACACGCCGAGCCTCAAGCCACGGGGAGACTTCCAACAGGGCCTCTCGGAGAGCACCCTCGGTCATCAGCTGCAGGAGGATCGCCAATCTTCCGATGCGTCCGTTGCCGTCGTGAAACGGGTGGAGGGCCTCGAACTGGTAGTGAGCCATTGCTGCGCGGACGACAGCCGGGAGGTCGGACGCTTGTCTCAGCCATTCCTCCCAGGCGTCGAGCCCCGCCTTGAGTCGGTCATCTGCCGGAGCTGGGATGAATCGGGCTTCGTCGATGCGACAGCCGTCCGGCCCGATGATGACCTGGCGGGTGCGGACTGTGCCTGCGTCGACTCCATCGGACTTCGTGTTATGAACCAACAGTTGATGCGCGTCGCAGAGCAGGGCGACAGAGAGGGAACGGCCCATCGAGATTTCATTGATCGCGAATTCGGCTGCGGCCACATAGTTTCTGACTTCCCGGACCTCTGGCGTGTGCACACGGTCCTCAGTGACATCTGCTTCCAAGACATCACTAAACGCAGCGTGGGTGCCTTCGAGCGCTGAAGTACTGACTGCCTCACGTCGGAGCAACGGGCGCCGGAGGAGACCAGGGTTGGGAATCAGCGCCCCAGCCTCGTCTAGCCGCGCAAGCTCTTGCACAGCTGTTACAACTGTTTTCCAGGTCGCCTGCCCAAGTTTGACGTCGGCAGGCAAGGGATCCGGGATGAAGGCCTGTCCGGAGAAATCTTCGCCGTGACGTGGGTCGAAGCCGGTGATCGGAACAAGTTGGCCAACGGGGCTCGTCGCCAACGCAGTCATTGTCATGATATAAATAATAGCGCAACAAACTTTGAAACTACGCGGAGCTCTTCAAGTGGACTTTAAGTCGGGAGCGCACTTACTAACTTTCTGAGCCGACACTTCAAATTACAGCCCTGTCGTCCGCAGTACCCGTAGCGTAGGGAACTAGCAGGTCAACAGTCCAGGAGACGACCCGAACTGGACTACGGATCAGAAGGTTGGGGGTTCGAGTCCCTCCGAACGCGTTGAAATCTCTGGTCAAGCGGTTGCACGCTCCGGGTTGGCCCGAGGCTGGCGGCCGGAAGCAGTAGCAACACAACGTGCAGCGAGGCGGACCCTTCGCCGAAAGACCTGATCTCCGATGTCGACGGCGAGTGGAGTCAGCTTGACGGACAATGGGCATCTGATTCGGCGACGGATACTTGTGAGCCATCGCGCCTGACTGTTGCTGCTGGTTTGCTACTCAACCGAGGTCAACCTATGGGCGGTCAACCGACGGAGTAACCCGCAGCACGTGGTCTCTTCGGCGGTCGGAATCCAAGGCTCGCGTATCCCTTGGCGCGCTCGTCGTACATCCGGGCGAGAACTGGGACCTGCGTGTCGACGTAGTCGTGCACGACAACTCTGGTCTTGCCGGTCGTCGGACGCATGATCCGACCGACGTACTGGACGATGCTGCCCCTGAACTTGATGGGGAAGGCAAGAAAGACGGTGTCCAGGGCAGGACAGTCGAAACCTTCACCGAGGAGGCTCGCCGTCGCGACTAGCACAACGCTGGCGAGCGCCGGCTGAGCGAGTTGATCGATGATCACCTTTCTGGCTTTCTTGGCCATCCCGCCGCGCAGGACGAGAGGAGCCAGGCCTCGCCCCATCAGCTCCTCCACGATCGACTCCAAGTGCTCGGTCCAGCGAGTGAGCACGAGACTGTTCCGTCCCTGGGCGACCGCGGCCGCGATGTCGTCGCAAATCGAGCTCGTCCTCGCGGCATCGCCGACCAGCCTCCGGAACGTCTCCTGAATGTGCTCGCCAGGTTCTGACGTGTGCATGGTCTCATGCAGGACCAGCTCCCTCTGGAGCAGCTGAGCGTCCGATGGTTCCGGCATTCGGTATCTGGTCGGCCCGCAATACATCGCCATCATTGCCTGAAGGCCGTCGCGCCGATACGGCGTGGCAGTAAGTCCGAGCCATCGCTTGGCCGGGATCTGGCGAACAACACGCTCGAACGTTATCGCTGGGACGTGATGGCACTCGTCGACGATCACGAATCCGTAGCGCTCGGTCACCTCCTCCAGGTCGTCTCTCCCAGCGAGGCTTTGGGCCATGGCCAGATCCACGATTCCGCTCGCTCGCCGGTTGGTCGCGAGATAGCCGAGTTGTTTCTTTCCGAGACCGACATGCGTTGCCAACCGTTCGCGCCACTGCTCGACCAGAGGTTGCCGGTCGACAATGACAAGCGTCGGCACTCGGTGGCGCGCGATAAGTGCGCACGCGACCACCGTCTTCCCGCTCCCCGGCGGCCCGACCAGCACACCGAGGTCCTCGACTGCGAGAGCGTCTGCGGCGGCCTGCTGCTCAACCCGAACATTCGCCCTTAGCTCGTAATCGACGACGTCTGTCGCCGGGTGTGTATCAGTGACATCAAGCCAGCTCCCGGCTTCGCCCACGATCGCGGCGGCTTGCTGGCGAAGCCCCCGGGGTAGCAAGAGCTGATCGATTGTTTCGCGGTAACAGCGGATAAATCGCGACGTCTGTCCGGTCCACCGGCGGCTTCGCTCCTTTTCGTAGAACTCGGGATTGTGCAATGACGCGGCATGTTTCAGGGCAGCGAGCATGTCCGGTGGCAACCCGATGCGGTCCACGCTCAGCATGGCTCCGGCCGATGCTCGTATCACCGCGGGCGTCGCAGGAGATGTGGAACTCCGACTCGAGCGACAGTATGTCGGCGTCCCTGGGCCCACCGCTACCTCGCCGAGACTTTCGGCCATCGCCATAGTGGCGGCCCGGCTGAGAGGATCAACCGAAGCCAAGAACTCCCACTGGTCCCCGTAGGCCTCCAGCGTGGATGGATCGAGGAAGACGGTCGTCCCCCTCTTTCGGCACTCGCCCTGCAGTGGGAGCGCTATCAGGTTCCCAAAGCCCTGTCGCGGCAGGAAGTCCTGCGCCGGGAACAGGCGGTCGTAGGACACAAGGTCGAGCTCGACGCGAGCCGTCATGGCTTCACGCACTAGATAGGCCCCGATTCGCCGCGCCGATCCGGCGGGTACGCGGTCACCGAAGAAGACCCATACGTGTCCGCCGTCACCCGATCGCGAACGCTCAAGGACTGCCGGTATTCCGGCTGCTCTTGCCGCATCCAGGTAAGCGAGCGCGTCGAGGATCCATCCGGATCCGTCGAAGTCGCACGCCAGAAGGAAACACGTGTCGTCCGGCAACAGCGGATACACGCCGACGCTGCTCCTGCCAGTCAGATGTTCGACGAGCACTTCGTCGGTGAAAGGCAGCAACTCGCGATCCGGCCGGCGGCTGTTCACCCACCCGCCTTTGACCGCCGGGCCCCAGCCTGACTTGCCAGTCCGCGTGTTCTCCCATCGCAGCGCATGCACGTCATCCCGCCCTCGGAACAACGACCTGAACAGCCCCACCTTGTGCTGAGGCGAAGAGGCTTGGGTGACGCGGTGTGCCGAGATCGGCCCTCCGTCGCCGAACAGGGTGGGCTCCCAGGTGGGAGTCGGAGCGGCACGACTCTCGTGGTCGAGGCCGATGAGGCTGCGTAGCCGCCGATTCTCGGCCTCGAGCTCCGCCACCCGTCGTGCAAGCTCGTTGGCGCCGGCTTGCTCGTCTGTCATGACCTCATCTTGGCTGGTCTCCCTGAAAGCGACGTGCTCCGGCCGACCAGCAATCGTCGTTGGTCTGGCACCTCGCCGCAGATCTGATCTTCTTGGCGGAGCGGGGCGCTCGTCTTCGAGGTCTTCGTTCTCGCTCACTATTGAGCTGTTCTACGGTCGTAATAGCAAGTGATGATGCATCATCGCTCATATCTGAGCTACTATGCAGATATGCCATCCACGACGACGTTTGGACGGCTGAGTGCCATCGCCGAGGAGCAGTGGGGACTGGTCACGCGCCGACAAGCCGAACGGGCGGGCGTTTCGCCGGCGACCATGACCCGCCTCGCCAGCAACGGGGTGTTGGACCGGGTGGCGCACGGTGTTTACCGACTGGCGGGCGCACCACCAGCGGACCATACCGAGCTTCGCGCTGCCTGGTTACAACTGGCACCGGAGATACCGGCATGGGAGAGAACGCCCGGGCAAGGGGTGACGTCGCACCGATCAGCGGCGGCACTCTACGGCATCGGCCACCTGCCTGCCGACCGCCACGAATTCACTCTGCCAGTGCGGCGGCAGTCGCGCCGAACCGACGTTCGCCTCCACGTCGGTCGGCTGACGGAAGCCGAGTGGATCACGCTCCGCGGGATGCCGGTCACCCGACCTTCCCGGATCGCGGCCGACTTTGTCGTCGACCGCGAGGACCCCGAGGCCATCGCCCAGGTGGTGGCCGATGCCATCCGAGCCGGGCATGACTACCCGCGCACCATCGCCAGTTCCCTTGCGCCCCACGCCGGGCTGCTCGGCTTCCGACGTGGAGACGGACTGGCGACACTGCGGTGGCTGCTGGATCTTGTCGGAGATCCCGATACCCCCCGATGGCTGACTGAAGCCAGCGGCACCGAGATAGGCGGACAGCGACCGTGACCGAAGGCCGCGGCTACGCCGATCCCTCCGCCTTCCGTCGAGCCCTCACAGATCGCCTCAAGGCACTCGCAGCCGAGGGCAGATGGTCGCTCGAGCAACTCCAACGCCAGATCGCCTACGACCGGCTGCTGGAGCGGCTGTATCTCGTCGACGACGGCTGGGTGGTCAAGGGAGCGACCGCCCTGCTCGCTCGCGATCTCGGCATGCGGGCGACCATCGACGTCGATGTCTACCGTGCTGCGGCCTCTGAAACCGCAGAGGCAGACCTGCGGCAGGCGACGGGGCGCGACATCGGTGATTGGTTCCGATTCGAGATCGGGCCGGCACGGATCATCGGCGAAGAGCAGACTGGGGTGCGCCTCCCCGTTGCGGCTTATGTCGGTGTCACGGCATGGGCCGAGTTCCACGTTGACCTCGTCGGGGCCGATTTGCGCATGACTGGCGCGCCGGAGGCGGTGCCTCCCATGGCGCGGCTCGTCATCCCCGACGTGGAGCAACACGGCTACTTGGCGTACCCGCTCTGCGACCACGTCGCGGACAAGGTTGTTGCCACGTTCCAACAGTACGGTCCTCGACTGCAGCCGTCGACTCGCTACAAGGACCTCATCGACCTCGTCGCCATCGTCGTAGGTGCCGAGCTGGATGCGAAGTCAACCCGGCACGCGCTGGTCTCGGAAGCCGCTCGAAGGAACGTCGATCTGCCTTCCCGGTTCGACGTCCCGGATCGAGATCTGTGGGAACGCGGCTATGCAGCGGAGGCTCGACGCTCGATGCTGCCCGTAGCGGCAACGATCGACGACGCGCTCGCCATCGTCCAGCCGTGTCTTGATCCACTTCTCAGCGCCACCGCCGCCGGCACCTGGCGCCACGACGCAAGGCGGTGGGTCACATGAATCCGGCCGGGGCGTCATCAGGTCAGCAGCAGCAGCAGCACGGTGCCGCGGATGAAGACGAACGAGAAGACGTTGACGACGAAGAAGACCAAGACCACCAAGGCGATGTCGGCGACGAGGCTGACGACGAGGACCTTGACGACGACCCCGATCACGATGGCGAAGGCCTCCGCGTCGGCGGCGTGCTCCGCGGTACGGCGAACCAGAAGGCATTCAGATTCCCGACGTAGCCGCCGCTGTCGCTACTGAGTTGCTACTGGACGCTGGCACACAGAGTGGATTCGGCGCGACGGACAAAACCTGACACCTACCGTGAGCTGTCCTGATGGACGCGGACTGGCGGGCTGGACAACCAGGATGCAACTACGGATCAGAAGGTTGGGGGTTCGAGTCCCTCCGAGCGCGCTGAGCCATCCCCTCGTAGGTCCGCATCGCCACCAGGGTTCGGCCCTTCCCGGGCAGAGGCCCGAGGATCGATCATCAACTCCTCGAGACCGAAAGACCGGGACAATGGGTGCACCCGACTACGAAGGTCGCCGCGCCTCCGTTGCTGGCACGGCCGAACCTGGACCAACCACGCTCATGGCTCACGGTCCCACCAGGGCGGGGCATGTCAGCCTGCCGTGCTGAATGCCCACGCCGAGCCTCTCCCCGGGGCGAGCCGCCAGGGTGTCAGGGTTCAATCCGGTCGCAAGTGCTCGTCGAAAAACGACACGATCCGTCGCCTCGCGTCCTCGGCGGACGACGCGTGGTACCCGTAACGCGTGATCCTGCCCATGACGGAGAACAGAGCGGGAAGCCGGTCGTGCGCGCCCTCGTGGTCGTTGAGGAACCCGTGGCCCGCGTCCGGGTACTCCTTCACGTCGTAGGCCACCCCGGCCGCCGCGAGCGCCCGTTCCAGGCGAGTGGCGGCGTGTCGGAGAGAGCGATCCCTGGCGCCGTAACTGGCGACGATCGGACACGCTCCGGCGAGAATTCCCGTGTCGTAGAGGCTCTTCGGCGCCGACCCGTAGTTGACGCTCGAAGCTGCGAACCCCCTGTCCAGAGCCAAGGCGAGGGCGAGGCCGCCACCCATGCAGAACCCGACGACGCCGACCGTCCCTGTGCAGTCCTCGCGGCCCGCCGTCCAGCTGCGAACCTCCTCGACGTCGTCGGAGGCCCAACCTTCACGACTGGTCATCGCGCGCCGCACCCCGCGCACGCCCGCCATCCTCGTCCTGCCGTGAAAGAGGTCAGGAGCGACGGCGAGGAATCCCTCAGCCGCCAGCCAGTCGGCCTGATTCCTCAGGTCCTGGGTCATGCCGAACACGTCGTGGATGAGGACGACCCCGGGCTCGGGACGTCCGCTGGCGGGCCGGGTGACGTAGGCGGGGATCGCACCCCGGGCCGCCGGGATCGTCAGGTCCATTACCGCGCCTCCTCGTCGAACGCGCGCCCAGACGGTGGACCCGTCAGAGAATCACGCGGTGGCGTCCACCCGAGGCGCGAGAGAACGGTAGTGCTGGCGCCAGATGAGGCGGTAGATCCGGATCTTGCGCGGGATGGCGCGCACCCCCGGGAGGAATGGCACGAGCACAAGCAGGACGGTGAGCACCATCATGATCGCCCAGACGAGGGCGTCGGCGTTCGTCGAGGTCGTGAAGGGCGGGATCTGGTACCAGAAGGTGTACAGCCAGAGCCACGCCTGGCCGGGGTAGTTCCCGGTCTCGTTCATCATCCCCCACTGGGTGCCCTGGAGGTGCTGGGAGGTGGCGAGGTTCGACATGTACGTGCCGTCCGCGAGGAACAGCAGCGGCTTGGTGTAGTCCGTGCCGTAGAACTGCTTCGAGCTCACGAGCGCGCCGTCCAGGGCGCCGCTCCGGGCCATCGTCGTCAACTCGCCGATCAGCTCGGCGACCGGGCCGTAATGACCCGGTCGGGTGATGAGCGTCCCATCCGCGAACCGGGCGTCGGCGAGTGCGGTGCCGTAGGCGTTCGTCCAGCGCTGCTGGGTCTTCACGGGAGCGGACGTGTACTGGTTGAGCGCGGCCGTCAGCACCGGGTCCGGAGGAAGCGTCCGCAGCGGTTCGATGACATCGTCGAGGGCGGTGTTGATCGGGTGGTGCACCCCCATGAGGCTCTCGAGCGAGAGCGGACCGATCTCCTGGCTCACGCCCCGTGTGTCGTTGTACGGGGGACCGTAGGTGGCGGTCGGGCTCGTGCCGGCGAGCTCGGTGAGGGCGGTCCGGGCGAAGTCGAGCGGGGTGTGCCGCGACCAGCTCTTCAGTGTCACCGGGGCGACGTCGGGGGACGACAGGACGATCGCCAGCCCGAGAACGAGGAGCAGCACGACGAGAAACGCCGCGACGAACTCCTTCACGATGTCGTAGGGCACGTAGCGGCCGTGCCACTCCTCGACGTCGCGATCGGGCCGGAACCGCCTGGCCCGCTTCGGACGCGCCAATGGCGTGCTCATCACGCCTCCGTCCGGTCGGCACGTGGAGCGCTGGCGGGAGCGGTCCCGGACGCGACGAGGTCGCCTGGATCCGGCGCGAACGGCGGGACGACCCCGTGCAACCGCACGAGCAGGACGTGGATGGTGACGAGCAACCCGACCGCGAGCGGCAGCAGAAGGATGTGCCACATCAGCATCTGTCCGAAATTGAGGACGTCGAAGTAGGCCCCGGCTCCCGTCGCGTTGATCCCGTCCTTGGCCTGGGTTCCGATCCACTGCGAGTCGAAGTTCTGCTGCGACAGGTACCCGGTGAAGGCCGCCGCGATCGAGACGACAAAGGCGAGGACCCCGGTGATCCAGGTCGCGCGTCGTCGGCCGCGCCAGGAGGCCATGAAGAACTTCCCCCACAGGTGGATGACCATGAAGAAGAAGAAGAGCTCGACGCTCCACAGGTGCATCGAGTTGACGAAGAGGCCGACGCGCGAAAGATGCCACCACGTCGGGCCCTCGATGGCGAGCACCATGCCGGAGAGCACGACGATGGCCAGCGCGCCGAGCGTGAGCGCGCCGAAGACGTAGATCCACGACGCGACGTAGGCGGGTTGGCGATCGGGCAGGAGCCGGCCGGGAGGCAGCGCCGAGACCGCGGCACGCCGCAGCTTGGCGCTCCACTGGCGCGCGTCCTCGGGCAGGTCGGACTGGACCGCGACGTCCGACGAGTCGGGACTTGACGTCATCGGTCACCCCGGGTGCGCTTCGGGAACGGGACGAGGATCGCCGCTACGAACACGGCGACCATCAGCGCGATGACCACGAGATTCGCGACGGAGATCTGGATGAAGCCCCAGTGCACGTAGCGACCGGGACCATTGAGGTTGACGACCCCCTGGGCCAACTTCCCGAGGAGTTCCCCGTGGACCGTCGTCATCTCGCCACCTCCGCGGCGACCCTAACGGGTCCGCCTCGACTCCCCCGCGATCAGGCGTGCTGCCGTCTCCGGAGGGCCAGCGGGGTTCCGCGGGTCGTCCTCGGCCGCGGACCACAACCGCGCCGGGGCCGGGTCGCCGACGGTCGTCTCCGACGCGATCCGAACCTCTCGGACCGCCGGCGCGACCTCGATCCGGCCCCGTCTGTGGACAGCATTGTTGATTCTTTGGGGATCGAGTGGGGACGACATGGGTACGTCCGAAGTTCTCTGTCAACAAGCCGTGGATCTCGCGTAACCCTCTTGACGTCTCATGGTCACGAGAGCACTATGCATTCACCAAGGTCGAGTTGCCCCATACGGACGGCAAGGACGTTCCACTCGAAAGAGGGGGGCGGACGAACCGAAAACGGGAGGCGACGGAGCCTCGGGGGTGGCAGGAAGCAGTGCAAGGACTCCCTCCGGGGAGGCACCGGTGCTGCGGGGCCGTCGAGAGGCGGCCTGTCGGCCGGGAGCCGCAAGGCACTCGGCAAGGCGCCTGTCGCCGCAGGCATTGGTCCCGGGGAGTACGGACGGCTTCGGCCGAATGGCTACCCGGGACCGTGCCGCGTCTGGACCCCGGTCGTCCCGCCACTTTGGACCCTCACTAGGGTGAGGCCCCAGTGGCGATCGAGGAGCGGTCGGAGCGGTATCTCCGCATACTTCTTCTCCTTCTGATCCCCGCCGCCTTCTTCAACGGTTACGACGGGTACCTCCGCGGTCTGCTCGCCCCGCAGCTCCAGCACGCCTTCCACGTCAGCCTCGGCACGCTCGGGCTCGCGAACATCCCGATCACGGCCGGGTCGTTCGTCGCCTTCTTCGCGATTCGGCTGGCTGACCGCGTCGGGCGCCGACCGCTCCTGCTCGTCGGGCTCTTCGGGTACGGGATCTTCACCGGGCTCACCGCCGCGAGCTGGAGCGTCGCGTCGTTCGTGGCGTTCCAGTCGCTGGCGCAGGTCTTCTCCGGGACCGAGTTCGCGCTCGCCGCGATCGTCGTGCTCGAGGAGTTCCCGGTCGCCACCCGGGGGCGGGCGCTGGGCAAGCTCCTCCTCGCCGTGCCGCTCGGCACGGCGGCGACCGCCGTGTTGCTCGGGGCGGGGCTCCTCCACACGCCGCTCGGTTGGCGGTCCTTCTACCTCGTCGGCGTCGTGCCGGCGCTCGCCATCGGCGTCGCCCGCCGGTACGTGCGCGAGACAGTGGCGTTCACCGAGGCGAGAGGCAGCCGTCCGAGGAAGGAGCCGATGAGCGCCGCCCTCGTCAAGCCGTGGCGGCGGCGCGTGCTCGCGCTCGGCGCCGTCAACCTCCTCGAAAAGATCCCCGTCACCGCCGGCGCGGGTTGGTGGGTCTACTACGCGGAGCACGTTCACCACTTCTCGACCGGGCTCGTCTCGGTCGACCTCGGGACGGCCGTCGTGCTCGGGACGACCGGCTACTACGTCTGCGGTCGCCTCATCGACCGGTTCAGCCGCAAGCCGGTCGCGACCGTCTACTTCGCGGCGGCGTGCGCGAGCGGGTTCGCGCTCTTCCATTCGAGCTCCGAGGCGGCGAGCATCATTCTGCTCATCGTCGCCATCTTCTTCGGGCTGGGCGTCGGGCCGGCGCTGTCGGCGATGTCCGCCGAGTGCTTCCCGACGCGCATCCGGGCCCAGGCGTCGGCGATCGTCGGCAGCGGATTCGCCAACACCGGACAGGCGGCAGGCGTCGCGCTCGTCGGGGTCCTCGGCGAGCGCGGAGGGCTGATCGGCAGCATCGGCGGCACCGTGAGCGTCCTCTCGGTCCTGCTGCTCGTCGCGCTCCCGGTGCTCTGGCGCTTCGTCCCGGAGACCAAGGGCACGAAACTCGACGCTGTCCCCGACCCGACCGAGTAGTCCGACCGGCAGCACAGAGCGTCGTCCGGGCTCCACCGCGAGGCCCTCCGGGCACAGGTCGCCGCCGCCCTCTCGCCGGCGGCGACCTGGCCCGCGGTGGTCGCGGCGGTACTGTTCGCAGACAGATCCGGGGCCGACGCCCCGCTCCCGCCGATCGGAGGCGCACGCTGAAGCCGGTCCCGGTCGTCTTCCACATCGGTCCTCTGCAGGTCCACACGTACGGCATCGGGCTCGCGATCACGTTCTGGTTCGGCTACCGGTACCTCGCGAAGCGCCTCCGCGACCACGGTTACCCGGACGGGTGGCTCGGCATCACGTTTCTCTGGGTGATCGCCGCGGCGATCGTCGGGGCACGGGCGGCACACGTCGTCGCCAATTTCGGTTACTACTCGCGTGACCCAGTCGAGATCCTCGCTATCTGGCACGGCGGCCTCTCCTCGTTCGGAGGTCTGCTCCTCGGTGTGCCGGTGGGGTTCGTCTCGGCCCACCGCCGCTGCCCGCAGCTCCGTCCCGGCGTCGCCGCCGATCTCGTCGCGCCGGTCCTCGCCTGCGCGTGGGCGGTCGGACGCCTGCTCGGACCGCAGTTCGAAGTCGCCGGCGGCGGGAAACCGACGACGGCCTGGTTCGGCATGTACTACGCCGGCGAGGTCGGCAAACGGCTTCCTGCGCCGATCTTCCAGGCCCTGGAGTGCTTCGCGGTCTTCTTCGTCGCACTGTGGGTCGAGCGTGTCGTCGCGCGTCGGGGCGGTCCCGTCGGGGCGGTGACGGCGGTCGTCGTCGGGCTCTGGGGACTCAGTCGGTTCGTCGACGAGTACTTCTGGCTGACCCACGACAACGGCACCGATGCCGTCGAGATCGCCTCGCTCGCGCTGTTCGCCGTCGGCGGCGCGATGCTGCTCGCGCTGGTCGCGCGCAGTCGCCGGATTCGCCCGGACCAGAATGTCAGCACGACCGACGAACCAGTGCGATCGGAGACCGCGACATGACGATCTACCGCGGACGGCAGGTCGCTTCACCGCGAACCGGAAGGCCGCCCACCCGGAGGCGGCTGCTCGTCGTCGCGATCGCCCTCGGTCTCATCCTCACGACGGCAGGGCCCGCCGCGGCGGCAGGCTCGGGATCGGGCCCGGCGCTACCCCCGTTCAAGGCAACGGTGTACGCGGTGACGACCTCGACCGTTCGCTACACCTGGCGGCCCGGTTGCCCGGTCGCACCGAGTCAGCTCAGGCTCATCCGGCTCCGCTACTACGGCTTCGACCACGAGAGCCACGTCGGGCGGATCATCGTGAACGCCTCCGTCGTGGATGCTGTCATCAAGGTCTTCGGACTGCTCTACGCGGCACGGTTCCCCATCCGTCGGATGGTGCCGGTGGATGCCTACCACGGTCAGGACCCCGCCTCCATGGCGGCGGACAACACGTCGGGGTTCAACTGCCGGAGGGCCGTGGCGCCGGGTCCGCCGCAGTGGTCGGTGCACGCCTACGGCGAGGCCATCGACGTGAACCCCGTCGAGAACCCCTACATCGACGCGGAAGTGGTGATGCCGGCGGCCGGAGCGACGTTCGTCGACCGCGCGAAGGTGCGTCCGGGCATGGCCGTCCCGGGAGGGACGCTCGTCGAGGCCTTCGCCTCGGTCGGCTGGTACTGGGGCGGACGCTGGACGAGCTCCCCCGACTACCAGCACTTCTCGTCGACCGGTGGCTGACGCGACCGGCGCCACAGCGCCTGCGCGATGAGAACGGTCGCGACCAGTGCCCGCCTGGCGAGATGGCTTGTGCCGCTCGCGCTCGCGCCGGTGCTCGCGGTCCTCGGCCCGGCCCCGGGCCCGACGGTCGCCGCTGCGTCCGCCGCGGCGACCTCCCCGTGCGGCGCGAACCTCGGTGACAGCCTGCGTTCGACGGGCGACGCCTCCCAGCTCGTCATTGTCGAGGCGCCCGCGGACTCGTCGACGACGGCGACGGTGACGCTGTGGCACCGGGCGAACGGCTGCTTCACCCAGGTCGGCGGACCTTGGCCGGCGCGTCTCGGCTGGCACGGGCTGTCGAGCCACCACGTGGAGGGGGACGGCACGACCCCGGTCGGAGCGTTCGGGATCGGGCCCGAGATGTACGGGGTGGTGCCCGATCCCGGGCTCGCCTACCGCTACCACCAGCTGGTCTGTGGCGACTGGTGGGACGAGGACCCGGCGACGCCGAGCTACAACCTCTTCGTCCACGTCCCGTGCGGCACACGGCCACCCTTCGGCGGCGGCAGCGAGGCGCTCTGGACCGAGACAACCGCGTACCGCTACTTCGCCGTGATCGAGTACAACACCGCGCCGATCGTGCCTGGCAGGGGATCGGCGATCTTCCTCCACGTCTCGACGGGAGGGTCGACGAACGGTTGCGTCAGCCTGGACGAGCCCGAGCTCGTCCACACGCTGCGGTGGCTCCGCCCGGCCGAACGCCCCCTTGTCGTGATCGGCACGACGGCAACGCTTCGCGACCTGTAGCGAACAACCCTCGGAGCGGGGCGAGCCCCGTCGTGCGGTCTCGCAGACCACACTGGTGCTCGCTTCGTCATTGGGGGGACTGCGAACATGTTGGCCTTGCTGGCGATCGGGATCGTCGCCGGCCTCATCACTGGGATCTCACCGTGCATCCTGCCGGTCCTTCCGGTCGTCCTCGTCGCCGGAGCAACCCCGGCGACGCCGGACGCCGGGCACCGACGCAGCAGACGACCTATCGCCGTCGTCGCCGGTTTGGTCCTCAGTTTCGCCACGTTCACCCTCGCCGGATCGGCGCTGCTCAGCGCCCTCGACTTGCCACAGGACCTGCTGCGCGACGCGGGACTCGCCATCCTCGGGCTCGTCGGACTCGGGCTGGTCGTGCCGCCGCTCGGGGCGCTCGTCGAGCGCCCCTTCGCCCACCTCCGGGCGCGCCCGCCTCGCGGCACGACGAGCGGCTTCGTCCTCGGCGTCGGGCTCGGGCCGCTGTTCGTCCCCTGTGCCGGTCCCGTTCTCGCCGCGATCACGGCCGTGGCGGCGACCCGCCATTTCGGGCCGGGCGCGATCGCCCTCACGCTCGCGTTCTCGGTCGGCGCCGCCGTACCCCTGCTTGCCGTGGCGGTCGCCGGCGACCAGCTCGTCGGGCGGGTGCGCGCGCTGCGACGACGCGCCGGCCCCGTCCGACGGGCCGGAGGTGTCGTCCTCATCGCGATGTGCGTCGTCCTCGCGACCAACCTCACCGAGGGACTGCAACGGCTCGTTCCCGGGTACACGAACACGCTCCAGAACGAGGTCGAGGGAACGACGTTCACCCGTAACCAGCTCGCTGCCGTCCGGGGTGTGCCGGAAGCAAACCTCGGCGACTGCGCGGCGAACGCGCCAATGCTCGCGGACTGCGGGGCTGCTCCAGCCTTCACCGGGATCACCGCATGGCTGAACACCCCGCACGACGCGCCGCTCTCGCTCGCCGGCCTGCGCGGAAAGGTCGTGCTCGTCGACTTCTGGACGTACTCGTGCATCAACTGCCAGCGCGAGCTGCCGCACGTCGAGGCGTGGTATCAGCGCTACCGCCGCGACGGTTTGGTCGTCGTCGGCGTCCACACGCCCGAGTTCGCGTTCGAGCACGTCGTTTCCAATGTCGCCGCCGTGGCGCGACAGCTCCACGTCGACTTCCCGATCGCGATCGACGACAACTACGCCACGTGGGACGCCTTCCGGAACGACTACTGGCCCGCCGAGTACCTGATCAACGCCGCCGGCGAGCTGCAGTACCTCGCGGTCGGCGAGGGCGACTACGCCCACACCGAGTCGCTCATCAGGAAGCTTCTCCACCAGGCCAACCCCGCGGTGAAGCTCCCGCCGCCGACCGACGTGCCCGACCTCACACCGACCGAGACGCCAAACATGCCGATCACGCCCGAGACCTACCTCGGATACGACTACTACGGAAGCAGCCCTCAGGACGTCATCGAAGGCGAGACTCCCGCCCTCGGCGTCGCAACGAAGTACGCGTTCCCGTCCGACGAGTACTCGCACGGCTTCGAGCTCTCGGGAGTCTGGACGATCGGTCACGAGGAGATGACCGCCGGACGCGGCGCGAAGATCCGCTTCGTGTTCGAGGGCCATGACGCGTACCTCGTGACCGCCGGACGCGGCTCGCTCAGCGTGCAGGTGAACGGCACCGTCGCAAAGACAATCAAGGTGGACGGGATCCCCCGCCTCTACACGCTCGTGTCTGGCCGTTCCTACAAACGAGAAACGCTCGTCGTCTCGGCGAGCCCGGGGATCCGGGCCTACGACATCACGTTCGGCTGACCCGCACCGCGGACTGCGAGAAGCTCAGGCACAACGGTCGCAACCCTTTCGCGCCACCGGGCTGCGCGGCGCGAGACCCCTACCTGACGCCCGCGCCACCGGGATCGGCCCGGCCGCCATGAACTCGTGAAGCGCCGCGGGAGCCTCGTTTGCCGGGCTGTACGGCGGTAGCCTGTCGGCATGCTGGTTTGTAACACCGGCAGGATCGAGCGGTTCGCATGAAGATCCGACGTACTAACCGCGCGCGCACTCGACCGCCGTCCGACCAAGACGCGACGGCGCCCGTGAATCCGCCCCAGGGGGCGGAGGACCCCGGGGCGATGCCCTGGAGCGACCTCCCGCAGTCATACGCGACGATCGGATTCGACGGCAACGGCAACCTACAAGGAGACGGGCTCGGGGAGATCGTCCACCTCGGCGTGCACGACGTCGCAGACAAGACGACGCTGAGGCTCGGGGACCTCCTCATCGGCCGGGGTCTCGTCACCGAGATGCAGGTCAACGAAGCGCTCATGAAGCAGCGGGAGAGCGGCGGCCGCCTCGGGCAGATCCTCGTCGACATGGGTGTCCTCGGAGAACGCGGCCTCGTTGACGCTCTCGCCTGGAAGTTCGACATGCCCGAGTGCGACCTGCGTACGCAGATCCCCCAGAAGGGCGCGCTCGAGCTCGTCCCGGAGGAAACGGCCCGCGCGCAGCTCGCGCTGCCGGTCTCGCTGAGCGGCGACATCATCTTCGTGGCCGTCGCCGAGCCGAGCTCGGAACTCCAGGAGCTTCTCGAGGCGATCACCCGAAAAGAAGTGCACCTGATGATCGTGCCGCTGAGCGACGTCCGCCAGGCGATCGACTCGAACTACGGCGCGCTCGGTGGGGTTACCGGCCTCGTCGAGGTGTTCCAGACGATCGAGGGAGGCCGGCGAGGACGGCCGGAACCTCCGAAGGCCGAGGTCGTCGCCGACGACGCCCCCGTCGTGCAAGTGGTCAACCGCATCCTCACCCAGGCGTTGCGTGACCGGGCGTCCGACGTCCACATCGAGCCCCAAGAGAGTGCGGTGCGCGTCCGCTACCGCATCGACGGCGTGATGAAAGAGATGCTCGTGCTCCCGGTGGCGATGGGCATCGGCCTCGTGAACCGCATCAAGATCATGGCGGAGATGAACATCGTCGAACGCCGCCGGCCCCAGGACGGCCAGTTCACGGCGGCGGTCGATGACAAGTCGATCGACGTGCGCGTGTCCACGCTCGCCACGATCTGGGGCGAGAAGTGCGTCATGCGAATCCTCGACAAGACACGATCGGTATTGCGCCTGGAGCATCTCGGGATGCCGGCGTCCGTCTGCGAGAGGTTCTCGGGAATCATCCGCGCCCCGTTCGGCATGGTGGTGTGTGCGGGACCGACGGGCAGCGGCAAGACGACGACGCTCTACGCGGCGCTGAATGAGCTGAACGATCCGACGCGCAACATCATGACGATCGAGGACCCCGTCGAGTACGTCTTCTCGTCGATGAACCAGATCCAGACGAACGAGCAGGCGGGTCTGACCTTCGCGACCGGGCTGAAGTCGATCCTGCGCCAGGACCCGGACGTCATCCTCGTCGGCGAGGTCCGGGACGTCTAAACTGCGCGCATCGCCGTACAGTCGGCGATGACCGGGCACCTCGTTCTCTCGTCGTTGCACGCGACGGACACGGTGACCGCCCTGCTCCGCTTCTACGACATGGGGATCGAGCCCTTCCTCATCGCGGCCTCCGTCATCGCCGTCGTGAGCCAGCGACTCGTGCGGCGGATCTGCCCCGCGTGCAAGACGCGATACACGCCGTCTCCGGAAGAGCGCCTCTATTACGACGAGACGAACGGGCCCGAAAAGACCGTGTTCTATCGCGGCGAGGGATGCAACTTCTGCGCCCAGACCGGGTATCAGGATCGCATCGGTGTCTACGAGCTCTTGGAGATCACATCGGGGATCAAACGCCTCATCATCGAAGCGGGCACACACGAGGAGTTACGCGTCGCCGCGCAGGAGCAGGGGATGCGCACCTTGCGCCAGGAGGCCATCGACCTCGTCGCGCAGGACGTCACGACCGTGTCCGAAGTCGTCCGCAGCATCTACACGCTGTAACGGGGACGCGCGTGGCCCGTTACTCGTTCAAGGCGATCGACCAGTACGGCAAGTCCGTCTCCGGCGTGCTCGCCGCGCCCTCGGTCGGCGCGGCGCACCTCATGGTCGTCGCCCGCGGGCTCCAGCCCGTCTCGGTCGAGGAGAAGACGAGCGTCCTCCAATACGAGGTCACGAAGAAGAAGGTTCCCCGCGAGGAGGTCATGCACTTCTCGCGCCAGCTCGGCGTCTTCGTGAAGGCTGGAATCCCGATCATCGACTCGCTCGAGATCATCGAGGGCGAGTCGACCAACAAGCTTTTCAAGAAGGTGCTGGCGGACATGATCGAGTCCCTGGCCGCCGGCGACACGTTCGCTCTCGCGGCAGAGGCGCACCCTGAGGCGTTCCCGCCGTACTACGTGGGCATGCTCTCGTCGGCCGAGCTCTCCGGGAACCTCGACGTCGTTCTTTCCCAGCTCTCCGACTACATGGAACGGGATGCCGACGCCCGAAGCAAGGTCACCGCGGCGATGATCTACCCGTCGATCGTTCTCGGCATGTCGCTCGTGACGGTCGTCGTCCTCGGCGTTTTCGTGATGCCGCGGTTCAAGACGTTCTTCCAGTCGCTCCACGCGAGCCTCCCCCTCCCGACCAGGATGCTCATCTCCGCCACGAACTTCGTGGAGGCCAACTGGTACATCATCTTCGGGGTGATCTTCGCGATCGTGCTGGCCATCGCGGTCACCTTCCGCTCGAAGAAGGGTCGGGCGCGCATCGACTCCTTCGTACTTCAGATCCCGGTCATCGGGGATCTCATCGAGCACGTCCTCGTGGAACGGATCTGTCGGGTCCTGGCCTCGATGCTCCAGGCCGGCGTGGCGCTCCCCGAGGCGATGACGGTCACCTCGGAATCCGTGTCGAACGCGGTCTACAAGCGTGGGCTCGATACGATCCGGGACGAGATGCTCGAGGGGCGGGGCCTGGCGGAACCCGTCGCGAGCAGTCAGCTCTTCCCGAGCGCTGCCCGCCAGATGATGCGCGTCGGGGAGGAGACCGGGACGCTTGACGAGCAGCTGACGGTCGCGGCCCAGTACTACGCCCGGGAGCTCGACGCGAGGATCAAGAAGTTCACGAGCCTGTTCGAGCCCGCGATCATCATTGTCATGGGCGTCATCGTCGGTTTTGTCGCCGTCGCCCTCATCTCCGCGATGTACGGCATCTACCGCCAGGTGAAGATCACGTAGGTCGCCAACATCCAAGGGCACCTGGCTGTCGGCGAGTTCGTCATCGGCCGCCCGTGTCGTCGGCCGCGTGATAGGGACTGGGCTCACGGACTCGGACCGAGTCCGCGCAAGAGACCGCCGACAAATCGTTTATAGCCGCGGCGCCTTTGCGCCACGAATCTCCTCCTATCCCCTTTATGAGAGGGACTGGTGCTGGTCGGGATCCGCGTCATCGACTGCGCCGAGATCGCCCAGATGGCCTGTACACGCGCCGGCGGATGACTCAAATTGCCCAATCCCTGTGGGCCACATGAACTGAAATCCGCCACTCTCCGCATGACCAGGGCTACCCTTCGCGAGTAGCCCGTAAGAGCCATCGATCTGAGGAAAGGTACCAGCCATCATGTTCGACCGTTACCGCGATATGCGCAGAGCAAAGATTGAAGGACTCGATCAGCAAGGATTCACCCTGATCGAACTTCTCATCGTCATCATCATCATGGGCATCCTCGCTGCCGTCGTCGTCTTCGCCCTCGGCGGCGTCACGGGTTCCAGCGCCGTGGCCGCGTGCAACACTGACGTCAAGACCGTCGAGGTCGGCGTCCAGGCGTACGAGGCGGACTCCACCATCAACCCGAGCGCCGTCCCACCGCCGACGATCGCATCCATGCTGACGACCGGCACCAACGGCGCCAACGCACCCCTGCGGAGCTGGCCGAGCAACAGTTCCTACTACTACGTGGGACTCGCCATTTCGGCTACCACGGTCAACTACATCAACACCGCCGGTACCGAGACGTCCCTGGCCACCTTCACCGGCCTGACGCCAGGCCAGGTCTTCGTCGACGCCGGTAACCCTCCGCTGGCAGTCGGGACCGCCGCCAATTGGCACAACTACGACTCCTACACCGTAAGCGGCGGCGCGAACGTCTGCTCGCTCGCCTAGGTAGGCAGCATTCTTGATCCGATCTCAGATCGAGGACGGAAGGGGTCCGGCGAACAGCCGGACCCCTTTTCGTCTCTTCCGGACGGCATCGAAAAGGCGGCACTAGACAAATGGTGAACGTTGACACTTCTGCGATCGATCCGTGGCTCGAGCTTCTCTGGGACCGCAAGGGCTCTGACCTGTTGCTCACTGCAGGATCTCCCCCGCGGGTGCGACTCGACGGGGCACTCGTGCCGATCCAGGGTGTGCCGGAGATGACACCAAACGTCATCGACGGCGTGATTCGCGCTCTGCTCCTTCCGGTCCAGTACGAGAGCTTCGTAAAGAACCGGGACGTCGACTTCGCGATCTCGTGGCAGGCCCGCGCCCGGATGCGCGGCAGTGCCTTCAATCAGCGCGGCAGTCCGGCGCTCGCCCTGCGCATGATCCCGATGCAGATCCCGAGCTTCGAGGAGCTCCAACTGCCCTCGGTCATCTCGTACCTCGCAAATCTGCCGCGGGGATTCGTCCTCGTGACGGGACCGACCGGTTCCGGAAAGTCGACGACGCTCGCGTCGATCATCGACTACATCAACGAGAACCGGGCCGTCCACGTGCTGACAATCGAAGACCCCATCGAGTACCTCCACCACCACAAGAGGGCGGTCGTCAACCAGCGCGAAGTCGGCGTCGACACCCCGTCGTTCGAGCGCGGCTTGCGCGCCTCACTGCGCGAGGACCCCGACGTCATGCTCATCGGCGAAATGCGCGACCTCGAGTCGATCTCGATCGCGCTCACGATGGCGGAGACCGGCCACCTCGTGTTCGGCACCCTGCACACCTACGACGCGCCTCAGGCGATCGACCGGGTGATCGACGTGTTTCCGGCCGACAAGAAGGACCTCATTCGTATCCAGCTCGCCGGATCGCTCGCCGCGGTCGTCGCGCAGCGGCTCGTCAACCGTGTCGACGGTGGACGGGTCGGGGCGTTCGAGGTGCTGCTCGCCAACAACGCCTGTCGGTCGCTCGTGCGTGAGGGCAAGACCTACCAGCTCCGCAACGTGATCTCCACGAGCCAGCGCGAGGGCATGCAGACGCTCGAGATGAGCCTTATCGAGCTCATCAGCGCCGGCACGATCACCTACGACGCCGCCCTCGAGGTGTCGATGTATCCCAAGGACCTTGCGCGCGCCGTGGCGTAGGACGCGGATCGGGTAAGCACCATCCCGCTGGGATACGCACCACGCGTCCGTCGCCACCGCAAGCTCGCCTCGCAATGACGGGAACGTGTCGCGCGGCCGTCCGGCCACGAGGATCCACATGGCAACGAAGATCCGGAGTGCGACGAACGGTCCGGACAGTGAGCACGTTGATGTCGACCGAGCGAAGATAGATCGAATGGCTTCCCCGGCCGAGCACGCGCCACGCCCGCTCAGGCGCGGATGGCACGCCGTGGCCGCGATCGTCGCCTACGCCGTGCTCGCCGTTCTCGCGTTCCTTCCCGTTCTCCCCCTCGACGACAGTCGCATCGTGGCACGCCTTCCGTCCGACACCATCGCCGTCGGTTGGTTCCTCGCCTGGCCGACCTACGCCTTGGCCCACGCGCACAGCGTGCTCTTCACAAGCTGGATCGACTACCCGACGGGCGTCAACCTCGCCGTGAACCAGTCGATGCCGCTGCTCGGCGTCGTCATGACTCCCGTGACACACCTCTTCGGCCCGTTCGCCACGATCAACCTGACGCTGTATCTCGGGTTCGTCGTGTCGGCGCTCGCGATGTTCATCGTGCTCCGCCGGTTCTGCCGACGCGACCTGGCGGCGTTCATAGGCGGTCTCCTCTACGGGTTCTCGCCGTTCGTCGTCGCCCACAGCTCGGTCAACCAGGACTTCACCTTCGCTCCGTTGCCGCCGCTCATCCTCCTCGCCGTCTTCGAGCTCGCCGGCGACAAGAACCCCCGGATCCTGCGGACGGGCTCGCTTCTCGGTGTCGCCCTCGCGGCGCAGCTCTACCTCAACCCCGAGATGACCGCCGACACCGTCGTCGTCGCCTGCGGCACCGTCGTCGTCTGCGGCGCCGTCGCGGTCCGGCAGATCGGGCGCGCGAGAGCCCTCCGGTTCCTCCGCGGCTGTGGCGTCGCGGCGATCGTCGCGGGAGTTCTGTCGGCGCCGTTCCTCTGGTACTACTTCGCCGGACCCCAGAACCTCGGGGGGTCGGTCCTCCCGATGTCCCTCGGTGTTTTCCACACCGACCTCGCCGGGCTCGTGACGCCCGGCCGGAACCAGCTGCTCGGCCCGACGGGCGTGAACGCGACCGGGAACGAGTTCATGGCGGGGATGACCAACGAGATCGGCACCTATCTCGGCGTGCCCCTCCTCGTCGGCTTGGTCTGGTTCGTCGCGCGCCATTGGCGCATCCGCGTCGTCGCGGCGAGCGCCGTGACGTTCGTCGTCGCGCTCGTGCTCTCCCTCGGCCCCCAGCTCTACTTCGACAACCACGCCCTCGGAATACCGCTCCCGGACCGGATCCTCGACAACCTGCCCGTCCTCGACCGGCTCGAGAGCACCCGTTACTTCCTCCTCGTCGACCTCGCCGCGGCGGTGATCCTCGCGATCGGCCTCGACCACGTGCTCCGGGAGTGGAACCCCCGCGAGTCCGTCACGCGGCACCTGCGTGCCGACCGGGCGCGTCTCGCCGGCGGTCTCCTCCTCGCCGGGGCGCTGCTCTTCCCGCTCATCCCGCGCTGGCCGTACCCTTCGGAGCAGATCGGCGTCCCGGGCTACTTCACCGGCCCGTCGGTCCATCGCATCGCCGAGGGGGCGGTCGTCCTCACCTACCCGTACGCCGAGCCGGACAACGTCACCGCCGAGATCTGGCAGCTCGCTTCGGGATTCCGGTTCCGCCTCGCCGGGGGGTACGCCTATGTCGCCAACAACGGGGGCCAGTCCTTCGGCAACCCGCCGATTCACCCCGCGACGCTCGTCGAGCTCCTGCGGGGGGCGTACGTCGGCTACCTCTGGCGCCCCCCCGAGACCGAGGCGACTTATCGCGCGCTCCGCGCGGGCCTCCACGAGGCGCACATCGACGATTTCGTCATGACGATGCACGGTGCGGACCCCGGCCTCGTCCGAGCCGAAATGACTGCCGCCCTCGGACGCCGACCGGTCGCCGTCGGGGGCGTCCTCGTCTGGTACGACGTGCCACGCGATCTGGCGAGGATGGCGCGAGCGGCGCATTGATCCTCCCGGGGCGACGTCGGGCCCGCCCGGTGCTCAGTGGACGTGGAAAGGACGCAGAAGACCGGAGCCGGCGAGGACGGCGATCTCGGTGCCGAGCGCGAGGAACGGCCCGAAGGAAACCCGTGTCGCCAGGCGGGCGCGTCCCACCGCGATCAGTCCGATCCCGACCGCCGCGCCGAAAAAGCAGGCCAGGAAGAAACCCGCGAGCACATATCCGACTCCGAGCCAGCCGAGCGAAAGCCCGAGAACGGGAGCCAGCCGGACGTCGCCGAAGCCAAGCAGGCGCGGGCTGGCGGCGTTGATCGCGAAGAACAGGCCGAACCAGGCCGCGGCGCTGCATACCGCGATGATGAGCCGGTGCCAATCGCCGGTTTCAACCGACGCGACGAGAACGAGCACGCCGACCGTGACCGTCACGACGTAGACGATCCGCTTCGGCAGAACCTGGCGTTCGAGGTCGATCGCCGCCAGCACGATCAGTCCGGCGGCGAGGACCACGTAGGCCGGCAACGGCCAGACGACTCCGAAACGCGCCGCGGTCCCGGCGAAAAGGCCCGCAGTGAGGGTCTCGACGATCGGGTACTGGGCGGAGATCGGCGCCCGGCAGCTCCGGCACCGCCCCCGGAGCACGAGATACGACACGACGGGAATGTTGTCGAACCAGGCGAGCGTCGCTCCGCAGGCCGGACAGCGCGAGCGGGGCTCGACAATCGACTCGCCGCGGGGCACCCGGTAGATGACGACGTTGAGGAACGACCCGATGACGAGGCCGAAAAGGCCGAGTCCCGCGACGAGGGCAGCGAACACGATCCGTCAGCCCTCCTGATCCCGACGCCCAGCACATACGACGGGTTCAGCCCGGCTTCGGCGAACTCCGCCGCACGCCGGCCGCCGCGGCGTGCCCCGCTGCACCTCCCGATTGCCACTCATCCGCGGCCGCGACTCCGATCGCTCGGTCGGTCCGGTTCGCGCGCCACTAGGACGTGTACGTGAAGATCGGTAAGTACTGGCTCGTGCCCCCTGCCGTCGTCACGGTGATGTAGTACGTCGGCACCTGTTTCCCCCACGGTGGAGACACGGTGATCGTCGAGGACGTGATCGCCGTCGGCGTGGCGCTCAGGACCCTGTCGCCGCTGAGGACCGTGCCGTTGTTCTCCGGGGTGAAAGCGACCGTCGCGCCGGTCAGGAACCCTGTTCCGAGGATCGTCACCGCCGTACTCGTCGAACCCGACGTGGGCGAGATGGACGAACAGATCGGGATCAACGGCGTATAGGTGAAGACGCCGTTGTTGCCGGTCGCGCTCGTTCCCGCGGACGTCGTCACCGTCACGAAGTAGCAGAAGTTTGTCGAACTGCCCTGGCAGAACGAGCCCCCGACCACCCCCGGCGAGACCGCGGTGATCGTCGTGGAACTGTTCACCGTCACGTACTGGGAAGCGAGGACCGTTCCGCCGGTCACGACGGCGCCGTTCAGTTCCTGGACAAATTGGACGGTCGCGCCGGTGAAGAAACCCGCCCCGGTGATGGTCACCGCGTCACCGCCGGCGATCGTACCCGTGGCGGGACTCAGACCGGTGACCGTCGGAACCACCATCGTGTTCGTGAAGACGTCGTTGGCGCTGTACGCGCTCGTCCCCGATGGCGTCGTGACGGTCACGTAGTACATGGACCCTTCGATCGTCGCAGGCGCCACCGCGGTGATCGACGTCGACGAATTCACTGCCACGCTCGAGGCCGACAGCACCACGTTGTCACTGGTGGGGGCACTGCCGGACTCCTCCACGAAGTTGACGGTGGCGCCGGTGACGAACCCGGTCCCCGTAATTGTCACCGACGTGCCACCACTGATCGAGCCTGACGCGGGATTGATACCGGTGACAGTCGGCACGGTCGGTGACCACAACCAGCTGTCCGTGATCATGCCGGTGCCGCAATAGAGGTAGCAGGGCTCAGACGAGGGCGCGCTGACGCCCGCGGGGTAGTCGTCATAAGAGACGACCGCCTGGAGGTACGGACTCGCCGCGCACGTGAGGGCGGGGACTCCGTCGAGACAGGCCGAGAACGTCACGGTCCGGGTGCTCGCGCTCGTCGGGTTCCAAGCCGTGCTGCACCAGACGTCCATCGAGACGCCATCCGTCGTCAGCTCGGACTTCGGTCCGCTCCCCCAGCAGTAGCTCGGCGGGGAAGCGTTCAGGGTCTGGGCGAGCAACGTACTCGTGTTGCCCGTCGGTGCGCTCGGAGAGTCATACGCGTAACGGATGCTGTTGATCGCCAGATCGGTCGCGCTTCTCGCCGCGTACTGCTCCGATCGAACCGACTGGAAGATCTGGGAGCTGCGCAGGTCGCCGGTGAGGTCGGTTGTCAATACGGCGACGACCATCGCCCCGACAACCAAGAAGACGAGTGCCAGTACGAGGATCGACCCGGATTCGTCGCGTCCGCAAGTCCGCGGATCGCGAGCGGATCTCCTCGACCCGCGCCCACGGCCGTGGAGCCATGTCCTTCGCACGTCGCTCACTGCATCACCCATCGCCTCGTGTATCTCACATCACCACTCAGTTGACCATCACGATCTGCGACCAACTCAGGCTCCGTCAGTCGGTGAGAACGACGCACTCGTCCCGCTAATCAACGTCCCGCTCGAGGCCGTCAGGGTATAGGGCGTGCCCGCGGTGCCGGTGAATGTGCAGCCTGTCACCGTCACGACGCCCGATGACGCCGTCAGGCCCCCACATGACGACAACGTCCCGCCCGAGGCCACCAAGGTGATCGCCGACGAGAACGAAGTCACCACGTAGCCGCTCTCGTTCTCCACCTTCACCACGGGCTGGGTCGAGAAGGCCGCTCCCGACACCCCCGCCACCGGTGAAGTGGTGAAGACGAGCTTGTACGCTGTGATGCCGCTGGCCGTCGGTGTAAAGGACGCACTCGTCGCCGACGTCAGCCCCGTGTATGACGCCGTCAGGGTGTAGCTCGTGCCTGCGGTGCCGCTGAATTTGCAGCTTGACACCGTCACGACGCCCGATGACGCCGTCAGGCCCCCACACGACGACAACGTCCCGCCCGAGGCCGTCAAGGTGATCGCCGACGAGAACGAAGTCACCACGTTGCCGTAGGCGTCCTCGACGGTCACCTTCGGCTGGGTCGAGAAGGTCGCTCCCGTCCCCGCCGCCACTGGTGAGGTGGTGAACACGAGCTGGGTGGCGGTGCCGGCGGTGACGTTGAACGCAGAGCTGTTGGCCGTGGTCAGGGACCCGTCGGTGGCGTGCAGCTCGTAGCCGACACCGGCGGTGTTGATCTCACAGCCGGTG
>Ga0181533_1000849_pt1 | contig 40978 bp, 43 predicted proteins | sample PEATcosm2014_Bin_45_FD_119772 | JGI IMG/M metagenome (GOLD analysis project Ga0181533, IMG submission 119772) | Peatland microbial communities from MTU Mesocosm Facility, Houghton, MI, USA - PEATcosm2014_Bin11_60_metaG | ecosystem: Environmental > Terrestrial > Soil > Wetlands > Peat | place...
AGGCCGTCGCCTTAAGGATAAGTGAGCGGAGGCAGGGCGCGGAACTGAAACGGGGGGAAGGGATCATGGGGGCCCGTTGGGGGGGGGGCGTGCTGCGGTTGGCCGATTTCGAACCGTGGATTTCTACGGTTGCGAGGCCACGTTCAACGGAGTCACCGGACCCGGACCGATCAGTGACGCCGCCTGGCAGTACGACGCGCTGACCATGGAGACCAACGGCAAGACGCCGGTTACCAAGGCCCTGCCTTCGGCGTTGGGGTCGGGCGGCGAGGCCTTCTCGATCGCCTGGAAGCACCAGTAATCCATAGGGCCGCGGGCGCGGCGATGCAGGCGCGCCGATTGCCGAATGACGAAGGCGAATGGAGCAGTGGCCGACCGCGCTTTTCCGAGCCTTTTCTTTCGCGCCGCCCATCAGCATGGCATGTTGGCGGACTACGGCAACCTGTGCTGCCGCGTCCCTTCGGAACGGATAGCCCGAGGCGCCCCGCCACGTCGCCGATCTCAATCAACCGCGTTTCCATCTCAGCCCACCTCCAGTATCACTTACGTCAGCGCAAGCGCCGTTGCGATACTGGAAGTTTAGAGCACGATAATGGCAAGAGGAAGAAGGGAGTTGGCAGGACTGCCAAGATACAAGGAAGACGTTGGAATGACGGGCAGATTCTTATTGGCAGAAATTGGCAGGGGTTCTACTTTGACTGCCGATATTTATTGTAGGCGCGCGCCTTCTGCAAGACGTGTTTCAAGTGTTGTTCTGATATACCCTTCGATTGTGCAAAAGCTTTCCGCCCCATGCTAGACGATCTGGCATTGTATTCTTTTGCTAGTCGTTTTTCGTTTGCCGTCGGGCGCGGAACCTTCGCCGATTTAGCCGCGCCGCGCCCCTTTTGCTTCAGGTCATCGTAAACGAAGCGGTCCATTATGTCTCTTTCCAAAACGCTCAGGGCGATAACGGCGTCATCCAGGAGGGCCGAGAGCTCATGCGTTGGCGGCTGTCGTGCGCCGTGTCCGAGGGCGTGTAAAGTCGAAGCGGCCTTATAAATCTCTCGTAACGGTGTGGGGTCAATCTTGGGGAACCGTGCGCCGAGAACACTCACTAAGAGGCGCGTCTTGCCCCAAAAGCCTGCGCGCATGTCCCCAGGACTTGCGGCGTGGTGTGGGTCGTAGCGCCCGCCCTCAATTTCGCTCAACTCTTCTAGTGCATCGGTTATCCAATCTTGAATGGCACAGTGGATTCTCTCGTCTTCTTTTCTTCCGTACCCTGGCATTTGTTGTACTCGCCTTCCACTCTCGCAGGGAAAACAGCGGGGGCGGCAGGCCGTGCGAGTGCGGCCCTGTTAGCTATCCATTGCCGCCCGGTGCGCTACGCAGTCTAGTCATTGATCGGCTTCAATGGCGACTCCCAGGTTTTTTGCCCGGGCAGTCACGGGACCAGCTTGCACCCGCAATGTCCGCAAATACGTGCTTCCTTGTGAATCAACTCGTAACAATCGGGACATTGCACATGCGTAGCAGGCGAAGCGTTCGCCAGTTTACTGACAAGGAAGGAGCCGGTCCAGAGCACGGCGCAGCTCAGGGTAAGCGCATGACCGGCCTCAGCCTTATCGCGAAAGAACTCCACGACTGCGAGGTATCCCATGAAAGCAGCGGCCACGCTGAGGCGATTGATTCTCCAGGTGCAACCCACAGCAATGAGCGTCGCTGTGAGAATAAGAAATCCAAAGGCAAGCCCCGCAAGCTCAGCAGGGCTGATATCCGAGTTGTAAAAAAATGAAATGGTCCATACCGCGCCAAAAGCACAAAGGAAAACACACAGCAGCCAGGGCGGAGCCGCCGCAACACGTTGGGAATTCGATTCCTCAGCTTGACTTCTTCGCCGGGGGATGAGCCAGTGATAAAGCCGGTAACCGCCGTAGACAACTGCCGCAAAAAACGTCAAGCTAAAACCTCCACTGATGGCCTCCGAAGGGGCGTATGACTCAAGAAAAACTGACCCCAGACACATTGTCCCAAAGAGCCCGCCCGAGCATATTGCCACGATGCCCAGAGTGCGCCCAAGCTTTGCCGGGTCAGTCGCATCGAGGCGACGTTGCCTGTTGGCGAGAATCACCGCCGCGATCCCCGGCAACACCCCTAAACCGAATATGAACCCCGTCGCCAGCCCCACTATTCCAAGCCCTATGCTCAATCGCCTCATCGCAGCCGCGCTTACCGTTTGCCGTTGCGCATCTAAGGGCCGTATCCGCTCCGCTTCCGCTGCCTCGGCTTCGCGTCGAAATTCGCGCTTTGTCCGCTCCAATTCTTCAGGGCGCAGCTTTTCTTCTCTCTGGCTAATGCGCTCGGCTTCCTCCTGTCGGCGCTCTTCTTCCTTGCGTATTTGCTCGGCTTCTTTCCGCCGGCGCTTTTCTTCCCCCTCCGTCTCCGCCTTCCGCTTCAGTTTCTCCCGCAAGGAAGCGTCTTGTTCCCTTGTCGGTACAGTGAAAGCAACCCCGCACAGACTGCACTTACTCACCTTGCCGATGCCCTCGGCCGAAATGCCCACCTCTTTGTAACAACTCGGACAAAGAAATTTGTGCCAGGCCATAGCCCGCCCTCCATTCAACCGTGCGGCCCCGGTTGCAATCCGTTGCCGCCCCGTGTGCGCTCAGCGCTTCCTTACTTCCACTCGCCAACCTTATAGCCAAGCTCCTGAGCTATACCGACGTGTTCATGGTCAAAGTGCTCAAGAGCTTGCATGGCTTCAGCCGCTTTCTGCCGCGCCAGGAACGCCGGCCTAAATGTGGGGAGTGATTTCTGAATCTCTTCGTCCGCCGCAGCCTGTGCTTGTTTATACTCCTGGCTGTCCTTGCTGTGGCCAAACGCCGTGACGGAATGGATATTGAGTTCCGCAATCACGCCACGATCTAGAGCGGTCTGATAAGCCGGGTCATTCGTCGCCGCGTCAAGCTCCGCAACGGCGATCTTACACTGGTCCATAAGGCGCAAGCGCTCTGCCATCAAGCCGCGATGATATAGAATGCAGATAACCGTTGTGACCAATGCAACCGCGGCCGTCGCCGATAAAATCACCCATGGATTCTTCCAGGGCGCGGCCGCTCCCGGCGTCACGAATGCCTTTATAGGTGCCAGCATTTTTTCGTCTCTTGCGGCGTCGGCTTGCTGTTGCTCCTCTAGGCGCTTCCTCCGTTCCGCTTCTTCCCTTTTTCGTTCCTCTTCTTGAAGACATAGCTTTTCTTCCTTCTGGCGAATGCGGTGGGCTTCCGCCTGTCGGGGCTCTTCTTCCTTCCGTGTTTTTTCAGCCTCTTTCCGGCGGCGCTTTTCTTCCGCCTCCGCCTCCCCGTGCCGCTTCAGTTTCTCCCGCAAGGAAGCGTCTTGCGCACTTGTCGGTACAGTGAAAGAAACCCCGCACAGGTTGCACTTACTCACCTTGCCGACGGCCTCGACCGAAATGACCACCTCTTTGTAGCAATTCGGACAAAGAAATTTGTGCCAAGCCACAGCTTGCCCCCTCCTTTCTGGGAAGAAATCGGGAGCGTCAACCGGCCCGCTCCCGTCAAGCAGGCCCGCTACAGCCCCTTAAGAGAAAGCAGACACGGCGCCGCTGCCGAAAAGGGTAGCACCGGCCAGTGCCTTGCTATCTCTCTTAAGTTCCGTCCATAGGGCCGGAAGTAGTTGTTTGCTTGACTAGACACCAAAGCTCTGAGTCGAGCTTTTCAGCATGTTGTCATTGCGTTACGCTCTGTCGAAAAGCTCTCCTTCAGCAGTGAGCGAAGTCCAACGGCTCTTCGTGTCGTCGTGGTGAGCGCGCGGCCTCTTGAGGAAATCTCCGGCTCTGCGCTGTACATGTTTCGACTTGTTCAGGCGTTCGGGGCGGCTTTGGGCGGAGAGAGGACTATGGCTTCGGACGCCTCAGCCGACCAGACGCACACTCGGTTGCGCCCTTGCCGCTTGGCGCAAATGAGCCCTTCATCGGCGCGCACAGCCAGTTGTTCCTCGTTCCGAACCTCCGGCGTCAGGACCGCCGCCCCGATGCTGACGGTGACCCGGATCGCCGCCTGGCCGACGCTGAAGTCGGCGGCGGCCACGGCGTTGCGGACGTTCTCAGCGCATTTGGCCGCGCCGGGCGCGCCGGTGTTCGGCAGGATGATGCCGAACTCCTCGCCGCCGTATCGCGCGAGGATGTCCACTTCGCGCACGCTGGAGGACATCGTCCTGGCTACGCGTTGCAGGACCTCGTCGCCCGTGCGGTGGCCGTACTTGTCATTCACGTCCTTGAACCGGTCCAAGTCCGCCATGAGGCATGAGAGCGGCTGCGCGTAACGGATGCTGCGGACGTATTCGTACCGCAGCCGCGCCCAGAAGTAACGGACGTTGTAGACGCCGGTCAGGTCATCCGTAATCGAGAGGTACTTCAGCCGGTCCACCAGCCGCTGCTGCTCGGCCATGTCGCGGACGTAGAGGATGGAATATGCGCCGGCTCTGCCGGAATGATCCGCCGCCCGCTGGACCTCGCCCGGAGCCGGGGCCTTGCCGAAGTCCACGCACGAGAGGAAGAGCAGCGCCGGGAAGGTCGAGCCGTCCTTTCGCCGGGCGACGCCTTCGCCAAACCAGGTCTTCCGGCTCGCAAGCGCCCTGACCACCTCCTGGTCCCCGCCATTGGGCCCGTTCGAGGGAAAAAGCGCCGCCGCAGTCAAGTGGAGAAATTCGTCGGACGAGTACCCGAAAGTGCGCGAGGCCGCGTCGTTGATGAGCGCCGTCCGGCCGAGCTCGTCCACCGTCAGGATGGAATCCATCGCGCCGTGGAGGATTTGACGAAGGAGGGCGTTCTGGCCTTGAAGGGTCTCGATAGTAACGGCCGCGTCGTCTGCCATTCGACGGCCCGCTTCCTGACGATCTGGCATGAACGTCATCGCGGGCGTCACTATACCGCCGCCGCCTTCAATCGTCAAGAAAGATTTGCCGCCGGGGGAATGCTGCACTTCCAGAATAAATCGGAATGCGGCGCCTCGATCAGTGCTCGGTCATCCTCTCCAGGCCGAGGTTCAGGAAGGCGCTGACCAGAGCGGGGTCGCAACGCGACCCGGCCCACTCGGCGATCATGCTCCGCGCCGTGGCGAAATCCATCGCCGCGCGGTAGATGCGGTGGGAAACCAGCGCGTCGAACATATCGCAAATGGCTACAATGCGCGCCCCGAGCGGGATCGCCTCGCCGCAAAGGCGGTCCGGATATCCCCGGCCGTCGAAGCGCTCATGGTGATGGCGGATAATCGGAGCGAGTTCGCGCAAGTGAACCGTGTGGGCGAACATGCGCGCGCCGATCACCGGGTGCGCCGCGACGATCCCGGACTCCTCCACGGTCAACGGACCGGGCTTGGAGAGCAGCGTGTCCGGGATGCAGATCTTGCCCACGTCGTGCAGGAGTGCTGCGTCTTCGATGAGGAAGAGTTCCCTCGGTGTGGTGTTGAGAGTGCGCGCGAGCTGGCCGGCGTAGGTGCGGACCTGGCGCGAATGGCCGTGCGTGTCCGGACAACGCGCGTCCACCATGTCGGCGAAGGATTCCAGGGTCTCGTGGTACGTGAGCGAGATGCGCGAGAGCGCCTCGGCGTTGTCGGCGGCGGCGGAAGCGCCTTCGGCCAGGGCCGAGAGCCTCCGGGCGTCCTCGGCGGAGAAGGCGTGTGGCCTGGAGGAAAAGGCTGCCAGCAGGCCGAACGGCTTATCACCGGCGATCAGCGGCGCGCTGAGGCAGGAGACCAGCGCGCGGCGCGCCTCCAACGCAAAACGGCCGGGCGTCCGCGCCGGGGGCGAAACGGCTCCGGCCTCGGCGGCGGCGTCCATGCGCAGCGATGCGGCCATCTTATCCTGGATCGCTTCGAGAATCGGCGAACCCTCGGGGACGGCCGGCGAGGTCTTGAGTTGGGGTTCTTTGTCCGTCAGCAGCAGCACGGCGCAGATCTCCGCGGCGGTCAGACGCGCCGCGCTGTTGAGGAGCTGCCGGCACATGTGGTCGCGATCCGCGTTGAGTGAAAGGCTGCGGCTGACTGTGACCAGTTCCTCCAACTCAGCCACCTGTTCGGCGGCGGTCTCGTAGAACCGGGCGCTCTCGAGGGTCACCGCCAGGTGTGCGGCGAACATCTCCATCAACTCGATGGAATTCTCCTGAAACCGCGGCCCGTCCGCTCGGCGCAGACAGAGCGCACCGAGGGGGCGGTCAGAGACGAACAGCGGCATGAAGGCGTACCAGTCGCCGGAAGGGACATCGGCATCGAGGAGAACGGTCTTGCGCCGGATAGCTTCAAGGCACTGCTCGATCAGCGAGTTGGTGCGGCACCGCCGCGTCAGGGACCGGCCGGAATGCGCCATGACGAAGAGCGCCTGCTGCGGCGGATCATAGTGGAAGAGGATCGCGCTGTCCGCGCCGAAGTTTCGGCAGGCCAGTTCGAGGGCTTTCTGCGGCAAGGCGTGCGGGTCGGTGGTTTTCGACAGGTTCCGGGCCAGATCGAGCAGGGCGGCGGTGTCGTTCAGGAAGGCGCCGCAGCGCTGCGTGTTAACGGCGCCGAGGCAGCAAGCGACGGTGCGCTGCAGGGAGCGCGACTCGAACGGCATGGGTATGAAATCGGCGGCGCCGCGGCGCATGGCCTCCATGGCATCGCCGATCGTCCCGCCGGAGGACATGACCACGACACAGGTGTCCGGATACATCTCCTTGAGGTTCGCCAGGAGCTGCATACCGTCCATTCGCGGCATTGCCATCTCGGTCAGGACGAGATCGGCCGGGCGCTGGCGCATGAGTTCGAGCGCCTCGATGGCCGACGAGGCCGCGCGCACGGCGTAACCGGCCTCCTTCAGGGCCGAGGTACAATGTTCTGCGGTGTCCGCCTCATGATTCACCACCAGGATTTGCCAGAGTCCGTTCTTGCGCTCCGATGCCGACCTGGGCAGTTGCAGCATGATTCCGACCGCCTTTTCGATATGAAGTCTCCGCACTCTGGCCGGTTACTGTCGCTGCCTCACAGGAGATAGCGGCAACCCGGCTACTGGGATATTCGTGGAGAAGGCAATGAACTTTAGCAGAGGGCGGGGGAATTCCGGCGGCGACGCGCCGAGGGCGCAATGATCGCCGGGTTCAGGCCTCGAAGTCCAAGAGTCCGGCGACGTCGGCGGGAGCGGGCGAAGCGGAGGATTCGGGTTGCGTCTCGGCGTCCTGGGCATCGGCCGGTTCCTCGGCCTTAGCCTTGTGATCGGGCTTCTCGGAAGATTTCCGCTCCTTCGAGAGTTGCGCCTCGAAGCGGCGCGGGTTGCCGGAACCTCGCTCGCGTTTCGACGCCGCGGCGACTATGCGGTCGGTCTGAAGGTTCTTCGGGATCGAAATATCGCCGTCCATGGCAACCTCGGCCTTTTTCCTCAGATCAAAGCCTTCGACCCGTTCGAGAGGCTCACGGCAAAGTCCGCTCAGTGCAGCCTTTCGCAAGTCCGCACGGGCTTCTGAAATGCTGTACTCAGGCCGAACCGAGCCCGGCGCGGGTCAGGGCGCGCTTGAGCCGCTGGAGGGCTTGCGTATGGAGCTGACATGCGCGCGAGGCGGTCACGTCGAGCACCTTGCCGATCTCCTGCAGCATCAGGTTCTCGTGATAGCGGAGGATGATGACTTGGCCTTCGCGCTCCGGCAAGTTTCGGATCGCCTCGGCCAGGACGCGTTTCTGATCGGTGAACTCGGCCTGCTCGTACGGATTCCGAGGCGCGCGCAGGCCCAGTTCAGCGGAGAGAAGGCCCACTTCCGCGTTCAGTGTCTCTCCTTCGTTCGAGCTCCTCCGGTCAGCCTTCGATAGCGCGAGCAGCCGCGTCAGGCGGTCCGCCGACAGGTGGAGATCCTCGGCCAGTTCCTCGGCGGTTGCCGCCCGGCCCTGTTGCCGCGCGTCGTCCACGCTCTTGCGGAGGCGCTTCACCTGGCCGCGCAGATCCGCGGAGAGCCAGTCATAGCGGCGCAGTTCGTCGAGCATCGCTCCCCAGATGCGCGGGATGGCGTAGCTGTGAAACGGGACCTTCCGGACGACGTCGAACCTTTGCGCGGCCTCAGTGAGCCCCAGCAAGCCGGCCGCGAGCAGGTCGTCGCGGTCCACGTGCGGCGGCAGGTTGCGCGCGACTTTGCTGAGCACGTATTTGACCAGCGGCATGTTGCGCTGCACGAGCCATTCAACGTCGCCCCCGCCGGCCGCGCGCGCGCAGGCGCCTGCTGAGGAGAGGTTGAGGGCGCCAGCGTGCGCTTCATTCCCGGGGGATGAAGCGCGCTGCGCATGAGGCGCTGCCTTCGAGCCCATTGTTCACCTCCGCAGACTCAACAGGATTCGTTTCGCGCTCAAGCCTTCGGCCGCCGCGCGGAAGCGCCGTTGCCGTTTCCGCCTTGCTGATTTTTGGCCCGCTGCTGAGCCAATTGTTCGCCGATGGCCGCGTACACGCATTTGAGGAAGATCTTCCCCACGCCGAGTCCGAGCAACCAGAACGCCGCCGCCGCGGCCGTCGCACGAAGCGCGATGGCGTGGGCCGGCACGTCGGAGGCCAACCCGACCATCCACGCGACGGCGAACGCGCCGACCGACAATAGGACTGCGAACATCGGCGGAATCAATTCCAGATTCATACGGTCACCTCAAATGGCCAGGTCTTGCCTCCGCGTCACTCGTCGAGCGACACCGTCGCGCGGCCCTCGAGCCGCATGGCCGGGACCAGTTCGTCGTACGCCAGCACGGGCAACTCGGGAACCGCATTCTGCACCATGCGCCGGACATGCCGGCGGATGGGGCTGGAAGTCAGCAACACCGCCTCGAACCCGCCGGCGACCGTGTCGCGGACCGCGGCGGCGACTTTGCGTATCAATTGCTCCGTGCGGCTCGGCTCAAGAATGACGGCCGCGCCGCTGCTGCCTTCGTGGACGCACTGGGCGATGAGCCGTTCCAGCGACGGGTCGAGCGTGATGGCGCCGACGTTGCCGCGGCTCTCGACCGTTGCGCAGATCGTCCGCGCGATGGATTTGCGCACGAGTTCGGTGAGCTGCGCCGGGTCCTTCGTGGTGGCGGCATTGTCGGAGATCGCCTCGAGTATGCCGCCGAGGTCGGTGATAGGAATCCCCTCGGCGAGCAGGTTTTGCAGGACCTTCTGCACGCCGCCGAGCCCGATGACGGCCGGCGTGAGTTCCTCAATCACGGTCGGATAGACCTCTTTCAGGCCGTCCACCAGCATCTTGACGTCATCGCGGCTGAGGATTTCGGGGGCCTGCTTGCGGATGATCTCGGTGAGGTGGGTGATGAGAACGGAACGCGGGTCGGCCACGGTGTAGCCGGCGGCCTCGGCGTCGTCTTTCTGCGAGGGGGTGATCCAGAGCGCGGGCAGGCCGAACGCCGGTTCACGGGTGTCCTGGCCCTTGACGGGCTTCTGAACCATGCCGGAATCAATCGCCAGCAGGTTGTTGGCCAGCAGCGTGCCGCGCGCCAGTTCGTTGCCGCGGAGGCGGACGAGGTACTCGTTGGGCTTCAACTGCAGGTTGTCGTGGATGCGGATCGGCGGCACGATGATGCCGAGTTTCTGCGCCATCTGCTTGCGCACCGCGCGGATCTTGCGGAGCATCTCGTCGTTCTGGCTGGGGTCGAGCAGCGGGATCAATTGATATCCGACTTCGATGGACATGCGGTCCACGCGCAATGCCTTATGCAGCTCGGCGTTCTCGTCGGCCGCCTTCGCCTGGGAGGCGGTCTTCGGCAGCGGCTTGGCGGCCTCCTCGGCGGAGCGGCGCACCACCCAGGAGAGGCCCATGAAGAGGGCGGCGATGGCCAGAAAAGGAGCGGTCGGCAGGCCCGGGACGAGCCCGAACAGCGCCATGATGCCTGCGCCGATGGCGAGCGCGCGCGGGTGGGTCAGCAGTTCGCTGCCCACGTCGCGGGCGAGGTTCGTCGAGGAGGAGGCCTTCGTCGTGATGATGCCCGATGTGGTCGCGATGATGAGCGAGGGGATCTGTGTGACCAGGCCGTCGCCTACGGTCAGGATCGAATAGGTCTGGATCGCGTCGGCGATGGCCATGCCGCGGAGCTTGCCCATGATGATGCCGCCGACCAGGTTGACGACGATGATGATCATGCCGGCCACGGCGTCGCCGCGGACGAACTTGCTCGCGCCGTCCATCGCGCCGTAGAACTCCGCCTCCTGCGCGATCTTCTGTCGGCGGTTGCGGGCTTCCTGCTCGTTGATCAGGCCCGCGTTCAAATCAGCGTCAATCGCCATCTGTTTGCCGGGCATCGCGTCCAGCGTGAACCGCGCGGCCACTTCCGAAATGCGGCCCGCGCCCTTGATGATGACGACGAATTGGATGATGCACAGGATCAGGAACACCACCAGCCCGACCACCATGTTGCCGCCGACGACGAAGTGACCGAACGCGTTGATGACCTGCCCGGCGTAGCCGTTCAGCAGCACCAGCCGCGTGGAGGCCACGTTCAGCGCCAGTCGGAACAGCGTGGTGAAGAGCAGCAGAGACGGGAACGTCGAGAACTCCAGCGCCTTCGAGGCGCTCAGGGCGACCATCAGCAGCAGCAATGAAACCGCGATATTCAGGCTCAGCAGCACGTCCACCATGAAGGTGGGAATGGGCACGATCAAGACGAGCAGCACGCCGACCACGGCGAGGGCCAGGACCACGTCGCTGTTGTGCGCCAGCCTCCTGATGTTCATCTCCGATGCCATCGTCTATCTCCGAAGAAAGACCGTGGTTCAACCCGGGCGCGCTGCGCGCGGTGCACGCCCACGGTCGTCAGCGTGCGCCCGGCGGATTCTGTCCGCGCAGCTTGTACACGTACAGCAGCAGGCGGGCCACGGCGCGATACAGCTTCGCCGGGATCACTTCGCCCACCTCAACCGTCTTGTAGAGCGCCTGGGCCAGCGGCGCGTCGTGAACCGTGTGGACGCGGTGTTCGCGCGCCAGTTCGATGATCCGCAACGCCAGGTAATCCGCGCCCTTCGCCAGGACGATGGGCGCGGAGGCCTTGGCCGGGTCGTACTTCAGCGCCACAGCGTAGTGTGTCGGGTTGCGGACGACCACGTCGGCCTTTTTCACGTTGCGGAGCATGCGGCTTCGCGACAGGGTGATTTGCATGCGCCGGATGCGGGCCTCGACCTCGGGGTTTCCTTCCAGGAGTTTCTGCTCCTCCTTCACCTCGTCCTTGCTCATGCGCAGGTCGCGCTCGTACTGCCAGCGCTGGTAGCCGTAGTCGGCCGCGGCGATGAGCGCGAGCATAATCCCCACCCGCAGGCCGAGGTCCAACGTCGCCGTGCACAGCGTCTTGAACATGATCGCCGGCGTGGCATGGTGCAGGCCGAGGATGCTCGGAAGGTGCGAGCGGATCGTCAGGCACCCGACTCCGAGGATGGCGATGACCTTCAGGGATGACACGATCAACTGCGTGACGGAGCGTAATGAGAAGAAACGCATAATGCCGTTGACCGGGTCGAGTCTTTCGAGGTTGATTTCCAACACCTCGCCGGTGAGCTGAAGTCCAACCTGCCCATAGCCGGCGAAGGCGGAGACGGCGGCCATGCCGATCAGGATGGGCGCCATCGGGACCAGGACGCTGATCATGGTGCTCGCGATCAACTGCGTCGCGGAGCTGATGCTGAATTCCGGATGGACCAGCCCGCCGAAACTGCTGCGGCAGACGCCCAGCAGCGCCCCCGTCAGGCTGGGACCGGCCGCCCAGAGGATCAGCATCGCCCCGAGCAGCACGGCGGCGTGCTCGATCTCCGCGCTCCGCGCCACTTTGCCCTTCTTGCGGGCCTCGCTGCGGCGGCGCGGTGTTGCGGCTTCGGTCTTATTCTCCATGCCTCATCCGTTCACAAAGCCCGCGACAGGACGATCAGTTGGGCATGCAGATCGCTGAAGGCGTCGTGCATCACCGGCCAGGTCAGCGGGAACGTCAGCGCCAGGGCCAGCACGCCGACGAACACCTTGACCGGATAGCCGACGACCAGGATGTTCATCTGCGGCACGGCCTTGGCCATCAGCGCGAGCATCACGTTCACCAGGAACATGATCCCCATCAACGGAGCGACGCCGCGCAACGCGTAGAGGAACAGGTTGGAGAAACTGGTTTGCACGGCCGCGGCGATCGCGGGGGAGAAGTGCGCCTGGCCCAGCGGGATGTCGCGATAGCTGATCGCCAGCGCCTGGATGAACCAGTGGTGGCCGTCCAGCGCCAGGAAGACGAGCAGGCAGAAGATGTCGAAGAAGGTGGAAATCTCGTCGGTGGTGTCCTCTTCGTCGGGCAGGGACACGTCGCTCATGCCCAGCCCGATCGTCTGCGCGGCCAGGCTGCCTGCGGCGCGCATCGCGCCCAGCACCAGGCCGCCGGCAAATCCCATGAGCAGACCGAGCCCGAGTTCCCTCAGAACCAGCGGGGCGTAGCCGAGTACGCCCGCCGGCAGGGCGCCCGTGTGCCGGGCCGCGAGCGGATACATGATCAGCGACAACAGGCATGTCAGGCCCACTTTCACCCGGTCAGGAATCTCGATGCTGCTCAGGATCGGCGCGGTCAGCATGATGCCGCTCGCCCGGCACAGCACCAGCACAAAGACCGGCAGGTTGAGCGCCATTCCCAGCAAGTTGTCCACGAAGGCCGTTCCCTTGCGCCATCCCCGCGACCGGGCAGGACGGCGCTCACATGGAAAGTTTCGCCAGGTTCGTCAGGAGCGTTGCGGTGTACTGGCAGATCGTCTGAAGCATCCAGGGCATCAGCAGCGCCAGGGTTATCAGGACGGCGCCCACCTTCACGACGAAGGTCAGTGTCTGCTCCTGAACGCTCGTGACCGTCTGAACCACGCTCACCAGGAGGCCGACGACGACGGCCACAAGGAGCAACGGCGCGGTGAGCATCGCCGTGACGGCCAGCGTGTCGCGCCCAAGTTGCATGATGATCTGTTCGTTCATGGGCCTGTCCTACGAGAAACTCTGCGCCAGTGAGCCGATCACGAGATGCCAGCCGTCCACGAGCACGAAAAGCAAAATCTTCAGGGGCACCGAAACCGTCGCCGGCGGCAGCATGAACATGCCCATCGAGGTCAGCAGCGTCGCCACGACCATATCCACGACCAGCATCGGCAAATAGATGATGAAGCCCATCTGGAAGGAGGTCTTGATTTCGCTCAGCGCAAAAGCCGGCAGCAGGACGTGCGTGGGCACGTCGTCGCGCGTCCGGGGCTTCTCCATCTTGGCCACGTGCAGGAAAAGCGCCAAGTCTTTTTTCCGGGTCTGCTTGAACATGAACTCACGCAACGGTCCCAAGGCTTTCTCGAACGCCTGCATGTCCGTGATTTCGCCGCGGACGTCGGGCTGGATCGCGACTTCGTTGATCTTGCCGAAGACCGGGGCCATGATGAAGAGGGTCAGGAACAGCGAGATGCCGATGAGGATCTGATTCGGCGGCAGGCCCTGCACCGCCAGCGCGCGGCGGACGAACGACAGAACGATGACAACCCGCGTGAACGCCGTCATCGTGAGCAGCAACGACGGAACGAGCGTCAGGACGGACAGCACCAGGACGATTTTCATTAAGTCCGAAAGCTGCGCGCTGCCGGCGCCGGTGTTCAGGTTCAGATTGAACTTGATATCCGCCGGCGCCGCCGCTGCCGGCGCCGTGGTCGCCGCGGCCGGCGCGGTCTGCGCGCCGCACGGCGCGGCCGCCAGCGCCGCCAGAATCAGCAGCGCGGCGCACAGGCGTTTCGCCGAGTCCCGCCGCGGCAAGGACATTCGCCGACCCGCCGGTTTCGAGGGCAGGATCACCATCTCAGTTGACGCTCCTCTTCTCCGGCCCGGCGGACGGGCCGGCCGTTGCAGCGCCCGCCAACACGGCGGCGAAATCGTTGGGCGCGCTTTCATCGCCGGGAAGCGTGACTTCCGTGAGGACGTTGATCTCTTTCTCCGTGACGCCGATCACCAGGTAACGCCCGCAGGCGTTGAGGAGGCAGATATGGGTCTTGGCGCCGAGCGAGACTTTTTCCACCACGCGCAACGGTTTCTCGGTTCCGCCGCGGGCGAACTTCAGCGTGCGGGCGGCGAACCGCTTGAAGAGGATCAGCCCGCCCAGCAGCAGCGCGCCGATGAGCACCAGAGCGCCGACCAGGCGCGCCAGTGTAACGCCCACATGGGGCACCGCCGAGCCGGCCGTATCGGCGCTTTCGGGCGAATCCATGAACGACGTCTCCGGCTTGGCGGCCGGAATCGCGGCGGAATTGGACACCGTGGTCACGGTCGAGCCGGCAGTGGTGGCGGCGGTCGAGCCCGTGCCGGAATCCGCGCCGGCGAGCGCCCCGGCGCACAGCAACACGGCGACCGTCATTACGACAGGCAGCCATCGGCACTGGGCGGCGATGCGTTTCACTTTCGGCACTCCTTCCGTTGTTCTTCGCCATTCGTCCGGCATTCGGCAGTCCGCCTTCGCCCCTTCGGCTGCGCTCAGGGCTCCAGCGGACAAATCGGCCATCGGCGCTATCCTTCCTTGTCGTTCCGACTCACGATCTTCGTCACGCGGATTCCGAAACTTTCGTCCACGATGACCACTTCGCCCTGGGCGAAGAGTTGGCCGCGGACGAAGAGGTCCACCGGCTCGCCGGCCAGCTTGTCGAGCGCGACCACCGAGCCGGGCGTCAGCCGAAGGATTTCGCGAATTCGCATTTCCGTGGATCCGAGTTGCGCGACGACCGGCACCGACACGTCGAGGAGCAGGTCCATGTTCCCGGCCTCGCCCGCCGCCGAGGCGGGATTCAGCGGCGCCAGGTCGTGCGGCCGCACGGCCGCCTTGGGGCGCTCATAGCCGGGCGCGGCCGGTTCCGGCTTCGGGGCAGCGGCCGCCGTGTCGTTCACGCTCTGAGGCTGTCCTGCGGTTTCCGATCCCATCGCCCTTTCCTCCATCAAAATGATCTGTCAGCCGTCCTTGGACGACTTCTCCAACCGTTCCACGATCTGCACAGCCTTGGCGCGGCCGCGAAGTCCCATCCGCGCCAGAAATGCCGGCCTTCCGCCGATGGAGAGGAGCACGGGCCCATCGGCCGGCTGGTCGAGGCGGACGATGTCGCCCGCGGCGAGCTTCACCAGGTTGCGCAGCGGCACGTCGGCGGTGCCGACCGTGATCGTGATCGGAAGGCTGGCTTGCTCGAGCGTCAGGTTCAGCGCGGCGCGGATGGTGGCGGCCTTCTCCGGACCCGGGCGCACAGCGATGCGGGCGGAGTCGCCGCCGACCATCGCCTTCAGACTGCCGACGGGGACGCAAAGCTGAATCCGTCCCTCGCCCAGGTCGCCCTTCAGCAGGAGCGCCGCGGTGAGCACCGGCTCGCCCGCGGTGACGAACGGCACCTGGTCGAAGGCCGGCCGGCGGTCCACCGCCGCCATCTTCACAGGGCAGAAGTCTTTCCATCCTTCGCGGAAGCAGCGGAGGATCATCTCGATCACGCCCTCCACGGCGGCCTGGTCAATCGGGGTGAGCGGGCCGGGCGCCGGCGGCGTCTTGGAGCGGCCGCCGAGGATCCGGTCCACGAAGGCCAGGCAAAGCCGCGAGTCGAGCAGCAGCAATCCGCGATCCTGCAGCGGTGCGAGGTCGAGCAGCACCGTGTAGGTGTGTTCGGGAATGCTCTCGGCCAGGAGCCCGAACGCCAGTTCCTCACTGCCCTCCATTCGGACGTCCACGTCCGCGCCCATGAAACGGGTCAGCCGCTCCCGGATCAGATCGGCCACGCCGGAGTGAATGCGGTTGAGATTCTTCATCTGCTCGGCTGACAGGTACTTCGGCCGGCGGAAGTCGTAAGGGCGGACCGCCTTCTTCAATGCCGACGGGCGATCCGCCTTCGCAGGCTTGTCCTCCGCAGCCTGGGCGGGGGCGGAAGCTGCGGCAGACAGGTCGCCGGCGGCCGAACCGTTGGCCGGCGCCTGGACTTCGGTCTTCTGTTCCTGGGTCGTCTCGGTCATTTCTTTACTCCGCAGTCCGAATTACAGCCGGTTTATTGAACCACGAACTGGGTGAAATACACGCGCGTGATGCCCTGGTCCAGATCGAGTTTGGCGTTGGCGGTCTCCTGGATCTCCCGGCCGAGCTCATTGGCTGCGTCCGGGTCGTCGAGCTGATCGAGCGTCTTGCCTTTGAGGATTCCGATGAGGATGTGTTGCAGTTCCGCCTGATTGGCCTTGACCTTCTCCATCACCGCCGCTCCGGTCAGGACGAACACCGGTTTGACGGAAAGGTAGCGGCGTTCCTGGGTCTGGTAGACGTTGACGATCAGCGGGTTGTCAATCGTGTACTCGCAAGGTTTCTGGATCTTGTCGCCGGCAGCGGCCTTTTCGGCGGGCTGGGTTTTTTCAGGCTCCGCAGCGGCGGGCGTGTTGCGCAGCAGCAGCGAGGCCACCACCAGCGCCGCGCTCGCGGAGCCGATGACCATTCCGACCAGCAGGGCCGCCGCCATCAGCGGCGAGGGGCCGGCCTTGGCCGTTTTCTCGCCGGGCGTCTTGGCTTCCCCGGCGCCCGCTGATGTGCCGGCAGGTTTTTCCGCGGGCGCGGCGGCCTGCGGAGCGTCGTTCTTTTTCGCGTCGTTCTCAGCCATGCCTGGACTCCATTTCTAGCGGACCACTTCGTACTGTGTCACCGGTTTCTTGTGCAGCGGCCCGGCTTCCGGAAGCGGCGAAGTGTCGTAGACAACCTTCGGGCGCATTACGAGCGTCACGGAGGCTTCGCCGGCCCTGCCCTTGGGATCGGGCATGGCGACGCGGCCGATCGCCACGAGGCGATCAGCCGGAATTTTCTCGCTCTCTGCCAGGTGCCGTCCGACGAATAGCGCCCACTCGGCGGCGCGGCGCAGCACTTCGTCCGGAGGCCGGCCTGAGTTTTCCACCGGCAGAGTCGCACACACCATCACGGTGTGGTCGGTCTGGCGAATCAGGCGCGCGGCCGCAGCCAGGTTGGCGCGAGCCGGCTCGTCGAGCGGCTCCGGGCTCCCCGCCTCGAGGCCGGCGGGCAGGCTCAGCGGCAGCGGCAGAACGACGTCGTTGGCGGACTTCACCAGGTGGCTCAGCGCCTGCTTCAGGTCGCGCTCGGGCATTTCGATCAGCCGGCCGGTGAAAACCTCGCCCTGCCCTTCGGGCGTATCTTCCGGAAGGAACTTGTCGCTCCAGGTGAAGAAGTCTATGATGCGCCGCGCGCCGCGCAGAACGCCGGCTCTGCCATGGTCGTTGAATCCCTGCCTGAACATCCCGCTGCCAGGACCGGCGTAGCCGAGAGTGCGCGCCGAGCTCATGCTCGCCCCGTTCACCGTCAGTATGATGAAGAAGGTCATCAGGATCGTGGTCAGGGTCGAGAAGCCCACGTACCAGCGCGGCGCGCCGTGCGGTTCCGGCTGATGGACTTTAATTCCTCTGCTCACGGCGCATTCTTCCTTGAAATCGGGAGTACGGTAATCGTCACCTGCGAGCGCCGGTCAGGCGTCCACGCCGCGGCGTGCGGCAGGACCATCGTCGCGACGGAGAGTTGCTCCATCGGCAGCCGCGCTTTGCTGTGCAGGAAGTCGCAGACTACGGAGGCGCGCTTGAGCGCCAGGGACTCCTCGGTCGCAAAGTTCTCGTCCGGGACGAACAGGTCGTCGGCGTACGCCTGGACGCGAACCTGGTGCGGCAGGTTGCGGCAGGCGTCGGCGATGACGTTCAGTATCCGATTATCCTTGCCGCCGCCTTTGAGCTCGGCGGAGTTGTCCTCGAAGAGCGTGCCGCAGAGGATCTCGATTTCGAATCCCTTCTCCGTCAGCTTGTACTGCAGCGCATTCGAGAGGACCGAGGCGCGCACCCGCAGGTCCAGGCCCTGATAGACCGTGCTGAGATTTCCTGCCTGCTGCTCGGAGACGCTCTCGTATCCGCTCATCTGGACGCGGCCGCCGGCGGTGTCGGGGTGCTCGATGAGGCTATCGTTGTCAACGCGCGACGTCTCCGAGACGCCCGCGTACCCGCTGAGCCCGCCCGGTCCCTTGCCGTAATTGCCCTTGTCGCCTCCCGAGAACCCGGCCAGCAGGACGAAGAAGCACAGCAGCACAACGCGCATGTCGGAGAACGTCACCATCCAATGCGGGACCAGCGGCGGATGCGTTTTCCCCATCTCGATCTTTTTGCTCATCCGGTTTCTTCACCTTTCGTTCGGCAGTCCGGATCGGCTACGCCGCCTTCTTGGCATGTTCCAGGCGCAGGCTGACGCGCTGCTTCGGCTCGAGGAACGACTTGAGCTTCTCCTCGACCAGGCGCGGGTTGAGGCCGGCCTGAATGGCCGAGATGCCCTCGATCACCAGTTGCCGCGAGAGCGTCTCCTGCTTGCTGCGCAGTTCGAGCTTTCCCGCGAGCGGGATGCAGACCAGGTTCGCCAGGAGCGAGCCGTAGAACGTGGCGACGAGCGCCGTGGCCATGCCCTCGCCGATCGCCGTCGCGTCCTTCATGTTCGACATCATGCCCACCAGCCCGATCAGCGTCGCGATCATGCCGAAGGACGGGAACATCGCGCCCATGTGGTCGAGCACGCTTTTGCCGACCATGTGGCGCTGGCGCAACTGCTCGACCTCGGTCGTGAGCACCTCGTTAAGAACGTTCGGGTCGGTGCCGTCCACGACCAGCTGGATCGCTTTCTGGACGAACGGGTCCTTGACCTCGTCGAGCGAATTCTCCAGCGCGAGCAGTCCCTCCGAGCGGGCGACGCGCGCGAGCTTGACCATCCGCGAGATTTCCTCCGTCGGCGAAGGGAGTTTGTACAGGAAGGTCTTCTTGACCACCGAGAACAGGCCGACGAAGCGGCTCATCGGAAAGTGGATCATCGTCGAGGTCATCGTGCCGCCGACGCAGATCAGGAGGCCGGGGATGTCAATGAAGATCGCCGGCCCCGGTCCCATGATGATGGAGGCCGAGATCAGCACGAGGCCGAGGATAATGCCGCCTATCGTCGCGATGTCCATGATTCATCTTCCCTCAAAGAGTCCGTTCGGCAAGCCGGTTCAGTCCGTCGCCTGCTTCATCAGCGCCATGCGTTCGGTCAGCTTGGCGGCGGTCTCCTGGTCGAGTTGCTCGATGATCTTGCCCGCCGCGCGCTCGCGCATGAGGAAGAGCGTCTTGGCGGCGGTCTGCTCATCGAGTTTCTTGACGATGAGCACCGCGCGCTCCGGTTTCATCGCCTCATAGGATGCGGCGAGCTGTTTGAGGTTCTTGGCCTCGAGCGTCTCGATTTGGGTGACCTGCCGGTCCATGCCCTCGCGGGCTTTCTTGATCTCTTCCCACTGCGAGACGACCTTCTCGCGCAGCGCCAGCAACTGCTCGCGCTCCTTGGCGACCTCCGCGCGGGACAGGTCCACGCGTTTCTTCTCGCGGTCGAGCTCCTGGGTCCTTTCGGCGCAGAGCTGCTGCTCGTTCTTGAGGTCCTCGATCAACTGCGCGATCTCCTCGGCGGAGAGCGGTTTCAGGTCGCGGAAAGTCGGGACGTCCTCCTTCACCTCCTCCACGGGCTTGGGCTGGAGGGGCCCGCCGTGGCGCCAGGCGGCGATGGACACGGCCATCGGCCCGATGACCGGCAGCCGCGCGACGGTGGGCGCGGCGGCCGGAGAATGCGCGGCCGCCACCGTCAGCGCCGTGGTCAAACTGACCAGGAAAGCCAGAACGCAGGCGAGCACGGTTGCGATGCGTCGCCGCCATGTGCCGAATAGCATCTGGATCATGCCGAGACTCCTGTGGTAAGGCCGGATTGAGACGGCCGGACGCCGGTCGTGTCATGCCAGGGCTTCTCCTTGGAAGCGTCATGCCGGTCGCGGTGCGCAGTGGCGTCCTGAGCTGCCGCGGCCGTTCTCGCGGTCGCCACCCGGACGGAAGCCGTGTCGTCGGCGATGCGGACCTGCTGCCGCGTGTCTTCCGTCTGGTACTCCGCGTGCTGGCGCTCGCGGAGCCGCTCGTATGACTTGCGCGCGGTGGCGGCTTCTTTGAGGCGCTCGCGGACGGCCTCGGTCTGCCGCTCGGCGGCGCGGAGCAGTTCGCGTTCGCGGAGGGCGCGCTGCCGCAGCGTTTCCGTGGCGTGCAGCAGTTCCTTCAGCCGGCGCGGCTCGATCCTGCCTTTTTGGCTCTCGCGGATTCGCTCCTCCCATTCCGACCAGAGATGCAGCGTCTGCTCGAGCTGGCGGCGCGCCTCCATCTCGGCCGCCTGGATGCGGGCGAGCTCGATCTGGACGCTGCGTTCGCGTTGAGCCGCGACGTTGAGCAAGGTCTGATGGCGGAACTCGAATCGCTTCATGTCAGGTCGCTCCCTTGAGATTCGGGGACGGTTCCTGCACCAGTTCGATGAGCCGCTGCACGTCGTACCGCAAGTCGTGCGAACACTCGTTGACGGCCTGCCGGCGATAGTCGTTCGCGCGCGGGGAGAAGGCGATGGCATGGTCAATCTCGGCGCTCGACCCCTTCTTGTAAGCGCCGATGTTGATCATGTCCTCGGCCTCGCGGTACGTGTAGGTGATCGCCTTGAACCGCTGCGCCGCGCTCAGGTGTTCCTTCGTCACGATGTCCGGCATGGTGCGGCTGACGCTCTCGTGAATGTCAATGGCCGGATAGAACCCGCGCGAGGCGAGCTTGCGCGAGAGGACGATGTGTCCGTCGAGGATCGAGCGCACCTGGTCGGAGAGCGGCTCGTTGGTGTCGTCGCCTTCGACGAGCACGGCGTAGAAGCCGGTGATGCTGCCCTTGCGGTTGCGACCGGCGCGTTCGAGCAGCTTGGGGAGCATGGCGAAGACCGAGGGGGTGTAGCCGCGCGTGGTCGGCGGCTCGCCGATCGCCAGGCCGACCTCGCGCATGGCCGTGGCGATCCGCGTGACGGAATCCATGATGAGCAGCACGTCATGGCCCAGGTCGCGGAAATACTCGGCGATGGTGGTCGCCACGAAGGCGCCCTTCATCCGCACCAGCGCCGGCTGGTCCGACGTCGCGGCCACCACCACGGAATGTTCGAGGGCCTCCTGCAGGTTGTGCTGCAGGAAGTCCCGCACTTCGCGGCCGCGCTCGCCGACCAGCGCGATGACGTTGACGGAGGCCTTGGTGTGCTTGGCGATCTCGCCCAGGAGCATGCTCTTGCCCACGCCGCTGCCGCCGAAGATGCCGATGCGCTGCCCTTTGCCGCAGGTGAGCAGGCCGTCTATCGCGCGGACGCCGGTCGGGAGAGGCTCGGCGATGCACGGGCGGTCCATCGGGCAAGGCGCATGTCCGTGCACGCGGCGCTCCTGCGAGGCGAGGATCGGCCCCCGGCCGTCAATCGGATTGCCCAGTCCGTCTACCACGCGGCCGAGCAGGCTCTCGGAAACACCGAGGCTGAACAGGAGGCCGCGCGAGACGACTTCATCGCCGTAGGTGATGCCGCTCATTTCGGAGAGCGGCATCAGCAGGGTGCGGTTGTCGCGGAAGCCGACGACTTCGGCCGTGACGACGTGGCTGCCGTCGAGCGAGCGGATCTCGACCATCTCGCCGACGGAAGCCGCCGGCCCGTTCGATTCGACCACCAGCCCGATGATCTTGCTGACGCGCCCCAGCCAGCGGTACGGCCGGGTTCGCTCGATGCGGGCGATGTATTCCAGTTGAATGCTCATGACGCCGTCTCCAGTTGCCGATTTCCGCCGGCCGGATGATCGGCCGTTTCGGCATGGGGCATGGGAGATTCTGACTTTTGATTTCCCAGCAGCGCCGCGGTCATCTCGTCGAGGCGGGTTTCCAGCCGCGCGTCCAGTTTGCCGAAGCCGGTTTCGAGGATGACGCCGCCGGGCTTGATCTCCGGCGAGGCCTGCAGGGCGATCTTGGCTTTCTCGATGCGTTCGACGGCGCCGGGTGATTGCTTGAGGCGCTCGAGGTCGTCGGGATGCAGCCGCACGGCGAAGACCCTGCGGCCTTCGGCTTCGGCCAACAGCGCGGAGACGAGTTCGCCGACCATGGCGGGGTTCGTTTTCATCTCGCCCATGACGACGCGCCGCGCGATGGCCAGACTGAGTTGGAGAATCTCCGCGCGCCGCGTCTGTTCAGCCGCCGGGGAGAACTGGGCCCGCAGTTCTTCGACCGCGCGCGCCAGGGCGTTGGCGGCTTGGAGCGTTTTGCCCTGCTGGGCCTGGCGCAGGCCGTCTTCGAGCCCTTTCTGGTAGGCTTCCCGCCCGATTTTCTCGCTGCCGCTCTCGCCGGCGCCCTCGCCCGGATAGTCGAGCGAGGAAGGGAGCGGTTCGAGGACATGGCAAATGACCTCCGATTTCCGCTCGCCGGTTTCCGAATGCGCCGGGACCATCTCGTCCGGCATTTCACATTCTGTGATCGGCACGATCGTGCTTCGCTTCATACGAGCGGGTCCTCCTCGGAGCTGGCGCCGCGCAGGTTGATCTCGCCGCTGGATCCCATCTTCCGCACGATCTCCACGATCTGCTGCTGCGCGGCCTTGACCTGCGAACGCGGCTTGGGACCGAGCAGCTCGAGTTCTTCAGTCACCGTCTCGGTGGCGCGCCGGGAGAGGTTCGCGAATATCTTCTGCTTCAACGGCTCCGAGGCGGTCTTCAGCGCCATGGCCAGGACCTGCGTGTCTATGGACATCAGGACCTTGCGCATGCCCGCGTCGTTGAGGAGGAGGAGGTCCTCGAAGGTGAACATCATGTCGCGGATGCGCTTGACCATCTCGGGGGCCTCGGTGGAGAGTTCCTTGAGGATCTTCTCTTCGGCGGCCGGGCCGAGGAGGTTGATGAGCTCGGCGACGCGCTTGAATTTCTTTTCGGTGGCGCTGGCGCTCTTGTCCCGCGAGGAGTCCATGGAGCCCTTGTTGCGGATGAGGTCGCCCAACTTCTTGAGAATGTTTCCGTCGGTCTGCTGGCTGATCGCCATGCGCCGGATGACGTCGGTCTGCATCTCGGCGCTGAAGAGGGCCAGCGCGGGCGCGGCGAGTTTGGGCTCCACGTTCGCCAGGATGACGGCGACGGTCTGCGGATGCTCGTCGGCGAGCAGCTTGTAGAGTTCTTCGGCGGACAACGCGCGCAACGGCTGGAAGATTTTCTCGGTTGACGTGTCGGCGCCGATCTCCTGGAGCAGGTGCCGCGCGCCATCATGTCCGACGGCCAGCTCGAGGCGCTCGCGCAGGACCAGCGGGTTGGCCGCGATGCCGCTGGACGATTCGGTCGAGCGGAGCGCGAATTCGTGCAGAATGGCCGAGGCGATCTGCGGCTGGACGTCGCCCAGACCGTGCATCTCGCGCGTGACCGCGGCCAGCTCGCCCTCCGAGAAGTTCTTCAGCACCGCCGCGGCGGTCTCCGAATCCACCGAAAGCAGCACGGTGGCCGCCTTTTGTCCGCCTGAGAGTTCCACGATGTCTATTCCTTACCAAGGGCGTTATCGGCGTTCAGCCGCTAACTTCTGGGCTCACTGATCCATCGCTGGAGGAGGCGCGCGGCCGCCTCCGGATCCTTGGCCATGACGTCCTTGACCCGGTTACGCAACTGAACGTGACCGTCGGCGCCGATTTCGGCGCCATAGAATTCCGGCGCGCCGATGGCTTCTCGGCCGCCTTCAGGCGCGGGGGAGCCTGACTTCGGGGCGGCGCGCAGGATTTTGCGAAGCGAGAGACCGGCGAAGAGGACGAAAATGAGGGCCGCAAGCACGGGGACTGCCTGCTTGGCGACCTGGAGTATTCTCGCTTCTCCTTTTCCCTGTGACGCTGCGGCGGCATCGTCCGCCTTCGGCTCTTTGTGGAAGGCCATGGCGGTCAGTTGGAACGTGTCCTTGCGAGCGGCGCCGGACTCCTCGAATCCCACGGCGCGCTTGACGAGCATGCCCAGATCCTCGAGCTGCTGCGCGGTCAGAGCGACGTCTTTGCCGTCCTTGTCGGTGGTGGAGGGATCAAGGATGACTGCGACGTCGAGGTGCTTGATTGTGCCGGTGGCCAACTGAGTGGTGCGGACGGTCTTGGGCACATCGTAGTTCGTCTCATTGGTTTCTTCGGAGGTTCCGCCTGCGGCAGCCGCGGCGCCCTCCGCCGGGGCGGTGGAGGTCTTGGAGGTGGTCTTCTCCGTTCGGGCCACGCGGTTCGCGGCGTCAACCTGCTCTTTGGTCTCCGTCACGCGGTCCATGTCGACGATCGCGCTGACCTTCACGACCGACTTGCCCGGTCCGAGGGCGCGGTCGAGCATAGCCTGGGCCTTCTGGGCGAGCTGCTCTTCGCAGTTTCGACGGAAGGCCTGCAGGTCCGAGGCCTCGGCGCTGTCGGCGTCGTTGTGGGGCGAGCTCAAGAGGTTGCCCTGCTCGTCAATGATGGTCACGTTTTTCAGTTCGAGTCCTTCGACGCTGGCGGAGACCAGGCGGGCGATGCCGCCGACCTGGACGCCTGTCAGCGACTCGCCTGGCCGGAGTTTCAACGTGATCGCGGCGGTGGTCCGACGCTGGTCCTCGGCGAAGAGGCTCGGCTCGGATTCGGCGATCTGGACGTCCGCCCAGGCGATCTGTTCGATGTGCATGATCGTGCGGGCCAGTTCGCCCTGGATGGCGCGGCGCTTCATCATCTGCTCCGCCAGCGGGCTTGTGCCCCAGCCGGGCCCTTCCCAAAGCTCGAGCCCGACGCGGTTGCCCGTCATCAGGCCCTTGTTGGCGAGGGCGATGCGCAGGTCGTACTTCTGCCCTTCGGGGACCATCAACGCCTTGCCGCCCGCCGTGATCTGATACGGCACCTTCGAGTCCTTCAGGTAGCCGACGACCTGGGCCATGTCCTTCTCTTCCAGGTCGGAGTAGAGCAACTCGTAAGAAGGCTGCCGCGCGACGCAAACCAGCGCCACCCCGCCCGCGATGACGCCGAGGCCGACGAGGAGCAGGCTCACCTTCTGGTTGATGCCGAGCTTATTCCAGATCGCCGCCAGCTGCTTGAATAGGCTGCCCATGGGTTCTCTCTAAGCTAAAAGAAGCTGTGCGCTCCGGTCAGATCTGCATCTGCATCACTTGCTTGTACGCGTCGAGCAGTCGGTTGCGGACTTCGAGCATGTAGTTGAAGGAGACCTCGGCTTTGCCGAGGGCGATCATGACCTGATGGACGTTGTCGGTCTTGCCTGCGGCGAGCTGGGCGACCGCGTCGGCAGCCTGGTTCTGGGACTGGTTGATATCCTGGAGCACGTTGCCGACGAGCTGCCCGAAATCGCCGGCGCCGGAGACAGCCGGTTTCATAGGCTGGATCTGGGGAAGGGCCTGTGCGGGCTGCAATGGTTCGATCGGGGCGATCGCCATGGCGTTTCTCCTACTGTCTCAGGATCGTCAGGGAACTGCGGACCATTTCACGGTACGCCTTCATCGCGGAAAGGTTGGCTTCGTACTCGCGTTGTACGGAGACCATGTCCACCATTTCCTTGGTCACGTCCACGTCCGGCACCTGGACGAAACCCTTCTTGTCCGCCATGGGGTGCTCGGGCTCGTAGATCGTTTTCGGCGGCCCCTTGCTGACCGTAACGGAGGCCACGGCCACGCCGCCGAGGTTCTCGCCAGGCGCGCCATCGGCGGCGGCGTTCTTGAGGACGGTGGAGAAAGTCACCTCGCGGCGGCGGTAAGGCCCGCCTTCAGGCGTGACGAGGCTATTGGCGTTGGCGATGTTGCTCGCGATGACGTTCATGCGCATCCGCTGGGCGCTCAGGCCGGAGGCGCTGATGTCCAGGGCCGACATCGGATCATGATCGGGCATCGCTATCTCCCTCAATCGGCGTTACTTGGAGGTCACGGCCGCGCGCAACATCCGAAGACGATAAGCTGCAATTTCCGCGAAAGCGTTGAAGTTGAGTTCGTTCTTCGCGCCGCCGGCGGCTTCCGACTCCGTGTCCACGCCGGGCTGCCCGGCCTTCTCGACGTGGAACGCGACATTTCGGATTCTTTCGGCGTCCCCGCTCTCGATCGCCTCGCGGAGTTCCGCACTGAAACTGACGTGCAGCTTGTGGAAGTCCTTGACCCCGGCGTTGGCGGTGTTGTGGGCGGTGATCCTCTGCTGCGCCGCGTAGAAGTCCATCATTTTTTCGGGGACCGCGAGGTCATTATCGCCGATCATCGAATTTCACTCCTTTGTTTGCGCGCGGCGCGTGCGCAATCGCCCGTTGGTGAAAAAATCCTCAAAACGTTGACTTCCTCAACAGATTGAGTCGGTTTGAGGCCCACGTCCATGAAAACGCAAAACGCGTGCCGGGACGAGAGCGGGGGGAATGCAGAGTGCGGAGTGCGGAAGGCGGGCTGGGAATCAGCCTTCGTAGGTCGTTCTCTACTTCGTGCTCTGGCGCCAGAGGCCCCACCATTTGATTTCGCCCGCCCACCACGCGGCATCGTCGGCCCAGGGACTTGTTGGCGAGGCATTCATCAGCGCTTCGTAGGCGGCTCCGGCCGCCTGAAGATCGTCGCCATGCCGGGCGCAGTTCGCGACCTGAAGGCGCGCCCACGCCATGATGTCCGCCTTGGGCGTGGACTCGATGATCCGCTGGTACACGGCCAGCGCGAGGTCGTATTTGCCCATCGCGTAAAGGGTGTTTGCGTATTCCTCTTCGAGGCCTTTGACCGGCTCTTTCGGGATTTCGTTCGGATTCGGCGCCGGTTTCACCACCGGGACTTTGACTACGGGCGCCGCCGCCGAGGGAAGCGGGAGCGCTTCTACGGCCTTGAGCTGCGCCTCCATTTTCTGCAGCTTGGAGGTCTCCTGCTCAAGCTCTTTCTCCAGGGGGTCGCCTGGGGGCGGCTGTTCGGCGCGCTCAGGGGCCGGAGCGACTTTGAGCGGCGCGGTCGCTTCGGCGGCCGCCGTCGCGACCGGCGCGGATTCCACCGCCTTGGCGGGCTGATCCGGCCGAACTGCGGCGGGTTGATCTTTCCCGGCATCGTCGGCGCGAACGGGCCACGCGGCGACAAGACAGATGGCCGCCGCCGTTCCCAGGCGCATCAATCGGGTCAACGGTTTCAAGGGCCTCATTCAGTCTTCCCTCCGTAAGCCATGACGGCGCGAACGGGTTCCTTCATCAGGCTGTGGCATTCGCCGATCAAGCGGCAGGCTTGCGTGCGGGTCTCTTCGTCCTTCGCCAGGGCGGCGGCCGACGTGGCCTTCTCCAGTGCGGGTTCCATCAGGCCGGAGCCAAAAGCGGCCTGGGCGGCCAGGAGCAGCACCTGGGGATCCGCGTCGTACTTGTAAGGCCAACGCGGCTCGGCCATCAGAGCGAGCACGCGCTCGTACTGGCCGTTCCGGAGATAGTACTGGGCCAGGCTAATGAGGATGGGCTGCATCTCGGCGGGCACGGGCGAGGAGGCCGGCAGCAACTTCAGTACTTCCTCGGCCCTGGAGTAGAGACCCATCTGGAGATAAGCCTGGGCCATCCGAACCGGCGCCAGCCGCGCCAGCCTCCCTTCCGGGAACCGGCTCACGGCGCAGCGATAGACCTCCAGCGCGGCGACGATCTTTCCTTCCGCCAACTGCGAATCACCCAGCGCAAAGAGCGCGCGCTCGGCCAGGGCCGGGTCGCGCGATTGCTCGTAGACTTTCATGAGCCGCACGCGCGCGGCGCCGAATTGCTTGAGCTTCATCTGGCAATCGGCCATGGCCAGGTTTAGCTCATCCTGCCGCGGGAACGAAGCGTAATTCTGCTCAATGATTTCGAGTTGGGCCACTGCCTGCTCGTAGTGCTGCTGTTCCTCCAGGCACTCCGCCAGCCGCATCCGCGCGAAGGGAACTGAGTCACTCTTCGGCCACTGCCGGACGGCCTCCTCGAGCACCGGCATCGCCTCCTGAAACTTGTGCTCCTTGATCCAGGTTTCAGCGATCATCACCATAACCGCCGGCACTTGCTCCGCGCCGGGGAAGAGGTCGGCATAACGATAATAGGTCTTGCGCGCCGTCTCGTATTCTCGCAACGCCTCATAGCAGTTCCCGATCAGCAGCAACGCCGATTCGACTGCGTTCGCGGTGCCGTCAGCGGAGTCGAGTGGCGCCAAGGCGCCCGCGGAGGAAGTCTTCTGCCAGCGGTCCAGAATATTCTGCGCTGTCTGGATGGCTGCCGTGGGAAAATTGGTGGCGGCATAATACCGCGCGATGCCCAGGTACGCGGCCGGGGCCTCGGTGTTTGCGGGGTACTTGAAGAGAGCCTGTTGATACGCCTCTACGGCCAGTTCCCGCAGGTGCTTCTCAACAGGCTGGTCGGTCAGTGCGGCCAGCGGCGCGACCACGATTCCATCGCTATCGGCCATCGCGTCCAGCGCCTGCGTCCCCGCGGCGATCCGCAGCAATTCCGACATTTCCACGCCGTTCAGGTTCATGCAGAGCCGGTTCAGCAGGCGGTCCTGCGGGACCCGGCGCGTCTCCAGCGGAAGCCCGGCGGTCTTCGCCACGGCTTCGAGAATCTGCAGCAAGGAGATGTTCCGCGCTGAAACCGTGTAAATCAGGCCGTTATCCGTCTCGACGCGCTCGACGCGAAGATTCTCCGATATAACCGAAGCCGGCGCGGTGGCCAGCAACTGCTCGCGCGAAGCGACATCGGCACCCTCGCGGGAGATGTCCTGCCGCCGCTTCATCCCCTCCTTCAAATACTTCTCCAGCTGGTGCAACTGCTGGTTCAACTGCTGCAACCGGCCGGTCTCCGCCTCCAACTGCGCGTTGAGGTCCGCAGGGCCGTTGTCGGGTGTTCCGGCGCCGTTGGGCCGAGCGCCCTCCGCCGAGGCAGTGGCGCAGAAGTTGCCGAATACGGCGAGAATCAGGAGGCAGAATGCGGAACGCGACGCGCGGAATGCCCGTGGCCGAATTCCGAGCGTTCTTCGGGAGAGCATGGTCATTTCCCTTCAGTCTGTGTGCTCGCGTTATGCAGCGATGGTTCGTTTCCGGCTTTCGCAGGCGGAGCGGCCGGGTCGGCGGAGGAGCGGGATTGCAGGGTCGCAAGGGAGGCGTGGAGCGAAGCGTCCAGCGACTCGGCTTCGGCTTCATAGCATCGCCCGATGAAGAAGTAGGCCCACTCTACGCTGGCCTTATCCGCCGGGCTCAAGCGGTCCCTGGCGGCCATCAGCTCGTAGAGCACGCGGCGCGCCTGCGCGTAGCTCTTCTTCTGGAAAAGCAGTTGGGCCGTTTCCATCGCCGCCGACGCAAAATAAGGGCTGCCGGGAAAACCGATCTCAACTGCTTGGAATTCCGCCAGGGCGCCGTCGAACTTGCCGGTCTTCAACAGGGACTGTGCGTAACGATAATGTGTTTCATCCGTGAATGATCCGCCAAGGTCCATTTCCATCGCCGTACGGAACGAGGCTGCGGCTTCCTGGAATTGTCCCTCCCGATAATGCAGGTTCGCCGTGTCCAGGAGACCGGAGATCTCGAGCGCCGGGTTACGCGAGCGGTCTCCGGCGGCGGAACCGCCCGCGCCGTGCGCTTCGGAAGTGACGATTTGCCGCTCCATCCGCCCGAGCGACTGCCGGAATTCCTCGAAGGCGGATCCCTGCTCTCCGCGAAACGCGGACCGGGACGACCAGTACAGCGTAATACTCGCCGAGGTCGCTGCGATCGCCGGGATCAGGAGCGTTGCGGCGGCGAACAGAAGCAGCCGCGGGCCTGCGACGGTCTCGCTGCGGCCCCTCGGGGTTTCCGGCTTCCCGTGCACTTCATCTTTCTTTGCGGCTTCGGGGTTTGCGGGAAGAGTTTTCGACTGCGCTTCAGATTTCTCGCCCATAGGGCCTCTCTTGGCGTTCTTCGTGTCTTTGTGGCAGCACTCCCAACGTCGAGAAATTCATCAACCCGTCGAGAATTTGCGCGTCGGATACCGGGCAATCCCGGTTGCCGGGAGACTTAAGCAAAACGCATGCCCGCCACTGCGCCCTCGCCGTCAAGACGCCAACTTACCAAGAGAACACTGCGGCCGCGTTCGAAGATTGTTCTTCCTTGCGGCGGGGTGTCCTGGCGGAAAAACGTTACGGCACAGGTTTTGCGAGACAGGCGCCTGCCTCGAAAGTTTTTCGGCTCCACATGAGACAGGAGACAAGCGGATGCCGATAGCGATGCGAACCTGCATAAGTGCCGCGATTTCCTTGACTGTGTTGCTGTTTTCCGGCTGCTCGTTCTCCACGCCGGCCCCGTCGAGCACCGCCAGGCTCGCAGAGCCCGTCGTCCAGCCGGAGCCGTGCTCCTCCACCGAGACGACTGCGCTTCAGCGTTACCAGGAACTGAGCCTGCAGTATGAAGCGGAGAAGAAACGGTCAGTTGCGCTCGCCGCCGAGTTAGACGAGCAGAAGGCCGGCCGGCAGAAGGCCGAGACGGAAAACGAGAGCCTGCGCCACCAATTGGAGTCTCTCACCGCGAAGGCCGCCGAGCTGGATGTCCTCAAAACAAGGTTCGACGAAGCGCAGAAGACCGCCTTCGAGGTGGAGAACACGCTTCGCGAGGTCAAGCGGCAGCTTCTCGAAGAGCGCCTCGCGGGCGTCAAACGCGAAGAAACGATTGTGGCGTTGAAGATCGAGCGGGCCGAAGACATGCGCAAGTCGCCGGTTGAGCGGGCGTTGCAGCCCATGGAGCAGAAACTCCCTCAAGAGACCGGAGCGGAAAAGCCGGCCTCGCAGAACGGGCCCATTTCCGGGGGGAACGCCGTTGTCAATCCATAAACTCGCGGCCATCAGTCTGTTCCTGAGCGCCCTCTGCAGCGGGTGCGCCGCGCCGGCGCCGCAGCGGGGAACGATGCAGCAGGTGGCGACTTATATTTCCCCGGCGATGGCGGAGAAACCGCCGGGCCGGATCGTCGTAGTGCCTTTCGCGTCGCCGGCATATGCGCCCGAGGCGGGCCGCACGGCGACCGCGTCTCTGGCGATGGCGATCCAGGGCACGCTCTGCTGCGACACCCTGCTCCCGGCCGAGGGCGACGAGCGCCTCGCCGCTGAAAGCGCCCTCTGGCAGCGCGGCCGGGTGGATATCGAGTCCCTCATCGTCGCGCAGAAAGCGTACCTGGCCGATGCCTTCCTGTTCGGCACGGTCACGCAATACAAACCTTACGATCCGCCGGTGCTCGGCCTGAAACTCCGCATGCTCTCCGCGCGCACCGGCGACGTCATCTGGGCCGCGGACGCGCTGTTCAACGCGCACGAGAGCGACGTGCGCGCCCTGGCCGAACGCTACTTTCAGAATTCCGGTCTAAAGGACCGGCTTTACGGGCCGGAACTGATGCTCATGTCGCCGAAACTCTTCGCCGACTTCGTCGCCGCGCAAGTGGTGCGGCCGCTCGGCGAACAGCTCAAGCGCAAACGCGACATGGCCTCCGCCAATCCGGCACATTGACGCGCATGGAACGCTAAAGGAAGACCGATGGACAGCGTCGCATCCCTTTTGCGACAGATACCCCAGGCGAAGAAGCCGCAGGACTCTTCGGCTGCACTGAGGACCGCCGCCAACGATGCGGCGTCCGGCGGCGGAGAATTCTCCGCCGCGCTCGCGACGCTTGCGCGGCGCGATTCTCCCGCCGCGCAGACGCGGGACGCGCGCGGGACGGCGCTGCCGAGACGAACCGGATCGGCCTCCCGCGCAAGCGGCGCCGAAGCGAAACCGGGCGCGGATTCACAGGCAGCATCCGTCCCGCCGAGCGCTGCCGCCCCCTCTCGGCTCGGTTCCGCCGCGCCGCAACCGGCTCCGTTCCAGCCTGCCGCACAAACGACGGAGCAACCGCGCGCGCCGGAAGACTCCGGCGGCTCCGATGCCCGAAGCACGAGCGTTGCGCCGGCAACGTCAGACGCGTCCCCGCCGGCCGAGGGACCTGACACGTCATCCGCTCAGCCAGCCCCCGGCCCGAAAAACTCCAACAGCGCGGCTGCTCAGAACGCAAACGCTGCGGCCGCGCCGGCCCGCGCGGCTCAGCTGACGGAAGGAACTGACGCGCAGACCGGGCAAGTCACAGCGTACCCGAACTGGACTGAAGCGGCCCCCCTGCCGCAGAACTCCGACAGCGCGGATGCCCCCGGCGCGAGCTCCGCGGCGATGCAGGCCGATCCGTCTCAGTTGGCCGCTCCGAAAGCGCGCCGCGTAGCCGCTGCTATCGCTCAAACAACTGAACAGACGACTCTGGACGCCTCCGACTCGATCGAGGCGAAAAAGGCAGCCGCTGCGCCCTCCACGACCGAAACACCGGAACAGGCGGCGAGTCCGAGCGACCCCGTCTCATCGCCGCATGCTCCCACCGACCCTGCCCCAATGAGCGAGGTTCGCGCAGAGGCGGTCGCGCCGCCGAACCAGGCCGGCTCGGCCGTCGCTTCGGCTGCGCCGGAAGCGGCCCCCCAGAGCGGCAATCCGCCTTCGGCAGGATCGCCGCACGCGGAGACGCCGGACTCGGGCGTCAGCGGGGACACCGTTCAGTCGTCCGTCAAGACGATCGCGAGCGCGGCGGGGGACGCCGCCACGCGCACGTTCTCCTCTGCCTTGAACGACGCGACGGCGGGTTCTCACAAGCCATCGCAGCCTTTCACCGCCGACGCGCAAGAGCAGTCGCTCGCCGCCGCGCGCTCCTCCGCCGCAGGCGCTTCCGCGCCCGCGGGACTCGGCGCATCGCAGGAGAAAGCGGCGCCTGCGCAGGCCAACACCCCGGCCGAGCCGAAAAACTTCCTCGAGAGTGTCGTGCGCCAGACCCGTCTGCTCACCCGGCCTGACGGCGCCAGCGAGTTGACGCTGAATCTTCAACCGTCCGAGCTGGGGTCAGTCGTCGTCCGCCTGACGCTCAAGGGCGGCCATCTCGACGGGCATCTCCAGGTGGACAACCAGTTCGCGCGAGAGAGCCTGGAGAGCGTTCTTCCGCGCGTCAAACAAGCGCTGGCCGGTGAAGGGATTGACCTCGACCGCCTGCAGGTGGCCGTGCGCGGCGACGGATCCCCGCGCCAGAGCGGGCAGAACTCTGCGGGCGGCCGGCAGGCGTCTCAGGCCGGCAGCGGACTCAGCGGCGACATCACGGCCGTCGGGGCGCCGGTCGGCGCTTCGGCCGCGCTCGCGGGACGGTCAGCGGTCGCGGCCGGAACCATGGATTTTATTGTTTGAGAGGAGTAACGCATGGCGACGACATCCACGAGCAGCACGGGGCTGAGCCTGGACCCGAGCGCCTTTTTGAATTTGTTCGTCACTCAGCTCCAGTACCAGGACCCGACCGCGCCAATGGATCCCAGCCAGATGACGACCGTCCTCGCGCAGTTGACCACCGTCCAGGATCTCTCCAACCTGCAGACGAGTTTCCAGCAGAGCCTGGCGGACGGAATGATCGGCGACCAGGTCACCTACAGCCCGACCTCCACTAGCGCACCGCAGACCGGGACGGTGACAGCGTCGCAGGTTCAGAACGGGACGGTCGGCGTGCTCATCAGCGGCCAGTTTGTGCCGTTGAGTGCGATCACGCAGATCGGGCCGAATTCGACGAACAGCGCGCAAAGCTCGACCTCGAAGAACAATACGCAAGGAACGACCGCGACAAACAGCGCGCAAGGATCGTAAGGATATTCTATTCCCGCCGGCGGCGGGACTATTTCCTGAAAGGAGCGAATCATGTCGTCCATCGGAACGAGTTTGACCGGCTTGCAGGCTGACCAGACCATGCTGGACGTGATCGGCAATAACCTGGCGAACGCCGACACGGCCGACTTCAAGTCCTCGAGCGTGACGTTCTCGGAGGAGATGAGCCAGACGCTGACGCAAGCCACTGCCGGCAGCGGCAACCAGGGCGGCACCAACCCGGTGCAGATCGGCCTCGGCGTGAATGTCGGCGCGGTGACCCGCGACTTCAGCCAGGGCGCCCTGACGGAGACGGGCAACACGCTCGACCTTGCCATGAACGGAGCAGGGCTCCTGGCGCTGAGCAGTGGCGCCGGCACCGTTTTCACTCCTGCCGCCAGTTTCAGTTTGAACTCGAGCGATCAGATCGTGGATTCCCAGAACGGCTACCAGCTTCTCGATATCAGCAACAACCCCATCACGATCCCCTACAATGTGCAGGTCCCGGCGCAGGCGACGAGTTCCCTGACGCTGGCCGGCAACCTGAGCGACAGCGTGGCCGTGCCCACCGCGGAAGTGCTCTCGACCTCCACCCCGTTTACGACCACCTCGGGATCCCCCGCCCTCACCTCAACCGATCTGAACGACCTCAGCACGACCACCACGTCCTACCAGACTGGCGACAAGATCGTGATCAGCGGCACGGACGCCGCCGGGAACGCCTTGACGCCTGTGGACTTCACCTACGGCACCGGCACCGGTGACGACGGCATTACGCTGGGCGACCTGATCAACAAGATCAACACCGCCTACAGCGGCCAGGCCACCGCCTCCCTCGACGCGAAGGGCAACCTGACGCTGACCGCCGACAAGACCGGCACGGCCAGCCTGGGCCTGACGCTCTCCGCCGGGAGCGGCAGCACCGGCGTGACCGACTGGACGGAGAACGCACTGACAGTCAGTACCGTCGGAGCGGCCGGCGGGACCTACGAGGTGACCTCGGGCATCTACGACAGCCTGGGCAATTCGCACACTCTGACGATGACGTTCACGCGAACCAGCCAGTCCGATTGGAGCATGACCGCCGCGTTGGGCGACAGCGACGGGACAGTGACCCAGTCTACGGTGAACGGCATCACATTCAACACCGACGGGTCGTTCAACAGCGTCACGGGCGGCAGCGGCGCACAGCAGATCGCGATCACATATAACACGGGGGCGGCGCCGCAGACGATCAATCTGTCGCTCGGCTCCTCCGGCGCTTTCAACGGCCTGACGCTCTTCGGCGGCAATTCCACGGCGTCGGCCACGAACCAGAACGGCTACGCCGCCGGCTCGCTCAGCTCCTACAGCATCGGCAACGACGGCACGATCAAGGGCGTCTACTCGAACGGCGTCACGAAGGACATAGCGCAGATCCAGACGGCGACGTTCGCCAACCCCAACGGCCTCAATGACCTCGGCTCGGGCTGCTGGGGCGCAACGTCGCACTCGGGCGACCCGGTGTTCGGCGCGGCCACCTCCAGCGGCGGCGGCTCGCTCGTCAGCGGCGCCACTGAAGCGTCCAACGTGGACACCGCGACGCAGCTGAGCGAGCTGATCATCACGCAGAACAGTTACGAGATCAATGCGAAAGCGATGTCGGTGAGCGACCAGGTCATTCAACAGCTTACGCAGATCATCTGATTTGACGGCGAGAAGATTCAAACTCGAAATGAGACAGGCATGAATGACTGGCATCAAACCCTCGGCCCCGTGTTCAACTCAGACGCCCCGCTGAGCCGCGCAGGGGTGATCGGCGCGGCGGTCTGTGTGATCTGGGGGGCGGCCGTCGCTGCCTGGTGCGCCGTGAAGCTGAGCCGGCGCTGGTCGGGCAGGAGCCGTTTCATCCGGCAAGCCCTCGAGCGCGGCTTTGATCGCCCGGAGGCGATGAACCTGTGGCGCATCGCCCGTTTTTCGCCCGAGGGCGGCGACCGCGAGGCCATCCTCGCCTCATGCGAGGCGTTCGACCGCTGTCTGCGCGCGGCGGAGGAAGCCACCGGCGACGACCCGCTTCTCCGGCCCGAGTATCTCGCCGGTTCCGTAACGAGCGCCCTGCGGCGCAAGTACGGCAACACGCGCCGGGCGCGCCAGCGCATCGCGGACACGCGCGAGATCGAAGCAAACCAGCCGGTCCGCGTCCGTCTTGGCGCTTCGAGCACGACGTTCGAGTCCTTCGTTCTGAACGTCGCACAGGACTGCCTGCAGCTTTCGCTGCCCGCCGACGCGACGTTGCCGCCGGCGATGGAGTTGGCGGATTGCCCGGCGTTCATGTCGTTCTGGCGTCCGCACGACGCGCGGTACGAGTGCACGGCCCGCGTAACGCGCGGCGAGACCTCGCAGCGTGACAGGCGCCTGGTGCTTTCCCACGCTTCCTTGAACCGTGTGCAGGAGCGCGAGCACGTGCGCGTCCGCTGCCGGCAGGAAGTTCGGTTAGGCATGTTCGATGCGGCGATGGCCGGGAGAGCGTCCGGCCGCAGCGCCGAACCGGAACTGCCGTTCGTGGCGATGCTTCACGACCTCAGCAACGGCGGCGCTTCGCTGGTCACCGACAAGCCGATGGCGACCGGGACGCCGGTGCTTGTGCGCATCCCGCTGTTGCGGAAACCCTGGTCGCTGACACTGGCGGCGCGGGTGCTCCGCCAGAGCCTGCTGGGCGGCACGTCGAACGCGTCGTGGCAGAGTTCAGTTCGGTTCGAGCCGCTTTCGGCGCGGACCGAGCAGCACCTCGGCCGCTTCATCGCGGACCTGCAGCAGCGGCTCATCTCGCGCATGCTCGCCAGGGCCGGAGCCGATGGGCAGACGGAAACGCGGGCCTGGGAGCCTCCGGTCCGGGAACCGGCGCACGAAGCGCCGAAAGAGGAACCCGCGCGGCAGTTAGAGACGGCGGGATGGGAGCTTTGACGCCTTTACGGCGATTTGAGAAGGAACCGTACCGATGAGCGGTCCCAGCCAGGCGATTGCCGGAGCCATGGAAACGCAAATCATGGCTCAGGATGTCTCGGCTCGGAACATCGCCAACGTCCTCACGCCCGGCTTCAAGCGGAACATCGCGCTCGTCGAGGCCATGGACAAGGGGAGCGGCAAATCGGCCGTCACTACGCCGACGGTCACCGGCGTCACGCTGGACTTGTCGCAGGGCCCGCTCCAGCCGACCGGCAACGATATGGACTTGGGCCTCCGGGGCGAAGGATTCTTCTCCATCGAGACTCCGGACGGAACCCTCTACACGCGCAACGGAGCGTTCCGCCTTAACGAGAACGGGGTCCTCGTCACGCAGGGAGGCAACCCGGTGCTCGGAGAGTCCGGCCAGATCCAGATCCCGGCCGGCACCACCAAGCTCACGGTCGGCTCGGATGGCCAACTCCAGACCGACTCGACCACCGTCGGCAAGCTGAAAATCGTCACCTTCGACAAGCCCGGCATGCTCCAGCAGGCGGGGGACAGCAACTATATCGGTGATGCGGCCGGCCCGAAAGCGGCCGCCGCCTGCTCCGTTCATCAAGGATGCCTCGAAGCGTCGAATGTGGATCCCATGACGGAACTGGTCCAGATGATGGCCACGTTCCGCGACTATCAGGCCTGTGCGCGCAGTCTTCACTCCATCGAAGACTCTGCGAACAAGCTTTATGCCTGGGCGCGCAGTTGAGGACGGCGAACTGAGAGTTTGTTTTAGGAGTCAGACCGATGATGAAAGCGCTCTTCACGGCTGCGACCGGCATGAAGTGCCAGCAGTCCTACATTGACGTTGTGGCCAACAACCTGGCGAACGTGAACACCACCGGCTTCAAGGCCAGCGAGTTGAACTTCCAGGATATGCTCTACGAGCATCAGGTCCTCCCCGGGACCGAGGCGACGCAGAACAACGAGGTCCCGACCGGCCTGGAGGTCGGCTCCGGCGCGCGGATCGTCTCCTCCACGCAAAACTTTGCGCAGGGCAGCCTCAATCAGACTACCGGCAACCTGGACATGGCGATTCAGGGCCTGGGCTTCTTCCGAATCACGATGCCCGACGGCACCCTGGCCTACACTCGCGACGGCTCGTTCGGCCTCGATGGCAACGGACGCCTGGTCACTTCCAACGGCCTTCCGATCGCGGACAACATCAGCATCCCGAGTAATGCGACTTCGATCACCGTATCCTCGGCCGGGCAGGTCTACATCAACACGCCCGGGGCCACCGCGCAGACGCTCGCCGGCACCCTTACCCTGGCCACCTTCGCAAACCCGCCGGGCCTGAATAACCTGGGCGGCAACCTTTACGGCCAAACGGTCGCCTCCGGCACCGCCACGATCGGAAATCCCGGGCTGAATGGCGTCGGCACGATCCAGCAGGGATACCTCGAGGCGTCTAACGTGGACGTGGTCACCGAGCTGGTGCGCCTCATCACGGCGCAGCGGGCCTACGAGATCAACTCCAAGGCCATCGTCACGGCCGACAAAATGCTGCAGGAATCGAACGCCCTCGTTCAGTAGGAGGCTGCCATGTTTTCCAACACAGGGGCGCAGGCGCGCCCGGGCTGGATCCTCAAGGCCGCAGGAGTCCTGCTGGCGGCTGTCGCAGTCCGTGTCTCCTGCGCGGCGGACCGGGTCCAGATTGAACTGAAGGAGGCGGCCGTGCTGCAGACCGCCGAAATCCGCATCCGGCAGATCGCGGAGGTGTCCGGCGATGCCACGTTCGCGGCGGACATCGGCGAGGTCTCGCTGGGCTCAACGCCCTGGCCCGGGAATTCGCGCTCCGTGACGAAGGAACAAGTCGTCATGCACCTCCTCAGCGCGGGATTCGATGTCTCGGGGTTCCAGTGGCGCGGCGCGGGCGCCTGCCTGGTGACCCTTTTGACGACGAAGGTCAGCGGCGAACAGATCGTCCAGGCCGGGCGGGAGTACCTGGCCTCGCTGCCGATGCTGAAACGCGATGACGTGCGCATTGAGGTCGAGCAGATGCCCCGCGACTGCGTCGTCGCCGGCAGCGCGGAGAAAATCAGCCTTTCCGCGTTCGCGGCCTCCGCGGATCGTCCGTGGGGACGCCTGCGCATTTTCGTCAAGATCAAGGCGGAGGACAAGGTGCTCGCGACCATCCCGCTGATGTTCATGGTCACCACCAATCAGAAAATCCTCGTGGCGGCCCGGCCGATCAATCGCGGAGAGGTGATCGAAAAAAGCTGCCTCGACACGCGCGAGATCGTCCTGGGCCCGGACAGCCCCCCGCAAACCTACCTGGATCCTTTGCCTGAATCGGCGGTGGGCAAGGTGGCCGTGCGCTCGATCCCCACCGGGGCGGCGCTGACGGCCTCCATGGTCGCCGAACCGCTGGCGATCCGGCGCGGCGAGGATGTCACCCTCAGCCTGAAGTCCAGCCATATGGAGGTCGTCACCAAAGGCGTCGCCCAGAAAGACGGATACGTGGGCGACCTGATTCCCGTCAAGGTCTTCGTTTCCGGGAAGGAACTGACGTGCAAAATCGTTGCGAACGGCACGGTGGAATTGCCGATGTGAAAGGAGCTGGAACATGAGACGCCTTGGAGGTTTTTGGATCGCATGCGTGGCGCTGGCTTTCGTGCCGCTTGTCGGCCGGGCCGACACCGTTTGGAGTGAGCGGAGCGCCTGTCTCATCTCGGACAACAAGGCGTTCCGCCCGGGCGACATCGTCACCATAAGCGTCCAGGAAGATGACACGGTCACACATTCGGTCGCGAACTCCCTGTCGAAAGTCACCTCGACGCAGGGCTCGATCAGCGCGATTGACGTGCCCTCCCTCACCAGCGGGACCGTGAGTTCGCTGCTGAAGGGCACGCTCACACCTCAAGTGCAGTACGGTTCAACCAGGACTCTCGACGGCAAAGGCACTTACAACCTGCAAGGCACGATAACGACGCAGATAACGGCGGTGGTCATGGAAGTGTTGCCCAACGGCAACCTGGTGATTGAAGGCTCGCACCTGAGGAAGTCCGTGGATGAAAAGGTCCTGATCCGCATTTCCGGCATCGTCCGGCCGGAGGACATCAGCAACACCAATGTCGTGCTCTCGAGCGCCGTGGCCGAAGCCAAGATCGTGTACGAGTCGGACGGCCCCATCGCCAATTCCAACCGCTGGGGCTGGTTCGAACGGTTCATAGACCATATATGGCCGTTCTAAACTGAAAGCCCCCGAGTTCCCGGAGACCGCAGAGTCCGGCCGGTGAACTCCGAGGCGGAATATGGAAGGCACACCGATGAAATGGTTGGCTCATAACTTTCGGTTGTCCGCATTCGGAGCGGCGATCCTCATCCTGGCGGTCGGCGCGGGCGCGGCGGATGGGGCCGTCGCCCTTCGCCTGAAGGACCTCGCGCATATCAAGGAGGTCCGGCCCAACCAGCTTTACGGCATCGGGCTGGTGGGAGGACTGGCCGGCACCGGCGACAGCGAGATGCTGGCCGACCAACTGGTGACGAACATGCTCCAGCGGCTGCACGTCACGATGGTGAGTACGAACGTCACCTCCAAGAACGTGGCCGCGGTGATCGTGACCGCCGAGGCGCCGGCGTTCATTATGGAGGGATCGAGGTTCGACGTGACGGTCTCGTGCCTCGGCTCGGCGACCTCGCTGGTGGGCGGAGTTCTGCTGCAGACGCCGCTCCAGGGCGCCGACGGCCAGGTGTACGCCGTGGCCCAGGGGCCGCTCTTGATCGGCGGCTTTTCCGCGGCGGGCGCGGCGGCGTCGACGACCAAAAACCACCCCACCACCGGCCGAATCCCCGACGGCGCGATCCTCGAGAAGCGCATTGCAACAGTGCTTCGGCCGGCCGACGACCTGCAGCTGGTGTTGAATATGCCCGACTACGTCACGGCGGTCCGCGCCGCCCAGAGCATCTGCGCCGCGTTCCCCGATTCGGCCACGCCGGTGGATGCCGCCGTGATCCGTGTGTGCGTGCCGGAGGACTACCGGTCCGCCGAGAAGTTCGCCGAGTTCGTGGCGAAGGTCGAGGAGGTCAAAGTCACGCCCGATTCCCCGGGCCGCGTCGTGGTGAACGAGCGGACCGGCACCATCGTCGCCGGAGAAAACGTCCGGCTCAGCGCCGCGGCGATCTCGCACGGCAACCTCACGATCTCGATCAAGGAGACCACGAATACCAGCCAGCCCAACCCCGGGGCGTCGGGTGAGACGCGGACGGAGAAGTCCACCCAGATCAGCGCTCAAGAGCCGAAGGCTGGCATCTACGTCATTGACGACTCCGCCACGCTGGCAGACGTGGCGCGCGCCCTGAACCTGCTGGGCGTAACGCCGCGCGACATGGTGTCCATCTTCCAGGCGCTGAAAGAAGCCGGCGCCTTGCAGTGTGAACTGACGGTCATTTAAACCGCTGCGAGGATGATCCGCATGGGACAAGTCAATTCCGTCACGACCGGCAACGCCGCGGCGGCCGCGCCGACCGCTCCGGCGAAG
>Ga0181533_1000850_pt1 | contig 40973 bp, 37 predicted proteins | sample PEATcosm2014_Bin_45_FD_119772 | JGI IMG/M metagenome (GOLD analysis project Ga0181533, IMG submission 119772) | Peatland microbial communities from MTU Mesocosm Facility, Houghton, MI, USA - PEATcosm2014_Bin11_60_metaG | ecosystem: Environmental > Terrestrial > Soil > Wetlands > Peat | place...
AGCTGGTAACAGAAGTTGAGGTGAATGGGTAAATTAAAAAGGTATAAATAACAGAGATTGACGAAGAGATAAAGGCTCTGTACCAGGTAAAAACAAGAAACAAAGAGGACCACCCCGTCGCCGCCAACCCGCCGTAAACAAGCAGTACCAAGAGAAATGATTCCACGTAGTTGAAGAACAAAAACAGATCAGTGCCGGATAAACCGCTGGCAACATAAGCTAACAGGCATTTTGTTGCATTGGTGGCAAGAAAGCAGAGGAATAATACCTGCGGCTGAATACTCGCTCCCTTGCCAAGAAGTGCTGATGCAGAAGCGATACGTTTTTTCAGTTTGAAAGGCATGGTAAACTCTTCCTGATTACGAAGATGTTTTTATCACACAGTGGCACATGGTTTTATAACGTATCAAAATAAAAGTATTCTCCATCTACGCCCCCATTGGTCTGAAGTATTCAGATATATAATTTTAATTTTAGGTAAATTCTGTGATCTTTTACATAAGACGTTTAATCCATTCTAAAGGTTACAAAAAAGCTACATATGTTTTTGGGCCAAAAGCATCTTGTTGATTTAATATGTTAAATTTTAATGTAATTTCTCGTCAATTTTAGTAATGCTCAGTTAGGGTTACCCGAACTTATAAGCTTTCACCCGGCTTTCACCAAACAAGATAGATTTGGATTGATTTGGATAGACTTACATGGACTTTGACCGATGGAATTGCTTGAATAGCTAGTTGATATTATTGAAGTTTATTGGATTTGTCTGATTTATCAGGCAGTTTTTGAATCTTTTCTTAGTTTAAAACAGAATGTTCCTCACTGTGTTGCTCAAAGTGCCAAGAATCGCCGTTTTTAGGGGACCATACAGGGACAAACTGGGTGCGCCCTTTTTTTGCCGGATTAATTGCACTCAAAATAAATTTTTGTAGCTTCATTTTATTCTGTAGTGACGCGATGAAAAGTATCTGCGATACTATGGATTATGGAGTGGGAGAAAGAACATATTGAAGTGCGCGAGGATGAGTGGCTGGCGATTCCTCCGGAACTGGATAATGAGAGGGTGTCAGTCGCACTTTCCGAACAGCGGGCACAACTCTGGGCGCTAGTCCTGGAGGCACGCTATCTCCCCTGCCGCATCGAGCACTGCTCCGGCGACTGGCACCTGCTGGTGCCGGCTGAGCGCTTTGCAGCGGCCCGCGAGGAGCTGCGCCTCTTTGTAGAGGAAAATCGTAACTGGCCCCCTAATCCGCCACAGGCAAACACTTTGGCGGAAAACACCCTGGCGACTTTTTCTATCCTCATCCTCCTGGCCACTTTCCATAACATTACCCAACTCGATGCCTCGCTGTTCGGCCACGGCCAGGTCGACTGGATCGCCATCGGCAACGCCCACTCCGCCAGAATCCTCGACGGCGAGTGGTGGCGGCTCGTCACTGCCCTCACCCTTCATGCAGACTGGCTCCATCTATTCAGCAACCTGGCGCTCGGCGGGATATTCATTGTCTCCCTCTGCCGCGAACTCGGCTCGGGGCTCGCCTGGAGCCTCCTCTTAGGCTCCGGTGTTCTCGGCAACCTTGCCAACGCCTGCCTGCAACTCCCCGACCACAGGTCGGTGGGGGCCTCCACTGTGGTATTCGGCGCCGTCGGTATCCTTGCCGCACTCAACCTGCTGCGCAACCGGCGCTACCTGCAAAGACGATGGCCGCTTCCGGTCGCTGCCGCCCTGGCCCTCCTTGCCCTGCTTGGTACGGAGGGGAAACAGACAGATCTGGGAGCGCACCTGTTCGGTTTTATCTTCGGCATAGGCCTTGGCCTGGCAGGGGGGTACCTGGTTGAGAGGCGCGGCCGTCCGGGCACGGGGCTTAATTTGATATTGTCAATGCTTTGTGTAGCTGTGGTAATAGCGGCCTGGCGGTCGGCGCTGGTTTTTGGAAGATGAACGAAAGTTATTCTTGTGAGATCAGAATACAAAGGCAAGTTTGACGACAACGCCTTTGCCTTTCTGGTCCACTTGCAGCTGTGTTCTCTGGATCAATTTCTGTATGCTCTGCCTGTCATTAAAAGGATTATGTGACACTGGTATGGAGAAGACGTTGAAACATCGAACCACCAAGTCTCCGTTTTTGTCTAATTTGAGAGCGGCCGAAAGCTTTGCATCTTTAAGCGCTGATAATATGCTGGAATCCGTTTCCTCGATGGTGCGCACAAACACCAGCGGATCTGCAAAAGCTGCGTGGGGAGGTAAAAGGATAGCGGTCATCACGAATAAGAAGATCCATTTTACAAAAGAACTTTTTGCTCTCGTTTGCTGTGTTGTCATCGGTCTCCCCCTTTTTGTCGGGCTGTCCGCTACCCGTTGCCGTATTTCCCGGCAAAATGAAACCGGGTCGCAAATATCGTAGAGATATTTCGGCGACCCGGCTGTCTCTGGGAGACCCTTTGAGCTTTCCGTCCCACTCTTGCGAGTGGTTTAGTATTATCGTCTATCACATGTTTAATTGTGATTTTATGATAGCACATAGCATGCCCAAACCTCCTGAGACTACTGGAACGCTGTTATAGAAAAAAACCTATATAATAACCGGCCAATAAAATGCCTTTTTTTGTCAACAGCAGTGACCTAAAATTTCCTAATGAACTGTAAGCGCATGGGCATTATGGGAGATTTCAATTAAATTTATCTGCGTCAACACCATTAATAATATCAAAAGGTTAAGGGTTTTCCGCAAGGAATATTTGCTGGCGTGACTACTAAATGCAATGTTGCTTGATTAACGGACGGCGAGATGAGCCACGGCCTTTTCCAGGCCCGCGAGATTCAGCGGAAACATCGGGAATATCTGGCGGATCTGGCTGATGGTCGTGCCGGTATCCCATAATGAGGCGGAGAGGGGATTGAGCCAGGCGGTATGGCGGAAGGTTTTAGCGAGAACTTTCAGCCTTTCGATGCTCGGCTGCTGCTGCCGGTATTCAATGGCTATAGATCCGTTCACCGCCAGCAGCTCTTCGGGGGCCATGCTGGCGTCGCCGACGAAAATCAGACGGGTCTCCGGGTCACGCAGCAGCAGAGCCTCGACCGTCTCCGGTCGGCGCTGTCTCTGGGAATCGATCCAGACCCGATCACTTACGGTGTTGTGAAAGTAGCGGATGGAGAGCTCCCGGAACTGGGCCTGGGCGTAATGGAACAGGATCTGGACCGTCTCCACGTAAGGTTCCATGGACCAGCCACCGTTGTCGATCAAAAGGAGCACCTTCAGCTTGTCGGTCAGGCGGCGGTCAAAGACTATCTCGATTTCGCCGGCGTTGTCCAGTGTCCGGCTGATGGTCTTGCCAATGTTGACGACATCTTTAGGCCCGGCCGGCACCATTCGCCGCAGCCGTTTAAGGGCTTCTCCGATCTGGCCGCGGCTCAAGGGGGCGGTCTGCGAATAGTCCTTGTAGCGGCGCTCGAGAGCGACCTTGATGGCGGAGCGGTTCCGGGAGATGCCACCGATGCGCATCCCGCCCGGACGAAAACCCGAATGGCCGACCGGTGACGTCCCTCCTGTCCCAATCCACCTGCGGCCGCCATGATGCGATCCTTTCTGGTCCTTCAGCCGGTCGAGGAAATACTGCACCAGCTCTTCGCCACTCATCCGGAGCAGTTGTTTCGCGCTCAGGCCGAGCGCCTTGGCCAGTTCGTCCGGATCCTTCAGCCACTCGTTGAGCAATGCGCGGACAGCGTCGTCAATCGGTATCCCTTCGGGAGAGAGCTTCTCAACCCCGGTGAAAAAACGGACAAAAACCTCGTCGTAAGCGTCGAAGTCGCGTTCGCTTTTGACCAGGACGGTTCGGGCTACCGAATAAAAATCGTCCCACGAGGTGATGAGGCCTAACATCAAGGCTTTCTGCAGCCTTAAGAAAGCGGTGGGGGTTACCGCTATGCCGCTTTCTCTCAGGTCGTAAAAGAAAGATACGAACATGTCCAACTCTCCTTGATGTCAGGCGCCTGTCTGAGAAACAGCTTTCTCCAGGTCGCTGCTCTTCTTGAAAAGGACCCCCAGGTAGGGTGCCGCCCTCTCCGTCAGCGTTTCCTGACGGAAGTCAGGATCGGCCTGCAGAGCGCGGATCCAGTTGATAAGCTCCCGGGTGGCAGGCTTCTTCTCGATACCCTCGATCTTGCGCAGCCGGTAAAAGGCATTGATGCAGGCCTGGGCAAGATCATCGGAAAGATTGGGAAAATGTACGGCGACAATGCGCCTCATCATATCCTGATCGGGAAAGGCTATGTGATGGAAGTTGCAGCGGCCGAGAAACGGGTCGGAGAGGTCCTTCTTAGCGTTAGAGGTGATGACGACCACCGGCCTGCACCGCGCCTTGACAGTGCGGTCGATCTCGATGATGTCGAACTGCATCTGGTCGAGCACATCGAGCATGTCGTCCTGGAAGTCTGAGTCGGCCTTGTCGATCTCGTCGATCAAAAGCACAACACGCTCATCCGCCACAAAGGCCTGACCAATCTTCCCCATTCGTATGTATTCCGAGATATTGCTCACATCCCGCGTCGAGTCGCCGAAGCGGCTGTCGTTCAGGCGGGTCAGGGTGTCGTACTGGTAAAGGGCCTCGACCAGCTTCATGCTCGACTTCACATTAAGCACAAGAAGCGGCATCCGCAGGCTCTCGGCAATGGCGTATGCCAGCATGGTTTTGCCGGTGCCGGGCTCCCCCTTGAGCAGAAGGGGCATTTCCAGGGCCATGGTGACATTCACGATCTTGGCAAGCTCTTCGTCCAATACATATCTGCTTGCGCCGCTGAATTGGTGGAAATTATGATCTGTCATAATGTTATAGCTCCAAGTTTCACGAGGTTTTATTCTATTTAATCATAGTACCACCGGCGATTCCGGGAGGGGGGTGGGGGGCTCTCACGGAGAAAAGAGTATGCCATCTTACGGTAGCGGTGTTCGAGCAAAAACCGTGGGTATCTATGGCAATCCTCGAATCGGGCGTATTGCGTTGGTGCTAACTATTTTCTCCGTGAGAGCCCCCCACCCCCCTCTTGACGTCATAAGAGTTGCTAAGCAGGATTAACTAATTCTGGTCTGAGCCGGCTCGCGAACGCAGTACAATCCCTCTCCCTTTAGAGTCGGCCCGAAGCAGGCATTATCGGATATGCAGGTTGCCTTCCTTAACTCACCGGCCTTCCAGCGGTTGATCAAAGCGGGTTCTCGAATCAATGGGCGACTGAGTGATATATAGTCGGTCAATCCGTCGCTCACCAGCTTTTCAGCTACCTCGAAAGAGCGGATCCCGCCAACCAGCATGAGAGGAACGTTGATCTTCGCCTTGTAGCGCGTTGCTGCTTTCCTGTAAAACACCTCCTTTTCCGGAGTATCAAACGCACCCGTTCTTATGGCAGAGAAGGCGCCGGAGGCATAAACGGTCCCGCCGCTCATTTCGATGGCATTGATACCCGCTTGTTCGAGAAGCTCCGCAACCCGCAGCATCTCATCCACGGTGAGTCCACCGTCGACAAAATCTTCGGAATTGATCTTTATCAGGATGGGGAACCCGCTTCCCACCGCTTGCCTCACTGATTGCAGCGTTTCGAGAACGATGCGGGCCCGGTTTTCAATGCTTCCGCCGTAGGCGTCCTTGCGTTTATTGAAAAAGGGTGATAGGAACTGACTCAGCAGGTAACCGTGCGCCGCATGAATCTGCACCCCGTCAAAACCTGCTTTCTTTGCCAGAGCGGCACTCTCCCCGAAAGCCGCGACTACCCGGCCGATCTCGGCAATTGTCATTTCCCGGCAGCGGGGGATTGCACCGGTTTCGTGCGTGGAGGGGGCGAGGGCCTCCTGGCCGGTCAACTGGGTTTGGCTGTAACATCCGCCGTGGGCAATCTGCAGGGCGATTTTCCCGTTTGCCCGGTGAACGGCGGTGGTCATTTCCTTGAGCCCGGGAAGAAAATCATCGCCATCCGCTCCCATTTGCCATGGAGCGGCTCTCCCTTCCCTGGTGACAAAGGCAAGGCCGGTGATGATGAGGCCGACTCCTCCCTCGGCGAACCGTTTCATAAGTTCAATGAGTTTCGGCGTACAGATCCCGTCGTCATCGGCCATCCCTTCCCATGTTGCTGAGCGCACAAAGCGGTTTGCCAGGGTCATGCTTTTGATTTGGGTAGTCTCAAATAATTGCCCCATTGCCATACCTCCTTTTATTATAAACCACGGCTGTTCATTCTCATAAAATCAGTCTGCTGTTTATCGCCATGTAACGGACGCAGGCTTGCGGGTGGGGATGCGGGCATACTCGAACTCAGGGTAGCCGATCATCAATCCTCCGCACATCTGGTGGCCCGGTGGCAGGCCCAAAAATTCATGGACTTCGGTATAGCTCAGTGCTGCATGGTGGAGGAAACCGGCCCAACAAGCGCCGAGACCGAATGAGAGGGAAGCAAGTTCCAGGGTGGACAGGGCGATGGTGGACGAGATTCTTACCATCGGGTCATCGACAGCGCCGTGGGCGATGATGAGATTGGGAGCATTGCGCAGGATCGGATCGGACCCCATTTCCCAAGACTTCAACATCCCCTTCATCCCCGGCACCCCCTGAACGAGGAGGATTCTCAGCCAATCTACGACGATCGACGAGAGTCGGCCGATCTCTTCCGGGTCATTCAAAACCAGCCAGCGCACCGACTGGGAATTCCCACCGGTAGGCGCATAGCGGACAATTTCAAGCAGCTTTTCCAGAACAGCCCGATCGACCGGCTCGGGCCGATAGCGCCTAATGGAGCGCCGCCCCTTGACGAGCTGCTCCATTTGTTGCGGAGTGAGCCGCCAGTCGGAGCCAAGGGGGGAGCACTCCTCGGGGGTCATCCGACAATGGCAAAGCGCCCCGGCCGGGCAGACTGCCACGCAGTGGCCGCAGGTGATGCATCCTTTTTCAATTTTTTCAATCGTCTCGGGAAATCCATCACCAAGTACAATAATCCCCGCCGGGCAGGCTCTAGCGCACAGACCGCACTGAGTGCACTTCTGATCGTCAATCGTCAGAAATCCCATTTTGTCCTCCTTTATGCCCGCCGCTTCGGGGCATGCGGGCCATCATCCGGTCGATGAGCTGGTCGATCCGTTCAACCGAACATTCCAGGTATTTCTTGTCCCCGACGGTCTTTGCCATCAGGAGTCCCCCTTCGATCAGGGCCATGAAGTTCGCGGCGAACAAATAAGCCTTGGCATCGGCCCGGACGACCCCGCTCTCCTTGCCACTATTGACCATGGCGATGAGCCACCCTTCCCAGGCCATAAGGACCTTCCGGACCTCTTCGTGCAGCCGGGGATGGGCATCGTCGGAATCGGTGGCGGTATTCAGGATCGGGCAACCTCCGGTAACAGCAATCTCTTCGTAGATATCGGGAAAGGCGTGGGCATAGGCGCGGAGCTTCTCCACCGGCCCTTTGCAGGGCCGGAGCTCCTTGCGCAATCTGTCGGCCATCTGCTGGGCATTGTAACGGAAGGCTTCGACGGCCAGCTCGTCTTTGTCGCTGAAGTGCCCGTAGATGGCCCCCTTGGTAAGGCCCAGGGCCTTGGTAAGAGTCGACATCGTGGTTCGCTGGTAGCCGTTCTTGTTAAAAATTACCGCCGCTTTTTCGATGATGGCCTGCTTTGTCTCTTCAGCTTTCCCCACGCTTATCCCCAAAAAAAGAACTTTGTACACTTTAATATACCAATCGGTATATTAAAGTCAAGAGAAAATAAACCAGTCGGTATATTTTGCCCAGCCGATATCCTGCGCGGTGTTGACTAATAAAAGTTATCCGATGTTATGGCAAGGAGATTTCTAAAGGATTCGATCCTGCGTGGTGGTCAAAACTCTTCCAACTTCCGCAATATCCGCAGAAAGTTGAGGGTAAGGGTCGGATTGAGATCAGTGCCGGCCATCCATAACATTTTGCCCGCCACCTCATCGAAATCCAGGGCATTCCTGTAGACACGCTTTGTGCGGAGAGCATCGAAGATGTCGGAAATCATGGTGATCTGGCTGCATAGATTGGTTTGCCATCCCTTCGGCACCTTTGGATAGCCTGTCATGTCATATTTCATATGGTGTTCAAAGGCGCACAATATTGCCAGGCGCGGAATACCGGGGTTGTTCAGGAGGTATTCCGTGCCCCGAATGGCGTGCTGACGCATGGATTCCCATTCGTCCTCCTGGAGTTTGCCGGGCTTATTGAGGATTTCCTCAGGCACGAACTGCTTTCCCACATCATGCAGCAAGGCCGCAATGCCGAGATCGTGGAGTAATTGGCCCTCGAAGCCCAGAGACATCCCTTGGGCAAGAGTGAGTATGCAGACGTTGAGGGAGTGGGTGAAGGAATACTCGTCCATCTCCCGGACCGGGACGAGGGCAAGAAGCGGATTGGCTTCTTTGCGGAAGGAGGTGACAAAACCCGCAACAAGAGACAGCATGGAACTCACGTCAAGCGGTTCATGGCGGTCATGCACCGAAAAGACAGTATCGAGTTGATTAAGATACTGATGGGGTATAGCTGAAAATGACGAAATCGTCTGGGCCTCGGATTCGGCTTGGCGGGGCATGTCGACAGACACCTTGCCGAACCGAAGATGAGGGGTTGGCTTCAAATCGCGCTCCACTTGATGGGCAACGATCCGGATCAGGAGTTCTATATCATCGTAGGTTGCCCCGCGGCTAATGGTGATATGGTCCATACCATAATCTTTCATAGCCCGCATGAGACGGTCAGGGTGGGGACCCTTGTCCATGGGAAGGCCGTTTATAAACAAGTCATTGCCCAGATGCATGACTGTTGCCGTGCTGTCTTCCTTAAGAGAATCGTTAAGAAAGACCAGGGACTCGGAAGCCCGACTCACTGTCATCCGGTGCTGCCTGCCATAAAGAGTCGATGCGCTGGCTGCTTTTGCAAGGTTTCGAATAAACTCGTCAAATGATTCCTTCTGCTGTGGCGTCATGACTCGGCTCCCTGAAGCCCTTTCAAGGTTTCGACTGCGATGGGGGAAAGGGTTTTATCGCCGGCAGCTATAATTTCCTCGAGTAACGGCCGGACCAGAGTCGCGGGAAACCGGGACAAGGCGCGAAGTATCACAACTTTGAGCTGGCTATGCTTGGCAGAGTGAAGGAAACTGCGGGAGAAGATGATCTCTTTCAGTTTGGGCAATGTCTGGGGAGCGCCGATTCCCGCCAGCGCCTGTATAACGGCGGTTTTGATCTCCAAACCATAATCTTTGATGCTGCTGGAATTGAGGATCGCAAGCAGTTTGCGGACGACTTCCGGGTTGCTGCTCATATCCGCAATCTGTACGGCAGCCAGTTTCCTGGCCGGGTCGCTGCTGTCGAGGTCCTGCAGAAGAAGATTGTCAGCCGCGGGGTCGTGATAAGATAGAAGGCTTTTCAGTGCCTCCTTGCGGACTTTGGGGTGATGATGGCCGACCAACCTGCGAACCTGACGCTGAACTTCCTGGTCAGTGAAACTGCGCAACATGATGATGAGATTGCGGACAACAAACCATCGTCCATCATTTAGCCGCTCAAGTGCGGGGCTTTGGACCAATTCCCCAAGTTCACTGAGGCAGTCGAACCAGAAACGACGCAGGGAACGGTTTTCCTCGGCAAAAAGCCGCTCCATCAATGGCATAACAAAGGGTTGGCCACCGGAAATTATTATTGAACGTATATTTTGATATTTCTCCCGTCCCATCAGGGGAGCGGCATCGAGAATCTCCTGGACGAAACCTGGATTGAAAAATGCGCCGCGTTCCTTGGCATACGCTTCATCGGTAATGTCTACACAGATACGTTCGAGGGCTTGGAAATCTCCGTTCAACAGGTAATGTGACGCGAGACCCATCAGATTTCTCCCGATGCCGTCCCCTCTCTCCTCGCTGGGAATTTCCCGGATGATTTCAGAAATTATATCGCCGACTTTTGCCTCCAAGTGGTCGTACTCAAGGGTTTTAAACAATTCTCCCAAAGCTTGCATTGACGTTGCCGGCAGCATGTCGGTGTCGAGTATAGTCGTCAGGGTTTTCCTGTACGCGGGTGGAACGAAGTTCTCCGCCGCCGATTCCCGGAGCAGCATACGAACCTTTTCCCCACTTCCTGTTCTGGTAATGGCGGTGTCGAGATCATGGGTAGATTCGGTCTGGGTAGACAGCCTTTGCATAATCTTAAGGAGCATTTCAGGAATATTTCCACCATGGGTTGCCACGGTCTGCATGGCTTCCATGAAAGAATCCCCCGGAATTCGCTGGAGTAGCTGTTCATTGAAGTCGGTTGTGGTGTGGGATGAGTTACAGATATTAACTATAAAATCAGCGCGCATCCGTGGAGGGATACCGGAAATAAAAGAGGCGATTTTGTCAAAAGAATCCGCAGGGATCCCCTTTATTCCATGACGGTCCGCCAGGGCCGCGAAATAATCAGTCAGGGTTATTATGGTCTGGTGGTGTGTCTCCTCGGGAATGTCGGCGAGAACTGAACCGAATGCACTTGCCAACTCGGCGGGAGGGGCGGATATAAGTTGCAAAAGCCTTTCCTGTGATACGGAGAAATACCCATTGAGAAGCCTCTGGACGAAGGAATCCCATGGGTCTGAAGGCACACCACCCGCTTCGGTTGAAAGATCGTCCGTCAGGATGAAAACGGAAGGGTCTATTACCTGAATCCTGATGGCTTTTATGCCGGCATCGGCAAAAAGATGCTTGATGCCCCCGCTTTCCCATACATTGCTTCGTTGGCGATTAATGATGGAGTGAAATGATTGGATTTCTTCCGTCTGAAGTCCTTCTGCAAAGGAAATCGCGATGATGCCGAGGGAGGCAAGGGTGACCGCGAATTCCCTGAATTTGGCGATTCCATGCCCAAGTACTTTATTTTTGAAAAGAAGCCCCTGGTGGCCGACACCCAGGCTGAAAGTGTTGCCATCTGCGATAAGGGGAGCGAAACTGGAGATGGTTTTTTGCAGAGATGCGGTAACAACCGGGTGATCAGCCGGGTAGGCCAGAATATGCCGACGGCATATGATCAGTTCCGACACAAAGGCAGTTGCTTGTTGCCGTTCAACATCAGGGTCGGTTGTTACGGTGGTTGACGTGCTCATTTCTGCACCAAACTTCGGCAAAGAGTCGGAGTTGCTCAAAATAAATAAATGATGTTTGTACATAAGACTCTAATTGTTATCATATATTCTACTTACAGCATGGTGTCAACAAAGTTGTTACTAAGTTGTCCATGGGGGGGACAAAAATATGGATTTATTCTGATCTGAGATGCTCAATAATTAGGCAGTTTTATATAGATGAATATATGTTAAGTATCAAAAAACTTGATATTTCAGCATAATATATTTGTACTGACAGTTTGGCACGGCAAATGCTTTTAAATTGGCAATCTGATTTTTTTCCTGATAAATTTTGGCAAAGGCGCCGCCCATTTCATTGAATGGAGGCGCTTTTTACTAGCTGTTAGCCGCTAACAGCTAGCGGCTGTTTGTAAAGGATTTTCTCATGGCGCGCCCCGACTATTACGATGCTCCCGAATGCGAGACCCAGGAAAAAGGGGCCCCCAAGTTCTGCAAGAAATCGGAACCGGGCGAAGGGACTGAACGGAGTTGTGCTTACGATGGCGCCCGGGTGGTCCTCATGCCGATTACCGATGTGATCCACCTGGTGCACGGCCCCATTGCCTGCGCGGGCAACTCGTGGGACAACCGGGGCGCCCGTTCCAGTGGCCCGCAACTCTTCCGGCGCGGCTTTACCACCGAAATGCTCGAAAACGACGTGGTGTTCGGGGGGGAGAAGAAGCTATATAGGGCTATACTGGATGTTGCCGGCCGTTATCCGGAAGCGAAGGCGGTTTTTGTCTATGCCACCTGCGTTACCGCCATGACCGGCGACGATATCGAGGCGGTCTGCAAGGCGGCCCAGGAAAAAGTCGCTATCCCGCTGATCCCGGTAAACACCCCAGGCTTTATCGGCGACAAGAACATCGGCAACCGCTTGGCCGGCGAAGTACTGTTCAAGTATGTCATCGGCACGGCCGAGCCGCCGCATTTAACTTCCGAAGCGGAACCGCACTATGATATCAATCTGATCGGTGAGTATAATATCGCCGGCGACCTCTGGGGCATGCTGCCGCTTTTCGATCGGCTCGGAATCCGGGTCCTTTCCTGTTTCAGCGGCGACGCCAGGTTCGAGGAACTGCGCTACGCCCACCGGGCGAAGCTGAATGTCATAATTTGCTCCAAATCCCTTACCAACCTGGCGAAGAAGATGCAGAAAAATTACGGCATGCCCTATCTGGAAGAGTCGTTCTATGGCATGACCGACATCGCCAAGGCGCTACGGAATATCGCCCGCGAACTGGACAATGCGGTAAACGGCCTGGAAAAGCGGACCATGCAGGACCGGGTGGAAAGGCTCATTGAAGAAGAAGAGGAGAAATGCCGGGAACGGATCGCGCCTTACCGGGCGCGCCTCGAAGGGAAGCGGGCGGTGCTCTTCACAGGTGGTGTGAAGACCTGGTCGATGGTCAATGCGCTCCGTGAACTCGGCGTTGAGATCCTTGCCGCCGGGACGCAGAACTCCACGCTGGAGGACTTCTACCGGATGAAGGCCCTCATGCACAAGGACGCCCGGATCATTGAAGACACCAGCACGGCCGGTCTCTTGAGTGTCATGTACGAAAAGATGCCCGATCTGATAGTTGCCGGCGGGAAGACCAAATTTCTGGCGCTCAAGACCCGGACGCCGTTTCTCGATATCAACCATGGCCGTTCCCACCCCTATGCCGGCTACGAAGGGATGGTGACCTTTGCCAGTCAGCTCGACCTGACGGTCAATAATCCCATATGGCCGGTACTTAATTCACGCGCCCCATGGGAAAAGATGATTGATGAGGTAAGCTCAGACGTCGAACAAGCCGCAGGCCATGCCGCGGCCCATCTGGGGGAAGAGTTGAAGGAATCGCGGGTAAAGGTGCCGAGCAAGAGCGCCACCGTCAATCCGCAGAAGAATTCCCCGGCCCTGGGCGCGACCCTGGCCTATCTCGGCATCGACAGAATGCTGGGGCTACTGCACGGGGCTCAGGGTTGCTCCACATTCATCCGCCTCCAGCTCTCGCGGCATTTCAAGGAGTCAATCCCCCTCAATTCAACCAGCATGAGCGAGGACACCGCCATTTTCGGCGGCTGGGAGAACCTGAAGAAGGGGATCAAGCGGGTCATCGAGAAATTCGGACCGGAAGTGGTCGGGATCATGACCTCCGGGCTCACCGAAACCATGGGGGATGACGCCCATAGCGCTATCGTCCAATTCCGCATGGAAAACCCGGAGCATGCTGAGATTCCGATCATCCATGCCGCAACCCCGGACTATTGCGGTTCCATGCAGGAGGGATACGCCGCCGCTGTGGAGGCGATTGCGGCAACCCTGCCGCTTGGCGGGGAGCGGATCAAGGGGCAGGTCACCATCCTTCCCGGGGCCTTTTTGACGCCGGCTGATGTGGAAGAGATAAAGGAGACCTGCGAGGCGTTCGGACTCGATCCGATCGTCATCCCGGATATCTCTTGCGCCATGGACGGTCATATCGACCAGACCGTGTCGCCGCTCTCGACTGGCGGGACCACGGTTGAAAGGATCCGTCTGGCGGGCCGGAGCGAGGCGACCATCTACCTTGGCGATTCCCTGGCAAAAGCCGCGGAGGTCCTGAAGGAAAAGTTCGGCATACCGACATACGGCTTCACCTCGATAACCGGCCTAGCCGAGGCCGACCTATTCATGGAAACCCTTGGCGCCATATCGGGGAGGCCTGCGCCGGAAAAGTTCCGCCGCTGGCGGAGCCGCCTCATGGACGCCATGGCCGATGCCCATTACCAGTTCGGCACGAAGAAAGTGGCGCTTGCCCTGGAGGCGGACCTTCTTAAAATAATGACTAACTTCCTTGCCGGGATGGGGTGCGAGATCCAGGCGGCCATTGCCGCTACGCGCGTCAGGGGGCTCGACGGACTGCCAACGGCCAACGTTTTCGTCGGTGATCTGGAGGATCTGGAAGAAGCGGGGAAAGGGGCCGGTCTTCTGGTGGCAAACTCCAACGGCCGGCAGGCAGCTGCAACACTCGGAATAAAAGCGCATCTGCGGGCGGGGCTGCCGGTTTTCGACCGGCTCGGGGCGCATCAGAAGATGTGGGTCGGCTACCGGGGGACAATGAACCTCCTTTTCGAGATTGCGAACATATTTCAGGCCAATGCAAAGGAAGCGCAGAAACTAGCGCACAACTAAAAAGGAGCGGTCCTTTTCCGCCCTGGCGGTGTTGCCCATTGGGATTGCGTGCTCGACGTACTTTCCAGTACGCCTGTGCCGCATCCCCTCGGGCGCCTTGCCAGGACGGGAAATCCCTCGCTCCTCAAAAAAAGTAGAGGTGTTTTTATGAAAGTGGCATTTACCAGCAAGAGCGGCGAGATGATCGATCAGCACTTTGGCATGACAGAAAGCTTTACCATCTGGGAGATGGGTCCTGAAGACGCCTATCCGGTTGAAACCATTAGTGTGGAAAAACACGAGGGGGACGAGGAAGACAAGATCGCGGCCCGGGTCGCTCTCCTCAAGGATTGCGCGATTGTCTATACCATGCAGATCGGCGGCCCGGCGGCGGCCAAGCTGGTGTCACACAAGATCCAGCCGATGAAGACAACCACTGAGGTGCCGATTGCCGAAATCGTGGCCAAGCTTCAGGGGGTGCTGCAGGGAAACCCGCCGCCGTGGCTCAGGAAGGCGATGTATAAAGGAAAACAGCAGTCGTTTACAGAGGAATAAATAGCGGAGAGTCGCTTTTCCAAGCTGTCTGTGTAACTTTTCAGGATTGTGTGCCCGACGTAGCGTTGCAACGCATGCGGCACAATTCCTCGACAACCTTGACAGAGCAAAAAATCGACGCTCTCTTGAAGGATAAAGATGCTGTATTGGTCTTAAATAAGGACAATAAGCAATTACAACCACACACCCATGAATGAAAGAAAAGGAGAATAGGACAATGGCTTACATTACCGGATTAACAAGAGACAAGACAGAGTGGACCCCCCAGTTCGTCAAATCGATCGATGACGAACTCTGCATCGGCTGTGGCCGGTGCTATAAGGTTTGCGCCCATGATGTGCTGGCGTTCGAAGAACTGGACGAAGACGATTCCGCCAAGATGTTCATGAAGGTCGAACACCCCGGAAACTGTATCGGCTGCCAGGCCTGCGGCAGAACCTGTTCGAAGAAGGCGTTCAGCTTCGAGCCGGTGGTTATGTGAAGAGTGAAGGGTGAGGACCCCTTCACGCCACACTTTATAAGGAGGTTACTATGCTCATTGCCGTGGCATCCAAGGACGGAAAAGAGATTAATCAGCATTTCGGCCATGCGGAACGTTTTCTCATTTATGATGTGGAGGGTTCTGACGCTAACCTGGTCGATGAGAAGAAGGTGGCGCGTTATTGCTCCTATGATGCGGACCATCCACTCCGCGGCAATCTCCTGAAGAATATCGCCGATGCGCTGGCCGGCTGTCGTGCCGTTCTCTGCGCCCAAATAGGCCAGGGGCCCCAGATGGAGATGGAACAGCTCGGGATAGATACGTTTGTCGCGGAAGGACCGATCAGACCTACACTGGTGGAGTTGGCGAAAGTTCTGTGAAGAACCAGGTTCAAGATCAGGTTAAGGTTGTACATAAATCTTTCTGAACCTGGACCTGAATCTGTACCTGCGAGCGGAGCGAGCATGTCCTATAACCATTGCAACATTCCGCCCTGGGTCATTGCCTCGCGTCATTTCAACAACAATCCGCAGGCGCTGGAGATCCAGGGAGTACGCCAGGCAAACCGGTTCCTCTTCAACAAACTCGATAACATCCCTTCGGCCGAGGAGCGAGGCGAAATCTTCAACGACTACATGTCGGTCAAGTTCCAACTCCATCAGTGGCAGAATCAGGCCACCGACAAGGCCAGGAAGAGCCTGAAGAACAGCTACCTCCGCTATCTGCGCGGCTGGATGATGGATTCCAACTCCATTGAGGGGGCGGTTCTCAAGGGATGGGTGGAGAGCCGCATCGGCCTGCCGCCGGTGTTTCACAGGGCGCGGATCTCCAGTATCCATTGTGATGAGTATATGCACTACGCGATTGACCGGACCATGGGGAGCATGCGGACCAACGCCATCAATTCGCAGCTCGATCTTCTCTATGAATACTGCCAGTATGAACTGGCGAAAAAGCTCCCCGGCGAGAGCCGGATCACCCTCTATCGCGGTGTATACGACGCCAGTGAGCACGACGTACTGGAAGAGGTCGGGAAAAGAGAGCAGATCGTCCGCCTCAATAACCTTTCATCCTTCACTTTCCATGAGGAGAGGGCCTGGGAGTTTGGCTTCACGGTCTGGGAGGTCAATGTTCCCATCTCGAAAATTTTCTTCTTTAATGATCTCATCCCGAACAGCATCATGAAGGGGGAAGGGGAATACATGGTGATCGGCGGGGAATATCTGGTGCGGGTGGTGCCGTGTACAATTTAACGACCAGAGACCGGCGACCGATGCCCCGATGTATTCATATCGATACAGTATGCTGACGTCCGGCCGCCAATCCCCGTTCACGTAGTGCATACGTCTGGACAACCTCGCATACTGTTTCAAAAACCTCACCCCACCTCATGATCTATTGCAATCGCAAACGCGGCCATAATCTCTATTGAAATCCTTTCATAATGCTCGTATTATCTTGTTTCGAATGACGCATGGTGTAAACGCCAAAGATAAGGACTGCGGGATGTTCTACAGAAATCCGTTCAACTGCCCAATTGGAATATTGTACAGCACATAAAATCTTTCAAAATTAATTAGATAGGCCAATTCCAGTATTTATAATGATTTTGATTTTTAATTTGGATGGGAAGATGGCCAGATCTGGTCAATACCGAGTTATTCAAGTGAAAGCACTAAACGCTTACCTAGAGCCGCCGCTATCTTATCCAGTTGACGAAGTGACGGCCAATGTTTAGGGTCCTCCATGCGGGATACCGCAGGCCATGAGGTGCCGAGCGTTCGTGCAAGGTCGGAGACCTTTTTCTCTCCCCGGTTTAACTTGACAAGCAAAGCCGCCTGGATGTTGACATCCGGCGCAATCATGTGGACATTTTCCCCTGATTCGGTGTGAGGTAGAGGGATAATCTCGTTATCTTCCATCCTTGATTTAAGGGTTAGATCCAATACCTCTATGGCGTTGTAATTAGCTTCTTTAAGGGTATCCCCTTCACTTATGGCTTCAGGGAAGTCAGGGAAGGTAATGGTGTATCCGCCTTCGTCGGCAGGATCAAAGATGGCCGGATATTCGATTTTCATTTTAGCTTTACCCCCGCTTGCTTCTCTATGGACAGCAAGGTCTTGATTTTAAAGTCTTGTGTCCCGTGTACCCACACAGTGACTTTAACGCCATCCTTGATCATCTGGTGATGGCTGCCGTTGATGGACTTGATTTCCCATCCCAGTGCTTTGAGTTTCTTTATGATTTCTTTCCGTTCATATTTAAATTGATATATCATTTAAGGTGAAATATCAACAGTTTTTTGAAAGTTTAGAAAAGGTTTTATAATCAAAGGCAGTGGAGTAATGCTCCTTAAAGCATTCATAATAACGGCAGCAATAATGATTTTTTCAGGATGCGATCTTCAGAACAAAATACTCTATTATCCCGGGTCATCCGCCCCTTCCGAAGAATCGCTCAAGGCGGACAATCTCAGGCGCTGGCAATCCTCCACAAGTGATTATCGCGGCCTTGTCGCTATAAACGATGTTGACGGCGCGAAAGGAACGATAGTAGTTTTCCATGGCAATGGCGGCATCGCAGCCGACAGGACCTATTATCTGAAGGACCTCGGCATTCTGGGTTATCGCGTCATACTTGCCGAATACCCGGCATATGGAGGGAGAAGGGGGGAATTGGGGGAAAAGACGTTCGTGCATGATGCGGCAAAAACGGTGGCTCTGGCGAGTGAAAAATACGGCGGACCGCTTTTCCTCCTGGGAGAATCCCTCGGGTGCGGGGTTGCAGCCGCGGTAGCCGGGGTAACACCGGTCAAAATCGATGGAGTCGTGCTGATTACGCCATGGGACACGCTCGCATCCATTGCCCGGGCGAAATTCCCTTTTCTTCCAGTCCGGCTGTTTCTTACCGACAGGTATGACAACATCGGCAACCTCAGGACTTTCAAGGGGAGGATCGCCGTTGTCGGAGCAGGTAGGGATGAAGTGATCCCCTTGGCGCACGCAAGAAAACTTTACGATTCGCTGGCCGGCAGTGCCAGGAGAATGTGGATTATGCAGGGAGCAGGGCATAACGACTGGCCCATGCATGTAAACTCAACGTGGTGGATGGAAATAATGGATTATGTCAGCAAAAATGACAAGGGATGAGCGATACACACTTGAAGATTGGGGCTTTGTTTGCACATGAAATGGAAAATCACATATCTATTGACACACCGTAACCTCATTACCGCCATCATCCTGCTGGTTGGTCTGGGAAGTTCCATCTTGATTTATCTGACAGCCGATATTGCTTCGGACAGCGGTTTGGTTAATGACTTTGAAAATTCCAAGAAGTATGTGCACGATTTGGAGATCTATGGCGGAAAGGCGAATGTGCTTGCGAATGAGCTCACGAACTGGTTTGCCGGGTTATGGCACGGCAAATCACTAGCATTCACGGTGGCTTGCATTACCATTGTTATAGCGCTTGGATTTTACTTTATTACCTACGATTTAAACTCTGATGCCCATAATGAAAACAAGCGGGACGGAACCGGCTGAAAAGCATATCTTCAACCGCTCTCTATATCAGGCTGTTGAAAAACTGCTGCGGGGCTGGTCTGCACTCTTGACTCGGCCATCAACGGCGTGTCAGCGGTGACAATCGTACCAGTTGCTCGGCCAATGTTGAGACCTCGGCCAGAACCGTCCTGTCCATCTTCTTAAGCCACCTTTTCGGGATACTCTCCATGCCGTAGTGGGCGCCGGCGAGCATACCCACGATGGCGCCAGTGGTATCGGCGTCCCCCCCCTGGTTTATCACCCCGATAAGGCAATTCTCAAAATCGACAGTACTAAAAAAATAATGAAACACCGTCTGCAATGTGTCCACCACATATCCGGTGGCTAACCCCCGGTAAGGCTCAAAACGAAAGTTCTCGTAATGCGTAAAAAGCCCTTCCAGTTCACTGCGGAGCGTGGTCTTTGAATGACCTGTCAGGGCGAGATGGACCAATCTGCCGAAAAAGATACAGGCGGCATCGGAAAGGTTATTGTTGTGGGTCAGATGGGCCTGCTCTAAGGCATATCCGGCAAGGAGATCATTGTCTCCCAGAGAGAAAAGGGCTACAGGCAACATTCTCATGCATGCGCCGTTACCGGCCCCCCACTGGTTGTAAGGCGTCTCCATCTCACCTTTGAGCATGTAGTTCCTGATCCCCTTGCGGCAGGTGTCGCCAACGTCGATCGGCTTGGATTTCATCCACTGTGCAAAATTGTCCGCTATTCCTCGTAATGACCACCCATTTGCAGCGATGATGGCCCGGGCGATACAGAGCGACATCTGGGTGTCATCAGTCACCTGTCCCGGCTTGAGCCTCAGCCACCCCCCCCCGACGAGTTCATTCAGTATGCCGTAACGCGCCTTGATCTCGTGGGTGGTCATGAATTCGACTGGGGCCCCGAGCGAGTCGCCGACCGCCAAACCGACAAAAGCGCCCCTCGCCCGGGACAGAATTTCCTGCATGGTGATCGAATCATGCATATCCAAGAGCGCATGCAATAAGCAATCCCGACTATGGGAAGGGTCCCGTAACAACTCCTACAGCGTCGGCTTGCCTGGATTCTATGTGAGCGTTAGGAGCTGGTTATTTTTGTCTGCCGGATTATCGCTGAATAATTCTGCATCATACCTTTGTTACCGGGTTAATATCTGCCCAATAAATAATCAGACTCATCGACGATCCGGCGCATAAAGGGTTTTTAACAAAGTCAGTGGGGGCGCAACTGACCTGAAACAGGGAGTTTTCGGGTTTAATAAGAATCTGGCACGCAATATGCCAAGAGAAGAATCAGTAAAGAGAAGTATTCAATTTGCAAAGGCAACGGAGCCCGTCGGTAATTTCTGACGGGCTCTTTTCGTTTCATCTAGGAAACGTGCAAAGGCCGAAGGGAGATGAAAATGGCGACAAAATGTAATCAACTGGGGAATATTCAGGGGCACCCCTGTTTCGGTGGCAATCATCACAAGAACGGCCGCATCCATCTGGCGGTGGCGCCGAAATGCAATATCAAGTGTGGTTATTGTACCCGCAGGCACGACTGCGCGAATGAGTCGCGCCCCGGCGTCACAAGCCGGATTCTGACCCCGCTGGAAGCGCTGGAGAGGGTGCGGGAAACCATGGCGAGCAAGGTCCTCGGCCCCATCATCAAGGTAGTCGGCATTGCTGGTCCCGGCGACCCGTTGGCCAATGAGGAGACATTCGAGACGTTTCGCCTCATCGGGGAAGAATTTCCCGATCTTATCAAATGCATGAGCACCAACGGCCTGCTATTGCCGGCGAAGATCGATCTTTTGCACGAACTCGACCTGCACAGTCTTACGGTTACGGTCAATGCCCTCGATCCAGAGGTCGGAGCGCGGATATACGGGCACATTCTCTACCACGGCAAACGCTATACCAGCATGGAGGCGGCGCGCATACTCATCGCCAACCAGCTGGAAGGGCTGAAGCGGGCAGCCGGGTACGGAATGACGATTAAGGTCAATACGGTCCTTATCCCCGGGATAAATGAAGATCAGGTGCCGCTTATCGCCCGGAGGGTCAAGGAACTCGGAGCATTCGTAATGAACGTCATGCCGCTGATTCCCCAGGCCGATTTTGCTGATATTGTCCCTGCATCTCCGGAAGAAATGGAAGTCGTCAGGAATGCCAACGAGAAGATCATCGGCCAGTTCAAGCATTGTCGGCAGTGCCGGGCCGACGCCGCAGGGCTTATCGGGCAGGATGTAAAATTTGCCGATGCGGGGTGCGCGGTGCCAAAATGAAAATCGTCCCTTTGCTCCATGAAGATGAGAAAGCCTTTCTCGCCCTTGCTGCAGAAGAACGTTGGATATGCGGCAGATGGGAGTTCGATTTTCTCCTGCGGCATTTTCCACAGGGGTGTCTGGCCGCAAGCATGGACGGTACGCCGGTTGCCTTTATAACATCGATAAAATACGGGAAGAGCGGCTGGATCGGCAACCTCGTAGTCCGCAGGGATCTGCGGGGAAAGGGGATCGGCAGCACTCTCATGAAGAAAGTTCTGGAGACTCTTGTGGATGCAGGGGCCCGAACCTTATGGCTTACCGCGTCGGAGGCCGGTAAATCCATCTATGAACGGTTCGGTTTTAGCACTGTTGACATGGTCAAGCGCTGGTACGGGATGGGGACGAGCGGAGGAAGGGCTGAATCTGAAGACTTTTCCCTGACCGATATTCTGGAGATAGATCGGGCCGGTTGGGGCGACTTGAGAGAAGCCATCCTTAAGGAGGTTATGGAACGGGGTACTGTTAACTTCTTCCATGGAGGTTTCCTGATCGGCCAACCGGCCGATGAAGGCGTTCAACTGGGCCCGTGGGGCGCGGACATTCTGGGAACTGCGGGAAAGCTTCTCGATGGAGCACGAATAATTGTCGGGTCAGACACGAGGGTTTTTCTCGATGCGCCGGTTCGGAATGTCAATGCGTCGATGCTTCTTCACAGTCGCGGATTTACAATAGAAGGAAGCGCACTGCTCATGTTTCTGGGGGAACGGCCTGCCTATGACCCGACCCGCATATACGCTCTGGCTACTATGGGGAGCATGGGGTGAGTGATTTACGAAATTAATTTGATTATGATATACTTAAACTAAATACAGTTTCAGGTCGAGGTTCATAATTCCTGAGCCTTAAAATTTTCGTCGAGTGCTTCCCATGTTGCTCATCATTCAGAACGATCCGGAAGTCCCACCAGGCAATTTCAATGAAATCATCGGTGAATTGAATATCCCGTGCAGTATTGCCCACCCATACAACGGCGAAGCACTCCCGTTGATCAGGGATATTTCGGCAGCCATCGTCCTCGGTGGGGCAATGGGTGTGCACGATACGGCAAAACACCCTTTTCTTGTCGGGGTGAAGGCATTCATCAGGGAGTGTGTCCGCTCTGAAACCCCTTTCATGGGTGTCTGCCTCGGCGGCCAGCTTCTCTCGGATGTCCTCGGAGGAAGGGTTACCGCCGATTCGCCATACGGAGAGAAAGGCTCTCTACCGGTTTATCTGACCGCCCATGCGGAGGAAGATCCGCTCTTTGCCGGCATTCCCCACGAGTTTATCTCATTCCAGTGGCACAACGATTCGTTCGAAATCCCCACGGGTGGAACCCCCCTTGCTTTTTCCGCCGCCTGTCCCGGCCAGGCGTTCCGGTTTGGTCCATGCGCCTGGGGAACACAATTCCATCCGGAAGTTGACCGTCTCATCGTCGATTGCTGGGCACGCTGGCCGTTCGAAACCGCGCCGGCTGCGGATCAGTTTCTGGCCGACTTCGTCCGCACGGAAGAAACCTATCTGGATGTATCCCGCCGGCTCCTCGGAAATTTCCTCAGGTTGGCGGGGCTTACGCAGTTAGAGGAAGGTGGAGATGCTGATGAGAGACCTTGACATGCGGCGCGAAATAATGATCGAGAGAGACCTGAAAGGTCGAGGAATCCACAATCCTGGGGTACTGGCAGCGATGCGAGAGGTTCCCAGGGAAGAGTTTGTTCCGGCTGATTTCGTGGAGCGGGCTTATGAGGACTATCCTCTCTCCATCGACGAGGGCCAAACCATTTCCCAGCCATACATGGTGGCCTACATGGCCGAGTCCCTGGAACTTTCACCCGTCGACCGGGTTCTGGAGATCGGCACCGGCTCAGGATATTCGGCGGCTGTGCTCAGCAGTCTAGTTGCCGAGGTTTATACGGTCGAGCGTTATGCCACCCTGGCAGAGAGCGCCGGGGAGCGTCTGCGGAGGCTTGGCTATGACAATATCAGAATTCTAGTAAGTGACGGTACCCTCGGCTGGCCGGAGAACGCTCCCTATAATGCCATTGTCGTTACAGCTGGTGCCCCGAGGGTACCGGCGCCCCTCCTAAAGCAGCTTGTCATTGGAGGTAGGCTTGTCATCCCGGTCGGTCAAAATCGTTTGGTTCAATCTCTCATCCGGGTACGCCGGGTTAAGGAAGATGAGTACCTGGAAGAAAGCCTGATGGCCGTGCAGTTTGTGCCACTAATCGGCGCAGCGGGCTGGTGAAAAGCAGGTTCGAGGTTGGAGGTCCGAGGCAAGAGATTCCACGGGAAAGCCCGCGTTCGGCGGGCTTTCCCGTGTTCATATAAGTTACACATAACGTCAGAATTCAGATGATAACAAGGCGGCGAGGAGAAAGCGACAGAGGCATAGATTAACTATGTTGAGGAGCTTTCGAGGAGCCAACGAAGTTAGCGCTGGATTATGACGTTATGAATCAGATACGCACCCGGATCGGCATAATGACGCTCGTAATCCCCTCCCACTGGAGGCGGCGCTGGATGGCGAAGGCGGTCTCATTGTGGAGCATCCTGTGGTAGAACTTTTCCAGGCGGAAGGTGAGCTGGCCGGTGAATACCGTCGAGCGGGGGTATTCCTTTGCGATCTCCCTGCACTGGTTCACGGCGCTCTCCATGACGTCGGTTGCCACCTCCATCCGGTAGTCGGCGGCAAAACCGAGCCTACGGGCCAGATCCACATATTTCATCAGGCTGTAGCGCACCGACTCCTCCAGGGCCTTGATCTCCTCGGCCCCCTTGAATGACCCCGAGTCTATTACCGCCACCGACACGAAGATGATGTTTTTGTACAATTTAGGGAAGGTGGTGACGAGGGAGAGGAGGGTGTGGATGCCGAAGCCGCTGTACGCGGAGACGAGCTGGACGGCGGTCTGGTCGTTGTGATTGAGAGGGGCATCGTTGACCGGGCCCCTGGTGGGAAAGTCGAGCAGGGTCTCATCAAGCTGGGCCATCCCCTTGCGGACCTTGATGTAATGGCCCTTGATCAGATAGCATAGGACTATAACCACCGAAGTGATTAGGATGGTCATCCACCCACCCTCGGTAAACTTTTCTATTGTGGTGATGACGAGAATCGTGACGCAGAGAACCAGCCCCACCAGGTGCACGGAGAGATGCCGCATCCACTGCGGGTCTTCCCCGCGCCGCCGGATGAATAAGCGGGACATCCCCAGTTGGGAGAGTGAAAAGGTAATGAAGACGTTGATGGAGTACATGACCACGAGGGCATCGACTGAACCGTGGGTATAGAGAAGAAGGAGGATAGAGGCGATCCCCATGAGGACAACCCCGTTGCGCATGGTGAGCCGCTCGGACAGGGCGGCGAAACGGTGGGGGAACCAGGAGTCTACCGCCATGTTGGCCATGACCCGAGGTCCGTCCACAAAGCCTGTTTGTGCTGCAACAAGAAGGAGCGCCCCCTCGGAAAAAATGGTGACGAAGGCTACCCAGTTCCCCAATGGCCAGTCTGCGAAGAGCCCATCGGCAAGAACGGCGTTGAGGGTCTTCCCCTCCACCGGCTTGACACCAATGAGCGAGTAACAGACAAACAGGATACCGGCAGTGAAAGCGAGGGAGGTGGCCATGTAGATCATGGTCCGTTTGCCCGTCTGCACCCGTGGCTCGCGCATAATCTGCAGGCCGTTTGAAACCGCCTCGATCCCTGTATAGGTACCGCCCCCCAGAGAATAGGCGCGGAGAAACAACAAAATGATGCCGAACATTCCGATGGTAGAAATATCATGATGGATACCGCTGTTGAAATCGCTTACCAAAGGAGCAAATCGAGCGGTGTGGGTAAATAAACCGTCCAGGAGCATCAATACGTGTGTAACCACGAAGGTGGCGAAGATCGGCGCCAGCACGGTAATGGATTCCTTGACCCCTCTGATGTTGAGAATGATCAGAATGACGGCCAGTGTACAGGCAACTGGGACCTTGTAGTGAGAGTAACTTAAAGGGAGATAGCTGAACAGGGCGTCCACGCAGGCGGCGATGGAGAGGGTGATTGTCAGGACATAATCCACGAGCAATGCACTACCGGATATGACCCCGGCCTTTTCCCCGAGCATGTGGGTGGCAACGATGTAGCCGCCGCCGCCGTGGGGGAAATGCTCGATGATGCGGGAGTACGCATAGGATATGATGAAAACGGTCAGGGCGGTTGCCACGCCGAGCGAGATGGCCAGATAGGTGTGGCTGCCGAGAGCCCGGAATGCCTCTTCAGGGCCGTAGGCAGATGAGGAAAGGCCGTCGGCGCCAAGTCCGACCCAGGCGAGGATCGGTATCAGGGACATCTTGTGGAATATGTGTGGGTCTTTGACCTCTTTGGGCGCTCCGAAGATTGTATGCCGGATCTTAGCGAACACCCCTTCCCGCTGTTCTTCTTCACTGCTATTTATCACGCATCCTCCAAGCTCATTTTTAATAAATATACGACTTTTTCGTTATACTGCAATCTAGCGATAGCCTGGAGATAGGCCAAATAAAAAACCGCTGGCAAAAGACCGGCGGTTTATGTACGCTGTCATAGCCCTTCCAAATGCCTGCGAGGTTAGCTGACGGGCTTGGGCTTGAAAGTGCCCTATCCTGTTTCCTCTCGTCGTTGAGATTCATCAGGAATTCGCCCCAAAAACTCGGGTCCCCCGCACCCGCTCTTCGTTGAACGGGTCTCGGCTGCAGTTTTATTTTCGAGATTGTGAGGATATACTCTTTTGATTTTTTCTGTCAAGTTGAAAATTCACGGGGGGGGGTGAGCAAGCTGCAAGGGGTGGTGACACGGGTGGAGATGTAATACCGAGTCGCAATCAAACGATTACGTTGTTGGCATCGTCGGGGACTCCTCAACGTACTATTCATGTACGCCTGCGTCGCCTCCTCCTCGCCGCCTAGTACTCATTTTGATTGCAACTCGGTATAAGTTACTCCGTCCGGAGCCGGTAACCTACCCCGGGCTCGGTCAGGATATAGCGGGGTCGGGAGGGGTCTTTTTCTATCTTGCGCCGCAGGTTGCTGATGTTGACCCGCAACACATGGGGCTGTTCCACATAGGCGACACCCCATATCTGTTTGAGGATCTGGCAGTGGGTCAGGACCTTTCCTGCATGGGTTACCAGAAGCCGCAGTAACTCGTATTCGGTCGGTGTGAGTTGCAACTCCTCACCATGGACAGAAACCCTTCGCCTGGCCAGATCAACTTCAAGCTCTTCGATCCGGTAGACCGGTTCCGGGACTTGCTGCAGGGAGCGCCGCAAGGCCACCCGGATTCGCGCCAGAAGCTCACCGACACCGAACGGCTTGGTCAGGTAGTCATCCGCCCCTGCATTCAGCGCCTTCACCTTGTCATCCTCACGTTCCCGCACCGACAGTACGATTATCGGCACCTGCGACCACTCCCTGATCCGTTCGATAACCTCTACCCCGTCCATATCAGGCAGTCCCAGGTCGAGAAGAATGATGTCGGGTCTTAATGCGGCGGCGGCCGCAAGTGCTCCGTGACCGTTCTCCGCCTGATGAAGGGAAAACTCCCCGGTGTCGAGGGCGGTCCTGAGGAAGCGCTGGATCGGCAACTCGTCGTCGACCACGAGAATGCGGGGGAGATTGGTACTGCTTTTATCGCTCGGCATGGCAATTGTCTCTTATTGATCCCAAAAAACATTTACTTGCGCAAAGGCGCAAATAGAGGCTCAAAACGTTAAAGGCTTGTGTGTGGTTTAACCCCTTTGTGTCTTAGTGTCTTCGTGTGAAACAATATTTTTGATTTTGGTCTTTATAAACAAAAGATTTAATTCTCACACAGAGTCACAAAGTCACAAAGAAGAGCGTTAAATCGAACCTTAACTTCTATTTTTACTTCAGCGGCAGGGTGACCATTACCTTAAGCCCGCCGCCGGCTCGGTTTTCGGCGCTGATTTTCCCGCCATGGGCCTCGACAAATCCTTTGCAGATGGCAAGGCCAAGGCCGGTCCCTCCCGCACCTTCAGGGACCGGAAGGCGGTAGAACTTTTCGAATATCCTTTTCAGATCCGCCTTGGGGACCCCCGGACCGTGGTCGGAGACTACCACCTCTAAAGTGCCTTCAAATAGCCGGGAAGAGATTTCGATACTACTTTCAGCAGGCGAATATTTCAAGGCATTATCCAGGAGATTTACCAGAACCTGTGTCATCAATGCCATATCCATTTTTACCGGGGGGAGATCGGAGGGGAGCCGCACTTCAACTTTTCGCGTGCCGATGCGCTGGTCTAGGGCGCCCAAGGCGCAGCCGACCAGGTCCTGAATGTCGCACGGCTGTTCTTTCGGTTTGACTGCCCCCGCTTCCAGCCGGGTCATCTCCAGAAGGTTTCCGACAAAACGGTTCAGCCGTTCCGCCTCATCCCAGGCTGTATCTAGGAGCTCTTTCCTGGCATCGTCAACCAGTGTATGCACATTGTCCCGCAGGGTGTCCAGCGTCCCGATTATGGAGACCAGGGGAGTGCGCAGGTCATGGGAGATAGAATTGAGGAGGGCGCGCTCCAGTCCTTGCCTGGCATGGAGGATCTGGGCCTGTTCGGCCTGTTTGACGAGTTGGACCCGTTCGATGGCCAGGGCCGCCTGAGCGGCAAAGGCATTGAAAAGCCTGCGCTGTTCCGGAGATTCGAACTCGGCCTCGCCTTTCAGTTTAATGCCGAAAACGCCCATTACGCCAGCGGTTGTCTGCAACGGCAGATAGAGAAGACCGGCGGAAATGAGGGTTTCGGTCCCGCGCCCCGCCGGCATCCGGTTCCTGAATGACCAATCGGCAACCGCCAGTTCTTTCATATCAAGTTGCAAACCATGGCTTGCGGCCTTTATCTGCAAATGTTCCCCTTCTGCCAGGAGGACCGCCAGGCTGGCTTCGAGACTTTCTTCGACATTCTTTATGACTGCCTGCAGGATCCCTTCGACATCACCGGCAGAGGCAAGGTCCCGACTCAGGTAATAAAGGCTGGATGTCTGCGCTTCTCGTTGCCGGATCGCCTCGGCGCGTTCACGTGACTGGGAAACCAGCGTGCTGATGACCACTCCGACCGTAAAAAGCGCCACAAAGGTGAGGAAGTACTGGGTGTCGGAAACAGCAAAGGTGAAGCGGGGCGGAACGAAGAAAAAGTCAAAAGCCAGCACGCTCAGAAACGCAGTCATGATCGCCGGTTTGCGGCCCAGCCGGGTGGCTGCCAGAACGACTGCCAGAAGGTAGATCATGACCAGATTGGTCGGAGCAAGGAACAGGCGGACCAGCTCGCATGCAGCCGAAGCCGCCATGACCAGAGCCAGGCTTTTCATGTAACCGGACCAGGGCACGGGCTTTCCGGGTTGGACGACGCCCGTTTCTGGCTTCTTCGCCGCATCGGCTATGCTGACGACATAAACGTCGATTGTGCCGCTCAGGCGGATGATCTGGTCAACCAGAGGGGGTTGGAGAAATTCACGCCAGCGCGGCTTGGTGGGTTTGCCGACGACTATTTTCGTGACATTGTTCTTGACTGCATAATCGATAAGGGCCTGGGCCACTGACGTTGCCGTCAAGGTTGCCACCTTAGCGCTCAGGCTTTCGGCCAGTCGCAGATAACGCCAGACCTGCTCGCGGTTTTCACGGAGATGCTTGCCGCCGCCGGGGGTTTCAATGTAAACCGTATGCCAGGGGGCTTTTGTTTCATCCGCCAGACGCCTGGTAGTGCGGATCAGCCGTTCACTGAAGGGGCTGCCGCTGATGCAGACCAGGAGCCTTTCCGCTACTGGCCATGGACCGGCGATGGAGCGAGTCTCCATGTAGCTCCGCATCTCCTCGTCGACGCGGGCCGCCGCCCGGCGCATGGAGAGCTCTCGCAGGGCGATCAGGTTCCCCGGCTTGAAAAACTTTTCCGCTGCCCGGGTAGCCTGTTCCGGAATATAGATCTTCCCTTCACGGAGCCTTTGCAGCAGGTCCTCCGGCGGGATGTCCACCAGTTTGATCTCGGCCGCCTCGTCCAGAAGGCGGTCCGGCACGGTTTCCTGCACCTTCACGCCGGTTATCTGCGTTACGATATCGTTCAGGCTCTCGAAGTGCTGAATGTTGACTGTTGTGTAGACGTCGATCCCCGCGGCCAGGAGTTCTTCCACATCCTGCCAGCGCTTCTCGTGCCGTGAGCCGGGGGCGTTGGTATGGGCCAACTCGTCCACCAGGGCGATCTGGGGCCTGCGCGACAGCACCGTGTCGATGTCCATCTCCTGGATCGTGACACCCCTGTAGTCGATACTGGCCCTGGGAATGATCTCCAGCCCCGCCAGGAGCGAATCGGTTTCGAACCGGCCGTGGGACTCCACGTAGGCCGCCACCACGTCCCGTTCCTCAAGTCTGCGCTGCCATGCCGCCTCCAGCATGGCAAAGGTCTTCCCAACCCCGGCGGCGTAACCGAGGAAAATCTTCAACTTTCCCTGTCCAGCCTCCGCCTCTTCGGCCTGGGCCAGCTTCAGCAGTGCTTCCGGCGATGGACGCTTTTCATCATTATCGGTCATAATTTTAAGCCGGGGCCGAACTGGATAATCAGCCCCCCCAGGATGATGACGGCAAGGCCGAGCCAGGTTGATGGATGTATATTCTCTTTGAAGATGAAACGCCCGTAAAGTACGGCAACAGTCGCGAAGACGGCAACATAGACCCCCAGAAGCTTCGAAAAATCCCAGCGCACCATATTGACCGCGATGCCGTAGAAAGAAAGCATCACGGCTCCCACGCCAACAAGTGTCAGTTCATTTCCCCACAGCCCTTTCCTTATCACAGCGTCGCCTCCAACCTCCAACGCGGCGGCGGCGACAAAGAACAACCATGCTAATACTGTCATAAACCGGTATCTCCTGAACGATCATATACTTAAATAGTAGTTAATATGTCATGGTCGCCATATTAAGGCAAAAAGCCCCTTACGTCATCCTTTTTTGTTAAGGATCGGCAAGGGGCCTTCTACAAGTTGTTTCTCCAATATGTCGTGGCCAAAGATGACCGACACATTCCTAGGAGGGCGCTCCGAACCGCTTGCGCAGTTCGAGGTTGATTTCCAGCACGTTGACGAATTTCTCTCCCGCGATCCCGTTAAACGGTGCCGAGGCATTCTGCTGCAGGATCTGCTCGATCTCCCTATGGACTTCAACAGGGTCGCGCTTCAGGTTGGCTGCCCATTTGCCGGCAACCCGGTCGAGTTGGAACTCGGCATTCTGCAGCGTGATATGCGGATCAAGCCCGGAAGCAGAAGTAGTGACCAGATCGCCGGGAACGTTCTGGAGGTCGGCATCGGAATGCTCCTGCCGCCACATGTCAAAGAAGATCGACTGGATGTCCGAACCCTCCTTGACCGGCTCAAGGGTTGTTTGCGGCTTGCCGTCGGTGCCGGTTTTGGTGACTGCCGAGGGGAACCTGCCGGGGTTGGCGTTGGAAAAATCCTTGAAGAATACGACAGCCAGGTCGGCTGCCTTGGGCTGAGGGGTGGCCGGGTTATCCTTGATCCACTGGGCTACCACAGCGGGATGTGATTTCGCCCAGGCGTCCACGTACGGGCCGTTTTTCGGGTCGGCCGAGACCCATGCCTGGGCCAGGGAGTTGTGCAGGTCCGCCCACTGGGCTACGATATGCGGGCTCCCCTGGAAAGTGTCCTTCTGGAACCACTGTTCGACATCCGGCGCCACGGGTTGCCCGGCTTTGGCGCCACTCCGGTATTTCACGATCGGGCCGATCGACCTGGCGACCCGGTCGCGCAGCGCGTAATTGGAGGCGGACAGGGACGACGAAGCCGACGCCGACGCATCGTATGACGGTGATGAAGGACGTGGCTGGAAGTATTCGTCCTTGGTAAAAGGCTGGGCTATGAGGCGCGACCCCACTACCGCGCCGTCCGGCCCCTTCAGCATACTGCCGTTGGCCTGGAAGGGAAAGACGGTCTGTCCTATTCCCCATAATACCAGCGGATAGAGAATGCAGCAGGCGACCACCGAAAATACTAACAGCAAAACGCTCTTTGATAATTGTTGCAACATGTTTATATCTCCTCTATGAACTTAAACGTCAGCTGACCAGATGCAGTCCAGCCATGATCATGTCGATAAGTTTGATCCCGATAAACGGTAAGATTACCCCTCCCAGCCCCCAGATCAAGAGATTCCGCCGCAGCAGGGCATCGGCGCCGAGCGGCCGGTAGGCAACCCCCTTGAGAGCAATCGGGATGAGGCAGGGGATGATGATTGCATTGAAGATGACCGCCGACAGGATGGCCGAGGTCGGCGAATGGAGGTGCATGATGTCGATCGGCTTTAGCCAGGGCAGCGTTCCGGCAAACAGCGCCGGAATGATCGCAAAGTATTTCGCCACGTCGTTGGCTATGGAAAAGGTCGTGAGCGACCCGCGTGTCATCAGGAGCTGCTTGCCGATTTCCACCGTTTCGATCAATTTGGTCGGGTCGCTGTCCAGATCGACCAGGTTGGCCGCTTCTTTTGCCGCCTGGGTACCGGCGTTCATGGCCAGGGCAACGTCCGCCTGGGCCAGGGCGGGAGCATCGTTGGTGCCGTCCCCAGTCATCGCCACCAGGTGACCTGCAGCCTGCTGCTCCCGAATATAGGCGAGCTTGGTTTCCGGCGTGGCCTGGGCGATGAAGTCATCGACTCCCGCCCGCGCTGCGATGGTCGCGGCAGTTAACGGATTGTCCCCGGTGATCATGACGGTCTTCAGGCCCATCTTTCTGAGGCGCGCAAAACGATCCTGCATGTTGGGTTTCAGGATGTCCTCAAGGGCAATCACCCCCACTACCTGGGCGCCGTCAGCTACGACCAGCGGGGTAGCGCCCTCTTTGGCAACGCTATCGACCAGCATGCCGAGATCAGCCGGCACGTTACCTTTGTTCTCCTCAACGTATTTGATGATGGCGTCCGATGCCCCTTTCCGTATCTTTCGCCCGTCGGGAAGATCGACCCCGCTCATGCGTGTCTGCGCGGTAAACGGCACGGTCACGGCGTTCGGCGGGACACTGGCCTGGGTTTTGCTCTCCTTTTCGTACAGCTTTACAATACTCTTCCCTTCGGGGGTCTCATCTGCGGCGGATGCCAGGGCGGCCAGCTGACCCACGTCGCTTGCCTTGTAGGAGCCGATGGGGAGGAACTTGGTCGCGTTCCGGTTGCCGATGGTGATCGTGCCGGTCTTGTCCAGCATGATGATGTCGATGTCACCGCACAGCTCCACCGCCTTGCCGCTCTTGGCGATTATATTGGCCTGCATGGCGCGGTCCATACCGGCGATGCCGATGGCAGCGAGCAGGGCGCCGATGGTAGTGGGAATCAGGCAGACAATGAGAGCGATAAGTGTCGGAATATCGGTGCCGAGGCTCTTCAGAGGTTCCGTGATGCCCAGGTAACCCATCATGTACTGTTCGGCGTTCCATGCCATGGGCCAGAGCGGCACCACTACGATCAAAAAGACCAGGGTAAAGGCCGAGAGCACCAGGGTAAGAGCGATCTCGTTGGGGCTTCGCTGGCGGATGGCCCCTTCAACCAGGGCGATCATCCGGTCGAGGAACGAGTCTCCGGGACCGCTGGTGATCTGAACGACGATCCGGTCGGAGAGGACGGTAGTCCCCCCGGTCACGCCGGAGCGGTCCCCCCCGGACTCGCGTATCACCGGGGCTGACTCGCCGGTAATCGCCGATTCGTTGACGGCGGCCACCCCTTCGATGATCTCCCCGTCGCCGGGAATCATCTGACCCGCCTCCACGACGACTTTATCTCCGGGCTTCAAATCGGTCGAAGAAACCTCCTCGATGGCCCCCGACTTGCTCAGGCGACGGGCAATAGTCTCGTGACGGGCCCGCCTTAACGAATCGGCCTGGGCCTTGCCGCGGGCCTCGGCAAGAGACGTGGCAAAGTTCGCGAAGAGCACGGTCAGGAACAGCCATACGTCGAGACCGATAAAATAGGTCAGCGGCACCTGGCTTACCGAACCCCACACCGCGGCACGGACAATAAACAGAAGGGTCAGAATGGCGCCGACCTCGACCACGAACATCACCGGATTGTTCCACTGGAGGTCCGGGCGGAGCATGATGAATGCCTGCTTCAATGCCGGCAGCGCCGTTTCCGCATCCAGAATATTCCTTTTCTTCACACGGCGCGATGAATGATGATGCCCCGGAGTCGAATGGCCCTCCGTCATGGTTTCTACAGATTTTGCTTCGTTATTCATGTTGCACTCCTTTGAGCACTCTTTTCGCAACGCCACATTTGAGCGCTCGCGACGTTAACTCGTCGTCGAACTCCTCAGCGTACTATCTGTACGCTTCCGGGTTCTCCTTCTCGTTGCCTTGCGTTCATCTCAAATCTGACGTTGCGTTATATCGTCAAATGTTATCATACAATGCCATACACCCGCGCCGGCTCAGCCGCCGAAAGGAAATGGACCAAAATGCTCTGCAATCGGCCCAAGCACCGCAACCGGCAGGAAGAGGAGCGCCCCGATGATGAGGATTGTACCGAGCACGAGGAAGCCGAAGGTGGGCGTATCGTCATGCAGGGTCCCCAGACCGGCCGGGCTCTCTTTCTTCGCCCCGAGAAAGGCCGCCATGGCAATCGGCGCGATAATCGGCAGAAAGCGGCTGAATATGATCACCAGGCCTGTCGCGATATCCCAAGGGATGGCTTCAGGTGATGGGCTCGTACTGCTGGCAAAACCGAAGGCAACCCCCAGGCCGTCGAATGCGGAGCCGTTGTTGGCGGAGGCGGAGGAAAACTGGTAGAGCATCTGGGTAAATCCATTGGCGCCCGGATTGCTGACAGCTTTCAGTCCCCAGCTTGTCGCCGCGAAGAGCCCGGTGGGCATGAGAATCATCATCGGATGAACCAGCATGGCTATCACCGCAAGCTTCACCTCGCGGGCGCCGATTTTCCTTCCCAGGTACTCGGGGGTCCTTCCCACCATCTGGCCGGCGATGAAGATGCCGATGATAATGTACAGCAGCATGTTGACCAGCCCCACCCCCTTGCCGCCGAAGATGCAATTCAGCCACATCCCCGCCAGGGGGGAGAGGGCGGCAAGCGGGTTGAGACTGTTCTCTTCCGCGTTCACCGCGCCGCAGGTCACGTCTGTGGTCAGCGCGTCAAAGGTGGCGCCGGCCGAGGTCCCGAAACGCATCTCTTTCCCTTCGAGATTCCCCAGGTGCTGGTCCACGGGTAACCCCGCGACCGCCGGTATGGTCACTATCTGTTTTCCCCCCGGCGCTTTGGCGCTGGGGATTTGATAGGTTTTCGCATTAGGGTGCGCGGTCAATCCCGGATTTGGTTGCAGCGTGTCAAAACAGACCGACCAGACGATGGTGCCGATAGTCAATAACATCATGACCGAAAATATGACGTAAGAATGCCGCATTCGCCTGAGCATCCGGCCATACATAAACACGAGCGAGAACGGGAAGATCATCATCGCCAGCGTGTTGAAAAAGTTCGACAACCCAGTGGGGTTTTCATAGGGGTGCGCGGAGTTCATGCCGTAGAACCCCCCCCCGTTGGTGCCGAGCATCTTGATGGATTCGAGCGCAGCAACCGGCCCGACCACGATGGTCTGCTTCTTCACTTCACCCTTGTCGGTGGTCCCCATGGCAGCCGGTTCGAGCGTCGAGACCTGATACGAGCTTTGCAGGGTCATCGGGCTCCCCTGCTGCAGGAAAATGATCCCGAAGATCAGGGCAGCGGGGATAAACATGTAGATCACCACCCGCCACATGTCCACGAAGAAGTTGCCGAGCGAGGATTCGCCGCGGAAAGCGCGGATCATCGCCACCAGCGCACAAAAGCCGATGGAGGCGGAAAGGAACATGTTGGCGATACAGAAGAATATCTGGCTGAAATTGGACAGGTGCGTTTCGCCGGTATAATGCTGCAGGTTGGTGTTCGTCATGAACGACACCACGCTGTTGAAGATTGTGGAAGGGAACAGCATCCCCTTGTTGTCCTGATTGAGCGGCATCCACGGCTGGAGCGTTAGGACCAGGTAGCCGAAGACGAACAGCACCGTGTTGAAAACGAGCAGGGAACCGGTATACTGCTTCCAGTTCTGGGGACCGCTGTCCACGCTCTTTTCGAACCACCCCAGGACCGGCAGATGCCGGTACTTGCCATCCATGATCCACGCCAGATAGCGGCTTAACGGATACGCGACGAGGGTCGCCGTTAAGAGAAGCGCGATGGGAAGAAACCAGGTTTGCATAAACATTTTTTTAAGCTCCTTTCAGTGACTCTTTATCCGTAATTATTTTCAGAACCATTCCGGCCGTATCAGGGCAAGAAACAGGTAAACGAATAAGAAGACCACTACAGCAACAGTCAAATAGATCATAATTGCATCTCCTCTCCTAAGAGCTTATTCGTAAATAAACATTACGGGCTCGCATCCCGTCTTCACGCCATTTTTGCCCGGCCCTCAATCGCAAAATCCTCGATGTAGCTCGGCTACGCCTGCGGTTTTGCTCAATCAGCCCGGCCAAACCTGACGTAAATCCGGGCGCGATCTCTATAACGTTATTTACAAAAAAGCTCTAAATTTTGTCGCACGCTTCCATGAACAGGTAACATAGTCCCATCACAACAATCCCCAGGAAAAACAACCCGAACAGCCAGATATCCAAATTCATTTGGTCCTCCTCAACTTATTTATGTTTCTGCTCAGCTGGCTAAGAAAAATTTACTAATGCAAGTTTACTTCTCTAATTTGCTTACGCAAGTATACTGCATATTCAGCATGCTTCGACGAAAGGGAGGATAAAGATCCGGCAATCCTCCATCCGCTCCGTCTTGGCGATATTGCCGATGACCTCGACGATTTTCGCAACCGATTCATCGGCGGCAATAATTTCCAGCTTTACTTTCTCGACGAAATTCGCCATGTGTTCAACGCCGCGATATAACATTGCCTGCCCCTTATGACGGCCATGGCAGATTAACGCGCTTTCCATGAACTCATCGATCCCTATTTTCTGCAGGGCAGATTCAACCTCTTCCAGCTTGACCGGCTTTATGATTGCTTCAATCAACTTCATGGTCTTTCTCCACTTTCTGTTGAACTTCCGTGAATTGCACCTCGTTTGACAACGTGGCGCTATTGATGACTTCTCTTCTTGAATGATGTTATGTAACAGGCAACCGTTCCCTTTATAGCCACGTTGCCGGGTTGCACATATCCTTCAGCAACCTCGGCTTCAAAGTAATACTCTCCCAAAGCGGAGAGGATTCTGACCTTGCCGACCTCCCTAGTTTCCAGGGAGAAGTCGGCCGGATATTCGCGGTAGACCGTAAGTACGTCGTTTACGTTTATGGTTTTCCTCACCTCTTCCGTGCCGCTGCAAAACAGATAAACCTTTGTTCCGACCTTCATGACTGCTTCATCATTCAGATATGCCGGCTCGTTCTCCGGAAAGGGGTACGTGATGGCATGAAGTGAGGTTGCCATGATGAGCGAGGTTATTAGCAGGAGCAAAAACGAGAACCTTTTCATTCCATTTTCTCTTCGTCATTTCCTGACGGCATATTCAAAAGGCTGTCGGCAAACCGATTACTGCAAAGTGTGACTCTTGCAGACCGTTTGTTGCTCATGTTTCCAACAGAGTGAGCATCCCAATGCTCTTCATCCAATTTAGTTTTATATCTCTTTTCGCATAAAGATGGGGTCAAAATGGGGGGGGAAGGTATCAAGAAAGTGTCAAGATTTGTGGAAAGAGGGGGATAATAAGGTCAGATACGCACCCGTACCGGCAGGATCATCGTTTTGATCCCCTCCCATTGCAGGCGGCGCTGAATCGCAAAGGAGGTCTGGTTGTGCAGTATCAAGTGGTAAAAATTCGGCATGGGAAAGACAAGCTGACCGGAAAAAACCGTGCTGTTCGGATATCGGGCATTTGTCTCGCGGCATATCGTGGTTGCGGTCTCCACCACCTCGGTCCCAATTTCCATGCGGTAGTCGGCGCGGAATCCCAGACGCTTTGCCAGATTGACGTACTTTTCCAGAGATTCCTTCACCGAGCCCTCCAGCGCGTCCAGTTGCGCTACCCCCTTGAACGACCCCGAGTCGATGACGGCGACTGAGACGAAGACCAGATTCGTGAAGCATTTACCCAGGCTGGTGACGATGGTAAGGAGCATGTGGACTCCGAAGCCGTTGTAGCCGGTAACCAGCAGAATCGCCGTTGGCTCATACGGCTTCGGCGGGCCCGGATCGATCTCTTCATGCAGCGGGATGTCCATGAGCATCTCGTCCAGTTCCCTCATTGCCTTCCCCACCCGCGTGTAGTGCCGCCGGATACCGTAACAGAGGGCGACGAGAATGCCGGTGATGAGGAGGGTGAGCCATCCCCCTTCGGCGAACTTTTCGACTACGGTAATGACGAGGATCGTTATACATAGCGCCCCCCCCACGAGGAAGACAGCCAGGTGGCGGAGCCACTGCCGGTCCTCCCTCCGGCGACGAATGAAGTAACGCGCCATTCCCACCTGGGACAGGGAAAAGGTGATGAACACATTGATAGAGAACATGACCACCAGCGCCGAAACCGACCCTTTCGTGTACCAGAGGAGGAGCAGCGCAGCGCCTCCAATCAACGCCACGCCATTTCGCATGGTGAGCCGGTCCGACAGCGCGGAAAATCTGTGGGGGAGCCACGAATCGACCGCCATGTTTGCCATGACCCGGGGGCCGTCGATGAAACCGGTCTGCGCTCCGACGAGCAGGAGCGCGCCTTCTGAGAGAAGCGTAAGAAGAGCCAGCGCTCCTCCCGCGGGGAACGGCGCAAAGACCTTCTCCGCCAGGGCTGCGTTAAGGGTCTTCCCCTCCGCCGGCGAAACACCGGCCAGCACGTAGCAGAAGAAGAGCCCTCCGGCGGTCAGGGCAAGCGACGCCGCCATGTATACCATCGTCCGTCTTGCCGTCTGCACCTTGGGCTCCCGCATGATCTGCAGGCCGTTGGAGACCGCTTCAAGTCCGGTATAGGTCCCCCCTCCTAGTGAATATGCCCGCAGGAAGAGGAAAAGTATTCCCCACCCGCCGATCGAAGCCACATCCCGTCGGTATGCGTCCTGTGTCCATTGCGACATCACTCCGACCTGGTCCGAGAAATTCGCCATCGCAACAAAGAGGAGCAGGTGAGTCCCGATGAAGATTATGAATATGGGGGCGAGGACGATGACCGATTCCTTCACGCCGCGGACATTGAGAACAATGAGGAACACCAGCAGGACCGTCGCAGTGAGAAGTTTGTACTCCTGAAAGGGAAGGGGGAGGAAGCTGAAGACGGCATCGACGCATGCGGCAATGGAGACGGTGATGCAGAGAATGTAGTCGAGGATCAGAGCACAGCCGGAAAGCACGCCGGCGCTGGGGCCAAGCATGTGGGTGGCGACGATGTAGCCGCCTCCTCCGTGGGGGAAATGCTCGATGAGACGGGTGTATGCATAAGAGATGACGACAACGGTAAATGCCGTTGCCAACCCCAGCGCGAGACATAGGTAGGTGTGCTTCTGGATAGCAGCGAACGCTTCCGGTGGTCCGTATGAAGAGGAGGAGAGGCCGTCCGCGCCGAGTCCGACCCACGCGAGGACAGGGATGAGGGAGAGCTTGTGAAAGAGGGAAGGGTCCCGGATTTCCTTGGGGGGTCCGAACAGGCTCACCCGGATACGGCGCCACAATCCTTGCTGCTCGTCTTCCTGATTCACGTGATCTCTCCACCGGGGTATTCGGGCACAAGAAAATTATACCGGGCGGGAGGGCTTTTACAACTCTACTTCGAAGTTACTTGGAAAGCGGTTTTCAACGAACATATGCTGCCAATAACAGAATACAGGTACCGGTGGATACTACACCCAAGAACCATGTCGACACTGCCAATAGCTCAAATTTCATCGAAGAATTTCCTCTTTTCTATTTTGATAAAAAAACTTCTCTATAGGCCAGCTTTTGTAAACTTTACATCCGATTATTACTCTACTCTTTTTGAGATAAAGAAGGTGTCAAAATGGGGATAAAAGGCATCAAGAAAATGTAAGGGAAATTATTTTACACCCCTTCGGTGATGAGGATCGCCTCGGCGATTTGCCGCATGCTCTTTTGCTTGTCCATTGCCAGCTTCTGGATTCTTCGGAACGCCTCAGACTCGGAAAGCCCCTGGGACTGCATGAGGATGTCCTTGGCCTTGTCGATGATTTCCCGGCACTCGTTGGCCTTTTTAAGGACTTCCACTTGTTTTTTGAGATGTTTCACTTCTTCGGCATGAACAAAGGCCATCTCTATCGCAGGCAACAGATCCTGCCCCCGGAAAGGCTTGGCGAGAATTGTGGTAATTCCGATTTTTTTGGCTTTGTTCAACATAGCCGAATCGCAAAACGACGTAAGCAAAATGACAGGAATCTTCAGTTTCTGCCTGATTTCACGGGCGGCGCTCAATCCATCCCTTCCGGGTATCGCAGCATCAAGAATTGCTATGTCGGGAAGGGTTGCACAAGCCGTCGACACTGCCGAATGGCTATCACAACACTCTAATATCGTGTCATAGCCGAGTTCCTTGAGCTTGTTTTTTACGCCGGTCCTGACCATCGGTTCGTCGTCGTAAATAAGAACTGATCTCACAGATGTCACCGCCTTACCCGGATTTATTCCGCAAATTCTACCCTGGGTGACCATCTACCGGATCTTCTTTGTCCCAATGTGACCTGACTTCCCAGCATTGCGCAACAACATCGAAGACCAGTATGTGCCCCCGTCCGCCTTCAGGTGGCGCAATTGTCGTTGCGCCAGGAGGTATTTCGTATTTCCCTTGCTTCATCAGGGCCTCATCGGCAAAATCCTCTCCCAGGTAAGCGCCGGTTTCAGGGTTGAACAGGTAAATCTTCATGGCCCTCTCCTCTCCATGCAGCGGGATAACATTCGGTATCTTCGGATATACTTTTATCCCTATTTGCATAAAGAAGGGGTCAAAATGGGGGGGGAAGAAGTCAAGAAAGTGTCAAGATACGATTGGAATAAAGCGTCTCTGAATAAAAAGCGAGTCCCCTGGGGAACCCGCCTTTTATTAATTTGCTCACCTGGGGCCGAGGTTGCTTATTTTTTCACTCCCATCTTATCCATCTGATCCATTACATCCTGCAACTTCTGCTCGAGCACTTTCATTTCTTCCGGTGAATAGGTGGTGCCCTTCTTTATATCACCCTTCATTTTCTTCATTCTTTTCTCAACTATTTCTGCCTTATTCAGGCAGGTGCCTGCTGAAATTGCGCAGGTTGCTTGCTCCTGGGCTGTCGCGGCGAAAACCGGAACCGCCGCGGACATCAGGAACGCCGCCATTACTACCAATGCACTCGTTTTCATAACTTTCCTCCTATGGTTTTTGATATTTCAGGGATGGTATTATCCCTGAACAGCACTATCTTTTCAACTTCCCCTCGATTGCTGCTTGGAAACACAGAAGCAAACGATCAGGGCACCATTCAAGGCCGCCGACCGGAATGAACAATTTTATTGACGCAAAAATGTACCTCACATCCTGGTGAAGATTAAAGTCCCTCATTTAACTCCCCGGCCTTTTATAATCCACGGAGAAAATCTAAGTATAAATTATATCATCTATTTTACTTTTTGGTAGGAGGCCGGCGCGAAGCGAATTGAATCAAAATAAATGTAACCGTAGCTGGACATGAAAAGAGTACGTTGCATCATATTACAGGTAACCGAAAGGAGGCTGTGATATGGTGCTACGCTCCAAGCAAGATTATCTCGAATC
>Ga0181533_1000853_pt1 | contig 40925 bp, 49 predicted proteins | sample PEATcosm2014_Bin_45_FD_119772 | JGI IMG/M metagenome (GOLD analysis project Ga0181533, IMG submission 119772) | Peatland microbial communities from MTU Mesocosm Facility, Houghton, MI, USA - PEATcosm2014_Bin11_60_metaG | ecosystem: Environmental > Terrestrial > Soil > Wetlands > Peat | place...
AGGCGCTCACAGACCGCCCGGCGGAATTCCCTCGCATAACGCTTGGGCATGGACTACCTCCTGGTAGCTCACGACCAAACTCTTATATCGCTGGCTCGGCCTATGGGGTCTAGGCCAGAACGCACCCTTTACAGCGCGGTACTCAAACCCGCTTCTAACAGGGGAAATGATCGAACTGGTTGGCCTCGTGAAGGAGATTTTGGGCCGCTGAAGGTTTGAAAGCATGCGATCATCCTCGTGGGCTCCGTTGTCTTATGCTCGCCCACTGGTCGAGGCGGGCAAGAAGTGCGCTCTTGGATGCCATTCTCTCGGTAACTCGACGAGTTTTCTTGTAGACGACAAAGTCGCAATGCTCCGCAGGAAGGCTCTGCACAAACTGGTGAGTCGTCGTACCACCGCCTGCCTTCGCGCTTACTAAGAGATGAAGCGACTTCCTCGCTCGAGTTATGCCCACGAAGAACGCCAGTCGAGTTGTCTTCGCTAGGTTGACCTCGTCGCATCCGATCATAATGACGTGCTGAGCGGAAAGACCCTTCGACCCCATGATCGACATCATCTCAACAGCGGCTAGGACTCCGGCAGTTTGGATTGCTTCCTCTGCTTCTTCATCGACATTCAAGAAGCCGATCGGATCGCGCTCAAGCTCGTCACGCAGTCGCTGAGGATCACCAACGCCAATTTGATCATTCAGTCGACCAACCATCTCAGCACTGCTGATCTCGTCTGATCCAACGATACGAGCCACACCTTCACAGGCCGTTAGTGCCTCCGAGATTGCATCATCCCGAACCTCAGCCAGTGAGCAGTCGTGTTCCAACGCGTATGCGATCAGCTCGTGCGCACCTGCGGCGCTTACGCCCTGGTACTCAAGTACCTTTCTTGTGGCAAAGTTATCTGACGGAACCCAGGCGACCCGGCAGTAGGAGAGCACCTTCCGATAATCGGCAGAATGCCCAATATCAATTGCCGACCACTGCGATAGATACATGTGCAGGTCCTTGTCAGCGTTGTGGGTGCGATAGAACTTGGCTCGCTTCTCGGGAGTGAGGATGAGGAGAAACGGGTCCGTCTCGTCGCGTGCCTCCATCTTGGCAATGTGTTGAGCGAGCTCCTCGCTCCTATCATCAAGGAACTTCTTGATGTAGTCGACGGCAGTGCTCGGGGTATTGGTCGCAACAACCTGGACTCTAGGTTCAGATGCGTCGACCTTGAGGGGTAAGTACACCTTATCAATACTGTTGACACTTCTTTCTTGGGCGATAAAGGCGGAGGCAGCCAGGCACACGTGATAGCTGCATCGACTGCAATAAGGGAGCATGGCGTTCGCGTACTGGTCGTCCTCGTAATAGGAGATGATGATCTCGGGGAGGCTGGCCTTGAGCTGTTGATAGAGGGCTTGCTCGTCGTCACCCGCGATGACCACTCCTAGGGCAGAATCAACTAGCTCTCGGATTAAGTGTTCCTCGGCCGTATTGAAATCCTGGAACTCGTCGATGATCCAGAGCACATGTTGGTTGATTTCGGGCTTCTCATCGATAACCTCGCGGGCGAGCTGAATGAAGTCGGCAAAGCCAAGTGCGTTGTAGAAGGTTGTTAGTACGCCATACGTTTCTCGAACGTCAGCCCAGTTGGAATCAGTGTCCAGTGTCTCGGTGTTCAGTTGCCGCTCGAACGATCCGTGGGCATATTTACGAGCAGAGAGTCTTGGATGAAACGCAAGAACATCTCGCCAGACCATATTGACCCAGGTACCCGAGATAACTTGGACATGCGGTTCAAATGGCCTCGTTTCCGTGCCGTGGGCCTGTTCCACCATGCTTCTGGCCAACGAGTGCAAGGTGCTAACGGCAACCCTGTCGCGTTGCTCGTTGTCAATACGCGTACCCACCTCTGCTTGCAGATCTCGGACGAGTTTTCGAACAAAGCTAGTTACACACACTTTGGCTTCCTCATGCAGGGAAAGCCAGTACTCAATTCGTTGCATGAACAGGAAGCTCTTCCCTGAGCCTGGACCGGCAACGATCAGAATGCGTGGCGCATCATCTTGAGCTATTGAGGCGGCATTCTTGTCTCGAAAGGATTCGCGGGACGGGTTGTCGAGAGGCCGGAGAACTTCCATAAGTGAGGTGATTTCTCCGGAAAAGGACGAGCCGTCTGTATTGATGAGTACTCGACATGGATCCTCATCGTTCCGTGTCACGCTGCTTTCTCCAGTCGAGGCCCATCTTCGACGCTACCCTCAGTCGCCACCTTCTTCTGCTCCGCGGTAGATTCGGCGATCTCGCGTAACACGCCGGGGTGCCGGCCGGTCTGACGAGTTCTGCCTTAGCGAAGGCACCGTCGATAGTACTCGTGGACCTGTCTCACCTCGTCCGACCAGAACCGTAGTCTCTCGTCTTTCGTGGACCCTTTAGGAAGATCACCATTCCGCTCCGCGAGTCTGTAGAAGCCCGGACCTGCGTCGTTCTCGTTCAGATAGATGACTAAGGCCGAGATCATGTGCCCCGAAGTTGGTCGTTCTCGCTCGGTGATCGTGCCAAGAAGCTCTCCCATCGCCGCACGTTCGCTGTCCAGGTCGAAGTCGAACGTCCGGGTGCTCGTCCGTTGGCCGAGCACCGTGTTTAGCTCGGTGTAGCTCGTCATGCGTCCCAGGCGAGCCTGTTCGACTAGGAATTGCTGGCCAGCACCGAGAAGCTCGTTCCACCCTGCTTTGGTGCGGCCGTAGTACGTGAGGGGCGGTTCAGCCACGGCCCCTACGGTAATGCCTGACGTGGATCGACCACCTCACTCCGAGGGTGTGTGACCCGGAATCGTGAATCACGACCATCTGTTGCCAGGCACGTGCAGCCCGGCAGTATCCGCGATTAGCTCACCAGGTCTGAGCTGATGTCGAGCGGCAGATGCGTCAGGAGTGACGGGACCTCGATCGGCGGATGTCCAGGGCGGACCCTCAGCCTGCGGATTAGCATCTCGGCCGACCATTCAGCGCTCCCGGGCGCTGCCGAGCCGAATGGAAGAGCTAATGCCTGAGGACAACAGCGGGTATCAGGAGTACGTCAAGTATGTGAAGTCTCTCCCGACGCTTCAGACCGAAGTCACTGTCTTTCCACAGCTGTATGCAAGCACCAGTTAGCTCCATGAAAACGGCACCCACCGCTGACCCACCGGCGAGCCGGTGCCCGCCAGGGCAAAGCCGATTCCTGCACGCTGACTTACCCCGGTCACGATGGCGACGCGTCCTACTAGCGATCAAATGGTTGTGTGCTCAAGGACCGATATCGAAGCTCAGTTCGGCCACTTGTTGCTCCGTCAATCCAGTCAGGATCGCAATGTCGCCAGCGGCGTGCAACACGCGGATGCCAGCCACCATGTCGTCGACATACTTCCAGACGGCGACGAGATTGACCCGTGTCTTACCCGGCGTTGTCGTGGCGTCGAGCAGTGGCGCGGTATCAGACCTTGTGTAAACGAACTGCGTGTTATTTCCGGTGAGGCCGTATTTGTGCGCCAAAGCGCACCGCACGTCGTACAGCCGTCTGTGATCGGGTTCGGTATGGGCGGAGTCCCCGAAGTCATTGCAGGCCGCAAGAAAGCTTGCCTTGTCCCTTGATGCCGGACCATGGGGTGCTCTGCGCAGGCAGATTGTCTTTCCGAGCTGTTCGACTGCAATCAGGTACGCAAGGGTGCCCAACCAGAGCGCAGGCGGACTCGCACCAACGGCAGTCCTAGCGTCCCTGACTGCGGCTTCAAGAAAGGATGTCGGTTGTCCCGGCGACCATTCGGCTAAGTAGCGGTCGAGGGCATCCTTTTCCGTGATCATCGAAGCTGCCGCGCTCGGCCCGGACGCAGCCGACGAGGGATACGGTCCAGTCATGGCGTACAAGCGTAGGTCGACGGCGAGCCAGGCGAGAGAACTACCCGGGGGCGGGCGTTCTGTCGGTTCCCGAGCCGCCCGGAACTCAACTGAACCTTCGGGTTGCGGACCCGAAGGCTTCGTATCGGGACTCTAGGTGGCCGCAATATGTGAAGATTCAACGGCGGCATGACCCAGCTCTTCCGATGCAGGACATCAGGGTTATCGTGAGCTAAACCGCATTAATTCCCGGTACGTGCCGTCAGGAGCCATTCGAGCTCCCACCTTGTCCAGAGTGACCCTTGGGAGGCGCCGAATCCGCAGCCCCTCAACGGCCGAAGAACCAGGTTGGTAAACAATCCAACGCCGGGCGGCAGAGGCAACGGTCTCGTTGCTGTGCCGTAGCTTGGCTTCGGCGCCGGCAAGACGCCCTTCCGCAACGGGACTGGTGGGTGAGAGGAGTTGGAGAACCAAGCGGCAGTCCAGTGGGAAGTAAATGGCATCAGCGGTTGCAACACCGAGGGGCGCAGTTTCGAGATCCCGACCTGGTCGAGCCCAGAGCCCAACAGGTTCATCTGAGGTAAGCACCGAACCCGGCTCGAACTCGAGAACACGCCACCGCATGGCGAAAACTAAAGGTGCCATCTCCTTCATCACGTCGAACATCACGGCGAACAGCCGGTCGCCGCCGATAGTCACGCCTTCGAGCGCCGCCGAAGCTTCCTTGACACTCTTGCCGGTCCTCTTCCTCCAGTCCCTTTTCAGGCGCGGAGAGTCCTTGAGGGTCGAGATAATTGCGAGCTTCATGGACTCGTTTACGTGGGACCGAAGAGCTTGACCGCGTGCGAATTGGAGAGAAATGAAGTTTGCGACCCAGAATCGGTCATGGTTGCTCATGTCTGGGAATGACGCCCGAAGCTTCTCTAGCGCACCCTCCGCTTTTGCCTCAAAGAAACTCAGCACTACCTCTACAGCTCCAGGGAGGACTCTCACTACGTCGCCGGTTCGGTCGACGATCTGACCAGACAGGCCCGGCATTTGGCTCATCACCTCTAGACTTTCAAGGTACTCATCTCGCTCGCTGGGCTCTATCGCGCTTAGATCCAGAGTCGGGTTCTGGGTTATCTCGTAAAAGCTTCCAACCTTCAGTGCACGGTTGACCGAGGTGACAAACCTCCGGCGTAGGTCTCGGTCCGCGAGAGCGATCTGTTCGTCGGCGGCGAAGCCCCGCAGGTAGAACTCTGGAACCAAGTGGTGCTTCTCTTCCACGATGGCCGAAAGATACCCCGAGGGTCTGACGAACCATTTAGCTAGGTCCTTCGGCCCACATCATGCCGGGTGCGCGCCCTGCTCGGAGGCTTCTGACCATACTGGACCCGTGAGCAATGACGCCTTAGGCTGGCGGGCGACAGGGTGACCGATTTCAGGGGTCAGGTCAGTTGGAAGGTCATGGTCGTCTGGCAGTGTCAAGACCTGGAGCGGGCCGCCGACAGGATTGCGCTGGCAGTCAGGGCCCGTACTCAGCCCTAGACCGTCCGCTGCTCCTATCGCCTCGAAAGTCCGACAGCCTGAAGGATGGCCCACGTCACCACGATGTGAACCACCCTGGGAATTGTTGAGGCTCTTTACAGCCGCGGCTTTTCCTTGGCGAAAATCTCCGAGCAAATCAGGCGTAGCTATACGACCGTCGGGAGGACTCTAACGAATGCGGGAGTCCAACTACGGCCGCGTCAAGGATGGAGGTACTAGTGGTCCACCGACCACATCCTCTTGGTTAGTCAATGCCCAAGACGGTGCGCTACAGCTCAATACCGAGTTACAGCCAGAAGGTTGTCGGTCCACTTCTTGTCTTTATAGGTTCTGAGGTAGGGCTTGCCAGATTGCGGGCGAACAACTCCAACCGATACTTCAGTCTTCCCGTCGCTGACCCTAACGTCACCCTTCTTGTTCTCGATGAAGTCCACCATATCTGCAGTGGAGTTCTTGCCACTTACATGAGAAGAGCCGTTCATCCAGATGACTTCTGCGATGTGCTCGTGCTGCGTGCCGCCGCTCATGTGCACGGCTGCGATGTAGTGGGCCATGGTGCTTCGTCTCCTTGTCAGTGTTCTTTGCGGACACCTTTGAATGGCTTCTCGTCGTCCCTGACGTCCATGAACTCGCCGGTCTCCGCGTCTCGCTTGACCCACCTGTCGTTCTTGGGGTTGTGAACCTGACTGCGATCCCGGACCTCACCATGGCGATAGTCCTTGCCCGTGTTCTTGGCCACTTCTGGCCTCCTTCCTACGAACACCTGTTCGATACAGCTATCAAGCTGCTAGGGCGCTGACAGCGACGTCGGCGAGAACGTCCAACTCCGCGTCCGTCAGGCTGATTCCCAGGCCAGCTGCAGCGTCCCTTAGGGCCAATTTGATTAGCCACACCGCTAGTGCTCGAACTGCCTGGCTGACGAAAACGAGAATTAGGTTTCTGGGGAAGCTGACCACGTGCTGGGTCGCAGCGGTTCGAAGGTCAACGCCATAGCTCGTCCGGTACTGCTGAACTGCTTGGAGCCAGCCCTTTACCTGGGCTCGCCACCCGATTAATTGAGATTGCTGTTCTGGCATGTCACTCGACTCCCTCGGTTTGGGTACCTAAGAGGAATTCCAAGTCTCGCGAGAGGCTGTGACAGCGGTCGCCATCAGAGGGCACCCATCTCAGACGATTGTTGTTCATCGTGCGCTCTCATCTCCCCAATGGGATGACGGTGCGACAACCGCGAGGTTGGGCGCTCGTCCTTGGTCGGTCGGCACAGCACTGACAGTCTGAGCAGAGCGCCGGACCGTGAAATAATTTGGGTTGTGTGGATCGGCCAATACGTTGAACACGCTGTATCCGACCTCTTTGGTTCCACTCACGCTGAAGACGCCCTTAGGGGACAGGCGGCCGGCGATCCCCTGCCAGTGCTCGCCCTTGCGCCAGTCAACCTCTTTGAGACTGGCTAACAGACGAGCGCAGACCTCTTCGCGCTGGTGGTGTGGAGTATTGAGGACCGCGTTGCCAAGCGCTGCGACGGCTGACAGTACCGGAGACGAGGAGAGAAGATAGGTCTCTCGGTCGTTTGCCTCCACCGCGAAGGTCTCAAAGAAGAGGGAGAACCATTCGATAGCCACGTTCGTCACATCGTCGAGATCGACACCCGCGATCGGAACTGGCCTCGCGCCGTACTGGATGCCAGCGATTCCCTTGCCGATATTGACCACCATTTGGCGCAGGGTCTGCATTGTCACAACCCTCGGTGACGACTTTCGGAGTTGTCTGGCCATTCGTTCAACTCGACCATTGAGGAAGGACACTCGTCGTTCCACATTGGCCACGGCTTTCATGATGGGGTCGGCGGCGTTCATCGAGAGACCGAGGCTGGTGTTCGGGCGTACTGCGAGGACGTTCAGGTCATGGAAGAACTGGCGAGCAACTTCTACCGGTATTCCGTGATGGATGACGGCGGGAATCGGAAACGTGCCATGTCGATCACGAGTCTCGGGTTCAGCCCGTCGCCGCAGTTCATAGTGGGCGGTGAGCTGGGTCTCCCCATCAATCGCTAGGAGGTGCTCACCATTGGGAACGACAGCGAACTGGACGTTCTCAAGGGGGAACACGTCAAGGGCCTCGTGCGACCACAGATGCATCGGGGGAATCACGCCCGTCCGGACCCCGTTTACAACCTCTTCGATGTAGAGCGAGTACCGACCAACGTTTGCTTTCTTGTTCCCCGTGAGAGCTCGTTGCACGAGTTCGTGGAGCTCGGCCTCTTCGGCGATGGACTCGGCGTCGTATCCCGTGATCCGCGCCGATGGCTGGAGATCACCCGGGTGGCGAGTGATCGCCTGCAGTTGGTTGAAATTCGTGACCGCCAGGAAGGATGCATCCGACAGAGGGATGCCCTTGACGTGGACACCCCGCGAAGGGTCAAAACCGGACAGGGCCATGGTCGAGCTCCTTGTGCGATTGGGCCCGGGTACCATTGGCGGTGCAAGTGACCACTGGCGCTTTCGGGCGTTGGTTTGGTACTCGAGAAGCCGTCCTGGGAAATCTTCCTGGGGCGGCTTCTTGCTGATGTAGCCTACTCGATCTCAAGCTGCTGTCAACCCGCAGATCAGATCGAGATTGCATTTGCCTCTCCAGTAGGTCTTATCTACTACCCCGAGGTTGCCTCGATGCAGGACTGCCAGGGTGGATTGGGCTACGCTCGCCCACCGCTTCTGTCACGCGAATTGCCGCTTGATCAGGTTCTTCGTGTTCCCAAACGCGAATTGCGAGCCATCCAGCCGCTGCGAGCAGCCGATCGGTGTCGGCATCTCGGCGCCGATTGGCGGCGAGCTTCTGGGACCACCACTCCCCGTTGGACCGGGGTGAAGTGCCATGGACTGGACAGCTGTGCCAGAAACAACCGTCGACGAAGACGGCAACGCGAGCGCCTCCGAAGACCAGGTCAGCTCGACGTCTTACGCCCGTGATTGGCGCTCGATCGACCCGGAATCTGAAGCCACGGCGATGCAGCGCTCTCCGGAGGGCCAACTCAGGACGAGTGTCGCGTTGTCGCTGCCTCTTCATCCTCCGCAACGCTTCGGGAGACGAGGCGGGCGGTGTTCCCACCCCTTCACTATGGCGCGTCTTAGAGCCCCGCGAACTGGGTGTCGTAGAGGTGGGCAACTCGCCGGACCATCTGGTCGTAGTGGAGGTCGTCTTGAGGATCGACGGCAGGAGGACCGTACACCACCGTTACGGGCGAGCCATTGTTGTGGCAGTCAACCGTGACGATACCGAGAGCATCGAAACCTTCAGAACCAGGTCGGGTGCGAACCCGTAGCTCGTTGATCTTCTCGACCACGATTTCAGTCGCGGCGGGCTGGTTGTGAATGTTGACGACGGCCTCGTGTTGGGAGAGATCCCACTTGTTGCGGTCGGTTGATATGAACGATTCCGCGGCATTGATCATGACGAGTCCGACGGCGATGGCAGCATCATTCGCTCCGTGGACAGTGAGATGACTCGATGAGAGTTCGTCGTAGAGACGGGGTCGGGCCTTGCCATGTTCCGTCATGCAGGCCTTAGCTTCCAGGGCTACCAGGACAGAGCCAACGGGCGCCTCTCTGAGCTCTGGCAAGTCGAGTAAACGCTCTCTCTGATTGGGAGTCAATCGGACACCAAAATGAGAGGCTAACTCGGCGAAATTACGAGGTGGACGACCAGCCGTCACTGGAGTACCTGGACGACAGATAACGAGATCAAGATTCTTCTTCCTTCTGGTGTGGAAGTCGCTCATCTCGTGGTTGACGCCAAAAGACACCTTTCCTTCGCCGACGTGGCGGCGCAACGTGTTGCTCTCGGCAAGGAGGTCGTACAGGACACCCCAACATGCGACCTTCGAATGTCTATCGCTACGCGAGTGGTACTGCCACATGTTGCCGAACTTATCTGGAATGCTCGGCCAACTGAGCGCTTCAGCTAACAGCGCCGGACCCTCCACTACACACTCCAGCGCAGACTCATGCAGCGGTCGCTCGTCCGCTCATGAAATGCAGGTGACGTTCTACGTCGTCCAGGAAGTTTGGCTGAAATCGTAGGCTGCCGGCTCGCGCTCGCCCAAGAAACCCCTGAGTTGCACGAGCTGAGAGGGGGACAGATGGATACCGCAGGAACTCGCGAAGGTGGAGTCGCCGGCGTCGCACAGGCCACATTGATACTGCGACACTCCACGCCACGCCAGAACTTCCCCAGGCTGCCACTGGCCAGGGATCTCCTGGCTGGAGCTTTGTCGATGGGCCGTCAAATGTCTGTGGGTCGCGGAGTTGGTTACCGAGCCATCGAGCGACCGGGACGCTGACAGCGTTACCGACGAGCTTCCAGCGGCTTGTGCGAGCCCGCCGATCATCGCCGTCTGCGAGCAACGTCCAATCGGCTGGGAAGCCTTGGAGGCGTTCCGCGTCCCGAATATCAGGAGTGCCGATCGATCCAGAATCCGGAAACCAGATTCCAGGCGGGGACGCGATACCAATGGTTGAACCACCCTTTAGGGTGGGAACTGCATCTGCAGCCCACCCGAGACCGCGCTGACCTTCTGTCCAGTAGAAGCCACAAGCTGCATCGGTTGGATATCTGAATGCGGGCAACCCAGCGTCTTCAGCAAAGAGAACGTCTCTTGGATCCTCCGTCCGAGATGCCAACAGCAACACCCGCCGCCGGCGTTGGGGTATGCCGAACGCCATGGCGTCGACAACTCGGTACGCCCACATGTAGCCCAGTTGCTCCAAGCACTCGACCAAGAAGCGCATGGCCCTGCCCCGGTCGAGAGAGAGCATGAAAGGCACGTTCTCAAGAAGCAGCCAAGTCGGTCCCCCTGATCGACCAAGGAGGCGAAAGACCTCACCCACGAGCCCGGACTGATTGCCGCTGATCCCAGCAGTCCTCCCGGCCTGGCTGAGATCCTGACAGGGGAAGCCCGCGGTTAGAAGGTCGGCACCACGGATCTGTTTCATGGTTCGGACATCGCCGGTCAACTTGATCATTGGAAATCGATGCTTGAGGACACGCTGGGCCGCCGGGTCGATCTCACACAGCAACCGCGTCTCATGTCCGGCCTGACTCAGGCCTCGTTCGATTCCCCCAATTCCAGCGAAAAGGCCTATAACCTGCAGGTTTGTCCCCACTCGTCCCTTTGGATCTGCCATATCCTAGACGTTACACGAACGTATGTTCGTACCTGGACATTTAGCCTTTTCGTTCTCCCTGTTCGTCGTACCCATCCTAGGCTTGCGTCGATCAGCTGAGGTTGGATCAACCGCTGAGACCGAGACTGTGCCCACGACCCGAGGATTCCGATGGTGAAGCCCAGATCCGGCGGAATATGAAGAAGGAGGCCGGAGCGCGACGAATGAGCATTGGCAGGATCACGATCTCGCAGAGGAGGTTCTGAGCGAGAACGCGCGGACTGGCCACTAGCGTGGGGTCAGTCGGTATGTCAACGTTTCAACGGCAAGAGCGGTGATCAGCCAGAGGAGTCCTAAGTGTCCAAGAACGGTCCAAAGAATTGAGGTCAAATACACTGCAAGGGGATAGATGAGCGGAGTGTGCCTCCGATATCCGAAACGAACAGGCAGCGAAATTACGCCCTCTTCCCAGTCCTTTTTTGCATCACGGATGTCTCCGAAAAGATTCCGAATGGTTAGCACCACAAGAACGATGACAACCCAACGGATAGTCACCTCTGGTATTCCCGCCACCAACGATGCCTTGAGTCCGCCGTTGATTACCGGTGACACGAGGGTCAAGATACGAAAACGTTTCTTCAATGAGTAACACGATGCCAGGACGATAAAGGCTGCTGCGGCAAGGATTGCTTGAGGCGTACGACTCATAGCGAGTGCTACGACCCAAGGAAGCACCCAACAAATCCAATGCCATCGCAATCGCCCGCGGTCTCGGTGTCGCCACTCAAGGTGGATTAGGAATCCGAACCAAAGAAGCGTCAGCCGCAGCAGATCGACTCGTGACGCCCCTATGGCCACGAATAGCAAGACAAGATCTGCGTAGGAGTAAAGCCGTAACTGTCCGAGGTAGTTCAGGCAGGCTCGGGCTAGCGGTCTCCATTCACGCGAGGTCGAACACCGTCTTGGGCTCAAGATACGCCTCTATTCCGAGTCGACCTAACTCTCGTCCAACTCCAGACAGCTTGACTCCGCCCCAAGGCGCCACGGTATCGAAGTATCCAAAGCAATTCACCCAGCAGGTTCCCGCGCGGATTTCGCGAACCGCCTTATCAACTCGTCCACGGTCGTTGGTCCAGATCGAGGCGCAGAGACCGAACTCCGTATCATTTGAGAGCGCTATAGCCTCCTCGTCTGTTTCGAACGTATAAAGCGTGCCAACGGGACCAAATACCTCCTCACGAGAGACTCGGCTCGTGAGACTGGCATTCGCGAGAATCGTCGGCGGAAAGAAAGGGCTGAGGTCCTTCGTTGGATCACCAATCAGCGACGTGGCCCCGTCGGCGAGTGCATCTTGCACAAAAGCTCGTATCCGCGAGATATGAGCTGCGTCGATCTGGGGACCCTGGTCAGTGCTGTCATCAAGCTGGTCCCCAAGCTTCCGGTGAGCAAGTTCAACCCTGAGCCGTTCGACGAACTCCTCCACAATTGACGCGTGAACAATCGTCCGGCTTCCAGAGCAGCAGTTCTGACCCGAGACCGAGAAGATCGCCTCGATCGTGCCTGGGACTGCCCGATCGAGATCGGCGTCCGCAAAAACCACATTTGGGTTCTTGCCACCCAACTCAAGCGTCAAACGGGGCAACCGCGCCATCGATCCGGTCACTATTCTGCGGGCTGTTGCGATGTCCCCTGTGAAAGAGATCTTGTCTACCCTCGTGTCGCTCACCAACGCTGCACCAGTGACTTCCCCACGGCCGGAGACGACGTTTACCACACCAGGTGGAAAGCCGACCTCATCGACCAGTTTCGCGAGCATGTGCCCAGAGAGCGGCGCGCGGTCGGAAGGCTTGATGACGACAGTGCAACCGGCAGCCAAAGCGGGGCCAATCTTCCAGGACGTACAAGGAAACGGAAAGTTCCACGGGATTATGGCGGCACAGACTCCTACGGGCTCGGTTCGCGAATAGATCAGCAGACCCTCCGACGAAGGGAGAACCTCACCGATCACCTTGTCGGACCAACCGGCGTAATACCTGTAGACCTCAGCAGCGTTCGGAACATCCCACCCTTGGACTCCCAAGTACCGCTTGCCTGTATCAATGGCCTCAACCAGAACTAGATCCTCAAGGTCACGATCAATGAGATTGGCAAGCGCGAAAAGGTACTCCCCTCGCTCTCGGGGGTGCATTCGTGGCCACGGACCATCGTCGAACGCAGTGCGAGCGGCAGCAACCGCAGCACCGACCACATCTGACGTCGCCTCGACTACGTCAAGCAGCCGACTACCCGTCATCGGGTCGTTCACTTGCAGCAGCGTCCCGTCGGAAGCGTCCACGAACCGCCCATTGATGTACGGGCGCACGTCGAGTGCCGGCGCGAGGTGCTTGTGAAAGCGATCGCGCCGGTCAGCTGCGGTAGTGGAACTAGCCATTGCGTTCCTTTCGCGAGTTGTTTCGGCTTGACATCTATCCTCCCATTATTACGGCGTATCTCTGCTTACTCCATAGTTCTACAGGGTGCCGCACAAACCGTGTTTCCGGTGATAAGAGGCAGATCGGCACCGCCTTCGCGAGTTCCAGATCCTGACGATTGATACCAAATAGGAGCGAAAACTCTGCAAGCGTCAGGCGCGAACCAATGATTACATTATCGAGTCTTTCAATGATGAAGTCAAGATGCTGATCCGCACTCTCGTGCCCTCTCGATTCGACAACCCAATGTGTACCATCATCGGTTAGTGACATCCAAGGAAAATAACCAATGCTTCCCCCATAGTAACTATGGTCTTTGCCAACACCGTGGTTCGGTGGTTGAACGAGAAACACATCGACCCCTAGGATGCGGTACTTGAGCATCACCAGCCACAGTGCTCCCGCGAGCAGTTGCGGGATCACTTTAAGATTATGGTCCGGAACGGGAAGTAGTCGTTGGTTATGGTTCATGGAACCCGCCAAAGGCGTACTGCTCGTTTCCATGAAGCCATGGTATGCACGACAAAAAAGCCAGAGATTCGTCGTCCCACAAAGGGATTCGGGACAGTAGGTCCGGATCGCGTCAAGGTCCAGTGCAACACGTATCAGTTCGCTGCGAATCGTCAAGAGCGCCTCACCCGCACCAAGTAGCTGATTGACGTCGGGAAACTGTTCTTCAGACACTTCGCCTTCAAGATTAGGCAAGACTCTTGCGTGAAAGTCCCACCCAACCGGGTGGAATGAGCGTCCCCAGATCCTGTCAATTTCCTGCACCAGCAACCCGTTACGAAGTAGTTCGGGATCCATGAGCGTTGAATAATAGGCGTTGACCCATTGCGATCCCCAGATCAGACAAAATGTCGTGAGGTTCAGTGTGTTCGCGATCGGAACGAAGATTTGATTAGGAAAATCAGCGGGGCTGATGTGACGAAAATACTGATGCAAATTGATCGCGTACCAATCAAAGCGATCCGTGGGAGGGATATTTGCCAATTCCGATATCGACTGCTTCTCCGCCTTGGGAACAGCAACGGCCAAGAAGAATGACTCGCGCCCTCTCGCTCGCTCGGACAGGGCCGCGACCATTTCACTTTTAAGCGAGTACGAGATTGCGGGCACCTCAAAGGGATTCCGAGTGGTGATCCGTGGGGACGTTGTGCTCTTAATCTGCCAGTCTTGGATCAGAGGGGGAACCCCGGACCACAACGAAGGCAGTTGCACGGTCCAATCGACTCTCTGAGAGTCTGGGAGTAAGGCCGACGGCTTGGCAAAACCGGGGGCAGTGCCAAGCCAAATATCAAGAAGATCCTGGAAGGTTCGTTCCGCGAGATCGCCCCGCCGATCTGTCTCGACTCCCTGAAGGCGCCGGCGCTGATCCATGACGTGTCTCATTCTTGGGCCGCGAGTCCGTGATCGCAAGCGACTCATTCAGCCCGGGACCGACCTTGGAAGCAGGCACGTTAGCCGAGCTCCTCGAGTACCAGGAGGTCAAGCTTGGCGAGCTACGCTTTGAGCCTCAGGAAGCTCGGTTCCGTCCGAGCCTCGATGAGGGCGGTCACCTGCTCTGTTGTGTGGAAGGGCGGGACCCGATAGCCCTTGGCGCATCCCCGGGCGGTCAGGGCCTTGGTCAGATTGGACTCCCCCGCGCGCGAGTTGCCGGCCACCAGGATGTTCCTTGGCCCATCGATGTTCTCGCCACGGGCCAGTTCTGCGGTCAAACAGTGCACGGGATCCTGCAAACGTCATCCGTCGTCACAAAGCTATCTGTTGAACGCTACCGTCCTATGTGGCAACGCGATGCAAGTACGCGTGGTCATCGGCAACTTGCCCGTGCTGCAAATCCATCAGCGCCGACCGTAGCGCTAGGGCAGTCCCTTCCGCGCCAGAGATTCCTATTTCGATTTGCTCACCGGATCGAAACTTGAGAGTTGAAACGGGAACCAATCCTGCTGCGGTTCCGGTCCCGAATGCTCCGATCAAAGAGCCGTCAGCTGATGCAGCTCGTAGTTCATCTAGCGTTATGCGTACCTCGGAAACCTGTAGTTCTCGCGCTAAGGCAAGTCGAACGACCGTGTTGCGGGTAATACCAGCCAAGATTGTTTCGGAAGCGGGCGGGGTTCGAAGGATAGCATCTCGTCCACTTCTGAACACGAACCACACGTTCATGCCGCTGAATTCCTCTACGGCAGAGTGCGAGACTCCATCCAGCCAGAGCACATGCTCACATCCCGCGACCGCGGCGTCTACCTGAGATGCGAGTGTTGCGGCATAGTTCCCAATGCACTTGACATTGCCAGTGCCACCCGGAAAAGCTCGGATGTATTTCTCCTCGATGAGAGCGCTTGTTGGGAGCGGTTCGCTTCCAAAAGCAGGATCCGAAGGAAACGCGAGCGCGAAGAAGAAGAACTCTGTGGCTGTGCGGATTGAAATCATTGATTCGCACGCAAACAGGACGGGTCGAACATATAGAGCCTGGCCCAGTCCACTCGGGATCGAGGCGGCGCACTCCGCTACGAGGACCCTACATGCGTCCACGAAGAGACTCGCAGGCATGACGGGCATTGCAAGACGCATAGCGGACTTTGCAAATCTATCAGCATGATCATTCAGGCGGAACAGGGCCACAGCACCGTCAGCCTGACGATAGGCCTTCAGTCCTTCAAAGATCGCTTGGCCGTAGTGAAATACGGCTGACTTTGGTGTCAGCGTAATACTCGAAGAGTCTTCGAGGCGTAAGGTTGACCAACCTGAGTCCACGTTGTAGCGACAAGTCACCATTGCAGGGGCGAGTTGCCGTCCGAAGGGAAGCGGAGGACCAAGAGGATCAACCAAGAGCGGTCTTTCTCTAGGGAGATCGGACATTATGGCCTTCTTGGAAGAAAGGCGGCGGATGCACCTCCGTCAACCTCAACTGCCGCCCCAGTGACATAACTGGAGGCTGTCGACGCAAGCCATAGTGCCACGCTGGCAACTTCGTCTGGTTCGCCGAGACGCCCAATCGGTATTTGGTCCGTCCGAAGAGAGACATCGTGTTCGTTGGCAAGCTGGTGGCGCATCAACTGCGTGTGCAATGGCCCAGCACAGATCGAGTTCACGCGGATACCTTCAGTCGCATATGTGACCGCGAGCTCCCTCGACATCGCCAGGACGCCGCCCTTGGATGCCGTGTATGCCAATTGGGACGGATAAGAGCCTCGAAGTGCTGCAAGACTCGACATGTTCACAATGGACCCGCCCCCGGCCCGTCTCATTGCCGGTATTGCAGCCCGGCATGCCAACCAGATGCTTGTGAGATTGTTCTTAAGTGTCTCCTGCCAGGCGGTACTCGTAAGGTGTTCGGCGTCGCTGTCTTCTGGATGCATTATGCCAGCGTTGTTGACAAGGACTTGAAGGCGACCAAACTGTGATTCAGTAGCAGCCACCGCCTCTTGGCAAACACGCGCCTCTGACACGTCACCTACGGTGCTAACGGCGCTACCGCCAGCGGATCGGATCGTCTGAACGACAGTTGTGAGACCGTGCCGATCGGTATCCACGAGCGCGACGGATGCTCCCTTTGCCGCGAAGAGGATCGCAATGTCTCGACCGACACCCTGGGCTGCCCCCGTTATCAGTGCAGTGGTATTTCGAAGGTGCACGACTTCTCTACCGCCTACTCTTACGGTTCCCAATCCGCTGACCGCTACACCAACGTGCCTCCAGCCTAGACCCGAGCCTTTAGGGAAGGGATGGAATCCGCACCACGGCACGAACTGCTGCCTCTGCAAGGGCTACACAATTCCCCGATTCCGCTTCGGCGGCTCAGACGTCGTGAAACTGGGGCGGCGCTCCGAGTCCACCTCGGCCTGCTTGACCCAGCTGCGCAGCGACTCGGCCGCTCACTCCGAGCTGGCGCGCGATTCGACCGATCACACCGCGATCGCGGGAGTCCCCGAATTGCGCCTCGAGGACCATCCTCACTGTCCGTTCCTTCACCTCAGCCGGATACCTCTTCCCGTTGTGTGAAGACATGGCTCCATTGTCCTTTCCAAACTACAAAGCCTCCAGGATTTCCAGGATTCATTGAGTGGCTGCAGTACAGCGGGGTTGACGCGTTTGCACATACTCATGAGGAGCCCATCAAAGCGAATAGCTTCTCATAGTCGATTTTCGGTTCTTCCGACCTGGCATTTTCGATCCAGCCGGCATGTCTGAGCCGGGAGGAGATCCGTATCTTGCTCGTCATGCGTTCCGAAGTCATCCGCTGTCCTACCTGGACTAATGATAAGCGAACATGCGTTCGCTAGCTAGCCGGATGCTGAAGAGATCCTGGTCACGACGGATGCAGTCTCCCTTTCGGCCTCAACGGACTACCGTGACACCCCCCACCTACCCTTGGCAGGGTGGATACTCGGGTAGTGTCGGACGTCGGTCCCAGATACAGCCCTCGGGCCGAGCTTACAGAGGCAGCGGCCAGAGCTCGTTTGTTCCTTTCGTCCTATGCGGCCTTGTTTGGGATCCTTGCGATCCGGTTCGACGGCTTAGCTTTGCGCCTGGTTTGCCTTGGGCTTTGCCTGATCGGTCTCGCTGATACGTTTCGGATAACACACAGCGCGAGGTCGCGTCGCGAACCATACGTCATCACCATCGACGAATCTGAGGACACGGGGGGCGAGGTCAGCGGGTATCTAGCTTCTTACCTTCTGCCATTCGTGACCGTGTCCGCCCCAGGCTGGCGCGATCTACTGGCCTACAGCCTCTTCCTAGTCGTGGGGCTCGTGATCTATGTGCGCTCAAACTTGGTCCGAGTTAACCCCACTCTCTACCTGTTTGGCTACCGCGTCTTGCGAGTTAGGTACAACACCAGCAAGAAGCAGTACCTACTTATTCGCATCGCGCCTGAGATAGGGCAGATGCTCTCGGTGGTCGACGTGGCTGGTGTGATGCTGGACGCGGGAGGTGACGATGCGGACTGCTGAACAGTGGACAAGTCGGACACTAGGACGAAACGCCGCCCTTGTGCTTGGTTGGCGGCGAGGATCTCGGATCGTAGGCGGGCGGCTAAACCTTGCTCGCGACATGAACTCCGCATTGCGTCAGCGGGCTCGAGCTGCCTTAGCACAAATCGGCGAACGAACTCCACGTTCCTACGATGCGGCAGCCCAATTAGAGGATGACGAAGTCTTCCTTCTCGACGTCGATCAACTTCCGAGCCATCCGAAACGCCGGGAACCGGGCAAGCGATCTGGGGCAGAGATCGAATCGCCACCTGATGAACAAGAGGAAGCCAGCGCTCTAATCGACCTTCTCGCCAAACCAGGATCATTGGATCCGCTGTTGGCCGATGGTGTTCGAGGCCGGATCTTTCTGTTCTATGCCGTTGTATTCACCGGCCGTGATAGCAGTATCGCGTTTCTAAAGCGGCACAATCCCGGCGCGGTTCTCAAGACTGACCGCCTTCTGGGGCTGCTAGGACAAGACGTAACCCGCATTGAGGACCCAGTGCTCATCTTCGAACCAGACTTCGATCTAATCATTGAAGGGAATGAGCTCGCTGCCTTGACGCCAACGGCGCTTCGAAGGCTTTTCATTGACCTGGATGTCGCTGCAGCGGCAGTGCCAGCTCATGTAGCCGAGCTCAGAAGACTCCGACGTCTTAGATTTCCAGAATCAACTCTCGAAACGATTGCTAAGGCATGCGCTAAGAGGCGGCTTCTGGCGGGGCGCCTGCAGTCTCTTATCCAAACCGAACATCTCGCGAAACTGACGGTCGAGATGGTCAAGGCGTATGTTGCGGGAATCGACGAAGACCCTAGGCGATACATCAGGGATGGAAAGCTTGTCGTCACCGAAGAGGACGTGGGCGCACTCATCGACGTTCTCGACCAACGACATTACCGCGGGGGTTACGACAAGTTACTACGGCGAGCTGATAGGACGTCCGTGATTCGCCAGAGCTGAATCTGCGCGAATTGAAAATCGATGGCTGTTGACCGGTAGCATTTCGGCGTGCATCTCAATCTGGCGTAACACAGGAGCGGCTGGAAGTGATCCATTCAGTATTCTTTGATGTTGGCGAGACACTTGTCGATGAGACGCGTGAATACGGTACCTGGGCTGATTGGCTCGGTGTGCCTCGCCATACCTTCTCAGCCGTCTTTGGATCGGTCGTTGCTCGTGGGGAAGATTATCGCGAGGCGTTTCAGGTATTCCGACCAGGTTTCGAATTGGCCGACGAGCGACAGAAGCGGGCTGATGCAGGGAAACCCGAGACATTCGATGAAGGAGATTTGTATCCAGACGCCAGGCCGTGCCTGGCGTCACTCCAGCAGTCGGGGCTGAGAGTCGGTATAGCGGGTAATCAGACGAAGCGGGCCGAAGAGATCCTGCGCTCGCTCGACTTACCGGTAGACGCCATCGGAACATCGGACAACTGGGGCGTCGAGAAGCCGTCACCCGCTTTCTTTGAGCGTATGGTCAAGGAGGCTGGCTGCGATGCGGGCGATTTGCTGTACGTAGGCGACCGCATCGATAACGACATTTTGCCCGCCCAGGCTGCCGGTATTCAGACGGCGCTTGTCCGCCGGGGCCCGTGGGGTCACATTGTGGACGATCCCGAAGTGCGTGACCGGTGCCTATTCGTGGTCGACGGCCTCCAGCAGTTGCCTGGGCTAATCCGACAACACAACCAAGGCAGCCCAAGACCGTCAGGCTAAGACAGGGATGGTCGCCTGCAGCCGCTCGTTTAGCTGTGCCCGATATGGCAGCTCAGGCAAACGTTCGAGGACAAGGGGTAGCCGTTCGTATCCTGTGGCGTAGTAGTCAAAGCTCAATATGTCGAGGGCTTGACCAGCAAGTTCGACGGCGTGTTCGGCGTCATGCTGGGCGTGGGCAGCGGCCAGATCCAACAAGATGACGGCCCGTTGTTTATTGGCCTCTGGACCAAGGTTTGCGAGGGCACTGTTGAGCGTGTCGATAGCTCCAGTCTTACGAGCCAGCATCTCGGCGTAGCCGCGGAAACTTGCCAGGCGAGCTGGATTGAAGAAGTCCAACCAGGGTGGGTCCTCGCCTCGCGTGCCGAGCGATTCTTCAGCCCGCAGGGCGTGCGCCACCCCGATTGCCGGGTCGCCACAGCGGGTAGCGACCTCAGACTCGACGCAGTGAACCCAGGCGCGTAGGCGCGCTCCGCTTGTTGCTCTCAGATGCCCACGTGCTCCTGCTAACAAACGTTCCGCCGTCACACGATGTCCAGCAAAGCCGGGAACGAAGCTTGAGTGTGCTAGCACCGAGACCGCCAGCTGATCATCCTTGGTGTCATTGACGGCGGTCCGGGCGACCTGGAGACATCGCTCAGCGACAGCGGTGTGACGCAGGTCGAAGAAGGCAAGACGGCCGGCTAGGAGGGCTGAATGGGCAAGTGCCGGCATGAATCTACGACGCAGTGACGGGGGTGCATCTCGGACCAGTTGCAGTCCCATCTGGGTGTGGGCCAGCACCGCCTCAAACAGCAATGGTGCTTCGGCTGTCCAGTACAAGTGGCGTTGCCACTCGGCGATTTCGGCATAGGACTCGACTTCAAAGCGACCCGGACGCTTGGCCCCCCGGATCACTTCTGTCACAGTGCCAAGTGCGTCTTTAGGGCCAAGTAGCGGCAGAAGAGTGGTTGAGACCCCCACCCCAAGGACGCCGCGTAGGAGGGTCTGACGTGACAACGTGGAGCCGCTGTCAAGCAATGCTGTTTGAGTTTGACTTGGTCGAGCAGCCAGTTCCTCGGGGGTCAGTAGGCCGAGCTGGGATGCCGTCTTGCCGAACACCAGCACTAGGTGCTTGCGGAAGCGAGGCTCGGGCCAGCGTTCGCCAGCCTCCCAGCGTCGCACCGTGTTGCCTTCAACCGCCCGATTGTCGCCATCCACAGATTGGAAGCTCGCCGTCAGCCGAGCGGCGACTTCTTCCCAGCTCCAACCGCGTTCTAGTCGTTCCCACCTAAGGAGATCATTCGGCGGATACCGGCGAACTGGTTCCGCAGTCATCCTTCTTCCACGGCCTGACGTGAGCAGAGAGTAGCTAGCGGACTGCTACCCGTGCCTGGTCGCGCATGGCAGTGCTCTGGCTCTATCTCCCCCCGAGGGATTCTCTCGACAATCGATTCCATGATCAACGAGATGCGGGGGTGGGACCAGCGATGAGCTGCGACCCGTGTGCTGGCCACCAGTGTGACGGTTGCGACACCTGCCAATCCGGGATCTGCTGTCAAACCCTCTCGGCTGTTTCACCGACGGTCGTCAGCCCTCCCGATGATCTCACCGTCCTTCGCGAAGCCATCGCCGAGGACAACCAGGGTCGGCCTGGATTGACCGACCTCATCCAAGCAGAAGCCATTCGACAGATCTTGGGCGACCCCCTCGTGTCTGTGCCCGTTCCCGTCGTGCAGGCAAGCGCGTCGGCACCCGACATGCGGGCAGCCATGAAGCCAGGCGATCGGGCAGCCCTGCCCCCGACGTCTTCCTCGGACCTCATCCTCCGCCAAACCAAACCAACCGAAAGGAAGGACCATGTCCACAACTCTCGTCCCCGCCGGTGACGGTGACGAATTCTCCTTAACTCCATACCAGAAAGGCCGAGCCGGGCGCGCTCAGCGTCGGGCTGAGCTCGAGATCTTCCAGCATGGGTTGACCACGGGCGTCCAGGCCGAGTGCGAGATCCAAGACGCCCAAGCCCTGGCAGACGTCATTCGTACGTCGCTTAACGAAGAGCTGGACTTGCTCGACTGGGGATTGCACCGAGCTGACGGGTCAGCCGCCAAGACCGAACTCGTGGCCCGCAAGGTGAACACGCTGTCGACCATCAACGACCGCCGCATTTCCCGGCATTTCGGACGGTGAGGACCATGGTGACAAACAACCCAATCCTGACTGATGGGCTCGCACTAGTTGCCGGGATGATTGGCGGCGGGCTTGCGGAGTTGACATTCTGGGGACTGCGCGCACGCCGCCGCCGACGTACGGCTCAGACGATAGATCGTGACGTCATCGACGCAGAGACAAAGCAACGTCTCGATGACGCTGCGAGCTACTGGGCAGCCATGCACGGGCGGCCTCACGGGAGAGACGTGGTCGCCCGCAAGCTGCGTTTGGCTTATCGACTAGCACAGCGACAGCGAGCTCGCAGGTGGTCGCGATGAGCCTGGCGACGCACATCTACATCTGCATCCTTTGCGGGTTGTGCCTCTTCTATGCGTGCCTCGCCCTCCTTTGGATGCCGGATGATTCCAAGCACACTTCCCAAGTAGACGCTGGCCTGAGGTCGGCCCGACGCCGTCTGTTCGCCAGACATCTCAAGGCGGAGATTCGCTCGACCTCGCGGCGTTTCCGACGGGAACTGGACGATGAGCTCAACCGAATCGATACAGCACGAGGTAAGAGCGATGTCTAGCGTCGAACTCACCGAAGCTGAACTGCACTTAGCTCGGTTGCGCCTAAGTGTCTTTGTAGTTGACCAAGCGATCGCCACTTCTGAAGAACTGGGTTTCGGCTGGCGCCCGGCCACCATCACGCCAACCGGCCTGGAAGGGCTCAGCGCCGAGCTACGCAGCTGTCACACAACCGGCCTTCCATTTCGAGTGCCTCGCGGATTCTCGGACGACACGATCTTCGACTCGCCGGCGACTAATTGGGCGATGCGCTTCTGGCACGACACTCGCCACGTGTGGCTTGGCGCGGACTTCTCGACTGAGGCCGAGCTAGCGGTGGCTTCCTGTCACTTGGCCCGGGCCAAGGCTGAAGGGTTTGAGCCCGGCAGCTTGGAGTATGCGCTATTGCTGGCCGACACGGTCGGTCAGACCCTTTACGTGGCAAGGACCAAGCGATTCGTGATCCATCAGTTGCTGTTTGCCACTGACTGCGTGTGCCGCGACCTGGATACCGCAATTAGGCGTGAAGTCGGGCGAGTGCTAGTCGAAGGTTCGGCATCGTGATGCCAACTCCGGAATCGTTGTTGGGCCGTATCTCCAAAGCAGCCATGGTCATCCTGTTGGTGGCCGTGGTTGTCAACTTGGGCTGGCGGCTTATCAAGCCGATCGTGCCCGCGGTCGTGGTGTTGACAGCGCTCTGTTTGTTGTTTCGCTACGTCCTTCATCAGCGATAGGCGATGTGTTATCGACAACGAAATGTTGACACGCGTCAATGACTATGAGACATCGGAGGTAAGGGCGTCGGAATCGCGACTTGCTTACTGCGGTGGCCGACATGCTCGGCCGTTTGTGACGGTTGTCAATTAATCAGAAGGAGGTGTCCATGGGCCAACGGATTGTGGTGACCGCCAAGCAGCGGTCGAATATCGACGTCGAGAAGTTGGCCATGGCCCTCCTCGACGTCGTGAATTCGCTAACGCCCAAGGAACAAGAGGAGCTTGAGAAGAAGGGCGATCTTGTATTGGCGGACATTAAGGGCGGTGTTCGTTCGAACCGGTCCCGGAAGAGGTCGGTCGCATGAGCATTGTCTTCCTCATCGCTGCGCTCAGCGGACTGTTAGCGGGTATGAGCCTGGTTAAGGTGGCCGAGCAACGCCGTCTTCGCAAGTGCCTGGTGGCCTATCGCGTCTGGTTCCCACGCGGCTTGAAAACTGAAGCAGTCCAATCCTTTCTCGGTGGACTGTCAGGTCTTTTGCAGCCCTGGTGGAAGCGATGGTTGACCGCTCCCTATGTGGTGCTGGAAGTCCATGCGTCGCGCTCCGGAATTACCCATTACCTGCTCATGCCTAGGTCATCGGCCCACGTCGTGGAGAATCTGCTGCAAGCCAGCTTGCCGTCGGTCCGCTACGAGCCGGTCGACCTACCCTTCGAGGTGCTGACCGTAGGCGCCGAGTACCGCTTGAGTGGTACCGGTCGGGCACTCCGAGTCGATGCCGTCGGCGCCAACGCCAAATTGCTTGCCAGCCTCCAACCTCTGACCGACGACAACGGGATAGTCGTACAGTGGCTACTGACGCCGCATGGGCCAGTGGCCCCGGCCGGTGCCTCGCCGAATGGGCACGGCGTTCCACTCCTCCGTGACGATCGCCCGACCGACAACGAGGCAGTCACTGCGCTGAGAGCCAAGCAGGCTCACCCCTTGTTGTTGGGCACCCCCCGCATCGGGGTGGCGAGCGCTGACGTGCAGCAGGCCCGGCGACTCCTGCGCCAAGTGGAGGTTGCGTGGCACGAAGGGCGCGCTCCTGGCGTGCACCTTCGCCGGCGAGCCGTGTCCCCGGCCACCGTGGCAAAGAAGATGATCGAACGGCGCATTCCCTTCGCGGCCTGGCCTGGTGTTTTCAATACCGAGGAACTCTCCGGCCTGATCGGCTGGCCGGTGGAGACGGTGGCAGTACCTGGTTTGGTCCTGGGCGGTTGCCGCCTGGTGCCAGCTTCACCGCTGGTGCCGAGAAGCGGCACGGTGGTAGCTGACAGCTTGTTCCCTGGCGATGTGCGGCCGCTGGCGCTCGACGAACAAGCACGGCTGCGGCACCTGCATGTGCTTGGTCCGACCGGGACTGGCAAGAGCACGCTACTCGTCAATATGGCGGTGCAGGACATGACCGCTGGTCGAGGCCTGGTACTGCTTGATCCCAAAGGCGATCTGGTAGAGGCGGTACTCGAGCGGGTGCCTGATCATCGGCGAAATGACGTCGTGGTACTTGACCCAGCCGACAGTGAGCGGCCTATCGGCCTCAACCCGCTGCGGGCAATCGACAACAACCACACCGAGGTAGTGGTCGAGAACTTGGTTGGTTTGTTCAAGAGCTTGTACCGGGATTCTTGGGGACCACGACTCGACGACATCTTGAGGGCGGCGCTTCTGACGTTGGCCGGCTCGGGCCAAGCCACGCTCACTGAGGTGCCTCTCATCCTCACCGACCCGACCTACCGACGCCGGTTGGTCGGACGGTTGGATGACCCCGTCGGCCTGGAGAGCTTCTGGGGCTGGTTCGAGGCTTTGTCGGATGCTGAGCGGCTTGTCGCCATTGGACCAGTTTTGAACAAGGTCAGGGCCTTCACCATGCGGCCAAGAGTGCGCAGCATCATCGGACAGGAGAAGCCAGCGCTGGATATGCGTGAGGTCTTGCGTTCCGGCAAGGTGCTACTGGTGTCGCTCGCCACCGGGCTTCTTGGTGAAGAGGCGGCTTCTTTGCTCGGAGCGTTGGTGGTTGCTGAGCTGTGGCACGCCACTTTGGCCCGGGCCAGGCAGCCGAGTGGCAATCGACGGGCAGTGATGGCCTATCTCGACGAGTGGCAGCACTTCGTCCACCTACCAACACCCATGGCCCAGGTCTTAGCGGAATCCAGAAGCCTCGGCCTTGGCATGGCGCTCGCCCACCAAGAGATGCACCAGTTGCCAGATGGGGCCAAGTTCGCCGTGCTGGCCAACGCTCGATCGAGAGTCGTGTTCCAGTTGCCGGCGGGGGATGCACGGCTCATCGAGCAAGAGCTTGGCGGCATCTTCACTGCCGACGATTTGCAGGGGCTCGGCAGCTTCGAGGTCGTGACGCAGCTGTTTGCGGGCGGGGCCACGCAGCCACCGGCGACCGGACGAACCCGACCGCTGCCTCCAGCTTGCAGCGATCCAGGGGAAGTCCGCGCTCGGTCGAGGGCCCGTTATGGCGTTGACCGGAATGAGATTGAAGCTGCCATCCGGGCTCGGCAGTCAAGCGGCAGCCGAGGCCAAATCGGCCGTCAGGGGAAATCTTGGAGGCCGTCATGAGCCGACCAACGCTGACTCCGGTCGTGTCGAGTGTCCGCTTGCCTTCTACCTGGTCGGGCCCCCTGTCGGCTGAAGATTCGCCAACGACTCTCCTACGCAAAACCGTGCCCGGGGAGATGGGGTGATGAGCAAGCGCCGCTACATCACCAGGGCGCGTCTGGCCGACATCGATGCTGCTCTCACGGCGCGGGATCGGGTGATCGTGGCTGACGTCGCCAATCTCAACCTCATGAGCGGGCACCAGCTGTACCGGCTTCACTACGACCCAACTGAGACTGGCCGTCGGCTAGCCAGGGTCGACTTAGCTCGCCTCACGACGCACGATGTGCTAACTCGGCTCGACCGGGTCATCGGCGGGGAGAGAGCGGGCTCGATGGGCTTCGTCTACAGCCTCGGCGTAGCCGGCCAACGGCTGCTCTGGCCGGACCGCCGCCGTTATCGCCGTCCGTGGACGCCGCTGCCCAACCACCTGAACCATGCGCTGGCCGTCTCCGAGCTGTACGTGCGGCTGCGTCAGCGGGAAGGCCGAGACGGCTGGCGACTGGTCACCTTCGACGCCGAACCAGACTGCTGGCGTCCTTTCTACGGACCCGGGGGATCACGGGTAACCCTCAAGCCGGACGCCTTCGTCGTGGTGGAATCAGAGGCCTTCGTCGACCGCCTGTTCGTGGAGATTGACCGGGCGACCGAGGCCATGCCGCGCGTCGTGGACAAGGCCAAGGCCTATGTCCGTTACTGGCAATCCGGTCGGGAGCAAGCTGAGACCGGAGTCTTCCCTTGGGTGCTGTGGGTCACACCCGACGACAAGCGGCTCAAGCAATTGGTAGGGGGCCTCAGCCGTCTTCCCGCCGAACACTGGCGATTGTTCGCGGCAACCACGATGGCAAACGCTGATGATCGCATTATGACGGGCGCGCTCGGCCCGTTGAAGGAAGGGATCAATAACACGAAGAAGGAGGTGAGTTCATGACAACAATCGTTATCCGTGAAGACTGCGACTGGGACCGTCTCCGCCCGACTGGCTACTGCCGCCGTCAGCCGATAGTTGGCGTCGGTCAACCGGCTCTGCCAGTTGACCTTCCTAGGCGCACAATCTTGCTAGGCGATGCCACCGAGCAGCTTCAGAAGCTGCCCGCATCCTCTATCGACACGGTCATGACGTCGCCGCCGTACTTCGCCCTCAGGGACTACTCGGTCGAAGGCCAGCTCGGGTTGGAACCAACTGTCGAGGACTGGGTGAGCAACCTGCGGCGGGTGTTCACCGAAGTGGGCCGAGTGCTCAAGCCTGCTGGCAGCATGTGGCTGAACCTGGGTGACGCTTTCAGTAAGCACCGGCGTTACGGCGCACCTGCCAAGAGCATGCTCTGTGCTCCCGAACGGCTGCTACTCGCCTTGGTGAAGGACGGCTGGATCGTCAGGAGCAAGGTCATCTGGTACAAGCCGAACGCCTTACCCAACTCGGTGGCCGACCGGTTGAACGTCAACTACGAGGTCGTCTACTTCCTCGTCCGTTCGCCTCGTTACTTCTTCGACCTCGACTCGATCAGGGAGCCACATCGTTCCCGCGTTGCTCACCGAGGCGCACGTGCGAGTGGTCGCACACCTGACTGGGCTGGCCCCTTGGCTGCCGGAAGCCAAGACGGGCTTCGTCGGAGCCGTCCAGCTGACCAACCTGGGCATCCTCTTGGCAAGAACCCTGGTTCGGTCTGGGAGATACCGACCTTCGGCTTCCGTGGTCCGCACTTCGCCACCTTTCCGCCGAAGCTGATTCGCCGACCGATTCTGGCGACCTGCCCGGAGGCGATCTGCACCCGTTGCGGTCGGCCATGGCAGCGTCAAGTAACCGCCGAGCGGATAGCGGTCGGACCGGCACCAAGAACACCAAAGCCCCGTGATCCACAGGTCATGCGCTTCAAGGAGCGTTGGCATATCGTCCGGCGGGTCGGGGGCTTCCAGCCCTGTGGCTGTGGCGCGGGCACTGTCCCAGGCGTTGTCCTTGATCCGTTTATGGGAGCGGGCACCGTTGGGCTGGTGGCCGAGCAGCTGGGGCGAGACTGGCTGGGGATCGAGATCTCGTCCGAGTTCCGGGATCTGGCGGTGCAGCGCATTGAGCAAGCCCGAGATGGACCATGAACCACAGTGGGCTTGTGACCTCGTCGGTGACATGCGGCTCTTTCGAGGAGATCTCAACCGGAGATCGCCGGCCGCACCACACCGAGGAGGTATGTGACCATGGGTCACTACTGCACGAAGGTGCTTTATCAGGAGGCTCAGCCATCATGAAGACGCTGGCGATCCGCCTGGATGAAGAACAGCACGCCCAACTTGGGATGATTGCCAAACTGGAGGACCTGTCAGTGACAGACGTCATCCGTCAGGCAATCGAACAGTGGATCGAAGCCAAACGATCCAATCCCGGGTTGCAGAAGCGTGCCGAGGCCGTGCTCGCCGAAATTGAGCACGAAGCCGCCACACGGCGGGGAGCCATCAGCGCTTTGCTGAGCGGCGAAAGCACCTTGCCACCAACCAGGGAGCGTCCCGGTACCGGCCGTGGCCGTTCCACCAAAGGTGGTGGTGCCTGACCGCACCAAGCTGAGGCTCCGCCTCACAAAACAGGCAGGGGACACCCTGGGATCGAGCGCTTCGCGCTCTCTCAGGGACCCTCTGCCTAACAACCACAAGTTATGCACATGATGCGGGGAGCGTGGCTGTTGTAATAAATGGATTTGACGGCCGTCGGTCGATTTGAGAAAATAAGGGTCAAGTAATTGGAGTAAATAGATCATGACAAAGGAGAACAAGAACGCCGATCTCGCAGAGTTCATCCGGTCGCGACGTCAGTCGCTTGGACTATCCTTCGCTGACTTGGCTGAGCAATCCGGCCTGCATGTCTCGTACTGGAGTTACTTAGAGGCTGGGCGCTACGAAGCCCCAGCTCCCAAGCATCTCAAGATCATTGCTGATGCTCTAGAGGTGTCTATTGAAGACTTATACGGACTAGTGGGTTACGACATTCCCGATCGGCTGCCTAGTTTCACACCCTATTTGAGAGCCAAGTACGAGTTACCGCCTGAAGCCATCGCCGACCTAGAGAAGTACTTAGCTCAGCTCCGCGCCTACTACGGCATCCCGGACGACCAGCCGGTCTTCCCTCCGAAACTAACTACCGAATCGAAACCAGAGAAGGACCAACTCAACCAAACAAATGGCGAAGCCAGGAGGGTGGCATGAACCCGGGTGTCGTCACCAGGCTGCGCGACCTCGTGCCACTACGGCCACTGCGCTACTCGGAAGCTTTGCGGTTGTCCGAATTGCAGGCCCAGCGGTTTCTGAAGATGGTTGGCGTAACGGAACCCGCGGTACCGGAGAGAGTGGTCAGCGAGCTTCCAAGGGTTCGAGTGTCGCGGATGAGCCCGTTTCCGACCTCTGGTGCCACTCACTGGGCACAGGGTCAATGGTTGATTGTTCTGAACGGTTCCGAGCCGGCTGGCCGGCAGCGCTTCAGCCTGGCCCATGAACTCAAGCACATCATTGACCACCACTTTGCGAGTCTCAACTACAGCGCGTTCCCGGAGGCTGAACGGAACGCCATGATCGAGCAGATCTGCGACTACTTCGCTGGTTGCTTGCTGATGCCTAGACCCTGGGTCAAGCGGGTCTATTGCTCAGGCACCCAGCACCTACCTGAGTTGGCGCAAACCTTCGGCGTCTCCCAAGCGGCCATGACCGTCCGGCTGAGCCAGATTGGTTTGACTCCACCAACACCCCGTTGCCTGCCAGTGAGCAAGGACTGGACACTGCAAGCACTGAACGAGATTGCCGAAAGGCCCATCTATCAACGAATGGCCAGTGTTGCCATCTGATCGGAGCACGAAAGGAGAGAACGTTGTCTGACGCTACGACCACCATCAAGCACTCGGTGGTCGCGCGCGGCAGCCGCTACGAACGAGCTCTACCGGACAGTCTTGATGGTCTGGACAACGGTGGCTCGGAGCCGGGAGCGGGTGCAATCAAGCGAGCGATCATCTATTTGCGGGTATCGACCGCCGAGCAGGCCGAGCGTGGCCGTGATGCCGAGGGCTTCTCGATACCGGCACAACGTGAGGCTTGTTACAGGAAGGCGGCTGAGATCGGTGCCGAGGTGGTAGATGAATACGTCGATCGAGGGGAATCAGCGAAAACGGCAGATCGTCCAGCCTTGACGCTGATGATGACTCGGTTGCAGCAACTGGCAGACATCGACGCCGTCATCGTTCACAAGATCGACCGACTGGCCCGTAATCGGGCTGACGATGCCAACCTGACCCTGGCCCTGTATCAGCATGGGGCTCAACTAGTCTCCTGCACCGAGCAGATCGACAGCACACCCTCAGGCAAGCTGGTCCACGGCATCATGGCCTCGATCAACGAGTGGTATTCGGCCAACTTGGCCACCGAGGCTCTCAAGGGAATGCTGCAGAAAGCCAAGGCTGGCGGCACGCCAGGCAGGGCGCCCATCGGCTACCTCAACGTTTCTGAGCTGGTTGATGGGCGTGCCATTCCAACCGTGGTGGTTGACCCCGATCGGGCGCCTCATGTGCAGTGGGCCTTCCGAGCCTATGCGGGCGGAGACTTCTCGATTTCCGCACTAACAGATGAGCTTGAGCGACGGGGCCTCCGGACACTTCCTAGCCGCTCTCGAGCATCGGTTTCGCTGCACAGATCCCGCGTGGCAGCCATGCTAAGCAACAAGTACTACCTCGGCATTGTGACGTTCAAGGGTGTCGAATACCAAGGGACTCACCCGCATCTGATCTCGCCTGAGCTGTTCGGGAAAGTTCAAGCGATCCTGGAGGATCGCCGCAACATCGATGAACGGCGGAGGGTGCATCATCACTATTTGAAAGGCACGATCTTTTGTAGGCGCTGTGGTTCGCGCATGGTGTTCAGCAGAAATCGTGGGCATGGTGGGATCTATGATTACTTCTTCTGCATGGGCCGCAGACGCGGTTGCACCCAGCCACACGTTGAGGTCGCTCGGGTTGAGGACGCCATCTTGCGGTATTACAAGGATCGGGTGAGTTTGGGATCGACAGTAATAGACCAGCTTCGCACGTCAACGAAAGAGCACATTGAGCAGGAGCGCTCAGAGGTTGAGCGTCAGGCTCGGCGACAGCAGAAACAGCTGGTGAAGCTAGAGCACGCGCGCAAACGATTGCTTGACGCTTACTTGGCAGGAGCCTTGGAACTAACCGACTTCAGGGACCAGCAGGACGGGATCGTGGGCGAAATTGCCGCAGCCAAACGTGCCATCGAGATTAAGGAAATCCGGTGGAAGGACGTCGAGACAACCTTCGATCAGGTGCTCTATCTGGCCCACCACTGCGGTGAAGCTTACGAACTGGCACCGCCGTGTACCCGGCGACTGCTCAACCAGGCATTGTTCGAGATGATCTTTCTCAACTGCGGAGATGTTGTTGGTGTGACTTTGACCGAGCCATTCGTTGGCGTTCTCAGCCAGGACCTGGTGCGGGAGGCCGAACAGACGAACCCAGGGCCTCTTGAATTTACCCTGGGTTCGAATACCGACTCTTTGGCACCCCCAACGGGATTCGAACCCGTGTTACCGCCTTGAAAGGGCGGCGTCCTCGGCCGCTAGACGATGGGGGCTCGACCGATCGGGGCACAAGGAGGCTAGCAGCCCCTCTACGTTGCTGATCTTGTTGGCGCTCAGTCGCCCACCTTGCTGCCGCGTCTCATCTCCCACGTGGAGCCTTCAGGAGCGTCGTGGACGGCGACGCCGAGGAGCTCGAGCCGGTCGCGAACGGAATCAGCTTCGGCAAAGCGCCGCTCTCGCCGGGCGGAGTCTCTGATATCCAGTAGCACGTCGACGTATGGGCCGATCAACTCTGCGGGATCGCGTACACCCATCTCGGACAGAAGGCCGAGGTCGCGGATCATCGAGCGCAAGCTTGCTCGGCCCCGGTCCATCTCGTCGGATTGGAGCGTGTCCGCTCGCCATGCCCACATCTCCTCCTCGAGCGCCAGCACGGCGGCCACCATCCCCGGTGCGTCAGACCTCTCACGCGCCGATCGGAAAGCGGACTCATGGACGCGGATGGCCTGAAGCAACGGTGAGCCGCCTGGGCGCGCCACGGTCTGCGCCGCGCCCTCGGACCCTTGAGGAGCTGGCTGCTCGCGCCCTTCGGCTACGTCGCCCACCGCAAGGGCACCGACACCGTCACTCGCGATGTCGCCGGTCCGCGCGCCATCGGTGACGCGGCTCGTCGCCCGCGCCCCCTCGTAGGAAGGTGCCGAGGCGAGATCGGAGGCGAGCTCGAGGACGCGTTCCAGCGGCACGGTCGTGCCGGCCTCGAAGCGCGCCGAGTGCCCGCGTACGCGCACCGTGACCCCGCCACGGCCTGCCACCGTCGCGAGCGCGGAGTCGAAGTCCACGCACAAGGCGGTGTGCTCGTCGACCCCGAGCACGAACGTCCCGTCAGGGAGCTTCGGTTCGATGAGCGAGAGGCGGTCTTCTCCCAGATAGCAGTAGCGCGTGTCGTGCGTCTGGCCCTCGGCGTTGTCGTAATGGGGGATCACCGCTGCAGGCAGCCCCAAGGGGCTGAGCAGGTCCAGGCCCTCGAGCCAGTGGGGCTCTTCGCCCACCTTGTACACCTCGTACACCGGGACGGTGGCGACGCCGAGGGTGAGCGCGGCGGCCGACGCGAACGTGACGGCCCCACCGATCATCAGCTTCTCCGAGAGCAAGGAAGGGACGAGAGTGTCCCTCCACTGGCGCAGGGCGTACGAGGGACTTCCCGGACCGGAGAAGACCAGCGGAAGAGCGGCCATCTGCGACACGATCTCTTGTCCGCGATCACCCTCCAGGTCGGCGGCCGATCGCATGCCCGCCACTTCGAGCGTTGTCCCTACGCTCTCGCGGAAATACGACACGGCGCGTGCGGCTATCTCAGCAGCGTTCGTCTGAAAGCCGAACGGTGTGTCGAGAAGGAGCCCGTGCACCGACGCCGAACCGGGTTCATGTCCGGCCGAGGTCTCTGTCGCGGTTTGCGCTGCAAGGAGCTGCTCGGTCACGCCCCGGTGCACCTTGACCATCGTCGGTGCCGTCTCGCCCGACCCCATGATGGTGAGCAACCTCGGAAGACTCCGGCTTCTCACGCCGGACCTCCTTCGCCCTCTGTGACTTCGCCTTTTGGGAGAGTCTCGGCGAGCGAGTCGACGATCTCGCCCTGGAGCATGCTCAGGTAGCGGTACACAGCCACCTGCGGGGCGTGTGGATCGGATTCCTCCACGATGATTTCGTTCTCGGTGACATCGAGCTGGGTGCCCAGGACGAGCCTGAGCACTTCGAGGGCGTCGAGCCACTGGTGGATCTCCTCCTCGTCGAGGCTCGGTTCGTCCACCGTCGCCGTCAGGGTGTCGAGAGCGTCTCGGTGCCGGTGCAGGAGGTGCGCGCCCATCATCTGCCGGTAGTCGGATTCGGCTTTGGTCTCTTGCGGGTATGCGACAGGAAAGACACGCGCTGCGCTGGGATCGCGTGCCTCGAGCAGCCCGCGTGCCTGCAGTGGAAGCGCTTTGAGCAACTCCCGCTCGTCGCCACCGAGCCCGTTGCGGAAACGGCCGTGACGGTCGCGCCTGAAACGGCGCCGCCCGATCACGACCGCACGCTTCTTCTCACTGGGCCTGTTCTAGGGTTGCCCACAGACAGTGCTCGTGCAGGCGCATGACGTCCAGCTCGGCCCGCTCGCGTGGCCCCGAGGACACGATGGCCCGGCCTTTGTTGTGGACGTCGAGCATGAGCCGCGTCGCCTTCTCGCGGCTGTAGCCGAAGAGCTTCTGGAAGACGTACGTGACGTAGGACATCAGATTGATCGGGTCGTTCCACACGATCACGAGCCAGGGCCGGTCAGGTCGGATGTCCTCGCCGCCCGAGGGCCGTTCGGTCTCGACCGGCGCCGTCAGAGGTCCGGCCGGAGCCGCCGAACGGGCCAGCGTAGCTGTGACCGTGGAGGTGCCGACGTCCGACGTGATCATGCGTGAACCGGTCATCCTCGCATCACTGCCTCGGCCGGTTCCGCACCCAGCTCATGAGCCGCGGGACGGGGAGCCGGGCCTGCGCGGACGGCGACAGCCTCCGGGTCGTGATGCCACAACCCGTCGGCGAACCAGTACATGGCGCTCCACACGACCGTGGCGCCGAGCACGTGCACGCCGACGAGCAACGCAGGCAGATGGCTCCAGTACTGGGTGTACCCGACGATCCCCTGTGCCGCCATGGCCGCCAACATCGCGCGTCCTCTCCTGCGCACCGACTGCGGCGCCCCACCTCGTTCGAGGAGATAGAGCAGTCCCAGGACCAGGGCGCCCAGCGTGAGGACGATCCCCGAGTGGGTGCGCGCCATGTCGGCCAAGGGCACGGGAAGGCGCTTCGCCCCCACGCCACCCGCGTGGGGACCTGCCGCGGTGGTGGCGGTACCGGCCACGACGGCGAGCAGGAGCAGACCCCAGGCGAGGCGGGTCATCCACATCTCCCGGGAGTCCACCTTGGCGACGCCGCGCCCGGGTGCCCGACCGGAGCGCAGAGCGAGCGCGCACGCCACCGTCAGCAGCGCGATGCCCACCACGAAGTGGGTCATGACGGCGTAGGGCTTGAGCTTCGAGTACACGCCGATCTCGCCGAGCAGCGCTTCGCCCACGATGCCGCCTATCAGTGCCGCTGACAGTGCGACGAGGTCGCCACGACGTGGGACCCGGAACACGGCGAAGGCGAGAGCCACGACGGCGGCCGTGCACACCGCTACCACAACGATCCGGTTGCCGAACTCCAACGCCGGGTGAAGTGCCAGCGGAGGCGTGAAGTGCTGCTTGAAGCAACCAGGCCAGTCCGGGCACCCGAGCCCTGAATCGGTCAGCCGCACGGCACCGCCCGAGACGATGTTGAGGACCGTCAACCCGAGCGTCACCTGGGCGACGCGCAAGAAGACCCTGGGGGTGACCGTGGGGGGCATGAGGGCACGGGAAGCCTGCACCGGCGCACAATCGTACCTGCCGCTGCCGTATGCTCAGCACTCAATGTCTGTCGTGTCCCCCGTCCTGAAAGAGGCGCCGGCCGTCGAGCGCCTTCGCTCCCGCGCGATGCATTTGCGCAGCTACGTGGTGCTGACGAAGCCACGCATCGTGGAGCTTTTGCTCGTCACGACTTTGCCGACGATGTTCGTGGCCCGACGGGGCGTTCCGTCGGTCGTGCTGATGGTGGCCACGCTCGCGGGTGGGGCACTGGCCGCGGGAGGTGCCAACGCCGTCAACATGGTCGTCGACCGCGACATCGACCGTGTGATGCGCCGCACCAGGCATCGTCCCCTCGTCACCGGTGAGCTCACGCCCGTTTCAGCGCTCGTCTTCGCCGTCACCCTCGAGCTCGTCGCGTTCGCCGAGCTGTGGTTCGCGGTCAACCTCCTGTCGGCTCTCCTGGCCTTGGCGGCCACCGCGTTCTACGTCTTCGTCTACACGATGTGGTTGAAGCGGTCCTCGACGCTGAACATCGTGATCGGAGGGGCGGCTGGAGCCGTGCCCGTTCTCGTGGGGTGGGCTGCGGTCACGAACCGCCTCGGGTGGACACCTGTCGTGCTGTCCGCCGTGGTGTTCCTCTGGACACCCCCGCATTTCTGGGCGCTTGCAGTTCGCTGTCGTGAGGACTACGAGGCCGCTCACATCCCGATGCTCCCGGTCGTCGCGCCCCTCGCGCGCACCGCTCGGCAGATCCTCCTCTACACGCTCGCGCTCGTCGCGGTGACGCTGGCGGTCATCCCGGTCGCGCACATGGGATTGCTCTACACCGCCGCCGCTGCAATCCTGGGAGCGTTGCTGCTGGGGTACGCGCTTCGCCTGCGCCGGGCCCAGACACCCGCAGCAGCCATGGCGCTGTTCCGGTATTCGATCACCTATCTCACGCTGTTGTTCGTCGCTCTCGCCACCGACGTCATCGTCCGCTTTCACTGAGCACGGCTCAGGGCGTTCCGGAGCGGTGCTCCCCGGCCAGCCCGATTGCCAGGGTGACGGCCTCCTCGGGGGTGCTCGCCCGCATTACGGCACTTGTCTGCTTGCCAGCTCGCGCAAGCTCCCAGGTGCCGAGCCCCACGACCGCTACGCCGGTCGCGAGCGCCAGCGCGATCTCCGACAACGTGCCGAATTCGCCACCTACCGCAATCACGGCGTCCGCGGCGCGCACGACCAGAGCGTTTCGGGCCTCGCCGATCCCGGTCGGCAAGGCGATGTCGACGTGTGCGTTCGCATCGCTGCGCTTCGTCCCGGGCAGGATCCCCACCGTGAGCCCACCGCCCTCGCGTGCTCCTTCGCACGCCGCTTCCATCGCGCCACCGAGGCCGCCGCACACGAGAACGGCGCCGGCCTCGGCGAGCCCCTGACCCACCGCCTTCGCCAGCTCGCGCTCGGCTGGAGGTGCGTTGCCGCCACCCACGACCGCTACGTAGAGGGGCCTGGGCACCTCCAGATCTTGTCCCAAGAGCCTGCGCGCATGGTGGTTGCACGCCAGGCGGGCACTACTGCCAGCGGAAGGTGAGGGCGGCGGCAGCAGGTGCCGCCACGGCCCAGCAGGCGAGGACCACCCACGACCACGCCGGTACCGCGACCCTGAGCCCCAACGAGTCGTGCAACGCCTGGGCTAGAGCTGCCGAGGGCAGCGCCTCCGCCACTCCCTCGAGCCAGCCGGGGAGCTTCGACAGCGGCGCGAGCATCCCGCTCACCAGGAGAAAAAGCAGCCACAGACCGTTGGCGGCCGCCAGGTTCACCTCGGCTCGCAACACACCTGCCAGCAACAGGCCTATGCCGCCGAAACCGGCGGTGGCGAGCAACACGACCAGCACAGCCGCACCGGCTCCCCCGGCGCTCGGGTGCCAGCCGAGGGCGAGCGAGACCGGCACGAGCACCACCACCTGGAGCACCTCTACGACGACTATCGCCGCTATCTTCGCCCCGAGCAGCGACGGGCGTCCGAGAGGGGTCGACCCGAGACGCTTGAGCACTCCGTAAGAGCGCTCGAAACCGGTGCCGATCGAGAGGTTCACCATCGAGGTCCCCATCACCGCGAGGGCCAGGATCCCCGGCGCCAGGAACCTGACCGGGTGAGCCGTCCCTACAGGGAGGAGATGGACCTCCGAGAAGAAGACGAGGAGCACGACCGGGATCCCGATGGTGAGCAGCAGGGACTCACCGCGTCCGAGGGTCATGCCCACCTCAGCCGCGCACTGAGCCACCAGCCGACCAAGAGCGTGCGCGGGCACACGGGCCGTGGGCCCGACCGACGAGCACGTGGGGTTCTCGCCGTCTGGCACCTCCAGCTGGTCTTCACCGAGGTCCGGCGCGCGACGATTCTTCTTCGGATCGTCTGCTCCTCCGGCAGCTGATTCCTCGCCTGCGCGTTCGTTCTCACCGTCAGGTCCTTCGTCTACAGAGCGCGCGCGAGTCACCTCCAGGTACACCTCTTCGAGCGACCGTCGCCCGGCGTGGAGGTCCGCGAGCGGGAGATCGTGCTCTGCCAGCCACCCGGCGAGCTTCCCCAGCCGAGCGGGGGTGGCCTCTTCCTTCATGACGTAGCGGCCCGCCTCTTCTTCTACGACGAAGCTTGCGTCCACCCCGAGCGCTGCGGCGAGCCCGTCCAATTCGACTCCGGGCGGGGCCGAGAAGTAGATGCCGCCTCGGGTTCCGGCAGCTGCCAGCTCCGCCACCGAGCCGCTGGCGACAGCCCGCCCACGCGTGATGATCACGACCTCGTCTGCGAGACGTTCGGCCTCGGGCAATTCATGCGTGGTGAGAAGGACGCACGTCTCTCGATCTCGAAGTGACGCTATGACGGCCCGGATCGCCAGGCGCCCTTCGGGGTCCACGCCGGCCGTGGGCTCGTCTAAGAACACCACCTCAGGCCGCCCGACGAGCGCGAGGGCCATGGAGAGGCGCTGTTGCTCTCCCCCCGACAGATGGCGCCACGGTGTGGCGGACAACCCGCTCAACCCGACCAGCTCGAGCAGCGCGTCGGGATCCTCGGCGTCCTCGTAGTAGCTGGCGAAGAGCTCCAGCACCCTGCGAGTGCCGATCGTGGGATAGACACCTCCGTGCTGGAGCATCACCCCGATACGCGCTGAGAGGGCTCTGTGCTGCGAGATCGGATCGCATCCGAGCACCCGTACGAATCCCGCCTCGGCGCGTCGGTAGCCTTCGAGGGTCTCTACGGTCGAGGTTTTCCCGGCTCCGTTCGGGCCCAGTAGCGCGAGCACCTGGCCGTGCTCGGCGCTGAGCGAGAGGCCGTCCACCGCCACGAGCGCTCCGTAGCGCACGACGAGTCCACGGCAGTCGATCGCAGGCACGGCCACTCACGGCGAGGCTACTTGTGGGTACTACCTTTGAGCGCAACATGATCGACATCCGTCTGGTCAGGGACGACCCAGATGCCGTGCGCAAGGCGTTCTCCCGACGACAGGTCGACCCGACCGAGGTCGACCGCCTTCTCGAGGCGGACAGGCGCGCCCGCGCCGCAGTCGGCCACCGTGACGAGATTCGCGCCCGGGTGAAGGATCTGTCGCGCCAGGTCGGCGAGGCGAGACGTTCGGGCAACACGACAGAAGCCGCCGCGCTCGCCGAGCAGAGCCGCGCTCTGGGCGACGAGGAGCGCCAGGCCGACTCAGAGGCGACCTCCGCCCAGGGAGAGGTGCGCGAGCTGTTGTTGTGGCTCCCGAACCTCCCCGCACCCGACGCACCTGACGGCGAGGGCCCGCAGGACAACGTCGTCGTAAGGCGCTGGCCCGCGAAGGCGCGCTCATACTCGGAGTGTCAGCGGGTTCCCCACTGGGACGTCGGCGCGCAGCTGGGCATCTTGGACCTCGAGCGTGCCGCGAAGCTGTCGGGTTCGATGTTCCCCCTCTACCGGGGTCTCGGGGCGCGCCTCATCCGGGCGCTCGGCGCCTTTGCTCTCGACCACCACGCGCAGAGCTACGAGGAGATCCGCCCCCCCACGCTGGTGCGCACCGAGACGATGTTGTCGACGGGCCATCTCCCGAAGTTCGCCGACGAGGCGTACCACGTCGAGCGCGACGACCTGTGGGCGATCCCAACTGCGGAGGTGCCCCTCACATCCATGCACAGGGGGGACCTCCTCGAGGAGGTCGATCTCCCCTTGCGTCTGTGCGCGTCGACGGCGTGCTTCCGCCGTGAGGCAGGGGCTGCGGGGCGCGACACGCGAGGTGTGCTGCGGACGCACGAGTTCGACAAGGTCGAGCTTTTCGCCTATGCCACCGCCGAACAGTCGCCGGTCGAGCTCGAGGAGATGGTCGCGCGCGCCGAATCGTTGTTGCAGTCGCTCGACCTGGAGTACCGGGTCGTCGACCTGTGCACCGGCGACCTCGGCAATGCTGCGGCGCGCACGTTCGACCTCGAGGTCTTCGCGCCGGGAAGTGACATGTGGCTCGAGGTGTCCTCTGTCAGCTGGTGCGGCGACTACCAGGCGCGAAGAGCGAACATCCGGTATCGGCCCACCGGCGGGGGCCAGGCGGTGTTCGTTCACACCTTGAACGGTTCTGCGCTCGCCTGGTCACGTATATGGCCTGCGCTCATCGAGGCCGGTCGCCAGCCCGACGGGTCGGTGCGCCTGCCCGAAGCGCTAGCCGGCTATCTCGGCGGTAACACGGTCATCGAGCCGCGCTGACCCCTCTAGCCGCCGCCGGCAACCTCGAAGCGGTAGCCGACGCCACGAACCGTGGTGATGACCGTGGGCGAGGACGAGTCTTCCTCGATGTGAGAGCGGAGCCGCTTTATGTGCACGTCCAGCGTCTTGGTGTCACCCACGTAGTCCGTGCCCCAGACACGGTCGATCAACGTGTCGCGCGTGAGGACCCTCCCGGGGTTCTCCATCAACAGCTCCAGCAGCTCGAACTCCTTGCGGCGCAGGTGGACCTCGCTGCCGCGCACGAAGACGCGGTGGCGGTCGGTGTCGAGACGCACAGCCCCGACCTCGACGACGTTGCCTTCATGCGCGTGTTCACCCGCACCGGGAGCTATTGCGTCACGCGGCGAGCGGCGAAGCACGGCGCGCATCCGGGCGACGAGCTCTCGCAGCCGGTAGGGCTTGACCACGTAGTCATCGGCCCCCATCTCGAGCCCTACCACCGTGTCGATCTCGGTTCCCTTGGCGGTGACCATGATGATGGGCACCGACGAGCGGGAGCGGATCGTGCGGCAGACGTCGATGCCCGAGAGCCTGGGCAGCATGATGTCGAGCAGCACGAGGTCCGGATCGAGGGTCTCGAACAAGCGCAGAGCCTCGGGACCGTCGCGCGCCGCAGTCACGTCGAATCCCTCACGATCGAGGCCTACCGCCAGGGCCTCTACGAACGACTCCTCGTCTTCGGCCAGAAGCACCTTGATCCGGTCCTCGTGGACGTCGGGCTCCGCGCGTGGGTGCTGTGGCTGGTGGGCGGCGCGGGCCATCGTCAGTCTGCTTCCTGCTGAGAGGGAAGGATCAAGCGGAACGTGGAGCCTTCACCTTCGCGCGAATCCACCTCGATATGCCCGTGGTGGTTGGTGGCGACGTGCCGGGCGATGGACAAGCCGAGCCCGGTGCCGCCCGTGATGTGGCTGCGGCCCTGGTCCACGCGATAGAAGCGCTCGAAGATGCGCTCGAGGTCACGTGCCGGGATGCCGATCCCGTGGTCGGCCACCTCGATCGCCACCTCGCCGTTCGTGCGACGTCCCTCGAATCGGACCGTGCCTGCGTCGTAGGAGAACTTCACCGCGTTCTCGAGCAGGTTGTAGAGGGCGGACACGAGCTGGCGGCGGTCACCGAGGACGGACACGGGTGGTTCGGGCTCCTCCATCATGATCTTCACGCCCCGGTGCTCGGCGGCGGCGCGCACGTGTTCGACCGCCTGGGCCATCAGCAGGCTGACCAGCACCGGTTCGCGTGGAGGGGCCTTCTCGGCTTCTATGCGCGACAGGTCGAGGAGGTCGTCGATGATCCTGCTCACCCGGAAGGCTTCGGTGTGGATGCGGTTGGCCAGACGCCGCCCGACGGCGGCGTCGGTGTCCGACACGAGGGTCTCGGCGAGCAGTCCGAGCGCACCGATGGGTGTCTTCAACTCGTGACTCACGTTGGCGACGAAGTCGCGGCGTATCTCCTCGAGCCGCCTGCGCTC
>Ga0181533_1000856_pt1 | contig 40837 bp, 36 predicted proteins | sample PEATcosm2014_Bin_45_FD_119772 | JGI IMG/M metagenome (GOLD analysis project Ga0181533, IMG submission 119772) | Peatland microbial communities from MTU Mesocosm Facility, Houghton, MI, USA - PEATcosm2014_Bin11_60_metaG | ecosystem: Environmental > Terrestrial > Soil > Wetlands > Peat | place...
GCCAGAATCCACCACCTAAAACACCGAACCACAGAGAACACAGAGTTTTTCTCTGTGCTCTCAAGGCCTTCAGGAAAAGAGACAAAACTGAACGTTAGCTAGAGAGTGCACAGAGATTAAAGTAATATCTTATGTTATGTCTTCTTAAATCCATGAGTTTCTCTGTGTCCTCTGTGGTTTGATGGTGAATCAGGGGAGGTGCTCCACGTGGATGGTGGCTCTCACGCTGGCCGTTGGTAGCCGCCTGAGGATAATAAAATAAAGCCATACATTGTCCAATTTGCATTGGCGAGGCTCGATAGCTTAGCGTTTAGGCAATCCTTAATCGCTCCCAAAACGCTGCTCATTGCCCTTTGCTTGTATGGCTTTAAGTATATTGGCCCTGAGACGCTTACCCAAGCTCTTTTCCTACTTGGGGGGCTTCGGTAGATGTATCAGGCTTCCCCCTCGCTTCTGGGGGCTTGCTCACAACATCCTTCACCCGCTCCCTTACTGTTTTCGTTTCTTCAGGCTCACCGTCTCAGGGATTTCTTATCCCTTAATATAGTTTAAGCATACCTCACTTTTGGTGACTTGTAAAGCTATTAAGAATTTATGAAAAGTGGTATACTTTAAAGATTAGTGCCCGGCAGTAATCCTCTATGCCCAGGCCCGAGTTAGCAGAGATGAATTCAGGCAATGACATCGGCAAGACCTTTTGCCTTTTTCTTCGCTCCCTTGACTATAGTGTTTAAGAATACTGACTTGATGGATTCCCTGGCCATAGCTGCTTTGAATAGCAGGGAGTTTTCGATGAGGCTGACGATACGCCCCATTGCTCGATGACTGAGTTTTCCAGGGTCATCAAAGAGCAAGTCAGACAATCTGCCTCGTTCAATGGCCATCGCAACTCTCTGGTCAAAAACAGTTTCAGGCACAACTACCCTTTGCGGGCGGGATTTCATCGTTGCCGCGCCGGTTTTGCAGATCGTGCTGCACACGCCGCATCCCAAGCAGATCTCTTCGGCACGTGTTGCCCACCTTATCGTTTTGTCCCCTTCTTTCTTCTTGTCGATATTAATTGCATCGACTGGACATGCCTTGGCACACTCGCCACAGCCCTTGCATTTGGAAAGGTCTACATCCATAATCCAGTTAGAAGTAACAATTCCCGGATGGAGGTCAAAGGTCTTTAAAGCTCTCATAACGTGACAGCAGCAGCCGCAGCAGTTACAGATAAAGCTCACCTTACGCTGAACGTTGTCCCCGGTCTGGGCAAGGCCACTCTCCTTGCATTTCCCCAAGATGCTCATGGCCTCATCTTTTGTGATGTAACGGGCAATTCCATTTCGACTCAAACTCTCAGCAGCGAAGTCGAAAGTGAGGCAGGTCTCCTGAGGCCTATCGCAAGCTCGTTCCAGATGCCGTGCTGAGTGGCGGCACTGGCAGATTCCTACTGATACCGCAGACGCTGAAGAGACGATGTGGCTTGCCCTTTCCCAGTCGATAACTTCAGTATGATCACTCTCCGGTATAGCCTCCTCTCTGACAAAGGAGCGTAAGAGCTGTGTCTGTCCCTGATAGAGACTATGGGCAAAGTTCTCATTCTCGTAGAAATATTTCTCGAAAAAGCGCGCAAGCTCCTTCATCGGCATGTCAGGCCGGACGCGCATGAAGATGAACTCAAATAAGCCAAGCACAACCGGAGGCAAGATGAAATAGCGCTGCCGATCGTGTTCAATATCAAAAACCAATCCTCGCTGGGCCATGTCGGTTAATTTATCGTTCAGCTCATCTTTAGGAATTTTGAGATTTTTCGAAAGAGTTTCCAGGGATGTGAAGTTGTGCGGGAGCTGCCGCGCCAACTCCGCGTCTTCAGCGGGGAACAGCATGCTCAAAATCTTGATCAAGGTCGGGGAGTCGGGCGCTCCCTGAACTTTTTGGGCCAGGCGTTGCTGTAACATATGATACTCTTGATCCGGATTCTTAAGGCGCCCCATGGTACCCTCTTCGACTGTTAAATTATATTCGGTAAAAAATGTGTATGTTCGCTTTTGTAATTATTTTTTCCACCGAACAAGTAATATGCCCGGCAGGTGTTTTCCCAATAACAGATATCATTGAAGCCTTGCCGCAGCTCGGCCATCTTACTGCTAAGACCCGCAGCTTTCTGCCCGGGTCTTACGAACGGATTGGTTTTATCATGACTCTCCCTTAACTACTTTTTAGCACCTTTATCCACGGATGTCAATCTATCGCTAAATAACTATCGTTAAATAGCACCCAGGCAATGCTTTGCTTCATAACTTTATGGGGATCACAAATGCACAGGGAGGACAGCTTGAAAAAGCGATTGAAGAATTTGAAGTAGCGGTCAAGCCGGAATGACGGTAAAAGGCGCTAAAAGGCGGCATTATGAGAGAAATAGTAGCGTCCACAAGCGTATGGATTTCATCGTCCGACTACAGTTATGCAAAACCTCGTGACCGCACGACTTCAAAAAAGCTATTTCCCGAATGCCTTACTCTCTGGTATATCTTGACACGACATACGTAAAGTACGTAAAGTATGATAAATTTAGTAAATTAGTTGCTGCCGATAAAACTTTACTCTTCTCGGGAAAGTCGCGGAGGGCAACGGACCGATGACACGAACATTAGTTGTGATAGAGACAGCCGGGCTGCCGAAAGCATCCAGATTCGGCATCTCCGGCTTTTTATTTGACCGAAGCAAAGGGATAGAGGATGATGCCTATTAGAGTAATATATCAAAATGATGGTATTGACTCGGTAGATCCTTCTTTTCTGGATGAACTCATAGCTGCTAACAAAATTAAGAAGTTTTTTCGTTCAGAAGGGTGGACAACCGTGGGCACTGATCCCCTTAGAGGACGGGGAGGCAATTACGAGGGCCGGGAAAGACGAAAAAAACCGGAGATAGAAACGCCGCTAATATCTAACAACAATTTCCGCGAGGTGGCAGTTGGAGAACCTTATGTTGGCTATGCAATCAGCATAGTTGAAACAACGTCTGAAGCCTTTGTGGTATTGAAAGCAGACCTTAAGGTGCTCTCAGCAAGCAAGAATTTTTACAACCTTTTCAAAGTAACGCCTGATGAAACCCTTGGGAGATTTATTTATGACCTGGGGAACCGCCAATGGGATATCCCCGAGCTGCGACAGTTACTCGATGATATTATACCGAAAAATACCAAGTTTGATGACTATGAGGTCGATCATAGTTTCCCGGCCATCGGGCACAAAATAATGCGGCTCAGTGCCAGCCGAATTTACCGGAAGGCAGGGGAAAGGCCGATGATGCTTCTTGCCATTGAAGACATCACTGAAGGCAAGCTGGCAGAAAGAGACTTTGCAGAGTCTGAAGAGTCTGTCAGTCATCTGTATGAAACTGCTCAAGACGGGATATTACTGATCGACAAACAATACGGCGGCATAACCTACGTTAATTCAGCATTGACCAAGTTGTTAGGCCATTCCTCAGAGGAGTGCATCGGGAAAAAACTCGAGGATATCGGTATAAGGCTTGGTATGGAACATTTTCAAAATGCAATCCGGAATATGCGTGAGAGTGACGTTCTCTTTTACGATGCAGCGGATGTGAGAACTATTGCAGGACAAAAGATTGATTCGTATATATATTTAGTTGACAGGACGAAATTCATTCAGTGTAATGTCCGCGCGGTCACGGAGCGCAGGCAGAATAAGGATAAATTAACGGCGCGCAGCGATCATCTTGAACTCCTGGTGGAAGAGAGGACGGTAGAATTAACGAAATCAAATAAATTACTTAAGCAGGAAATCAGTAATTGCAGGCATGTCCAGGAGGAACTGCGCAACGCTGCCGTACGCGAACACTTCTTCCCGGCACTCGAGGAGGAAGCGCTTCGGAAGAGCCAGAACATGCTCTGGAGAATCACTGAATCAGTTCCCGGTTTCCTGTATATCTTTGATCTTGCAGAACGTCACCTTGTTTTTGCAAATCACAAAATCTCCAGTATGCTCGGGTATTCTCATGAAGAGATTCAGCAATGGGATGCAGTATGGCCTCAGGAAATCGTCCACCCTGAAGACTTCGCCATGATCAAGGAAAAAGAGAAAACTTTCCTGGCAGGTTCTAACGGTGAATTCATTGAAACTGAAATCCGGTTAAAACATGCCAACGGCGAATGGCGATGGGTCAGCTGCAGTGAGATCGTGTTCACAAAAACAAGAGAAGGATTGCCAAAGCAGATTCTTGGCACTGCACGCGATGTCACCGGGCTGAAACGCGCTGAAGAGGGTACTCCCTCGCTCTATGATGATCTCAGGAAGATGAAAGATGAAATCGAGCATATGGCCTACCACGACGAGCTCACCGGCCTGCCGAACAGACGCCTGTTCACCAGTCTCCTCTCTCTCGAAATCGCGCGATCGCATCGGGATGGCAAGAAGATTGCCATTTTATTTCTGGATCTCGACCGGTTTAAGAATATCAATGATACCCTGGGACATGAGGCCGGCGATGAACTGCTCAAAGCGGTCGCAAACCGTCTCAAGGCAACGGTCAGGGCGATTGATACAGTTGCCCGTATCAGCGGCGACGAGTTCACTATTATACTTTCCAGTGTTGCCCAGGTAGAAGATGCTGCCACAATTGCACAAAAAATTGTAGACAGTTTCCAGATGCCTTTTTCGATTGCCGGAAACGAAATTCATATAACAACCTCCATAGGCATCAGTGTCTTTCCTGACGACAGCGAACAAATCGATACCCTGATGAAGTATGCGGATATCGCCATGTTTCATGTCAAAAAGGACAAGAGAAATGCTCATCAGTTTTACAACCCCGAGATAAGCGGCCGGTCCATTGAGCGCATGCAGCTGTATACTGCCTTGCGCCGGGCTGTTGAACGCGGCGAACTCTCTGTGCACTATCAGCCCCAGATTGACATCAAAAGCAGAAAGATTGTCTGTGCCGAGGCCCTGGTGCGCTGGCAGCACCCTGAGATGGGACTGCTTGAGGCTGCGCGGTTTGTCCCTCTTGCTGAAGAAACAGGATTCATTATGGATGTTGATGAATGGGTCCTCCGGACTGTCTGCGCCCAGGTTGGATCGTGGAAACAGGCCGGGCTGCCCCCCATCTCTGTTACCGTAAACCTGTCGGCCCGCCAATTCCAGAGTGCCGAATTGCTGAATAAGGTGTCTCATATTCTTGCTGAAACCGGTATGTCGCCGGACCGCCTCCATCTCGAAATAACAGAGGGCATCGCTATGAACAATATCGGGCTCACTGCCGCAAACATTAAAAAATTGGTGGAGATGGGCTTGCATATCTCCATTGACCATTTTGGCATCGGATGTTCATCGCTGAATTATCTGAAGCGGCTGCCTGTCGAACGTCTCAAGATAGACAAATCCTTTATTCGTGATCTCGCCACCGATTCCGATAACAGAGCCATCATCGGTGCGGTGACGGCAATGGCTTACAACATGAGATTTAAGGTCATAGCTGAGGGCGTTGAGACCGAGGACCAGATCTCCTTACTGCGCCTGGCCGGGTGTGATGAGATGCAGGGATTTCTCTTCAGCAGACCTCTGCCTGCCGGGGAATTCGCAGGGCTGCTGACCGATGGTTGGAAATTGGACTGAGTGGGGTGCGTGGCCATGGAGAAGAACGAGCTATGTCAGTGAGTTGTCGTGAAAAATAAAGGGAAGAGAAAGGAGATTCTGCCATGTTAAAGACTTCAGCATATGCTGCTATTTCTTCAAAATCCCAGCTGGCGCCGCATTCCATCGAGCGCCGTGATCCAGGGGCGCACGATGTGCTAATAGACATTCTGTACTGTGGAGTCTGCCATTCCGACATTCATCAGGTGCGTGACGAATGGGGTGGCGCCATCTTCCCCATGGTCCCGGGTCACGAGATCGTCGGCACGGTAGTAAAAGCAGGTAACGAGGTCGGGAAGTGGAAGGAGGGGGATACTGTCGGAGTCGGATGCTTTGTTGATTCATGCCGCAAATGCGAGGCTTGCAGGGACGGGGAGGAACAATTCTGTGATGAAGGGATGACACTAACTTACAACGGATATGAGCGCGACGGCAAGACGCCAACATATGGAGGCTACTCTACACGCATCACTGTGAATGAAGATTACGTACTGCGTATCCCGGCGGGAATGCCGCTTGAACGCGTCGCTCCACTTCTGTGCGCAGGCATCACCACGTACTCACCGTTGAATCACTTCGGGGTCAAGCCCGGGACAAGGGTCGCTGTTGTAGGCCTCGGCGGACTAGGCCATATTGGGGTGAAAATAGCAAAGGCAATGGGTGCAAAGGTCACTGTGCTTAGCCATTCTGCGAACAAGCGTGATGATGCATTGAGTCTTGGAGCCGACGATTTCATGCCCACCCTTGACGAAAAGGTTTTCGACAGGAACGCCAAAAGCTTTGACTTCATCCTGGACACTTTATCTGTAAAGCATGACTATAACGGTTACCTCAACCTTTTGCGTCGCAATGGCAGGATGGTGTTGATAGGCCTACCGGAGCCCACCGTGATTTCAGCGGTTCCCCTCATATTTCAGCGGAGAAGTTTGACCGGGACGCTCATTGGCGGTATTAGGGAGAACCAGGAAATGCTCGACTTCTGTTCTAAGCATGGCGTGCTGTCCGACGTCGAGGTGGTCCCTATCCAGAAAATCAACGAGGCTTATGAACGTATGCTAAGGAGTGATGTGCGCTATCGCTTTGTGATAGATATTGCCAGTCTTAAATCTTGAACACGTAATCGCCCACTATTATCGCAGGGAGGTTTGCAATGTCAGAAGACGGTTTAAAAGACAGTAAGCAATTCGCTATGCCCTGGTATGCCGGAGTGAACATTATGTCGCGGACCGGATATGGCAGCGAGGCGGATGCGCTGTGCAGCAACTTCATACAAATGCTTTTCATCGATCCTCAATCCAGGGCCATTGAGCTCCTGCTGGAAACACTTGAGGGACGCCGGGACGCCCACTTGATTGCTCAATGCCTCTCTGATGCTATGGCATACATTGCGCATACACCTATAAACAAGATCAAGGAGCAGTTGGTAAAAGAGCATCACAACCCTGACTACGCCACAACGCATAATTTCGATCATAAACAGGAGGAACTTAGAAAGGCGCTCCGTATGTCCCAGGAAGAGTTTGCATTAGTGGTCGGCATGGTCACAGCCATTTCAGGTGAGTTGTTCATGCAAGGTCTCACAAAAACCTTCGAGGTCAAGATCGACCCTACCCGTGCTGCGCCCATTTTTGAGAAGGTGCTCACAAACGGGGAGTGGACAAATCTTCAGAAGGCTTCCGCACTCTATCTTTTTTTGGCTATGCCTATCAAACGGGAACTTGCCGAGCTTGAGATCTTGAAGCTGACCTTTCCAAACGATAAATCGTTGTCCGGATTGCCTGGCCAGCGCGGGTTATAAGGAGAATTGAACGCTCCGACAAATTCCCGGACCCGACACAAAATGCCCTGCCCTTCAGCAGGGTCGTTTGTGTATAATTGAAAAAACTCCCTGGAGACAATGCGTGGAATCCACTATCAACTTTGAGATGGCGAGGCAGTTGCTGCTATCTTTTGCCGTCATCCTTGCCGCAGGCGCCTTTTCGGTTTTTTTGTCAGAAAAGCTCAAAGTACCGGATGTGGCGACATTCCTTCTCGCAGGCATCCTGCTCGGACCTCAGGTGTCCGGTGTTTTACACATCACTGTCGAATCTACTCTGAACCAAATCATACTCATATTCGGCGCCTGTTATATCCTCTTTGATGGCGGGGCCTCGATCAGGCTGAGGGTCATGAAGCAGATCTGGATTACCCTCTTAGTGCTCGCCACAGTCGGCGTTATTATCATGACGGCTATCACGGGCATTGCGGCTTATTATTTCCTGGGGCTTCCTTTGATCACAGCTTTATTGCTGGGTGCTGCAATAGCGCCGACTGATCCTGCAACAATAATACCGGTTTTCCGCCAGGTCAGAGTAAAAGAAAGGGTTTCCCAGTCGCTGATCAGCGAATCGGCCTTAAACGACGCAACAGGCTCCGTGCTTACTTTTGCGGTTCTGTCTGTCGCTATGGGTTCCGCCGGCTTTTCATTAACTGCATCCATTGCAGATCTTTTGAAGCAGTCCGTCGGGGGCGTTGTCATAGGTGGCGCCATGGGATATCTCAGTGCGCTGCTCATAGCCGATGAGAAGTTTGACTTCCTGGCCAGATACGCCCCCCTGATAACGTTGATGGCTGTAATCGGCACTTATCTGGGCGCGGCAGGCGCACAGACGAGCGGGTTTATGGCGGTTTTTGTTTTCGGGGTCATACTCGGCAACAAGGAATCGTTCGGCTTTCGGATGAATCTGCGTGAGCTTAAAAAACTCGAAGAATATGTCGCAAGGACGGCTATGATCATGAGGATGTTCATATTCATCCTCCTGGGCTCGCAGGTAGATTTCAGTCTCATGAGCAAATTCCTGCTCGGCGGGGTCGCTGTCACCACAATGTTCATGATGGTCGCAAGGCCGATTACCGTTTTTTTATGTGCCCTTCCGGACCGGCGGGCAAAGTGGAGCTTCAACGAATTGTTCTTCATGTGCTGGACGAGAGAGACTGGTGTCATCCCGGCGGCGCTTGCAGGCTTGTTGATAGGAAAGCACGTGCCCGGGGCCGAAATCATAGCTGCCGCTACATTTATCGCGATTCTTATGACTATCCTAATCCAGGCTACGACTGCCAAATGGCTGGCTGGAAAGTTGGGACTTCTGGAATAAGCATCGAAACAAAATGACTCCGGGCACTGGCGAACGCAATCCTACACCTCAGTGACGAAGCCACCACGCCCCATAGCAAACGGCGGCCCAAACAAGTGGTGACAACCCGCCCGCCCGGATGTCCGTGGGTGACGGCAGACAGGAAAACAGCGCGCAAGCGATAACGTAGCCGGACAGCACCCATACCGGATAGTCGCCGGCTTGTAAAACCGGCATCATCCATCTATCGAAAAGTACCCACGCCAAACCAACGAGTAATAGAGGCGCATAGGCCACCGGCGCAGCATTGATTATGTTCAACCCGGCGAACTCTACGGCCCCCAGTTGCCAGCCGTTCCCTTTGCGCTTAGGAATCAGGCCCACCGATACCGGCTTGGCCATTAGTATGGTCCCCAGCAGAAAATGGCACAGCTCGTGCAGCGCCGTGCCAGGCAAGCTGATAAGCGCTATTTGCCAGGCGGAACGCCGCGCCAGGCGCATGACAACAAGCCAAGAGGCAACAAGAACGATTGACGCCGTCATCAAATCAGTTGTACTAAAACATTAGACGAACGGGCACGCGCGGCAGCAGCGAGAGCATCCACCAGGCTGAGCCGGCGGCCAACTACCCTACGGCCCCTGCCACGGCAAGGAACAAAAAGGATTACCACTAATGCTTTCTTTTCCAACGCCGCCATCTGATTATCCTTTCCGCATTCAACCACGACGATGATGGTGGTGGGGTGAAATGCATCATATGCCCTTACAGGATCGTCCTCTCCAACGGATTCCTCTATCGTCGGTAGCAACAGCGTTATCTGATCCCTGTCCCCTAGCTTATATGCCAATTGTCTATCTCTCCTTCTTGCTTGTTATGCCATCTATTATATACCGTCTGAGAATTGTGACACAGGCTGTACTCGGGGATGACGTTTTAGCCCTTTTACTATTACTATTTACAACTCACTACTTACTACCAATATCCGGGAAAAACTGTGACAGTCTCCCCCACGGAGTTGTAACGATTACCGACGGTTATCTCTGTCTCTCGAAAATGGTACGGGGGAGTAATCCTTCACGAAATTTTGCGACTAAGTACTCCTTTTCATAAATACGGTGTCACACCGAGAGCGTCGATGCGCCGCGGCGGTCGAATGTAACCGTATTTATGAAAAGGAGTACTAAGGTTCTGTTATAATTATGCTGCTTTCTACGGAGCGGAAATGGATTATGGAGCCATTGAAACTGTTCAATAATGCAATGCTGCTTAAAAATGCTATTGAGGCAATTGATGTCTTTATACAGGGACATACGGCTGAAGTCTGTCCACACTGCCGGAATGTGTGCTGTATTAACAGGCATAGCTATTACGATTATGCAGATCTCATCTACATTCAGGCACTTGGATTGGAGCCGCCAGCTTACAAAGAGGATGTCCGAGATACGGATTGCTGTCAATTCCTTTCAGCAACCGGCTGTACGATTGAAAGGTCCCTGCGTCCTTTCAGATGCAACTGGTATTTCTGCGGCGCGCTCCTGAAAAGTATGGAGGATGGGGCTGCCAAACCATACAGGAAATTCATAAAAGAATTCCAAAAAATAATAGAGCTGAAAAAAACATTGATGGACACTTTTAGGACCCAAATCGAAACAGCCAAAGGGGACAAAAAAGAGCGCCGAAAGTTTCGGCGCTCTTTTACCCCTGGTTAGAGGTTCCAGTCAGCACTCACCTGTAATGAAAGACCCTTCTGAGGGATCTGTGGGAGTAATTGATAGTCCATATAGCCCGTCAAGGGCACATGGATGGTCCGAAGAGGTGAAGTACATTCCGGTTCCCGCCGGGCGTTCTACCAAAGACCCTTCCGAGACATCCCTCGAAGGACTGATTGATATTGCAGCAAGGGCATCCGAACGACCTGCGGCGTTGTCAACGGACATTTTGGTTGTCACATGTTCTATTGCATACCCTTCCGAGACATCCGCCGAAGGACTGATCGATGCCCCATAAAACATTTGTCCTCCAAAGGCAGACGAATTGTCAGTAACAACATAGACACCAGCAACAAAAACGGTCAGCAGAACCGACAAAATTATGGTCAGAATAGTATTCATTGATGTCACCTCCCTGAGGGATTGCTTTCCTTACTCTCCCTTCTTGAATTTAATTTATTCCAATATTATAATATTTGCAACTGCTCAGATTCCTAATTCACACCCTTCATAGCCAATTACGAATAAATGGATTTAAATATTCAATCTTTTCTTTCTTTTTTTCACTTTCTCTTCATATTGTGCTCACTTCCCTGGTACTTCAGATCGTTGACGCATACTCAGTGAACTTTCTTGCTATCGCGCCCCTTTTGTAAATCATAAAATTTACTTGCAAGTCTCCGTGTAAAAATGTTGATTGTAGTTCTAACCCACTGACATTACTAAGGAAAGGATATGTCATAGGACGGGGTATCAGTAAACTATCGGTCAATATTCTGGAAGCGCTCACGCTCCTGATCAGCAAGCTCTACGATTCGAAAGCGCTGAATATCACCAAACTTACAGAAGACGAGATTGCTACTCTGAGCAATATCAGAACTATTCTTCAGCAAGTTGAAGACGCGAAAACTAAAGAGAAGTCTTAGTATTCCTTTTACATAATCATACGTCGGCAGGAGTCCGTTTGCCGTGTCCGATCGCTTTTTCCAGCGGCTTAAGGAGGGCAAAGAACGCGAGTCCGACAGCAAAGGGCAGGGCGAACATCAGCAGAAAGAAATTCTCCTTGGGCATTTTCTCCCAGAACGTTCCAAGATAGCCAGACAGATAGTTGCCGAAAAAGCTCGATAGGAACCAGACTCCCATCATCATGGAGACTATCCGAGCGGGAGCGATTTTGGTTACTAAGGAGAGGCCGATCGGGGAAAAAAAGATCTCGCCGAGCGTCAGCACGAAGGCACAAGCCGCCAGCCACCAGAGGCTCGCCTTAGGGTTGACAGCAAGTTGCCGGGCCGGCGGAATCAGGACCAGAAATGCTGCGGCAAGCAGGATGCAGCCGGTTCCTATTTTGGCTATGCTCGACGGTTCTTGCCCGCGGCGGTCCTGCCGGCCCCAGAAGATATTCAGCAGCGGAACTAACATAAAGATCATGAGAGGGTTGAAAGACTGGTACCACGAGGCCGGCATCTCCCAGCCAAAGATCATACGGTCCGTATGGACGTCAGCCCAGAGCGCCATTGTGTTGCCCTGCTGCTCGTAAACGCTCCAGAAAACGATGCTAAGAGCCATCATGACGAAAATCGCGCCGATCTTCAGCCAGTCCATAGGCTGGGTTGTTTTTATGCCGTCGAGCGATTAGCCCTCTGTGCCGGCCCCGCCGTGTATGCGGAGAATCATCCTTGTCCAAGTTGTATATGTAGGCTCGGCGTTACTCGCCTACTGCTGCCAAAAGTAGGCGCTCCTAAGCGAAAAACAACCCAGCCCATGCCATAGCGCTATGAGCAGGTGGCCGGTAAAATTGAATTTCAGCAGCGATGCACGGGTCTGCTCTAACAGGGGTGAGTTGCGCCGAAACCCGACACGGTAATTCCTATAGCTTTCTCTACAGTTCATATCTGACATTGGCATAGGGTAGTTTCAGCGGTGATGAAATTCAATTTTACCAGCGACCTGCGTATACTGAGAGACGAATAGATTATATTGAAAATCGTCAGTCAAGATCGTTATGTGCTCTTGCGGACTCGTCGGTGCACACCGGAAGAATCCCTCTACAAAATAGTCTGCCACTTTTCGGGGTGTCGCACATAAATGTTGCGACCAGTATTTCACACAGGGAAAGGAAAGCACCTAAGAACTGATCCGCCGAGGCAGCAAGCTCAGTGTGGCCGGCCTTCGCACAGTTCGGGAAGAACTCCACGGCTATGAAGGATTGCAAGACATGCGCTGTGAGGAGTTTTCAAAAGTCTTGCTTTCCAATGAACGTTCGCTTGCATGTGAAGGGTCTATAACATAAACTATAACTATATGCACTGCAATCTCAGCTATAAAATAGGTCCTGCCCTTGTTCTTGGGCGTGTGTCAGACCGTTTGTAAATCTTTGTGAAGAGGGGTATTCTATTTTCGTATTTAGAAGGGAGAGATTTCAAAATATAACCAGTTTAATAACAAAGTAGAGGCGTGAACAGATGACTGATGTAATAAAAACCATTGTAAAATAGCTTCCTTCAAGAAAGGGGAAAAATAATGAAGAAGAATCTCGGAGCAGTGAACTCGCTTTATCCGATGCCGGTCACTCTGGTCGGCGCGACAGTCAACGGAAAACCGAACTACCTCACCGTAGCACATGTCGGAATTATGAACCATGCACAGCCTGCGTATATAACAGTGGGTCTCGGCAAGATGCACTATACCAATGCCGGAATAAAGGAAAACAAAACCTTCAGCGTGAATATCCCGTCCGAAGATATGGTTGTGGAGACAGACTATTGCGGAATTGTCACGGGGAAAAATACGGACAAGGCAACGCTCTTTGAGGCATTCTACGGAGAACTGAAAACGGCGCCCATGATTACCGAATGTCCGGTCAATCTCGAATGCAAATTATACGACATCATCGATTTCCCAACTCACGACGTGTTTATCGGGGAGATCATGGGAACTTATTGTGATGAAAATGTCCTTACGGACAACGCTGTCGATCTGCTCAAGGTAAGACCGATGCTTTTCGATATGGGCAGGAGGCACTACTGGAGGCTCGGAGAGCCGTTTGCAGAATGCTGGAATATCGGGAAACAATTGAGACCAAAATAGAGTCTGCAATGGGTAAGGGCGCACGGCGATCTTTTTTGATCAGATAATTTCCTTTTGAACATATATTGGGGCAAGCTCTTCCTGCAATGAGGGAAGCCTGCTTGAGAACGCCAGCGAGCCCAGCACGCAGCACGCCCCGCAAAGAAACAAAGTGGCCGGAGCGCCTATCCTGCCGGCCAATGCGCCTGCCAGCAGACTACCGAAAGGGGCCGTTCCCATAAAAGCCATGGCAAAAAAGCTCATGACCCTTCCCCTTTTCCCGTCCTCCACAATATGTTGCAGGACCATATTGCTTGAGGCCATCTGTACCATAATCCCGAAACCCGTGACAGACATGAGAAGCAGTGACAGCCATAAGAAGTGGGAATAGGAGAAGGCCATGAGCCCGACCCCGAACACCAGTCCTGCAACAGGTGTCGTCATACCAAGCCGCAGGGCGCCTTTCCGTGAGGCCAGGAATATTGTCCCGGCCAGCGCTCCCAGGCCCGAAGCAGCCATCAGGAAACCAAGGGTATGCGGACCGCCATGCAAGATACTGCCGGCGAACATAGGCATGAGCACCTGGTACGGCACGCCCGCGAAGCTTATAAGGGCGAGGAGGAGAAGAATGGATTTCATCGGGGTAAAGCTGAACGCATAGGAGAACCCCTGGGCTATCTCGCTCATCAAACCTTCTTTGTCGGTCCGTGCCGGGGACCTTTCGATCTTCATTAAGAGCAGGGCAACAATCACCGCCAGATAACTGATCCCGTTTAAAAGAAAACACATGCCCTCCCCGACAAGCGCTATCAGAACGCCCGCAAAGGCTGGCCCTATAAGCCTTGCTCCGTTAAACAATGAGGAATTCAGGGCAATCGCGTTTCCAAGGTCTTCTTTTCTTTCGAGCATGTCAGGCACAAAGGCCTGCCTGGTTATTATATCGAAGGCGTTTACACATCCAAGAAATATGCTGAGCGTGACGATGTGCCAGATGGAGACCGTTTTTGTAAGAATCAGGGCCGCAAGCGCAAAGGCCTGGAGCATGGAAAGGGTCTGTGTAATTACAAGCACGCGGCGTTTATTCCACCTGTCCGCCAGCACTCCCGCAAAAGGCGCAAGCAGAAACGAGGGTATCATCCCTGAAAAACCCACGATCCCCAAAAGCAGGGCCGAATGTGTCATCCGGTAGACGAGCCAGCTCATGGCTAGCTGCTGCATCCACGTGCCAATTAAGGAGATGCCCTGACCCGCAAAAAAAAGACGGTAGTTCCCGTGTTTCAGGGAACGGAATGCGGCAAAACTCATTATTAAAACTTCACCTCTTCAATTTATCACAAAGCAGTTAAAAAGCCCTGGAAAGGGCCAAAATTCACGAACAAAGAATTGCCGGCAGGGGAGGGAGATAGCAAGTAAACGCATTTACTTTTATATGATAACACGCCTGCCAAAACTACAACCAGCCCACGGCAACTCCCTGCATCCGGAAGGCAAGTGAAGACGATATCCGTGCGCAAAGAAAAAGAGAAAAACGCGCATGCCCCAACATTGACGGAAGCGCAGCAGTTTTGAGTGTTTTGTGAATGCATTTTTGGCTTTAAAGAGGTGATTAAATTATAGCATTTCTAATATTGTTACATAGGGGATTGCACCTATGAACCAATATGATACTTAATAGGAATGTGACAAGATAAGAAAGGTTTACAGCTTAGTACTCCTTTTCATAAAATACGGTGTCACACCGAGAGAGTCTATGCGCCGCGGCGGCAAGGCGCGCGACTGAGGCGTACCGTTGCGTACGGCGAAGGAGTGCAACGAAGCCGGCGAGGATGCAGCGGCGGTCGAATGTAACCGTATTTATGAAATGGAGTACTTAGTTAACACCGCCCCCTCTCGTACCTATAGCATGTCTATGCACTGCTTAGCTATTTCCCTGCAGTGAATTTTTCAAATTGATGGTCCTGTCCGAAAAATAAACGTTCTTGTAATATGATGCAGTCTCCGAGATTCAGGACCCAAAAATAATCCGGCTTCAATTCCCTGGATTTAACAAAGAAACCGACATCCTCACCGCTTTGGCAGGCAACAAAAGAATAATCCTGACTATGGTCAATAACAAGAAAACGTTCTGTTTTATCTTTGAATGATCCCATAAAACCTCCTCTTTGAAAGGAATTTTAAAGATATTCATTTTCAGCTTAAAACAGACATCTGATTTAATCATATCATACTTATGCCGTTGCTTCCATTTTAAAATGGAATTTTTTCTGTTCCGTTTAATAGGTTTCCGGTTATAATATGCAGCATTCTATGAATATTATTGATCTCATTGCCGGGATTCCTCTTTTCCGGGGCCTACCCAAGGAACAGCTTGAAGAAGTGGTGGCTATTACTACAGACCAGACGTTCCATAAGGGACATACTGTTTTCTCCGAGGGCGAGGAGGCTTCCGGTTTTTATGTTGTTATTTCCGGACAGGTCAAGATTTTCAAGCTATCTTCAGAAGGAAAAGAGCAAATATTGCATTTTGTTACAGGCGGCGAATCTTTTGGAGAGGTACCTATGTTTGCAGGCGGGCGCTTTCCTGCCCATGCAGAAACAGTAGAGAGGAGCAGGCTCTTCTTTTTTCCCAGGGCGTTTTTTCTGGAACTGATCAAGAAGGACCCCTCTCTTGCGATGAATATGCTTGCTGATCTTTCAAAAAGGCTGAGGCGCTTTACTCAGCTTGTGGAAGAACTCTCGCTGAAAGAGGTCCCTTCCAGACTGGCAGCGTACCTTATTTATTTGAGCGGTGGTGAGAACGGTTCGGGTGATCTCGAACTGTCTATAACGAAGGGCCAGCTTGCGAGTCTCCTCGGCACAATTCCCGAAACTATATCGCGCATTCTCGGTAAGATGAGCAGCCAGGATATCATCGAAGTCCGGGGCCGTAAAATAAGCATAATGAACAGAAAGAAACTGGAAGACCTAGCAGCAGGAGAAAAACTTATCGTTTGAGGTTGGGAGGCAGTCCGACTGACTCCCGCGGGCTACCAAATCCTCCCGTCTTTCATGACCAGCAAGCGGTCGGCAAGGCGTTTCGCCTGATCGTTATCATGCGTGGCTATTACGATAACAGATTTATTCCGCGACTTAAGCGACCCGAGGATGTTTTCAATGATTGTTGTGTTCTTACTATCCACCGAAGCCGTGGGCTCATCAAGAAAAAGGATGTCAGGCTCTATTATGAGCGCTCTTGCAATGCCGAGCCTTTTTGTCTCACCGCTTGACAGGGTAAGGGCGTTCTGATGACTCTTGTGCGCAAGACCCACGAATTCAAGGACGCGGTGGGTCTTTTCCAGGATAGAGGCTTTGTCGGTGTCCCTTATCTTCAAACCGTAAGCTGCATTCTTCATGACCGTTGTGTTAAAGACGCCGACTTTAGGCAGCACAAGGGTCATCCTGCGTTTCATATCCATATTCTTTTGGAGCTTTGAGGCTCCTTCATAAAAAGTGACCGAACCGCTGTCCGGCTGCTCGATAAGCGCGCAGATTCTGAGGAAAGTCGATTTGCCGCAGCCGTTGGGTCCTGTCAGTACATATGTTCCCACAGCATCGAACAAAAAAGAACAATGGTCCAGCACCGTATTGCCGTTATAACTTTTTGCTATGTCGGATACTTCCAATGCAAGGCTCATCTTTGCAGTGATACCGCTCCTTTCTTTTGCACCACGTGCAGCATGCTGTTTATAAGCAAAGAGAGCGCAAGAAGTATGATGCCCAGTGCGAGTGCCAGTTCAAAGTTCCCCTTGTCGGTTTCGAGTGCTATGGTGGTGGTCATGACCCTGGTGTATCCGGCAATATTGCCCCCGACAATCAGTATCGCCCCTACCTCTGCCATCACTCTTCCGAAGGCTGCAATGATGGCGGACATGATTCCATACCTCGCCTCTTTGATAACGGTCACAGTGACCTGTAAAGGGGTCGCTCCGAGCGTCAACGAGGCTTGCCTGATAAGGGGATCGACATTGACAATGGCAGAATGGCAGAGTGCTGCCACAATGGGAAAGGCGAGGATGGACTGAGCAACTATCATAGCGGAGGGAGTATAGAGCAGCCCCATAAAGCCGAGGGGACCGCTCCTCGATAGCAGCAAATACAAAAAAAGCCCGACGACCACAGGCGGCAGCCCCATAAACGTGTTCATGAGACTGATAACCAGTCCACGTGCAGGGAGCTTTTTGAGACTTATTAAAGCGCCGAAGGGAAGGCCGAGAGCGCTTGCTATAAACAGGGCAGAGCCGGAAACAGCGATAGAAAGGAGTATAATGCCCAGCAGTTCAGGGTTGAAGCTGAAGATAAGGGTAAGGGCTTTCCCGAGTCCATCAAGTAGCTGTGCCATATAATGAATTATAAAAGAAAACAGGGAGCAGAGTCATGGTTTTTGTCAATATCTGCGTTATAATATTGTATGTTCTTGAAGATCGAGAGGAGGATGATATGATGAAGCTAAAGGTTTTTTCCTTAATACTTATGTCGGCGCTCCTGCTTAGCGGCAGACTTGTTCATGCAGGGACAAAGATACTCTGCGCCTCAACCACCAGTACTCAGAACTCCGGCCTGTTCGATTATCTTCTGCCCTTATTTGAGAAAAAAACGGGCATTAAAGTTGACGTTGTTGCCGTGGGCACTGGCGCGGCCATTGAAATCGGGAAAAAAGGCGATGCGGACGTCGTCTTTGTACATGCAAAAGAGCAGGAGTTGAAAGCTGTTGAAGAGGGATATTTCGTAAACCGCCACGATGTCATGTACAATGATTTCATTATTATAGGACCGCCCGATGACCCCGCAAAGGTGCAGGGCGTGAAATCAGCCGCAGAGGCTTTCAGAAGGATCGCCGCCTCATCAGTCCCCTTTGTGTCGAGAGGGGACAACTCAGGCACGCACACAAAGGAATTGTCCATATGGAAGAAAGCCGGCCTCGATCCAAAAGGACAGAAATGGTATCTGGACGTGGGGCAGGGGATGGAAAAAACCCAGAGGATAGCAAATGAAAAACGGGCCTACACTCTTACCGACAGGGGCACGTGGCTCGCCGTCAAAGATAAGGACAGGCTCGACATGGTTATTCTGCTTGAGGGGGACCCTGCCTTATTCAATCAATATGGCGTTATGGCGGTGAATCCTCAGAAGCATAAGCATGTCAAATACAGTGAGGCAATGGCATTTATAAATTGGCTTATTTCACAAGACGGCCAGCAGACTATCGCAGCGTACAAAGATAAAAACGGCAACGCCCTTTTTATTCCTGACGCACAGTGAAAGAGCGTCAGGCGTTTAGCGTGGAGCGCGCATAAGGCGCCTGCTGCTGGTTGAGCGCAAAAGAAACGACAGATCAATGTGAGTGACTTTTTCTTAGGCGCACATTTGCTGTCGCGCCATGTGAAAGGGAAGCGAACATAAAACTAAATATGTAAGGCTTTAGCTTTTAGATGCCCCGTGGTCTTGCCACGGGGAGATTCATTTCACAAATTGACTTTAGAAAATGTGATATGCAATGATTATATTATAGAGTTTGTGAATGTGATGATTCCCAGTTGCTTGCTCCAGGGTTACCTTACCGGACGCGCGTCATTCCGGCGCTTAAGTCGCCTGCTGTTGGCTTGACCGGAATCATTTTTCTAACCGAGCAACTGGATCCCCACAAGCCAACGGTTCGTGATTTAAGCACTGGAAGGACAAGAAGTGAGGGTTTAGCTTTTAGATACCCCGCGGTCTTACCACGGGGAGATTCAATGTCAGGGGGTGTTTTAGCGTGCCTATTTACGAATATCGCTGTAGCAAATGCAGTGACCTGTTTACGATCTTTAGCAGCATGAATGCAGGCGGGAAAGACATAAAGTGTCCGAAATGCGGTTCTGCCGATGTCCAGAAAAAAGTATCGTCATTCAGTTGCTGTTCATTCGGCGGAGGGGACACTCCTTCTTTTGGGACTTCCGGCGGTTTGGGCGGAGGATGAGGCTCTTCCTGCTGACCGGTCGGGTCAGCACACGGACAGTTTAGGGCGTGTGCCCTAAACTGTCTTGAGTCCCATTATGTTTATCTTGTGTGCCAGGCAGCCTGCGCCAAACCCATTGTCGATATTGACCACCGCCATGCCCGGTACACATGAATTGAGCATTGCAAAGAGAGCTGTGAGCCCGCCGAGGCTTGTACCGTAGCCGACAGAGGTAGGCACTGCCACGACCGGCTTGTCCGTCAGTCCTCCGACTACCGAAGGCAGCGCACCTTCCATACCTGCAACAACGATAATCACACGAGCTCGTGCAATACGGTCCCTGAAACTCAGGACACGGTGAATTCCCGCAACACCCACGTCAAAAATTCTACCGGTCCGGCTGCCTAAAAAGGAAGCGGTCACTTCTGCTTCCTCAGCGACAGGGATGTCCGATGTCCCGGCTGAAACGATTAGCACGTTGCCTTTTAGAGGCAAGTTTTTTCCGCATGAAATTATGCCGGAAGCAGGATAGAACTTCGCTTCTTTAACATCGATTGCATCATAAATATCCTCCCGCGCCCTGGTGATGAGAAAACGGCCGCTATTTTTCAGCATCGCATGGGCGATAGCGACAACATCACCTGTTTTTTTATTCTGGGCGAAAATGACCTCGGGAATAACGTTCCTGAGCGACCGGTGGTGGTCGACCTTTGCAAAATCCAGTTCCTCGTAGGGAAGGTGCTTCAGGGCATCAAGCGCCTTGCCGATGGGTACCCTTCCGGTTTTGACATCACTTAGAAGCGTCTTTAGTATCTTGCTGTCCATCTTTCAGTATCCATGGAATTCCATTTTAAGAGAGCGGTTCATGAGATCGTTCAGTGCCTCCGAAGGGGGTTTGTCTTCATAAAGTGTCAAATACACCTGCTTTGTTATGGGCATATCCACTTCTTGTTTTTTCGAGAGGTCGTGCGCAGATAGAGTAGTGGCCACTCCCTCGGCAATTTGAGGCATCTGTCCGGTTATGTCAGCCAGTTTCATCCCCTGTCCGAGTTTAAAGCCGACCGTGTAATTCCTTGAGAGTCCGGCGGTGCAGGTGAGCACGAGGTCCCCCAGGCCGCTGAGTCCGGAAAATGTCATTTTCTGGGCATTCATGCTGAGGCCCAGCCGGGCTATTTCGGAGAGGCCCCTCGTGATAAGCGCAGCCCTTGCATTATAGCCGAGTCCCATGCCGTCGCAGATTCCTGCGGCGATGGCGACGACATTTTTCAATGCCCCTCCGAATTCGACACCGATGATATCGTCATGTGTGTATACTCTGAAGTAGTCTGTATTAAATACTTCCTGCAGGAGCAGCCCTGTTTTTTTGTCTTCTGCTGCAAGAGTAACTGCGGTGGGTTTACGGTCTAAGACTTCCTTTGCGAAACTAGGTCCCGACAGGACTGAGACAGGCCTGCCGAGAATCTCTTTCAGTATCAGAGAAGGGGTCAGCAGCGTCCCGATCTCAATCCCTTTTGACACGCTGACAATCACGGACTCACAGTTCAGGTGCGCTTTAAGGGGAAGGAAGACCGATCGTATATACTGGGTCGGCACAGCATTGACAATATAGCGGGCTGGAGCGGCAGCATCGACAAGATTATGGGTAGCCCTGAGGGAAAAAGGCAGTTTTATGCCTGGGAGGTATATTTCGTTTGTGTTTTCATTGTTGATCTGGTCAACTACTTTTTCCTCTTGCGCCCAAAGCAGGACATCGAAACCTTTGTCGGCAAGCATGGCAGCCAGGGTAGTTCCCCAGCTTCCTGCGCCAACAACTAAAATATATCCTGCGGAAGCAGTCATAGGAGGAAATATAACAGAAACTCCCCCATTTGGCAATAATTAAGAATTGCGCGGGTGTGTCTCATGAATGCGCGGCTCGCCAAGATGTCATTCCGGAAAAGCCTGAATGACAAAATTGCAAACCCATAAATCTGACGCAGACCCGAATTGCTCTAGCAGAAGTTGTCATTATCTGTTACAACGCGTCTGCTCCATGCACGAGGTCTATTATCGTCACTTCAGGCGGGGCCAGAAAGCGTATCGGCGGTCCCCAGGTTCCGCTGCCTCTGCTCACATACAGGTGGGCTTTGCCCGGCAGGTTTTTATAACCGGCATATACAGGGTAATATATTTTCGTCAGAATGCTGAAGGGGAATATCTGCCCCTTATGCACATGCCCGGATATCTGCAGGTCGAAGAGTCCATTGGAGCTTTTATCCACCAGCGGACGGTGTTTGAGCAGTAAAATAAATGCATCGCCGGTCAATTTCTGAAGCAGCGCTTTTTCAGAAATGGCCGGGGACAATCCGAAAGCCTTTGCAGTCGGGTCATCTACTCCTGCAACTGTAACCGGCCCTGATGCGGCGCTTCCCCTGAGCATGGTGAAGCCGGCCTCTTTAGTAAAATTCAATGACTGCTCAATCCCGGCATAGAATTCATGGTTTCCCGTTACCGCAAACTTTCCGTACCGGGGAGTAATTTCCCGAAGCATCGCGGCGAGGCCGTTCCTCCTGCTGATCTGCCCGTCAACGAGATCACCGGTTGAAACGAGCATGTCGGGACCAGCTTTATTAACAACCGCGAGAATTCTTCTCAGACGGTCCTCTCTGACGATGAGCCCGAGATGAACATCGGAAATCTGGACTATCCTGATCATGCCCATGTCCCGGGAAATTTTAGGAGTTCTGATTACGATCTTTTCAGTTCGAACGTTTTTTGCTTCAAAGTAGCCATATGCGGCTATAAGGAGCGAGATTATCATTGAGGTCATGAATAAATGGTAGTCCGAAACGTACATGTGCGCATAGGTTTTTTTAGAAAAGGAGACTGAGACATCAATCGCAAACCGGTAACAATCTATAGGCGCTGCGGCGGAACAAAATAGGAACAGCACTCCCATCCAGGTGTATCCTGCAAATGCTGCAGGGCGTGCGGCTGTATCAAATCCATGTTTTTCCAAATTATGGATTATAAACGGCATGAAAAGCATTATCAGCATAAAAAGCGCAAGCGCGATATTGGCGGAGGCCCCAAAGGCGAACGCGGTCCCGGCTTTTACAAACGCATACCAATGCATACCTGCATAGAGAGTGAAGAAAACGGCAAGGAAAAGGCTCACGGCAGTCGACCTCCGTTCATGAGAACAATTGTGGCAGGTAGTGGGCTAGTTTGTTTTTGCTCTGTATCAATTAGTTTTTTGATTCCGATCACCGGCATGTATTGAGAACTGTCTATTGTTGCCATTTCTCGATGTGTGGGCTGGATGTTACCAGCCCACTGCCAGGACCCAGGTGATCCAGAGCAAAAACAAACTGACCCACTACCTGCCACAATTTTCCTTCTGTGTTAAAATAACATATGTCGGTGATTACAGTCCTCCCCGTGCCACTTCGAAATAAAATTGCAGCTGGTGAAGTAGTTGAACGCCCTGCCTCAGTTGTCAAAGAGCTCATCGAAAATGCCATCGATGCCGAAGGTACCCGCATCTCAGTCGAGACAGTGCACGCAGGTAAGAAGCTTATTCATGTGTCGGATAACGGTACCGGCATGGACAGAGATGATGCGGTGCTGGCCTTTGAGCGCTATGCTACGAGTAAGATAAAAGACGAGCAGGACCTTTTCAATCTTAAGACAATGGGGTTCCGCGGAGAGGCGCTTTCCTCCATAGCAGCCGTTTCGAAGATGACGCTGATGACAGCTGTGCGAAGCGGCGGCGCCGCGGGGACTTGTGTTGAAATTGCCGGAGGAGAAATAGTATCGGTCAAGGATTGTGCTGCTGCGGGGACCAGTATCGAGGTTAGAGAACTTTTCTTCAACACGCCTGCGCGCCGCAAATTTCTCAAATCGGATGCCACTGAAAACTATCACATCATTGATACTGTAACCAGGGAGGCTTTGTCCCATCCCCATTTAATGTTTGTTTTGAGAATGGACGGTCGCGAAGTATTCAGTCTGCCTGCCGCATCTACCCTGCGAGAGAGGCTTCTCCAGCTCTACGGCAAGGATTTTATCGACGGCCTTATTGAGTACGGCCCATCTAATGCGGCTGACACGGGGATGACTGTCAGCATATTTACGAGTGGGCTGGCGCATATGAAGAATAACAGGAATACACAGTTTGTCTTTGTAAACAGACGGCCAGTTAAGGACCAGTCTGTTGCCTATGCTGTTTGCAAGGCTTATGAAGGCATGGTCCCCAGGGAAAAGCATCCGGTATTTTTCATATTCCTGGATATCGATTCAGGCCAGGTGGATTTCAATGTGCATCCAGCCAAACGAGAAGTACGCTTTGCTCAAAAGGTCAGCATATTTGATTTTGTGTGCCATTGCGTTAAGGAAGGGTTAAAAAAAGATGCCGGATTTTGTCTTGCTGATGTTGGCGTTGACCCGCCCCCCTTATCCCCGATTGCGGGAGATTGGCGTCCTCAGGATTGGTATCAGCAGGGTCCTGCGGGAACGACGCTTCCGGTGGGCCTTATTTCCGAACAGATAGACACCTTCTCAACGGGTCCGGCCCCGCTTCTTTACCTTGGCGATACGTTTGTCGCAGTTGCAGCCGTCGGAGGGCTGGTTTTGCTTGACTACCACGCCGCGCACGAAAGGGTAAACTACGAAAAGTTTCTGAAAAGAACTGACCTGCAGGCTTACCGCCTCCTTTTCCCCGTGCAGGTAAAATTGCAGCGCGGTGAATATGCTGTCCTTCTTGAGAATTTGCACCTTCTTAACGAGGTGGGGCTTGAGGCCGAGGATTTCGGCCACGATACAATTCTCATACGGAGCATTCCCGAGGCGCTCAGGGACGCCGATCTTGCCTCTCTTGTAAGCGATGTCGCGGCAGCGCTTCTGGAAATTCCAGACAAAGGCTCCTCAAAAAACATTTCGGGACCTGCCGGGCATGTTGGGGATACCGGACCTGTTGAGTCAATAAGAAGGTCGATTGCCGCCCGCCTGGCATGCCACAGTTCGATCAGGGGAAAGGAGGTCCCTGACGGGGCCAGGGTGGCCGGGTTATTGAAATCACTTGACGCAACGGACAACCCGCACAGCTGCCCCCACGGCAGGCCTACGAGAATTGTCATTTCTATTGACGAATTAAGGAAGATGTTTAAGAAGTGATACAGCGGATTCATAAGGACGGGAACCTGACATGGATATTTTAAGGGACTTGCCGACCCTCCCTTTTATTTTCTTTCCAGCTCTTTTTCGCTCGTTTTCTCAGGGAATAAAACACTGGCTATGTGGTATCTGTTATCTGCAAGCAAGCGGTAAAAATAACCCGCTATGATCTCCGACGCAGGGAGCTTGAAGAGCTCAGCAGCATGGCAATAGCGCTTCAGCCTTTTTAAAATCTCGGGAAAGGCTTTTTCGCCTGAGAGAACATGGCCGTCAGGGAGTATCAACTGCATTGCTTGCATACAGACAGCCGGTTCGATAAACGGAAATCTTCGTCGCATCTCTTCTGACTGGCAGGGGAGCATCTCAAAAGAAGCTTTATATTCCTTCTTCTTTATCCATTCAACAGTCTTTTTGCAAACAGGACAGTTGCCGTCATAAATGAGCACAGCTTTTCCAGTTTTCTCTTCTTTTCTCCTCATTGCTTAATATATACACCATTCTCATAGATAGCTCAATATCCTAAAAGTGATAGAAGCGCTGGGTATAAAGCTGCACGCAGAAGCAGCTCATAGCTGACCCATGTAAATCGGCTTTCAATTTTGATCCATTATCGGCACCCAAGCTTGCCCTACTTAATCTATAACGTTTTGATTTACAGTGCTGTTTCAAGTTTAAGTGGGTCGAATTGGACGCCGATAATGGGTCAAAGTTCGACGCCGATTAACATCGATATGCAGACAACAGTGATTATCGGCAATTCGGGCACCTTCACCTGGAACAATACGATGATCACGCCGAGGGGATATTCAGTCAGAATGACATGAAAAGGAAACCGTGATTACGACAATTTTTGTCACATGACTGACAGAAATTGGAATTTATTGATTTACGGCTTAAGTGAAATTGATCAATAATCGATCAAATTAAAGTATTGATTAGCTTGGCATAAAGCTTGCTTTCCTATAGCAAAAGAGAAATAGCAAGGAGAGGTGTCATGTTCAAGTTTAGTGCCTCGGTTCTGATTGCTTTTATTCTGGTAACCGCCATTGACTGTTTTGGAGCTTCCACATTCGGCAACGCAGGGGGCACAGGCACAATGACCCTCCAGGCTTCACCGTCGCAGCAATGGACGGCTGCGTCTGATGCCTCATCGCTCACATTTTCATTTACATGTTCATCAGGTTCAATTGTATCAGGCACATTTGTGCCGGGCATCTGCACCGGGAAAAATGTTTCGGGCGTCGGAAACGTGACTTTAAGCTATAAAGCAGCGCCCCTTCCCCTCAGCAGCGCCGCCCTTAATAGTACCAACAGCTCGTCAGCCAACATAACCGTATCGTCAGGCCCCACATCTCAGTTTGCCATTACGGAAGCGGCGGGCAGTTGCATATCGTGCGGCACTAGCTTTGGCGACGTCACTGCGGCGGATAGTTTTCGTGACTATATCGCAGCCATAGCATGCGCAGGAATAACAAAGGGGTGCGGCAACGGAAATTATTGCCCATCGGAAAACGTGACGAGGGATCAGATGGCGGCATTTCTTGTCAGGTCAGTGGCCGGTGAACCGCCCTCGGACTACTGCATCAACGCCGCAGTTTACGGCGGCGCCGGCATTCCGTTCCCCGATGTGACCATCAGCGACCCTAATTGTCCGTATGTAATGGAGCTGAAACAATTGGGCATAACGAAGGGTTACGCAAATGGCAACTATGGCCCGTCGGATTCAGTGACAAGGGATCAGATGGCCGCTTTTTTGATAAGGTCGTTGGGATATGGCAATAACCCCACTTGCAACGGAGGACTACCCGGAAACTCTGTCCCCTGCTCGTCTACTACGCCTTATTTCAAAGATGTGCCTTTATCAGATGATTTTTTCCCGTACATACAGAAGCTATATGAGTTGGGAATAACTCAGGGGTGCGGAACCAACGCTGACGGCAGTATAAAATACTGTCCGTCGCTTCCCGTAACAAGGGACCAGATGGCTGCGTTCCTGTTCAGGGCATTTTTGAGCGGCTATTGTCCGACGACGGCATGCACGACGGCAGCGCTCAATGTGACGCTGACGGATTCGGTGACAGGTCTGCCGATTCCGAGTGCTATAGTCACAGCAGGCGCACAGACAGGGACAACAAATGCAGCGGGGTTAGCCACCTTTACGGGACTGTCATCGAACCTGAACCAGACTACTCCCATAACAGTAAATGTGTCTGCGACAGGGCATGCTGCACACACAACTACGTCTCAGCTTTCATGCGGTACAACTGCCACGGCGAGTGTGTCTCTCGGCGCGACTTATTCCGTATCAGGAACCATAGCATCCAATGGAACAGGTCTGCAGGGCGTTATCGTTACTGTGAGCGGCGCAAGTACCGCGACGACGACAGACAGCGGCGGCAATTACAGTTTTGCAGGCTTGACTAACGGCAATTATACTATTGCGCCATCTTTGTCCGCGTATAGTTTCAGCCCCTCAAACACAACGATATCGGTAAACAACGCGAATGTAACAGATCAGAATTTTACAGGTGTTCCAAATGTGAATGGCGCCTGCGGGACGTCCAATGGAGGAACCTATACCACAGCGCCATCAACTAATCTATGCAGTGGCGGAACAGCGGGTGCGGTCAGCGGCAGCGGGCCATGGACATGGAGTTGCGCTGGTTCAGGCAGCGGCTCAACCGCCAGTTGCTCGGGCGGTGTCCAGACTTATTCCATATCAGGGACAGTAACATACAATGGAGTGCCTATGTCGGGCTTTCCTGTTTCTTACAGCGTGCCAAGCAATACGCCAACCTTCAATTACGTCGTTACAACCACAGACAGCAACGGCAATTATGTCTTCACAGGCGTGGCCAACGGCTCTTACCGGGTTACCGTTAGCTCGGCGTGTTATGACTTTAGCCCGGTAGTCAGTACTGTGACTGTAAAAGGATCCAATTTAACCGGTCAGAATTTTGCAGCACTCTCCAAGGGAGGCCCGTCCACTCGTGTTGTTTCAGGTATTGTAGACGACTTGCGGGGCGTGCCCATATCCGGGGCTACGATCACGGCTTACGACACCAACTGCAACAACGGGATAACAACAACCACCGATGCAAACGGTACATATTCGTTCACGATATTGGGTGGCAGCGATTATCAAATCTTTCCGGACAAGGCAGGATTCGGGTTTTATCCATCCCTTAGCTGCGGAGCCTCCTGCGGTATAATCGAAGCCGGTTACAATGGCCTTGACAGGACTGTCATTCACTTTAAGAGCGTACCGACAACTCCGGTGAGCGGCGCTGACTTCACCGCGTACCGGCCGGGTGATAAAGTCGTCAGCCTGCCGAGAACCGGGCAAACAATAAGTTATATGAGCGGTGACGACGCCTCGGCGAACAAGGGCGTGGCGTGGCCGGGAGTGCGGTTTACCGACAATAAGGACGGCACAGTGACGGACGGACTGACCGGTCTGATCTGGATGAAGAACGCAGGATGTTTCGCCCCGAGCAACTGGTATGATGCGCTGACTGAAGCCAACCAGCTTGCGAGCGGCCAGTGCGGATTGACCGACGGCTCAACCGCCGGCCAATGGAGGATGCCGAACACTAACGAACTCGAAAGCATTGTGGATATTTCGCAAAGCAATCCGCCTGTTTCGAGCGGGAGTCCTTTTGCCAATGTCAACCGCGCCAATGCCTACTGGTCGTCGTCAACCTATATGGCTCAAACTTCATATAATTTTGCCAATACCAACGGCGTGGGGCCGTTGGCACTGGTTATCCAATTTACGGACGGGGCATGGATAAACGACGGGAACAGCAACGTCAAAGCGTCCTCCCTGAATTCGCTGTGGGCGGTGAAGTCCGGACCTGCCGGCGCGGTCAATCTTCAGGCAACCGGCGAGTACTATGTTTGGGCCACAGGGGACGACTCATACCATACCTGCCCGTTTTGCGAGGGGTCGTATGTTTGCATGGCCGGGGACCCCAATGTTTGTGTGGATCAGCCGGTTCCCGGAGACAGCGCCAGCTTGGTTAACTCCAGGCCTCCAACCAGCCCGAGGTTGACCGACAATGGGGACGGTACGCTCTCCGACACCGTGACGGGTTTGACCTGGCTGAAGCAGGCGAATTGCATTCAGGGGTCATGGGCGGACGCCGTAGCAGCGGTCAACAATCTTGCGAGCGGCCAGTGCGGTTTGATGGACGGCTCGACCGCCGGCCGATGGAGGATGCCGAACCGCTTTGAGATGCTGAGCCTCGCTGTACGCTCTGTTACATTCTCTATCGCCGCTTACTACGACGGCGCTTACACGCCTAACCTAAACGACGTCACGGGACCGGTGGTCTTCACGACCTTCGAGGACTCTCAATTTTACTGGACTTCCTCCACGAATGCGAGCGACCCCACGCAGGCCTGGACGGTCTTCAGCTGCGACTTCGGCGTGTATAACATTCCCAAAAGCGCTATAGGATACACGATGGCGGTTAGATAACCTGGCATAATAAATGTAATAAATGGGACGGTTCTCTTTATTTTTCCTCCAGCCTCTTTGAGCATCCCGTGTACTAACTCCCGATATTTCCTCCGCCGATCTCCTTGACTAGTGCCTCTTGTTCAGAACCTCTATTGCCAATGGGATTGTACTAATCGCTCCAATAATCAACTCTGTCCACCCGATGGACTTTCTCTGATCGTCATTGAGTCTGTATGCCAATAATAAACCGGCTCCTGCTCCAATCATTCCGCGTGTGCCGGCTATTAGCGCGATTTCCGATAAGGTCAATTCTGATTTTTTCGTGGGGCCTCCTTGATACTTTCTATTCTACCAGCTCTTTGATGTAATGAGGAAGGCATTGAGAATCAGGACGGAGCCTCTCGTGCGACAGTTATTTTTTATAATCAACGTTATTGGCGATTAGTCGCAGGTGTTGACTTTCAGGTGGACCGTATAAATACTCATCCTTTTGATAGTCTTTGTCCCATCTCAAATGCTTTTTGACAATCATGAGGAAACACTTCCTGACGCCTCTTCGCCTTACTCTCAGGGTCAAATCGAGGAGCAACATATTTAGAGTAATCCTTAAACTGCAAAGTATCAAAGCAGCACAGTGACTCTGAAAATCCAAATGTCCTTGTCAGGAACATTGAAATCAAACCCATGAACTGACTGTAGCCTAACTGGTTCATGATTTCTTCAGTAACGCCCATCGTATAGATAAACCCTGTTTTTATCTTCTTGTTAAAAAGCGACCCGGGCGGGTCCGTATATGTCAGATACTGGAATATGAGACGCTCCAAAAAAGAGCGCATCTCTCCTGTAACATTTCCCAAATAAATGGGAGATCCGAAAATGAGAGCATCGACGCCCTCAATTTTCTCGAAAACTGGCTTAAGGTCATCAGTGACTACGCATTTTCCATAACTCTTTCCACCCTTTTCCTTACAGGAAAAACAACTTATACATCCTTTGTAGTTCAGGTCGTAGAGGTAAATAAGTTCTGTTTTTGCTCCCTGAGATTCTGCTCCTTCCAAAACTTTTTCAAGCAGCATTGCTGTGTTCCAGTGCTTTCGCGGACTACCATTAAATGCAATAACTTTCATGAGTAACCCTCCTTAGTTGCTAATCTTTTGGTTTGTTTGAGCCGGTAGCCTGTTCAAAAAAGGCAAAAGACAAGTGCCACACAGCCGCCTTTATTTATTGAGATACCTGTTCAACCACGCCACACAACGGGCCCAAGCGTCCCCAGCTGCATCTGGCCGGTAACTGGGTCGATAATCAGCGAAGAACGCGTGCGGAGCACCCGGGTAAAGCATGAACTCTGCCGTCTTGCCGGCTGCCTTGAGGATGGTCTCCATCTCTTTTACGTCGGCTACTGGAATGCCCACATCCGCTTCGCCATAAAGACCCAGGACAGGCGAGTTGATCTGTCTGGCAATGTCGAGTGGACCGGCTGTGCGTACACCAGGTGTCTTTCAGGTCGGAGCTGTCCGTACCAGGCCACAGCAGCTTTAACTTCGCGGTTATGTGCAGTGTAAAGGAGAGTATACATACCACCCCTGCAGAATCCTGTTATGCCGACCCTGTCGGCTCGCCCGGCAGGATGCTGCTTGACATATGCCACTATTGCATCTAAATCTCCCATTACCCTTTCATCGGGAACCGAATTGGCTACCTTCAGCACGGATGCTATATCTGGCATATGCAAGACACCGCCTTCCCGAGCATAAGGCTCAAAGGTGATACTCAGGAAACCTTCTTTGGCAAATCGCCGGGTAACATCCTTGATGTGCTCGTGCATTCCAAAAATTTCCGGGTGATAGGCTTAACTTCTCAATAAACTAATTATATCAAAATGTGGTTTTGTTGCAAGAAGCTTTAGGATCCGCGTAAGAACCTCCTTCGTCCTGGGTTGATCTTGGCTCAAAGGACCTCCTATTCGTATTTGCGCCTCAAGGTTGATATATCTAAACACAAAGGCGCATATTGACAACAATAGAATAATTCCTTACAATAAAGGTAAGGACACTTATTCCTTACCATATGAGGTGCTCATGCAAACCGCGAAAGTAACATCCAAAGGCCAGATAACGCTCCCTAAAAATATCAGAGATACTCTGGGGGTCCATCCTGGAGAAAGTATAGGATTTGAGGAAAAAGATGGTTTGATCTTCGTCCAAAAGATAGTGCCCAGATCTCCATTTGACAAATGGGTAGGGAAGCTAAGCCATCAGCGAGGGAAACAAACAGATGATATGATCAATGAACTGAGGGGAGAATAGTGATCTCGGCAATTGACACCAATATTCTTCTCGATATTCTTATCCCCGATCAAACACATATGGAAAAATCAAAACAGTTCCTTGAGAAGAGTTTAGAGAAAGGACAACTCATTATTTGTGAAATAGTATATGCAGAACTTGCATCTCAATTCTCGCTTATCCAGGATCTGGATATTTTTCTTTCAGAGACAGGCATTACCCTTATAAACTCCAATTCCAAAGCATTGAGCCTTGCCGGGGGGCGGTGGTCAAACTACGCGAAGCATAGAGGGAAGGGAATGACATGCCCGGCGTGTGGCAAGAAAGTTGAGCCGACATGCCCACATTGCGGATCTGCCATACCTGCACGTCACAGAGTCTTGAGTGATTTTATCATTGGCGCCCATGCACTGGTTCATGCGGATTTGCTCATATCACGCGACCGGGGAATATATAAAACCTATTTCAAAGACCTTAAGATAATCCCATTCAGTTAAGAACGAACCTCTTTTATATAGCATGAACTTTCTTCGTCAACCTAATATGCCGAAATGATGTTTTTACGGTTCATCCCGGTATCTACCCGATATGCCGAATACCCCCATTTATTCAAAAAAATAAAGTTGCACACCAGAATTAGCCCGCTCAAGAAAATCCTGATAATAAAGTTGTACATTGATCACCCGTCGAAGCTGTAGGCAAATTCCCACTTCCGCCTTAGGCCTAAGCTAAAAGTTCAGTGTTATTCAAACTTTTAATAAATGGGACGGTTCTCTTTATTTTTCCTCCAGCCTCTGTATTTCTCTCTATATCGAAGCAGTATATCCAGATATTTTCTGAAATCATCCTCGTCTTCAAATACATCCTGCCGATTGATCCCTTGTGTCAGTACATGATAGACATGCTCCTTTGGCGCTACTCTTGCTGTCCTCGGCATATGTCCAATGTATCATCGCCGACTATATTTGTCAAATAAAGAGAACCGTCCCCTTTACCTTCACTTTACCTTCATGATAGGCTTCATTAAGCCGCTTTCCGACGGCATGAAGACCATTCTCCTCAATGAGAGCTCGAAACTTTTGAGTGTCACTGTAACAAAGAATTACCTTGCTTTTCCCTTTTATTGAACAAACGGGCGGATCTTCATCCGCCCTGCCTTTTCTCCATAAACAAGCTTATAATATAGCGTCCTTGAACGCCTTCCCGGCTTGAACTTGGGAGACTTTGAAGCCTTAATCTTGATTACTGCGCCTGTCTGAGGATTTCTTGAGAAGCCGATGATATCAGGCGCTTGGATATTCAAACCGAGGAATGCAGTATTATAATATAAGGAGTATTCATGCAAACTTTCGACTTTCAAACATTTGAGCATCTTTTCCCTGATATCACAAGGACGCCGTATAGTGACCAGGTTAAGTTGCAAACTTTGGCTGAAATAGGACTGGCCAACAGCGAATCGGCTATAAAAGAAGGATACGTCTGTATCAAACAGTCCATCAGTAAACGGCGGCAGAAATCCCCGTCTTTATGGCTCCAATCTGACCGGATTGCAACATTAGAAAGCGTTGCTATGTCCATCAAGGCTGACCGTGTAGAAAGCGATCGCATCAAGGCAGAGCAGACAAGGATTGCTCATGAAAGAAAACTTGCCCTGATTCAGGAGCAGCGTGCCGAATTGCGTTCTGGTATCGAAGCGACGATTGCGGAGTTGTCGCAAGAAGTGTGGGATAAGGCTGCGCTTGATTTGCAGATTGAGAATGTTTTAAAAGAAGGTGTGGCGCTCAATTTTGCGATGGTGCAGCTTTTCAGCAACCTTGTCCATCATCTGAACATGTCCGAATATCTTAAGCCGCCGAAGGATATCCATTCTTCTAACGCTCTTTTGCGCGGCGTGCTGGCCACCAGCTTTGGTCCCGGTTATCTGAATATCCCTGTCCCTGTAACTGCCATATGGCCCTCGCTGTTGTCCAACGATAGTGAGTCTATTAAGCGAATGTTCGATGAGATGGTACCCGCATACGAAGCCAGGGCTGCGAAGCATCTTGCCGATGTCCCTGCGTGGCTGCCCAAAGAGAATGTTATTGCATGGGCGGTGCGTTACTGCATAAGTGAAGGCACTCCAGCGCCATATGTGCAATACATTATAGATAACATGGGGCATCCGAATCTGGAGGCTGCCGGATTCACTATTAGGAAAAACAGCAAGGTTGAGCTTGAGGTTAAAGTGCCTTTTAAACATCCTCGCAAGGGAGAAGTGTCTATTACCGTCATTCTGGACAAGAACCAGGTCTGCAGTTCCTTGAGTCATATAGTGTCCGCGGTGTCTTTTGCGGATGCGGTCGACCATGTGAGGAAGAAGACTGTGGACCGTTACTATTCATTGGTGGACAAGGCTGCTGAGACGATAGTAAGCCACATGCCTGAAGCGGCCTATAGTGGGTTGATTGAACGGGACCAACTTGTAGAGGCTGCGAAATCTGAGATCTTTGTGATTCTGCGCGGCAACCCTAAAGCGTTTACCAACAACACTGATGTGGTCGCCTTGGTCAAACCGGCGCTTTTGACGAAGTGCGAAGAGGTCAAATCTTACAAGATCGCCGAACAATGCCGCCGTGCGCTGCCTTCGAGATTGGCTGATTTCTATCCTGTGGCGCGGTCTCTTAACCGTAAGTTAGTGTTAGTCATAGGGCCGACAAATAGTGCTAAAACATATAAAGCATTAGAAAGGTTTATGACTACGGATTCCGGCGCGTACCTTGCCCCTCTTAGGCTGCTCGCGCTCGAGGTGCGTGATACTCTTGTGGAGAAGGGGCTGCCGGTCTCATTGGTCACCGGTGAGTTGATCGAAGTCTGCGACGGCGCCAAACATTGCAGCTCCACGATCGAGATGATGGATTACGCCAATCCGGTAGACATGGCAATCATAGACGAGACTCAGATGCTCTCTGATAGCGACCGGGGCTCGGCATGGTTGCAGGCTGTCATCGGAGCCCCGGCCAGGGAGGTTTGGCTCTTAGGGGCCAAGGAATCCAGAAATGCGGTTATAGCACTTGCAGAATACCTGGGTGAACCCCTTGAGATTATCGAGACCGAGAGGTTGACGCCGCTTGAAGTCTCAAAAGACGCGACCCGTCTTGAAGATATCCCGAAGCAGGGAGCTCTTATTGCTTTCTCGCGGCAGGACGTGCTGTTCTTGGCAGGCGAGTTGCGCGAAAAATACAATAGAAGGCCTGCTGTAGTTTATGGAGCGCTGTCCCCTGAAGTTCGAAGGGACCAGGCGCGGAGGTTCAGGTCTGGCGAAGCGGACTGTATCGTAGCCACGGACGCCATAGGAATGGGGCTGAACTTGCCCATCTCAAGCATCGTGTTTTCAACAAATATGAAATATAACGGACAGTGCGAGGAAGAAATAACCGACGCGCTCGTTCATCAAATAGCCGGCCGCGCCGGCCGCTATGGGATATACGAATCAGGGATTGTCAGCGCTATCGATAAATATACCCTGGCATCCATTAAAAGCACCCTGTCGCAGCGTCCAGCCAATATTCCTAATCATTTTACATATGGGCCATCGTGGCCTGTGGTCAAGTTGCTGTCAGAATACCTTGACACCGATAAGATGGCTACCATATTGGAGTTTTTTACCGACAAACTTACATTGCCGGATAGCAACTTGTTCACTCCCGGCGTTGACGACGACAGGAAAATAGTGGCCAGGGTGCTTGATAGGATGAGGCTTACGCTACATGAACGGCATTCTTTCCTCGGCGCACCAGTGCCGATTTACAAGGGAGTGCCGAATGACTGCCTTGTTGAATTCGCGGGAGCTATCGAAAGAAAAGCTCCATTGTGTATCGACAGCCTGAAGCGGTATCATTGTGGAAGCTCCTCTCATGATCACATGGTCGCAGAGAACGCGGTGAAGGTTTTGACTCTGTATTGCTGGTTATTTTACAGATACCCTGATCAGTTCCCGGACCGTTTGCCAGTAATGGAAGAAATCAAAAAACTGAACGTTGTAATTGCCCGGTATCTATCCAAGTCAAAGCCCCGCTGCTGCCCAGAGTGCGGCGAGAAAATTAAATGGAATCATAAATTCAGGATCTGCGAACCATGCTTTAAGTCCCAGCGAAACGCCAGGCGTTTTGGGCATGGTTTTGATGAGGTTGATGACGACTAATGGATTGATTTGTGGGGAAACCTGTGTTGGATATCACTAAAGTTATGGATGAAAGCCGTCATTTTTTTGTGATAGAATAACAAGCATATGACATCCGGACAAGGAGAGGAATAATGAAGGCAAAGGCGAAGACATTGGAAAAGACAAAGGCAAAGGAAAAGAAACCAGCAGTCAAGGCGGCTACGAAAGCAGTGAAGAAGCCGGCTGCCGCTCCAAAGGCCGTGAAGGCGAAAAAGGCGAGGGTCGCGGGAAAGAAGACGGACATAGGAGCGGAAATGGAGAAGGCGGCGGCGTTTGTCAAATCCATAACGCTCGAAGACCTGGCGAACCTGGGCGAAGAGGGGATGAAGAGATTGAAAGGAGTGTTCGCCGCGATCGCCGAATTCGGGCGGACGTTGCAGAAGCAGGCGAAGACGAAGAAGACTAAGAAATAAGGATGAGGGATTCGGACATCGGGGCGGCGAATAGTCGCCCTTTTTTTGCGTCGACGCGGACGGCCCACTGTATGCTTGGCTATATGCGTTTGCGGCAGAATAAAAAGTATCGCACTTATGCCTCGTCGTGATCCCCACTTGTAACTTGCATTGTTACCGCCGGTCAGTAATGGACCCACCTGCCGCCGGAATATGGACCCATTAGCCGTCTGTTTGAACCTTTAAACGTAATCCGACTTCGGACCCACCCTTCAATCCGGTAATCAAGTCATACAACCATAGCCGAACGTCAGCCTGTTTTTCCTTCACGACAATATTACATGCTTTCCTTATGAACGCAGATGTTGGAGGGAAGATGGAGAAGACGTGTGCAAGCTGCAAGAAGATATTTACACCACGACCTGCGGTAATCAATCAGCAGTATTGCAGTAACCCTGAATGTCAGAAGATGAGGAAGAGAAAATGGCAGCAGGAGAAGCTGGCAACTGACGGCGATTATAGGGAAGCCCAAGCTAAAGCCCAGAAGGAATGGTGCAGCAAGAATAAGGATTACTGGAAAGATTACCGAAAGAGGAACCCGGCATATACAGAACGGAACCGAAAGAAACAGAGGCAGCGCAACCTGTTGAGACGCTTGAAGCCGGAAATTGCAAAGATTGCAAAGATGGACGAGCAAAAGGCAGAAAACGCAATAACACCAGGCCGTTACGTGCTAAAGCCTGTTTGCCATGAAAAGATTGCAAAGATGGACGCGTTCATAGTGGAAATAGACGTTATCTCAAGGGGTTGTTCAACGGCGGCGCAAAGGTCGTGATTGCAAAGATAGGACTTTCTGGTATTGATCGTAATGGTCAGTATAAACTTTTCAATAATGAAAGAAGACGCTGTGATCGAGAAAATAGCGGTATCTGAGATACGCGAAAGGTACGGGATATATCGGATAGTGAACCCGCGTGCAGATGCAGCCATGATGAAATCAATGCAGAAGTATGGGCAGCTATCACCGGTTGTATGCGTAAGAGTTGAAGACGGATATGAACTTATAGATGGATTCAAACGGCTGAGGGCTTACCGGAAACTAAATAAACCCATGTTACGGGCCAAGACGATGGAAATGAACGGGCGGGTGTGCAAGGCAGCGATTATCCAGTTTAATCGCGACGGCAAGGCAATAAACGAAATAGAAGAGGCGCTGATAATTCAGTCTCTGTATCTTGAAGACGGACTGACGCAAGAAGAAATCGGGGCTATGCTTGGCAGGCACAAGAGTTGGGTAAGTCGCAGGATATCGTTGATTACAGGGCTAAGCGAAGAGGTACGGGAAGATATCAGACTGGGGCTTATATCGGTGATCGCCGGACGGGAGTTGAGGAAGTTGCCGCGCGGCAACCAAAAAGAGGCTGCAGATGCCATATTAAAGCACCGCTTTTCGACAAGGGAAACGGCCAAGTTGGTATCTCATCTGCAGTCTCGTCCGAGGTGGGAATACCAGGCGATACTGTACAGACCCTGGGAGATCATAGAGCGGAAACAGCCAAGGCCAGTGGGGCTTGAGGCAAAACTTATATCGTTTGCACATGTTTGCCGGACTGTATCGGAGGGAGTTAGAAAGAGCAGAATCGAAAGTTATCTTTATGAGCCTATAGAGAGAGCCATAGGCGCAGCCGAAGACGTAGTCAATACCCTCAAGGCGGCGCGATGAAATTCATACGCAATCGTAGTGAGTTTGAGCAAGCCCTGATAACCATGCACAACGAAGGCCGGCCGATCCGTGAGCTGCAAAGACAGTTTCAAATAGGACGGAACACAGTAAGGAGAATACTCAGGGCTCATGAGGACAGGCGCAACAACGGCCATGAAGTACTCAAGAAAACACAGAAGCGTGCAAGCAAGCTGGACAGTTTCGAGCCCGAAATAAAAAGACTGCTGGAGAAATATCCGCGTATTACGTGCGTTCGCATATTGGAGGAATTGAAGGATGCCGGCTACGAGGGAGGCATGAGCATTCTGAAAGAGAAAGTGGCTGATATGAGGGTTCCCCAGAGAGAGCCGGTAATACGGTTTGAAACTGGCCCAGGGGTGCAAGGACAGCAGGATTGGAGCCCTTATATGATCAACTTCAGACGTACCGGCAAATGTCAGGTACAGTGTTTCTCATATATACTGGGCTTTTCCAGGAGACAATATATCGACTTTGCGGTCCGTCATGACTTCTATAGTCTAATCCGCCGCCACCAGGATGCGTTTCAGTACTTTGGCGGAGTGCCAAGAGAGTGCCTCTATGACAATGAACGTACAGTAGTGCTCAGATGGGAGTGCGGCAGGCCGGTCTTCAATCCGGCGTTCACGTCGTTTATCACGCATTATAACTGCAAACCTATAGCATGCCGTCCAGGAGTTCCCCAAACAAAAGGCAAGGTTGAATCTCCGTTTAAATACGTTGAAAACAATCTGCTGGGCGGCAGGGACTTTCAGGACATGGAAGACCTCAGAGCGACGCGCCTGTGGTGGCTCAAAGAGAAATCCGACCTGCATATCCATGATACTACAAAACGGCCTCCGATAGAGCTGTTTATAGAACAGGAACAATCAGCTCTTCAGCCGTTACCGCTGCAGCCCTATGATACATCAGAGGTGTTCTTAAGAGTTTGCGATGACGAGGGGTTTATCAATATTGAGACAAACCGTTACTCCGTGCCGTCCGGCAACATAGCCGATATCCTGAGCATCAAGGCTACCGAGCACGAGGTGCTGATCTACAACCCGGAGTTGGATTGCATAGCCAGGCATGAACGGCAGCGTGCCGGGGCAGGCAAGAAAGTGGAAAACCCTGAGCACTTCAGGACGGAAAAGATACGGTATGGTCTGGAGCCTGTAAGAGAGGCATTTCTGGAACTGGGCAGCGCGGCCGGGGAGTTCCTTGAAGGGCTTACTGAACGACACCCCAAGAACTGCGGGTTTCACGCCCGGTATATTCTCCGCATGAAAGAGCATTACCAAAGCGATGACATCCACAAGGCCATTGAACATGCCATCAGGTATCAGGCATTTGAGGGCAAGGCAATAGAGAGAATACTTAATGCGAAGGCGACGCCGCGCACATTGGAATCCATACGCAATGAACGGGCGAGGCAGGAGCTTCAAAAGGCATTGCCTAAAATCACGCAGCGGTCGCTCGATGAGTACAGCAAATTGCTCAGACAGGAGAATGAAGATGAAGAAAACAGAGGAGACATTGACAAAGATACGGGGCCATCTGAAGACCCTGAGGCTGAACAGTATCGAGAAGGCTCTTGAAAGAGAGCTCACCGAAGCCGCTCAAAAAGCGCTGCCGCCGACAGAAGTGCTTGAACGGCTGCTTGCCATAGAGGCAAACGTGCTGATAGAACGGCGGATAGAGCGTAGAATCAGAGAATCAAGACTGCCTGAAAGAACACTTCTTTCAGACTTTGACTTCGTCTTCCAAACCGGAGTGGACAAAGCACAGATAATGGAACTTGCCAAACTGGACTTTGTGGGACGAAAAGAAGGACTCGTGCTTGCCGGCACGTCCGGCAGTGGAAAGAGCCACATCTCAAAAGCCCTTCTTCTCATCGGTTGCACTCAGCTATACCGTTGCCGGTATACTACGGCAGCCGACATGCTCACCGACCTGATGGCAAGCCGTGCAGACAACACTCTGCAAAGAAAACTCAGGCAATATACGGGGCCGGATCTGCTCCTGATCGATGAGGTGGGTTTCGACCGCCTAGAGCAGCAAGATTCAAGAAACGCATCTCTGTTCTTCAAGGTCATAGACGGCCGCTACTGCAAAAATTCAACATTGCTTACAACAAATATCGACTTCAAAGACCTTGGCGATTATCTCGGGGATCCTGTAGTCACCACCGCCATAGTGGACCGCTTGGTTCATCATTCCATCATAATCAATATCGATGGCCCAAGTTGGAGAATGCACGAATCAAAAAAGCTCAACACTCAGGCAAGGAAAGCAAAAACTAAAGCGTAATATTTCCGGCAGCTGATATATCCTTCACATACCGCGACGCTGAAATACCTACTCACTTTCTATAGTAACAAAGGCACATCCACCGTTGATCCTAAAACCGGCGCTGCCACGTCCACAAAGTCAAAACACGCAACTTCGGGGTGGGTCCGTTCATACCGACAATGTGGGTCCGATCTTAATCGGCGGTAGCAACTTGCATAAAAGCGAGGATGATCACTGGAGGGAGTACTTCTGAGGATGTCGGGAAGATTGCTCATTATCTATAAGATCCCAGAAATACTAACAGATATCCGTCTAACAACCTTTCAATAGATAGTTTTTATCCATCCCACTATGAAAATCTTAATATTTTATCGAAAGGCGGTATAGTGGTATCAATAACACTTTCCCCAGCCCAATCATCGGCATAATATGCCGTTATAGTATTGTCCGGCTGTTTTTCAATGATGATTTTATGAATGCGGCATTGTTGTTGAAAAGAATATCCGTTATGCGTATGCTCAAGGATGACCCGAAGTTTTTCAATTATGGATGAGGTAAAATCAATGTCCCCTTTTCAGTGTCTTCAATATTCTGTGTTCATCTGTTTTACTCTTTTCACTCATGATACCATAAATTCCGGCTACCGCTTCCGTCCAGTCGATCTTTTAAAATTAGTCTTCTGGTAAAACTGTCACCTGAAAGTCAACACTTGCGACTAATCGCCAATAACGTTGATTATAAAAAATAACTGTCGCACGAGAGGCTCCGTCCTGATTCTCAATGCCTTCCTCATTACATCAAAGAGCTGGTAGAATAGAAA